>ERZ1643246.321-NODE-321-length-63333-cov-7.200686_pt1 | contig 63333 bp, 59 predicted proteins | sample MGYA00579265_ERZ1643246 | MGnify/ENA primary metagenome ERZ1643246 (study PRJEB29033, sample SAMEA4952261) | chicken gut metagenome | biome: Broiler Chicken; feature: Gastrointestinal Tract; material: Caecum | place: Ireland | collected 2018 | study: Broiler... | reverse complement strand
CATATCCCCGGAAAAAATGGGGCGGGCATTTTCGGTACTTACTTTGATTTCTTCTATGACAATGCCGATTGGCTTGCTTTTTAGCAGCCCAATAGCAGAAAAAGTAGGTGTAGTTGGCTGGTTTTTCATCTCCGGTCTGAGTATGATTGTTCTTACTGCCGGTGTTTTAATCTTATACTCAGAAAGATGCAGGAAGAAAAGCTGATATAAAAAAATCAGGAGAATTTCTATGGATAAAATTTGGAGTGATTTGTATAATACAGCAATGAGTGTAATCAAGCCCCGTGAGGTGTCTCGTATAGTTGAGGTAGGCAGTGTTGCCGCTGCGGTTGAATCTGTTTCGGGGAACATTTATGCGGGTGTCTGCATTGATACTGCCTGTACATTGGGTATATGTGCAGAACGCAATGCCATATTTAACATGATCACAAATGGAGAAAATGGTATTCGTCGAGTGATAGCTGTTGAACAGAGCGGAAAAACAATCCCACCTTGTGGCGCTTGCCGAGAATTTATGACACAGCTTATGCCGGACAGTTATCGCTCTATTGAGATTATGCTGGATTATGAAAAAGAAAAAATTGTTACATTGGGAGAAATTACTCCCGAATGGTGGATAAATGGAGATAGATGGCAAAATGCATAAAAAGTAAACGATAAAACTAGACAAAATATACAATTGACACAATAGAAAAAATCAGATATACTGAACCCAGTTACAAAGAGCGAGAAGAGAAAAGTAACGTCATGTAGTACTATGTACTGCATGCGTTTTCTTTTCTCTTTTTTTATGTCATAGGAGAGACCTTGTCACGATCATACGTGAAAGCCTTTTTCTGTAACGAAACGCTCTGAAAGGATGCGAATGCCGTAAATTTGAAAAAGCAAGCAGAAAGGAGTCAATAAAATGGCAATCATTGGGAGAGAAGAAATTGTAGCAGGATTAAAAAAAATCCTTGGGGAAGAGAGAGTAATCACAGATGAGCAGGTACTCAAAGAGAGCAGTGTGGACCGCTATCGTAAATACGAGCAGGCGATGGAAGTTTATACACAGCCGATTCCTGCAGCAGTAATTTACGTAGAGTCAGCGGAGGAAGTATCCAAAGTATTGCAGTTCGCAAACGACAATGAGATCAATGTGGTTCCAAGAACCGGACATTCTGCAATTGAAGGCGGTCTTGAAACTGCGTTAAAAGATTCTGTTGTGATTGACGGATCTCATATGAATAAAATTATCAAAGTGGACAGATACAACATGCAGGTGACTGCACAGTGCGGTGTGCCGCTTCAGGCGTTGGATGATATGCTCAGAGAACAGGGGCTGACTACCGGACATTCACCCCAGTCAAAGCCTCTGGCACAGCTTGGCGGTCTGACGGCAACCAGAAGCATTGGTCAGTTCTCTACTTTGTACGGTGGAATTGAGGATATGATTGTGGGTCTGGAAGCAGTTTTTCCAAATGGCAAAATCTGCCGTATCAAGAATGTTCCAAGACGTGCGGCAGGTCCTGATATCCGTCAGATTGTAATTGGAAATGAGGGGGCTTTGTGTTTCATCACAGAAGTAACCATGAAGCTGTTCCCGTATCTGCCTCAGAATAACCGCTATATCGCATATAAACTGGATGATTCCCAGATGAAACTGGGCTTTGACTGCTTAAGAGAGGTCATGGTAAATGGATATCGTCCTTCTTTTGCCCGTCTGTATGATGCGGCAGATGCACAGCAGCATTTCAGTGCATGGCTGGAGCCGGACAAAGCGATTCTGATCTGGATGGCAGAAGGCGCTGAGGGAATCACGAAGGCGACTTATGAGGGAATCAAGGAACTGATGTCAAAACATCCGGAACTGGAACCGGTAGAGACCGATTTGATTGAGAAATGGTATCTTGGATTGAACTGGGGACCGGAAAATATTGCTCAGGAGATGGAAGAGATCAAGGCAACCAAAAACATTGGTATTACGACAGAGGTTTCCGGATGCTGGGACTGCATCTATGAAATTTATAAGACTTCCTGCGAGAGAATTGCCAACGAAGTTCCGGATATCACAATGATCGGCGGACATTCTTCCCACAGCTATATCAACGGCACCAACATGTATTTCTGCTATTATTACAATGTAGTGGACTGTGCGCCGGAAGAAGAAATCAACAAATACCACAACCCGATCAATCAGATTATCTGTGAGCAGGTAATCAAATATGGCGGATCAATTGTCCATCACCATGGCCTGGGTAAAGCAAGAGCCCACTATGTAACCCAGGAATATGGCTCTTCCTATTATATGTTGAAGACTCTGAAACAGGCGTTTGATCCAAATGGAATAATGAATATGGGAACTTTGATTCCGCTGAGGAAATAAATGAAATTATTGGCATGTTTTAAGGTTGTTCCTGACATGGAAGCCATCAACAGCACGGACTGGGAGGTTACAGACTCCCTGTCCGTGGATTTAAGTTATGTGAGGCTGGTCTGGAACTGTTTTGATGAAAGTTCATTGGAAATGTTGCTGAAGCTTTCTGATTTATCAGAAGGCTTTCCTGCGTTGGTGAACTTGTGGGCGTTGACTGTGGGACAAAAAAATGCAGATTCTTATTTAAAAACTCTGTATGCATTGGGTTATGAACGGGCCGTGCGTGTGGAGGAAGACCGTGATCTGCGTTTTTGCCCCGAATGGATGGCGGAAGTCATTTCTGCTTTTGTGAAAAAGGAAAATACCGTTGATGGAATTGTGATGGGAAGTGTCAGCTCCGATGGAAATAATGGAATGACACCATATCTGACGGCAGAAAAACTGGGCTGGCCGTGTATTTCCCAGGTGATCGGGATGGAGCCGGTAGATGATACACATGTGAAAGTAGTCAGCCAGCAGGATCACGGAAATGTGACCCAGGTGGTGAAGCTGCCCTGTGTGTTTGCAGTGGGAAATGCACCTTGTTCCTATCTGAGGGTTCCAACCCTGAAGGATCGCATGAAAAAGGGGAAAAAACCTATTGAATATCTGGATATCAGTCAGCTTGGTTTGAAAAAAGAGATATCGGGGGAAGGATTTGTGCTGACGGGACTGGAACCTGTGAGGCAGGAGAGAGACGGTGTTATCATTGAAGGAGAGACGGCTGCGGAGAAAGTCAGAATCTTATACCAGGATTATTTGAGAGAAAGGTTGGATGCGTTATGAGAGAGCCGGTGATTGTAATCAATGGTTTTAGTGATAAATACACACAAAAATTCTCTCAGATTCTGGCAGTACTGCCGGAGAATCTGACAATTCGTAAAATGATTTTTCTCTGTGATGAGAAATACTCTGAGGAAACGCTCAGACGTTTTCCGGTAGAATTGGTTCAGGTTGTCTCCTGTCCGGTCTATGATCCAGAGAAGATCCTGCCTGCTTTGGAAGAACTGACGAAAGATGAAATGTGGGTTCTCTTTGACTCCGGGTATTCTGCTGAAGAACTGGCTGTGAGACTGGCGGCGAGAAAAGGAGGAACCGGTGTCACAAAAGTCCAGGATATTTTTGACCAGGAAGGTAAATGGTATTTCCAAAAGATGGTCTATGCCAATCATATGATGGGGACTTTTCAGATTACCAGATGGCCCTGTTGTCTGTCTCTTGCGCCGGGAGGAAAGGAAAGAGAAACTTCATTCGAAGCAGATACAGCCAGAGTCCAGATTCTGTCCCTGGAAAGCTCGATTATGGGATATCATCTGGAGAAGACCGAGAAAGAAAAAGGTCTGGAAAACGCGTCGTTTCTCCTGGCAGCAGGGAGAGGCGCAGGTTCCAGAGAAAATGTCTGTGAGTTGGAAAAGCTTGCCCGGAAGATGGGAGCGGATTTCGGGCTGAGCCGTCCGGCGGCGATGTCAGCCTGGGCACCGATGAATTGTCTGGTCGGAGTGTCTGGAGCAATGACAAAACCGAAAATCTGTATTGCTGCTGGAGCAAGCGGCGCGCCGGCTTTTTATGCGGGAATTGAAAAAAGTGAATTTATTGTGGGAATCAACACAGACGTCAACGCGGAACTGGTGAAGAAGTCGGATGTATCTGTGGTGGGAGATTGTATGGAAGTGCTTCGGGAACTGGAGCAGGTGATGGAAGAAGACAGAAAAGAAAACAGCAAAGTGTAACGCTGTTGAAAGGAATGAATAGAAGAAATGGAAAGACGATTGTCTGAGGAGATGAGTGAGAAATATCAGGAATTTTTAATTGATGAGTCAAAATATCAGGGATGGGCTGAGAGTATTTCTTTTCCGGAGACGGAGGAAGAAGTCTGTCAGATTCTCAGACAAATGAAAGAGAACAAGATTCCTGTGACAATTCAGGGAGGTAAGACTGGCATTACGGGGGCTTGCGTTCCGGCAGGAGGACATATCTTGAATGTATCCAGGATGAATCGGGTTCTTTTCAGTGATCCTGAAAATCTGACAGTCACCGTGGAGCCGGGGATGACATTGATGGATCTGGAAAAAGAGATTCTGCGGATTTTTGGAAAGAAGAAAGTATTCTGGCCGGTGCAGCCCACAGAAAAATCGGCGACGGTGGGTGGAGTGGCGGCCACGGCGGCGCAGGGCCCGAATGAATTCTTTTATGGAGACAGCAGACAGTATTTTGTATCCGCGCGTATGGTCTGCATGGACGGGCATGTAGAAGAATGGGACAGGTCGAATTTGGCTCAGATTCTTGGCCGGGAAGGGACGGCAGGAGTTTTCACTGCTTTAACCTTGCGTCTGGTTCCAAAACCGGAGGAGATATGGGGAATCTGTTTTTTCTTCCGGGAGGAAGAAAGCGTGGCATCCTTCGCGGATGAATTGAATGAACGGGAATGGAAGTCAAAAGGAGCAAGGCTCACGGCAAAAGAATATCTGGATTCCCAATCTATGCGGCTCATTCAGGAGCGAAAGCAGGACATGGCGAAAATACGGGAATTGCCGGATGTGGATGAATCCTTTGAAGGCATGGTATACCTGGAATTGGAGGGAAATCCCGATGAAGTGGAAGCACTGGCGGAAGAACTGATGGAGCTGGCTGCCCAGTGGGACAGCGATCCGGATGAGGCCTGGGCTTTGTCCGGAGAGATGGAAGTGGAAAAATTAAGAGCATTTCGCCATGCGGCCGCGGAATCGGTGAACCTGTGTGTGGAGGCAAATCGAAAGCAGGAACCGGCTCTCACAAAGCTGGGGTCAGATTACAGATATCCGGGACAGAAATTCTCAGAGGTACTTGCCCGCAGTCGGGAAATCATGAAGGACAGTGGGTTGGAATATACCATTTTCGGACACCTTGATGAGGCGCATCTGCATATGAATCTTCTGCCTAAAAATATGGAAGAGTATCAGAAAGGCTGCGAGATTTTGAGAGTATGTGCCAGAGCCTGCCAGGAAGTTGGCGGGGTATTAATTGGAGAGCACGGCATCGGGAAGCTGAAGCGCAGAATTCTGGAAGGAATTCTTCCAAAAGAGGAATGGAAGGTTTACCGGGAGCTGAAGCAACGGTACGATCCGGATTTTCTACTGAACCCGGAAAATATTTCCTTGTGGGAGGAATAAAAGAATGCGGATTGCAGTTTGTATGAAACAGGTACCGGCCTATTCCGAGGGAAATATGGATGAGAAGACTGGAGTACTGATAAGAAGCGGGTTGGAAAATATTGTGAATGTCTATGATCTGGCAGCGCTGGAAGTGGCCCTCCAGGTGAGGGAGGCAGCTGGAGGGACTGTGACCGTGTTTACTATGGGTCCGGAGTCTGCACAGAGTGTTTTAAGAGAAGCTTTTGCCAGGGGAGCGGATGAGGGTTGTCTGGTCTGTGACAAAGCCTTTGCGGGAGCGGATGTACTGGCAACTTCCTATACTCTGATGCAGGCGATGAATTCCCAGGGAAAATTCGACTTGATTGTATGTGGCCGTCAGACTACGGACGGAGATACGGCTCAGGTGAGCGGGGAACTGGCACAGTGGCTTGGAATCCCCCATTGCAATTGGGTATCGGAACTTCAAGAAATCCGGGAAGACGGGGTGATTTTCTGGCAGAAGACAGACGCTGTGAGAAGAGAGATTGAGGCAGCGTGGCCTTGTCTGCTTTCCGTGGAAAAGAGCAGTGTGACACCCAGAATGCCTTCCCTGAAATTGAAGATAGCGGGAAAGAAGAAAACAATTATTCGAATTGGACTGGAGGATCTGGAGGATCAGAATCCAGAACATTATGGGCTGAAAGGTTCGGCGACGAGAGTGAAGAAAATATTTCCTCCTGAGAAAGTACAGCGGCAGGCTGTTCGCAGAATGGATGGAAATGAGGCAGCCAGGTATATTGCTAAGATTCTGGAAAATGGTTGAGGAAGGGGGATTTCCGGTGAACGAAGAGAAAGAACTGGACAGTTGGAAGGGGATTTTAGTCTGTCTGGAATGGAAAGGAACGGATTTTCATCCGGTCAGTTATGAACTCCTTGGAGAGGCAAGACGTCTGTCCAGGATCAGTAGGGAACCGGTCTATGCGGTGGGAGTCGGCAGGAAAATCCATGAAGGGGCCGGTTTGCTGAGACATTGCGGGGCGCAGAAGGTTATTCTCTGTGAGACTTCGATGATTTGTCAGTCGGAATCCTATGCGGATCTTTACGAACACTATATCCGGGAATTGATGCCCTCTTCTGTGCTGGTGGGGGGAACGCTGGAAGGGCGTGCCCTGGCACCGCGTCTGGCGGTGCGTTTTCGGACAGGACTCACCGCAGACTGTACCCGGCTTGAGATGACCGGGGAAGGGGGACTGGTTCAGATCCGTCCAGCCTTTGGAGGAAATCTGATGGCGAGAATTGTGACAGAGAATTCCAGGCCGCAGTTTGCCACCGTACGTTCCGGTGTGATGGAGAGGGAGGAAGATTCTCTGGAGGAATCACAGGTTTGTCTGGACACGAATCAGCAGGTGAGGGGGACTCTCAAGGTTCATACAGAAGAAATCCTGAAGCCGGAAGGAAAGATTACGGAAGCAAAAATTCTGGTAGTGGCAGGACGGGGCGTGAAGAGACGGGAAGATCTGGAACCTCTTTCTATGCTGGCCAGAAAGCTGGGAGGACAGCTGGCATCCAGCAGAGCTTTAGTCGAGAAGGGGTGGACAAAGCCTTCCCAGCAGATTGGACTGTCTGGAAATACGGTTTCGCCAGATTACATGATTACTTTTGGCGTGTCTGGCACAGTCCAGTTTATGGCTGGAATGAAATCCACCCGCCATATTCTGGCTGTGAATACAGATCCGGAGGCAAGGATTTTTCAGATTGCCCATGATCCTATCTGTGCGGATCTCTACGAAGTGGTTCCCAGACTTATTCAGTTGATAGACCAAAAAAATAGGCAGGAGGAGATATTTTGAAATTTACTTATCAGTTGACGGCCCAGGAGATTGAAGAAGCCTGGATAGCATCGCAGTGGAGAAACGTATTGTTCCAGAGGTGGAATCAGTTGATTCTCACCGCACTCGTCATTGGATTTCTGGTTTTTTATACGAAAGACCCGGAAAAGTTTTATCTGGTTTTGTGCGCCGCGCTGATTGTCATTCTGCTTTTTTACAATACATATTTTATTCCCTTTTCCAGAAGAAGAAAGGCCGCAAAGCTGGCAAGGGAAAAAGGAATTTATGGAATCAAAATAGGAGAAAGGGGGATCTGGGCAGGAAAAGATTGGAAATTCTATTCTCTGGAAGAACGAAAATGGGAATTACTGGAATCGGATACGGTCTATGCACTGAAGGTGGACAGGGAAATTTTCTGTATTCCCAAAAGAGTTCTGTCCAGGGAGGGAACAGAGGCATTGAGGAAGCTGACAAAGCTTGGAAAATGCAGCTGTCGAAAAATTATAACGGGAGAGGAGAAGAAGTATGGGAGAAACAGGAAAACAAAAAACAGTAAAGATGCCGCTCAATAAAATTGTCTTTTTTCCGCCGTGGCTGGCATTGATTGCTATGGTAGTGGTGAGTCTGACCAATGAAGAGGCTTTCTTGAATGGGTTGAACGCCGTGACCAACTGGATTCTTGAGAACTTTACCTGGGCATTTAATCTGACGACGCTGGCTTGCCTGATCACGGTGGTTGTCATTTATTTTTCACCCTTTGCGAAGGTGAGAATTGGCGGAAGAAAGGCGCGCCCGATTATGTCCTTTATGAATCTGGTGTGGATCACTCTTTGTACAACAATTGCCGCAGGAATTTTGTTCTGGGCTTGTGCGGAACCCATGTATCATCTGTATGCTCCTGCAGCTTTTGAAGGCGTGGAGGCAGGAAGTCCGGGGGCTGCCATGTTTGCCATGAAGACGATGTTTCTGGAATGGACCTGGTCGCCTTACGCCATTTACACGACAGCGACTTTGATCTTTGCTTTTGTCTTTTATAATATGAAGCAAAAATATTCTATGGGCTCTGTGCTGGTTCCGGCATTTGGTCCGAAGGTGACAAAATTGAACAATCTGATTGATGTGATCTGTCTGTTTGCTCTGGTGGCAGGTATGGCAGCTTCTCTTGGAACGGGAACTTTGACCATCGCCGGCGGAATTCAGAATGTCTTTGGAATTAAGAGCAATCCCACGCTCTGGGCAGTCGTTATCGCTGTGATTGTCATCACCTTTGTCACTTCCAGTGTGTCAGGAATTATGAATGGTATCCGGATTTTGTCTGACATCAATGCCAAAGCTTATATGATTCTTTTCGTCTTTCTGATTATCTTTGGACCGACGGCGTTTATGCTGAATTTCTCTGTGGAATCTTATGGAGCTTACCTGAGAGATTTCCTTCCCATGAGTCTGAGTACCGGGGAGATCTTTGGAGAAAGCTGGGCCAGATCCTGGCCAGTCTTTTACTGGTGTAACTGGATGTCCTGGACACCAATCACTGCTATTTTTCTGGCAAAGATTTTAAGAGGCTATACCATCAAAGACGCAATCCGCTGTAATTTTATTATTCCTTCCATTTTCAGCACTGTGTGGATGGGAATTTTCGCAAGCTCCGCGATTTATTATGAGATGAATGGGGATGGATTGTATGAATTGATGCAGAGCAGCGGCACAGAGTCTGTTGTCTATGCAGTTTTGGAGCATATGCCGTTTGCGATGATTTTGATTGTCTTTTATCTGTTTATCGTGTTTATTTCTTTTGTCACTGCCTCAGACTCCAACACCAACGCCATGGCAGGTCTTTGCACTTACGGTATTACGGATGGGGAAGAAGAGGCACCAGCATGGCTGAAGATTGTGTGGGGATTATCCATCGCGGTGGTAACCTGGATTGTCATCAGCTTTGCCGGTATCGATGGAATCAAGGCAGCTTCCAACCTGGGTGGTTTCCCGACCATGTTCCTGATTATTTGTATGATCGTTGGTCTGGTAAAAATTTGCAAAAATCCCTCAAAGTATGATACATTTAAAGAGGATTACACAGAAGACGGAAAACCAATTCCGTCTGAGCGTCTTCCAATAAAAAAAGAAGAAGGATAACATATGACAAAAGAATTTTTTCTAGAAGCAACGGAGGTCTCGCCGGTGATTCCGGCGGCAAACAGTGAGGAAAGACTGGAAGAGGCGCTGAAGTCAGAGAGTCAGCTGATTTATGTTCTGTACGGGGATATCTGTAACATTGAAGATATTGTGGCAAGAATCAAACAGGCAGGAAAAAAAGCAATTGTTCATGTAGATCTGATCACAGGACTCGCTTCCAAAGAGATTGCCTTGGACTTCATGGACAAGTATGTTCATCCGGATGGGATTATCAGTATGAAATCCAACCTGATTGCCCATGCTAACGAACTTGGCTTTTTCACTATCCAGCGTTTTTATATCATGGACGTGCTCACTTACCGGAATATTGAGAAACATATCCGGATCGCAGGGCCGGATGTGGTGGAATTCATGCCTGTGGCGTTGACGAAGGCTATGGGTTATCTGATGGAAAATATTGATAAACCGATTGTGGCCAGCGGTCTTGTCCTGGACAAACAGGATATTATGGAAGCACTGAAGATCGGGGCGGTAGCTGTGTCCACGACAAACAAAGATCTATGGGATTGTTAGGAGAAAGGCGATGCGGGCAGATCTTTCATGTTTTTTGTGCTGTGAGAAGAAGGCCCTTTCTTTGCTGGAACAGTATCAGGTTCCATCAGAGAAGAGACTTCTGCTGATGAAAAAAATATACGGAGGTTTTTCCAGGGCAGAGGAGGAGATTTCTGCTCCGGTGCTGATGGCCAAGATGATGAAAATTTTGGAAGAACAGATAAAAATGTCAGATGCCTACCGGGAGCCGAAGCGAAAGTACAATCAACTGCTTATGGGAAGAATGGAACAGATAGAGAAGAGAATCTGGAGTTCTTCTGATCCCTTTTTGGCCGGGCTTTTGTATGCGCTGACAGGAAACTATATTGATTTTGGTGCCATGGATACAGTCAGTGAAGAAAAGCTTACAGAATTGCTGGACAAATGCGGAGAATTCTCTGTGGATTCTGGGACAGTGGAACACTTGCGGCGGGATCTGGAACAGGCAGGGAACTTAGTGTATATCACGGACAACGCAGGGGAGATTGTTCTGGATGGACTGTGGCTTCGGACAATCTCAAAGCTGTATCCGAATCTTCGCATTTGTGTGCTGGTGAGAGGAGAGCCGATTCTTAATGATGCCACTGTCGATGATGCCAGGGATATTGGTCTGGACCGGGAGTTTGATGTGATTCCAAATGGAACCCAAATTCCAGGGACATCTTTGGAGCATATAAGCAGGGAAGCCAGAGCGCTTCTGGATCAGGCAGATGTGTGTATTGCCAAAGGCCAGGGGAATTTTGAGAGTCTGCATGGAAGCCGGCGGAATATATATTATCTGTTTCTGTGTAAATGTGATTTTTTTGTCAGAAAGTTTCAGGTGGAACAATTCACTCCGGTTGTTGCTCATGAAATGGACTTTGTATAATATACATAAAAAAAGAACCTTTATTTTGATTAATTATACAGATTGACAAAAGCTATATAAGGAATTATACTAAACGCAGTTACTTAAAGAGTGTGAGAGAGAGTAACTTCTGTTTTTCATAAATGGAAGTTGCTCTTTTTTATTTGCCAAAAAATGGCCAGAAAGGTGCAGATATTTCACATGATGCGCAGATGTGAAACCACTCTGAAATTAAAAAATGATTATATGGAGGTATCTAAAATGGGCTACGATATTAATGAATTTTCCATGGATTTCTTTAGTTTGAAGGGTAAAAATGCGATCGTGACAGGTGGAAACAGCGGACTGGGACAGGCATTTGCACTGGCACTGGCAAAAGCGGGGGCAAACATTTTCGCGTTTGCTTATGTGGATGATGATGGAACCACGAAAAAACTGATTGAAGACTGTGGTGTGAAATATACATTCATGCAGGGGGATCTGACTGAGGATGGAATGTGTGATAAAATTGCGCAGGAATGTGTAAATACTTATGGCAAGATCGATATCCTGGTAAATTGCGCCGGAATCTGTAACATTGCAGACGTTCTTGACTTTGGTAGAAAAGAATGGGATCCGATGATCGCGATTAATCTGACAGGTGCTTTTGATCTCAGCCATGCGGTGGCAAAATATATGATTCCGCAGCGCAGCGGTAAGATTATCAACATTTGTTCTCTGTTCTCCTTCCTGGGCGGACTTGGATCACCGGCTTACGCAGCCATGAAAGCTGGTCTGATGGGTCTGACAAAAGCTTATGCAGATGAGCTGGGCAAATATGGAATCTGTGTCAATGGTATTGCTCCTGGATACTTCCAGACCAAGATGACAAGCGGAACCGGAAGCGCGAATGATGAGAAATTCATCAAGATCAAAGAACACATTCCGATGGATCGCTGGGGAGAGAGACAGGATCTGATGGGAACCACTGTTTATCTGGCAAGTCATGCATCCGACTATGTGAACGGCACGGTCGTAGTCGTAGACGGCGGATATCTGGTGAGATAACAAAGGAGCGGGACAAGAAATGAGTGAGAAATATGTAATCGGAATCGACGAAGGTTCCCAGAGTGCGAAGATAACCATTTTCGATCTGAAAGGCAATATTGTCTGCGAGGACAAATATCCCCTTCGTCCATACAATCTTCCACGCCCAGGTTATGTGGAGCATCCGGATGATGACTGGTGGGACGCGATCTGTGAGGCCAGCCGGAAATGTATGGCAAAATTCCAGGGCGACCCCAAAGACATTCTTGCCATTGGTCTGTGTACCATCCGTTACTGCAGGGCTTATCTGAAAGGGGACGGAAGTCTTGCACAGCCGGCGTTGAGCTGGATGGATGTCCGTGTATCTCAGCCTTACGAGCACACCAATCCGGATGTGAAATATATTGTGGCATCTTCTGGTTATATTACTTACCGTCTGACAGGAGAGAAGAAAGATACAGTGGCGAACTATGAAGGCGGCTGGCCTGTGGATGTGGATACCTGGAACTGGTCTGAGGATCCGAAGGCTTATGAGGAGACCGGAATGCCAAGAGAGATGCTCTTTGATTTGGTGATGCCGGGGGATGTCCTTGGGTATGTGACAGAGGAAGCTGCCAAGGCAACGGGATTTCCTCAGGGACTTCCGGTTGTGGCAACTTCCAATGACAAGGCTGTGGAAGGACTGGGAACCGGATGCATGGGCGATAAGACTGCCTGTGTATCGCTGGGAACTTACACAGCAGCGATGATGGAAGGCAGAGAATATCTGAGAGATACGAAGGCGGTGTGGCCGAAATTCTCCTGTATGCCCAACAAATATCTCTATGACAGCAACGGAATCCGCCGCGGAATGTGGACGGTAAGCTGGTTCCGTGATGTGCTGGGAGATGGATTCGCTAAAGAGGCGAAAGCACAGGGAATGTCACCGGAGGAACTGCTGAGCAAGGAAGCAGAGAATGTGCCGGTGGGCAGTGACGGGCTGATGACAGTTCTGGACTGGCTGGCACCTGTGGATGCGCGGTATAAGAAGGGTATGATGATTGGTTTCGACGGAAGATCGGATCGGGCGCATATATATCGTTCTATTCTGGAAGCAGTCGCCATGACTATGAAACGTCATGTGGATGATATGACAAATGAGATGGGGGTTACCCTGGATCAGGTGATTATCACCGGCGGCGGTTCCAACAGTGACCTGCTTATGCAGATTTTCGCGGATGTATTTGGAATCCGGACGGTCCGCAATGAAGTGAACGGAGCAGCAGGACTGGGCTCTGCAATCTGCGCGGCAGTGGCGGCCGGCGCTTATCCGACTTTCGAGGATGCGGTGAAAAATATGGTGAGAATCAAAGACGGTTTTGAGCCAAATGAGGAGAATCATAAATTATACGAAAGAATTATGCCAATCTACTTTGACATCACCAATCACACCGATGCAATTCTGAAAAAAACTTATGAGATTTTTGAATAAATCGATTGCGCTGAAAGACAGATCTTGAAAGGAGGGAGCAGATATATGGAAGGAAGACCGCTGATTCTGATCACTAACGATGATGGAATTAGTTCACCGGGGCTGAAGGCAGCAGTGAGAGGGGCTTTGCAGGTGGGGGATGTTTTTGTGTCTGCTCCCCATTGTCAACAGACTGCTATGGGGAGGGCTTTTCCGAGAATTCAGGATTTGGGAATTATAGAAGAACGCACTTACGAAGTGAATCATGTACAGGTTCCTGCTTATGCAGTACACGGATCACCAGCCTATGCGGCAGCTTATGGGATTCTGGAACTGGCTCCCAGGAAACCGGATCTTTGTATCAGCGGGATTAATTATGGAGAGAATCTTGGAATGACTCTCACAAGCAGCGGAACGCTGGGGGCTGCTTTTGAGGCCAGCAGCCAGGGCGTACCGGCGATCGCTGTGTCGGTTCAGGCAGACCTTTCCCTGCACCGAAGTGAGAAATTTCCGGATCATGACTGGACAGTCCCGGAACAGGTGGTGGCTAGATGGGCTTTCTGGATGCTGTACCATAGGAGAGAACAAAGAATTGATGTGCTGAATATCAACATTCCGTGCAAGATTCAAAGTGCGGATGATTACCGGATCACTACACAGAGCAGACAGAACTGGATAGAGTTCTGTCCTCCTCCGGACAGAGATCATGACCGCCCTTTTTCTCTGAAGACAGAATGCAGGGTGGATGAATGGTCTCTTGAAAAAGAGAGTGATATTTATGCGGTATACACAGATCATATGATCTCTGTCACTCCGCTGAGTACCGTGATGTCCCTCCCGTCATCTGTGATGGCGGAATGAATAAAGTATAAAATCAGAGCACCAGAAGAGGTCTGGAAGATTCCGGGCAGAAGGGGCTCTGATTTTTATTGCACCGGACACTCTCATACAGATCACAGACATAGGTCTGGAAGCGCAGATCTTCCTGGCAATGAGCAGGCAGGTCCTTGAGAGCTTTAGCCGGTGTGACTGCCACAGGAAGAGAACAGCTTTTCTGAATCTGTGACAGCAGATGGCGGCTTTCCTTTCGCACCCCCAGAATCCGGACATAGGAGATGGGAGGTGCTTTTTTGATGCCCAGCAGAATGTGCAGAAGAGCACGCTGGATTCGGGTATAAGTGAGCTCTCTGGTCTTTAAAAGCTGTGTGAATTGAGAGAAACTTTGGTACTGTCTTTTCAGATTCTGAATCCGGTTGGCCAGATCCCGGGACACATCCAGATAAGAACTCAAAGATCCGGCATTCTCCTGTAAAAGGCGCATGTGCAAAAGCAAAGAAAAGTCATCGGCTTTTACGGCAAGGTCCTGACAGACGGAGCTGGTGAAGACTTCCAGACATGGTCTGGGGACATGTGCGGACAGGACGGACAGATCTTCTTTCTGAGAAAAGATTGCCTGCCGGATGGCAGAGGCGGAACTGTAACTCTGGGAAGGATCGCAGAGTTGTTCCTCGTGGTAGCCGGATCCTGACCGGGGGATGGTATGAGGAATGATGGAGCTGGAGAGCTGATATAATGCCTTGCTGTACTCAATTCCCAGAATATTATTCGGTTTTGCCAGAAACTCCTTGAGATCAGCCAGAGTTTTGGCGGACAGACCAGAAGCATTACTGTACAGATAAGACAGCAGTGCCTCCTGTCTGGCCAAGGGAAAGGACATCCCTCTTCTCAGGCAATCGGTCAGGAGGGTGCGGTAGTCTTGGGGCTCTTCCGTCAGAATTTTGGAGACTTCAAGGAAAAAGGCAAGATTTCCTGCCTCGCTGCCGAAGCACAGATCGGTGACAATGCCTAGGCAGTCCAGAATTTTGACACTGCCCAGGGCGAAAAACTCCGCACTGGCGCAGGCATACTCCACGGGCAGTTCAATCACCAGATCGGCGCCGGCCTGCAGTGCCATCTGGGTCCTTATATATTTGTCAAAGATTGCAGGCTCCCCTCTTTGGACATAGTCTCCGCTCATGACAACGATCACAGACTTGGCGCCTGTGACACGGCGGGTCTGCTGGATATGAAACTGATGTCCCCTGTGCAGGGGATTGTATTCGGCGATGATGCCGGCGGTTTTTTCCATATTGCACCTCAAAAAATACAGTTTGATACCCCGTATTCTACCATTGAAATGCTTGAAATACAAGGGAACAGGGGGTATAATAATTTACAGTAATGGCGCGTTGTCCATGAGTAAATGAATAAATACGAAAGGGGCCAATTAATCATGGGATTTATTGACGTAATTAAAGAAAAAGCAAGAGCTGACAAAAAGACAATCGTTCTTCCGGAGAGTGAAGACCGCAGAGTGTTGGAAGCAACGGAGACGATTTTAAAAGAAGGATTGGCAAATGTTGTATTGATTGGTAACGAGGAGCAGATCAAAAAAGACGCTGCAGATCTGGACATCTCCGGCGCTACCATCGTGGATCCGGCAACCAGCGACAAGACACAGGCATATATTGATAAACTGGTAGAGCTCAGACAGAAAAATGGAATGACTCAGGAGCTGGCCAAGGACATCATGCTGAATCAGAGAACCTACTATGGTGTTATGATGGTAAAAATGGGTGATGCAGACGGAATGGTATCCGGAGCATGTCATTCCACAGCAGATACTTTAAGACCAAGCCTTCAGATTCTGAAGACAAAACCGGGCACCAAGCTGGTATCCGCATTCTTCCTGATGGAAGTACCGAACTGCGAGTACGGCGAGAATGGAACCTTTGTATTTGCTGACTGCGGACTGAATCAGAATCCGACTCCGGACGAGCTGGCTGCAATCGCTGTCTCCTCAGCAGAGAGCTTCAAGATGCTGGTTGGCAAAGAGCCGAAAGTTGCTATGCTGTCCCACTCCACAAAGGGAAGCGCAAAACATGCAGATGTGGACAAAGTGGTAGAGGCAGTGAAGATCGCGAAAGAGACCGCTCCGGATCTGATGCTGGACGGAGAACTTCAGTTAGACGCAGCCATCGTTCCTTCTGTGGGAGCTTCCAAGGCACCGGGAAGCCAGGTTGCAGGACAGGCGAACGTATTGATCTTCCCGGATCTGGATGCTGGAAATATCGGATACAAACTGGTTCAGAGACTGGCAAAAGCAGAAGCTTTCGGACCGATGACTCAGGGTATTGCAGCTCCTGTAAACGATCTGTCAAGAGGATGCTCTGCAAGTGATATCGTAGGTGTGGCTGCCATCACAGCAGTACAGTGCCAGAATCAGTAATAGAAACGCATAAAAAGGAGATAAATAAAAAATGAAAATTTTAGTATTGAACTGTGGAAGCTCATCTCTGAAATACCAGCTGATCGACATGGACAATGAGAGCGTACTGGCAAAAGGTCTGTGCGAGAGAATCGGAATCGAAGGATCCAAGCTGACACACAAACCTACCGGAAAAGATCAGTTTGTAGTAGAGAAACCGATGAAAGATCATCAGGTAGCAGTAGAACTGGTTCTGGAAGCTCTTCAGGATCAGGAGCACGGAGTGATCTCAAGCCCCGATGAGATCTCCGCAATCGGACATCGTGTATTGCATGGCGGTACCGTGTACAGTGACTCTATCGTTGTAGACGAGGATGTGAAGAGAGTTATCCGTGAGTGCTTCGACCTTGGACCTCTGCACAATCCGGCCAACCTGATTGGTATTGAGGCATGTGAGGCGGCAATGCCAGGTAAGAAGAACGTGGCAGTGTTTGACACCGCTTTCGGTATGGCAATGCCTGAGAAAGCATATATGTATGCAATTCCTCATGAGTATTATGAGAAATATGGAATCCGCAGATACGGTTTCCACGGAACCAGCCATATGTTCGTATCCAGAGAGGCAATCAAATTCGGCGGACTGGATCCTGAGAATGCGAAAGTGATCGTATGTCACCTCGGAAATGGCGCCAGCATCTCTGCTTCCATCGGAGGCAAATGTGTGGATACCAGTATGGGACTGACACCTCTGGAAGGTCTGATCATGGGAACCAGAAGCGGTGATGTGGATCCGGCAGTTCTGCAGTTCATCTGCAACCATGAGAACATCGACATCAACGAGATGCTGAACATTCTGAATAAGAAATCCGGTATTCTCGGTATGAGCGGCGGCATCTCCAGTGATTTCCGTGACGTGGAGAAAGCAGGAAACGAAGGAAACCATCTGGCAGAAGTTGCGCTGGAAGCTTTCCGTTACCGTGTAATCAAATACATCGGCGCTTACACAGCAGCCATGAACGGTGTGGATGCAATCGCTTTCACAGCAGGTGTCGGCGAGAACGATGCTCTGGCCAGAAAACTGATCTGCGAGAATCTTGCATATCTGGGAGTTAAGATTGACGAAGAGGCAAACAATGTGAGAGGCGAGGAGAGAGTGATCTCTGCCGCAGACTCCAAAGTGAAAGTAATGCTGATTCCGACCAACGAAGAGCTGGCTATCGCAAGAGAAACTCTGGCTTTGGTAAAATAAGTAGTTGACAAACGGGTAAGAAACCGATATAATTCTTTAGGTGTGATTAGGAGACTGTTATGCTAGTTCATTTGTCAGATATCGTGACCCAAGAAAATGGCACTCTTGAGAGAGAGATTCCATTATCACTGGAATCGGTTGATTCCGGGGAAGGTTGTTATAGAGTTACAGAGCAAAGTCCGCTGCATCTGGTGATCACTAACACAGGTGATAAGGTGCTGGAGCTTCGGGGCGAGGCTGCTGTGACTGTGCAGATTCCCTGCAGCCGGTGTCTGGAGGCTGTGGACTGGGTATTCTCTCTTGAGATTGAGAGAAAGCTGGACATGAAGCAATCAGCGGAAGATCGGATAAAGAACTTAGATGAAAGTAACTATATCACAGGTATGGATCTGGATGCGGACCGTCTGGTCAGCGATGAAATCCTGATTCAATGGCCTTTGAAGGTCTTATGCAAAGAAGACTGTAAAGGGATCTGCAGCAAATGCGGTCAGAACCTGAATCACGGAACATGTGATTGTGAAAAAGACAGTCTGGACCCGCGTATGGCGGCGATCAGTGATATATTTAACAAGTTTAAGGAGGTGTAACCGATGTCCATCTGTCCAAAGAATAAAACTTCCAGAGCGAGAAGAGATAAAAGAAGAGCAAACTGGAAAATGAGTGCTCCGAATCTGGTAAAATGCAGCAAATGTGGTGCGCTGATGATGCCTCACAGAGTCTGCAAAGCTTGTGGTTCCTACAATAAGAGAGAAATCATTAAAGTAGACGAAGCATAATTGGAGTATTGAATAGGCCTTGCAGAGCAGCTGCAAGGCCTGTTTTTATGTCATAAAAAGACCTTGCTGCGCAAATCTTAGATTAAGGGAGTATCGAGATGTCAGAGTACAAAGTAAGCGTAATTGTACCCGTGTACAAAGTAGAACAATATCTGAGGCAATGCATGGACAGCCTTGTCGGCCAGACTCTTCAGGAGATTGAGATTGTGGCGGTGAATGATGGAAGCCCGGACAATAGTCTGCAGATTTTAGAAGAATATCAGATAAAATATCCACAGAAAGTGCGTGTCTTTTCCATCGAAAATCAAGGAGTGAGCCATGCGAGAAATTATGGTTTTTCCCTGTCCCGCGGAGAGTATATTCTCTTTGTGGACAGTGATGATTTTCTGGAAAAAGATGCCTGCCGTAAGCTTTATGAGAAGGCTGTCGCCCATGGAAATGATCTGATTCTGTTTGGAAGATATCATCTGAGAGGGGATAAGATTTCTGAGAAACTGAATCTGCCTGAGATTGACAATTTCCGGCTGATTGACCACAAAGAGGAGATGGCAAGACTGTCTCCGTTTCCCTGGGATAAATTTATAAAGAGAGAGTTGTTTGCCCAGACGGGCGGTTTTCCGGAAGGGATGCGTTTTGAGGATCTCCCGGTGGCACATATGCTGGCAGTCAGTGCGGAAAATATCGGTGTGATTCGTGGGTGTCTGTATGATTACCGGGTGCAGGGAGGCTTTTTGAGCACGCTGACGGAGGAGACGCTGGATATTGTGACAGAACTTCGGATTCTGATTGATTTTTTGAAGAAGAAAGGACTGTACCAGGAATATCATCAGGAGATTGAGTACATCTGTGCCCGGCACTGCTGCTACCGTTTTGTGAATCTCAGAAAATTTACGGAAAAGGGAAAACTGGATCTGCAGCTCCGTCTGGTGAATGCGGTCTATGATCTGTTGGAGACGGAGTTCCCAGATTGGAGAGAGAATATTTATGTGAAGCAGAAGATGGCGCCGGGGATGAAACGATTCCTTTTCGTGTGTGAAGATCCCAAGCTGATGGTGAAATTTGTGAGAGATACGGATGGAAAGTCGATCTTCCGGAAAAAAATCTGGGTCTGGTTCAGGTACCTCCTGAATTTGTTACGAAAATAATACAGAAGATTGCAAAAATTTTACATGTATGATATATTTAGAGATACAGTTTATGAAAAAGAAACAAGTAGGGGAGGCACTATGGAGTCGTATAAAGTAAGTATTATTGTTCCAGTTTATAACGTGGAACGATATCTGAGACAGTGCATGGACAGCCTGACGGGACAGACTCTGGATGAAATTGAAATTATTGCGGTGAATGACGGAAGTCCGGATAACAGTCTTTCAATTCTGCAGGAATATGAGAAAAACTATCCGGAAAAAGTAAAAGTGTTTTCAATTGAAAATCAGGGCGTGGGACATGCCCGGAATTATGGGTTTTCAAAGGCTTCAGGAGAGTATGTCCTGTTTGTGGACAGCGATGATTACCTGGAGGAGAACACCTGCGAGATTTTATATGAGAAGGCAAAAAGAGACGGGAACGATCTGGTTTTGTTCGGAAGATACAATGAGGAGAACGGGGTCAGCAAAGAGAACATTTCTCTTCCCTGGAATGATAACTTCCGTCTGATTGATCAGAAATACGCTCTGACCAGAACGCCGCCCTTTCCCTGGGATAAATTTATCAAGCGGGAACTCTTTGATAAGGTCGGCGGATTTCCCGAGAAGATTCGTTTCGAGGATCTGCCGGTGGCCTGCATGCTGGCAGTCTGCGCGGATTCCATCGGCACTATGAGAACCTGTCTCTACCACTACCGGGTACAGGTGGGATTTTTGAGCACACTGACCGAGGAGACTATGAATATTATTACCTCTCTGGAACTTTTAATGCGTTCTCTGAAAGAGAGAGGTGTGCTGGATACCTATCGGGATGAGATGGAGTATGTGGCAGTGCGCCATTGTTACTACCGGTTTATTACACTGAAGAAATTTCATGAGAAGGGCAAACTGGATCTGCAGGTCCGTCTGGTGAATGAGGTTTTTGATTTTCTGGAACGGGAATTTCCCAACTGGAGAGAGAACCGTTACGTGAAGTATTCCACGACCGTGGAGATGGGAGAATTCCTGGATGTCTGCGACACCCGGAAGAAGCTTCTGAAGTTTGTCAGACAGACGGACGGACAGAGTGAAGGAGCGAAGAATAAATGGCTGGAGAAGCATGAACATAAGAAAGAAATCCGGGATCTGTGGAGTGGTTTTTGGAGATCCAAAGCCAAGATTGCTTACCTGGGGGATGTGGCCCAGAAGCTGAAGAAGATGAAACCCAAGATCAAGCGGAAGCTTCACTGGTCTGTTCTGGCCGGACGTTATTACACAGTCTGTGTGTTGCGGAATCCAGTGTCGGAGAACACAATTCTCCTGGAATCCAAGCACGGAGAAGACCTGGCTGGAAATATTTTCCAGATTTTGAAGGTGCTTAAAGAGGAGAAATATAAGACTTATGCGGTCTACCTGTCTATGAAAGAGGAGTACATCCCCAAATATAAGGAACTGCTCCTGCGCTACAATATGACGCATATTATGTTTGTGAAGACAGGAAGCAAGACGTACAAGCGATTGCTTGCCACGGCAAAATATCTGGCGACAGATACCAGTTTCCCCACTTACTATATCAAAAGGGAGGCCCAGGTCTATCTGAATACCTGGCATGGAACGCCGCTGAAGGGAATGGGACGTATCGTTCCGAACCGGGAATATGGACTGGGGAATGTGCAGAGGAACTTTTTCATCGCGGATTACCTTCTGTATCAGCAGGAATTTTCCCGGGATATTTTTCAGAGAGATTATATGTTGAAAGACATTTATCCGGGAAAAATTCTTACCTGTGGATATCCCAGAAATGTGGCCTTTTTCAATACCAAGAGGTATGAGCAGATCCGAAAGGAAATGGGATTGGAAGGAAAGCAGGTAATCGTCTATATGCCTACCTGGAGGGGCCTTCTGTACAAAAAAGAAAATGCGAAACAGATTCAGATTCTGACCAAATATCTTGCGGATCTGGATAATCTGCTGAAGAAGAATCAGGTCTTCTATGTGAAGCTGCATCCTTATGTGAAGGAGGGAATCAATCTGGAAGGATTTATTCACATCAAAGAATTTCCTTCCCAATATGAGACTTATGATTTCCTCAATGCCAGTGATGCTTTGGTTACGGATTATTCCAGTATTATGTTTGACTATGCAGTGGCGAATAAGAAGATTGTACTCTTTGTCTATGACAAGGACGAGTATCTGAAAGACCGTGGAATGTATGTGAATCTGGATGAGCTGGGGCTGCCTCAGGCAAGGAGTGTGAAGAGACTGCAGAAGCTTCTGACAGATCCTCAGTATGATATCTCCGCGTTCCGGGAGCGTTTCTGCCCTTATGACAGTCCGGATACCGCGAAGAAAGTATGTGAGACCTGGATCGGCGGCAAGAATACGCTGCCGGTTGAGACGGTTAAGAATAATGGAAAAGAGAAGGTTCTGGTGTTCACGCAGAGAGCTGTGGACACTGCTCTTGTGGAAGAGATGAACGAACAGGTGGCGAAAGACAGCGAGATTCGGGAGTACTATCTGACCTTCCCGGCTTCGGTTATGAAGAAAAACAGCAGCGTGCTGTCGAAGCTGGACAAGAGAATCAATTATTTCCCCATCGATCTGCGTGCAGGCTACACGCTGGCAGAATTCATCGCCAGTCACTTTGTGTTCCGCTATGACATCCAAAACAGCGGAATGCTGGTGAGACTGACCAGGAGACTGTCTGAGAGAGAATACCAGAGAATTTATGGAAGCTATGAATTTGACAAGCTGGTGATTCTCTCCTGCCGGTCCAGAAGATTGTACTGGATCGCGCGCTATACCTCGGAGCACAGGATTCTATGCCTGGGAAGAGATAAGGGAATGTACGATTCGGTGAAGAATTTCCGCATGCAGGTGGATTACCTGATCAAACACCGGGCTGATTTTGAGAAGATCGTTCTTTCCAAGGAACTTGCAAAGAAGAAAAAGCTTACCAAAGACTCCAAGGTGACAGTGGCTGGGGAGAAAGCCAGCTTTGGTGATATCTGGAAGGAGGGAGAGAATTGAAAGTAGGAGTTGTGACTTTTCACAGTGCTTTTAATTTCGGCGCCACACTGCAGACCTGGGCGCTGCAGAAGGCTCTGAAACAGATTGGCACAGAACCCTGTGTGATCAATTATCATCCCTGGATTATCGATGGCCTGTATGACCCGTATGGAGGCAGAAGCGGATTTGCCAGAACGAAGAGACACTGGTATCTGAAACTCATGTCTCCGGAGAAAGTGGTGCGGGTGAAGAAATATTCCGCGTTTATCCGTGACCATTTGAATCTTGTGGGGGATTACAAAACCTACGAGGAACTGAAGGCGAACCCGCCGAAGCTGGATGCTTATATTACAGGCAGTGACCAGGTCTGGAACAGCAGCCACACCGGCGGATATGATCCGGCTTATTTTCTGGAGTTTGCCCCTGCGGATGCCATCAAAATTGCCTACGGCGCAAGTGTGGGCAAGAATATGGTTCTGCCTGCTTATCAGAAACAGATCCGCAATGCCTTGAAAGATTACCGTGGAATCTCTCTGCGGGAAGTCAGTACCACACCGACGATTGAGAAGCTGACCAAACAAAGAGTCAATGTGGTGGCAGACCCCACCCTCCTTTTGAGAAGGGAAGATTACGATGAGATCCGCGTGGATGAGAAACGGAAAGAGAAATATATTCTGGTATATATGATGGAGGACAGTGTGGAAGTGAAACGGCTGTCTAACCGGATTTCCAGACTTCTTGGTTATCCTGTGGTTCAAAGACGTGCGGCGAAGAAATTCAACTATGAATTGGAAAGCTGCTATACTTCCACCCCGGGAGAATTTCTGGGCCTGATCTCCAATGCGGAGTGTGTGATTACCAATTCTTTCCACGGAACTGTATTTTCACTGATTTATGAGAAGCCGTTCATCTCATTGCTCCACTCGGATACGGGAAGCAGAACGGTGGATCTTCTGAGAAGTCTGCATATGGAGGATCACATTGTCCGGAATGCCGAGAACTTCTATGATCTTGGACGCTTTCAGATTAAGGATCCGGAACTGCTCCATCGAAGCATGGAACATGTCCGCGAGAAATCTTTCCATTTTCTGAAACAGTCTCTGGGGCTGGAGGAAGAGCTCCAGGTGAAGGTGGATTGTCCCACAGGCATTCTCAGAGAAGAGTGCTATGGGTGTTATGCCTGCAGTGAGATCTGCCCTAAGGACGCCATCACCATGGAAGAGGAGGCGGATGGTTTCTTCTATCCCAGAACAGACCCGGAGAAATGTATTTCCTGCGGTCTGTGTGAACAGGTGTGTATCCGTCTGCAGGATCGCTTTGAAGGGGAGCAGAAGACGCCTCTGCCCTATGCGGCACTGAACAAAGATGACACCACAAGGGCGCAGAGCACGTCCGGAGGTGTCTTCCCGGAAGCGGCCAGATATATCATCGAAGAAAAAGGCGGCTGTGTGGTGGGTGTGCGCTGGGATGAACATATGCGTGCGGTCCAGGATGTGGCGTATACCATGGAAGAGGTGCAGGCTTTCTGTGGCTCCAAATATGTGAAAAGCGATCTGGATGGGATCTGGCCCAGAGTGGAGAAACTTCTCAAGGAGGGAAGGACTGTGTTGTACAGTGGTCTCCCCTGTGAGTGCGCGGCTCTGCGTTCTTATCTTAGAAAGGATTATGATAATCTTTATGTGTGTGAGATTTTGTGCCACTCAGCGCCGTCTCCCAAAATTCTGCGGAAATATCTGGACCATCTGGAGAAGAAGTTCGGCTCCAGGATTGTGGATTTGAATTTTCGGGACAAAAAGCAGAACGGCTGGCAGATTCATGAGGCACAGATGGTGATGACTTTTGAGGATGGATCCGAGTTGAGAGTCAACACCAGGCGCAACAATTATTTCCGTGCCTTTTTGAACGACTATACCTGCAGGGAATCCTGTACACGCTGTGAGTATGTCTACGATCACCGGAAAGGAGATATTACCATCGGGGATTACTGGGGAATCGAGGAATTTATCCCGGAACTGTTTGATGACAAAGGCGCAAGCTGTGTCCTGGTTCAGACCGAAAAAGGAAGAGAATTGTGGAATCAGATTGCAGACCGCTTCAGAAGCCAGGAGAGTACGATGAAGGCTGTGTTTGCCAGAAACCATGACAAACCTTCCCCGCGGCACAGCATCCGTGATGAGATTTTTGATCAGATTGACACAACTTCCTCGATTAATTCGCTGCTGGAAGAATACAACGATCTGAAGAACCTTACATAAAGACAAGAGGCTGTTCTTTGACGGAAGTTAAGAGCAGCCTTTTCTGCTGGGAAAGAGGTTTGTCTGGGATTGAAGTACCTTTTTCGGAACAGGCAGATTTTTACAAAGTTATTGATTTTTGACCATATCTCTAGTATCATGTGGAATAGAGAATGACGGGAGGGATTCGATGTCAGAGCCAGTTAAGATAGTGGTAGACGCCATGGGCGGAGATTTTGCGCCGGTGGAACCGGTGAAGGCCGCCGTGGAGGCAGTGAAGGAAAAAGAGAATATTCAGATTATATTGACGGGAAAGCAGGATGTGATACAGAAGGAGCTTTCCAAGTATGAGTATCCGAAAGAGAGAATCACCGTTGTGCATACTTCGGAAGTGATTGAGACAGCGGAGCCGCCGGTTCTTGCCATTCGAAAGAAGAAGGATTCTTCCATTGTGGTGGGAATGCAGATGGTCCGCAAAGGTGAGGCAGATGCTTTTGTGTCCTCTGGAAGCAGCGGAGCGATTCTGGTGGGCGGACAGGTGATTGTGGGACGGATCAAAGGGGTGGAGAGACCGCCTCTGGCGCCGCTGATTCCCACGAAAAAGGGAGTTTCTCTGCTGATAGACTGCGGAGCAAATGTGGATGCACGTCCTTCTCATCTGGTTCAGTTTGCCAAAATGGGATCCATCTATATGGAAAATGTGGTGGGGATTAAGAACCCGCGTGTGGCCATTGTCAACAATGGCGCGGAAGAAGAGAAGGGAAACGCCCTGGTCAAAGAGACTTTTCCTTTGTTGAAAGAATGCAAGGGAATCCATTTCATTGGAAGCATCGAAGCGAGGGATATTCCGGATGGCTATGCGGATGTGATTGTCTGTGAGGCCTTTGTGGGAAATGTGATCCTGAAGTTGTACGAAGGTGTGGGAAGCACGCTGATTGCGAAGGTCAAGGAAGGAATGATGACGAACCTGCGCAGCAAGATTGGAGCTTTGCTGGTGAAGCCGGCTTTGAAGGAGACGCTTAAGACCTTTGACGCCAGTGAGCACGGAGGGGCTCCTTTGCTGGGACTGAAAGGGCTGGTTGTGAAGACACATGGAAGCGCGGTGGCTGTGGAACAGAAGAATGCGATTTTCCAGTGTCTCCAGTTTAAAGAGCAGAAGATTAACGAGAAGATTCAGGAACATATCAATGAAATGTGAGAAGGGAGAGAAAAGGTTTGGAATTGGAAAAACTAAAGACGATCATTGCGGATGTTCTGAACGTGGATACTGCTGAGATCACTGAGGACACCACTTTTGTAGATGATCTGGGAGCGGATTCCCTGGATATCTTTCAGATTATCATGGGGATTGAAGAAGAGTTCGACGTGGAGATAGACAATGACACTGCGGAACAAATTGTGACGGTAGGGGATGCAGCAGAAGCAATTAAGAATGTGATGTAGAGATCATGATCTGCGCCGGGAATAGGAGTGAAAAAGAGAGGGGCTGTTGCATGTACGGAAGATGTGTGCGACGGCCCTTGTTTTATCGGATGGGGGAAGACTTCATCGGATAAATGCTCCGCGAGGATGCGCAGGGATTCGGAAAAATATTATGCCGGCGGATACCGGCCCGAATCCCGTACCAAGACTTGCGAGCGAGTCTTGAAAGAGAGGGATTAAAATGAAAATGGAAAAAATATTGAAAGAGTTGGAGAGAGCTTTGGGGTATCGTTTTCAAAATCTGAGTCTTTTACAGCAGGCAATCACCCACAGCTCTTATTCAAATGAGAAAAATCTGGGAAAATTGGGATGCAATGAGAGACTGGAATTCCTGGGAGATGCGGTTCTGGAGATTGTGAGCAGCGAATTTCTGTTTCAGAAGTATCCTTCCCTTCCGGAAGGAGAATTGACGAAGAAACGTGCCAGCATGGTCTGCGAACCGACTTTGGCTATGTGTGCGAGAGTTTTTCATCTGGAAAAATTTCTTCTCCTGGGCCGGGGAGAGGAGAACACGGGAGGCAGAAAGCGGGATTCCATTGTCTCAGACGCCCTTGAGGCAGTGATCGGGGCCATTTATCTGGACGGTGGACTGGAGAGCGCGAAGAAATTTATTCTGACGCATGTCCTCAACGATATGGAACACAAGCATCTTTTCTATGACAGCAAGACCATTCTGCAGGAGATTGTACAGGAGAACGGCAAGAATCCAGTGTCCTACCATCTGGTCCATGAGGAAGGTCCGGATCACAACAAGGTTTTCACTGTGGAAGTGCGGATTGACCAGGAGCTCCTGGGAATCGGCCAGGGGCATACGAAGAAAGCAGCAGAGCAGGCGGCAGCCTACCAGGCCGTGATGACACTGAAAAAATCGTAGGTGAGATATGTATTTAAAAAATATTGAAGTATACGGATTCAAATCTTTTGCCCAAAAGATCAATTTTGAGTTTCACAATGGAATTACGGGAATTGTAGGCCCAAATGGCAGCGGAAAGAGCAATGTGGGTGATGCGGTGCGCTGGGTTTTAGGGGAACAGAGTGCGAAGCAGTTAAGAGGAGGAAACATGCAGGATGTGATTTTCTCCGGAACAGAGAACCGGAAGCCTCTGAGCTACGCATCGGTCTCCATCACTCTGGACAACAGCGATCATAAACTTCCGGTGGACTATCAGGAGGTGACTGTGACCAGAAGGCTGTACCGCTCCGGAGAGAGTGAATATCTGATGAACGGAAGCCATTGCCGTCTGAAAGACATTCAGGAGCTGTTCTATGACACGGGAATCGGAAAAGAAGGATATTCCATCATCGGACAGGGGCAGATTGACAAGATCTTAAGCGGTAAGCCGGAGGAGAGAAGAGAGCTTTTTGATGAGGCAGCCGGCATTGTGAAATTTAAGAGGCGGAAGAATACCACTCTGAAAAAACTGGAGGAAGAGAAGCAGAACCTGGTCCGGGTGACGGACATCTTAAGTGAGCTGGACCGTCAGCTCGGGCCTCTGGAGAAGCAGTCCGAGACTGCGAGGAAGTATCTGGAGCAGAAAGAGAGACTGAAGGAACGGGAAGTCAATCTGTTTCTCCAGGAAATGGAAGAGATCACCGCGTCCCTGGAAGAAAAAGAAGAAAAAAGCAGGCTGACCCGGGGACAGTTGGAAGAAACCTCCGCAGACTATGAGAAGGTAAAGGTAGAATACGAGGAGCTGGAAGGAAAGCTGGAGAATCTGAACCAGAAGATTGATCAGGCAAGGGAAAGAATGCAGCAGGACGCCCTTGCAAGACAGCAGCTGGAAGGCCAGATTGAGATTTTGAAAGAGCAGATTCACAGTGCCAGACAGAATGAGGAACATTACCGGGAGCGCCAGAAAACAATCTGCGCGGATCAGAAGAGCCGTTCTGCGCAGTTGGAGCAATTCAGGCAGGAACAGGAAGAATTGAAGGGCAGGCTTTCCGGCATTCGAAGACAGCAAAAAGAAAAAGAAGAAAGGCTTTCCCAGGTGCAGGAACAGATTGAGAGCTGTTCACAGGCTGTGGAGGAAGGAAAGAACGAGATTATTGAAGTGCTGAACAGCCGGATCAATACCAAAGGAAAAGTCCAGAGATTTGATACCATGATGGAGCAGATCAATATCCGGAAAGCCCAGTTGAATCAGCAGAAGCTGTCTTTAAGAGGAGAAGAACAGCAGCAGCAAAAAGACAGAGAGGAAGCCCAGGCGCGCCATCAGAAGATTGAAGAGAAGATTCAAAAACTTAGGGCGGTTCAGGAAGACAAAGGGCAGGAACTCCAAAGACTCCAGGGACAGTTAGAGGAAGAGAAAAAGCAGTTTGAGATTGGCAGCACCACTTATCACCGGGAGGAATCCAGGCTGGAATCTCTGGTGAATCTGACCGAGCGGTATGAGGGCTACGGCAACAGTATCCGGCGGGTAATGGAACAAAAGAAGAAGGTTCCGGGCATCCTGGGCGTGGTGGCAGATCTGATCCAGGTGGAAAAGGATTATGAAATTGCCATTGAGACTGCTCTTGGCGGCAGTATTCAGAACATCGTCACAGACCACGAACAGACGGCCAAGCAGATGATTGAATTTTTGAAGCGGAACCGTTATGGGAGGGCGACCTTCCTTCCGCTGACCAGCATCGAAGGGCGAGGTGAGTTTAGAACCAGGGAGGCCCTGCAGGAACCGGGCGTTCTGGGGATTGCTTCCGATCTTGTGAAAGTGGGAAAAGGTTTTGAGAACCTGTCCCGCTATCTTCTGGGGAGAACTTTGGTGGTGGATCATATGGATCATGCCATTGCCATTGGAAAAAAATACCGGCACAGTCTGCGCATGGTGACGCTGGAGGGAGAGTCTCTGAATCCGGGCGGTTCCATGACCGGCGGTGCATTTCGAAATAACAGCAATCTTCTGGGGAGAAGGCGTGAGATCGAGGAACTCCAGGAGGCTGTGAAGAGACTGAAGACGGAGATGGCACAACTGCAGAATTCCATGGAGAAGAACCGTGGCAGGAGAAACCAGCTAAGAGATGATCTGACCGAATTGAAAGAACTTCTGCAGGAAGAGTATCTCAGAGAGAATACCGTCCGGCTACAGCTTCAAAAGATCGAGGAAAAGCAGCAGGAAATGCAGAAAAGTTATGAGCAGATGAAGCGGGAAGGCACCCAGATTCTGCAGCAGATCCGTGAGGTGGAAGAGAACCGTATGGCCATCTCAGCGGAACTGGAAGCGTCCCAAAAAGATGAAAAAGAACTGGAGGCCTTCATTGAGAGCCGGCAAAAGGAGCTGGAAGAATGGCAGGAAGAGGAGTCTGCCATCAGCCATGATCTGGAACAGATCCGCATGGATGCCTCAGCCATGGCGCAGAAGACAGAATTTGCCGGCAGCAATATAGCCAGGGTGAAAAGAGAATCCCAGGCTCTGGAAGAGGAACTGCTTGTGGTGGAACAGCATCTTCGGGAAGACGCCAAGGACGTGACGGAGAAAGAGAAGAATATCGAAGGAATCCGGCAGAAAATTCAGGAATCCAGAGAAAAAGAAGAGACACAGCGGGAGCAGACGGAAGCTTTCATGCGGGAAAAGGAACAGACCCAGGAAGTCCATAAGTCCTTTTTTGATAAGAGGGATGAGTTATCAGGACAGATCAGCCTTCTCGACAAGGAACTCTTCCGTCTGAATCAGCAGGTGGAGAAGCTCACAGAATCCCAGGAACAGAAGATCTCTTATATGTGGGAGGAGTATGAGATCACTCCCAACAGCGCGAAATCTTATCGCAAAGAGAAGATGCAGGATGGACTGCAGCTCAAAAAAGAGATCGGTGAGATCAAAGAAGCGATCCGGAAACTGGGAAATGTGAATGTGAACGCCATTGAAGATTACAAGGAACTGAAGGAGAGGCATACCTTTTTATCGGGGCAGTACCAGGATCTGGTGGAGGCTGAGGCAAGTCTCCAGAGCATTATCCAGGAACTGGACGAGGGAATGCGTAAGCAGTTCACAGAGAAGTTCAAAGAGATTCAAAAAGAGTTTGACAAAGCGTTCAAGGAACTCTTCGGCGGAGGAAAGGGAACTCTGGAGCTGATTGAAGATGAGGATATTCTGGAGGCGGGAATACGGATCATCTCTCAGCCTCCCGGCAAGAAGCTGCAGAATATGATGCAGCTCTCCGGAGGGGAGAAGGCACTCACAGCGATTGCGCTTCTGTTTGCCATTCAGAATCTGAAGCCGTCTCCCTTCTGTCTCCTGGATGAGATCGAGGCAGCTCTGGATGATTCCAATGTGGGCAGATTCGCCGGATATCTGAAAAAGTTGACGAAAAACACGCAGTTTATTATAATAACACATAGACGCGGTACGATGGGAGCAGCCGACCGCCTGTATGGAATCACCATGCAGGAGAAAGGTGTCTCCACACTGGTATCCGTGGATCTGGTCGAAAAGGATCTGGACAAATAGGAGGAAAAGAATGGGAGAAGAGAAGAAAGGGTTTTTTAAAAGACTGGTAGCAGGCCTGACGAAGACGAGAGACAATATTGTCTCCGGGATTGATTCCATTTTCAGTGGTTTTTCCAGTATAGATGAGGATTTTTATGAAGAGATTGAAGAAATTCTGATCATGGGAGACATCGGTATCAATGCGACTACTTCCATCATTGAAAACCTGAAAAAACAGGTGGAAGAGAAGAAGATCAAAGACCCGGCAGAGTGTAAGAAGCTTCTCATTGACAGTATCAAACAGGAGATGGAGGTCTCCAATACGGAATACGAGTTTGAAAACCGCAAATCCGTGATTCTGGTGATCGGTGTCAATGGTGTGGGTAAGACCACATCAGTGGGTAAGCTGGCAGGCAAATTAAAAGATCAGGGAAAGAAAGTGATCATTGCGGCGGCAGATACTTTCCGCGCGGCGGCGGGCGAGCAGCTGGCCCAGTGGGCGAACCGGGCAGGTGTGGAGCTCATCGGAGGACAGCCGGGGGCAGATCCGGCATCGGTTGTCTACGATGCGGTGGCTGCGGCCAAAGCCAGAAACGCAGATGTTCTGCTGTGTGACACAGCGGGAAGACTTCACAATAAGAAGAATCTGATGGAAGAACTGAGAAAAATTTACCGGATTTTGGAGAGAGAATACCCGGAGGCATATCTGGAGACATTGGTTGTTCTGGATGGAACAACTGGCCAGAATGCACTTGCCCAGGCGAAACAGTTTGCTGAGGTGGCCAATGTCACAGGGATTATCCTGACCAAGCTGGATGGTACGGCCAAGGGAGGAATCGCAGTGGCCATCCACTCAGAACTGGATATACCGGTGAAATACATTGGTGTGGGTGAGAGCATTGATGATCTGGAGAAGTTTAATGCAGAATCCTTTGTCAATGCGTTGTTCGATGTGAAAGAGGAAGATGAACAGTAGAAAGAGGAGAGAAGACAAATGCTTACATTAGAGAAATTTGAAGAAGCGTCAGAGATCGTACAGAGAGTCATTCAGAAGACAAAGCTGGTGTACAGTGATTATTTCAGCAACCAGACTGGAAATAAGATTTACTTCAAGCCGGAGAATATGCAGCTGACCGGAGCTTATAAACTCCGGGGTGCTTACTATAAGATCAGTACACTTAGTGAAGAAGAGAGAGAAAAAGGACTGATCACTGCGTCTGCCGGAAATCATGCACAGGGAGTGGCTTATGCGGCGAAATGTTACGGTGCGAAGGCAGTCATTGTGATGCCGACCACCACTCCGCTGATTAAGGTGGAGCGCACAAAGAATTATGGCGCAGAGGTGGTTCTTTACGGAGATGTCTACGATGAGGCCTGTGCCCGTGCGCTGGAACTGGCAGAGGAGAACGGATATACCTTTATTCATCCTTTTGATGATCTGGCTGTGGCCACAGGACAGGGAACTATTGCCATGGAGATTGTACAGGAACTGCCTTTGGTTGATTATATTTTAGTACCCATTGGCGGCGGCGGACTGGCCACGGGAGTCTCTACTTTGGCGAAACTTTTGAATCCCCATATCAAGGTGATCGGTGTGGAACCGGCTGGCGCGAACTGTATGCAGGTTTCTCTCAGAGAGGGAAAAGTGACCACGCTGCCTCATGTGAACACCATTGCAGACGGAACCGCAGTTCAGACACCGGGGGAGAAGATCTTCCCGTACATTCAGGAGAACATCGATGACATCATCACTGTGGAGGATGATGAACTGATCGCGGCATTTCTGGATATGGTGGAGAATCACAAGATGATCGTGGAGAATTCCGGTCTTCTGACAGTGGCAGCTCTGAAACATCTGGATGTGAAGAATAAAAAGATTGTATCGATCTTAAGCGGCGGAAATATGGATGTGATTACGATGTCCTCTGTGGTACAGCACGGACTGATTCAGAGAGACCGGATCTTCACCGTATCCGTATTGCTTCCTGACCGTGCCGGAGAGCTGGTGCGCGTGGCTACCATTATCGCGAACCATCAGGGAAATATCATCAAACTGGATCACAATCAGTTTGTCAGCACCAACCGCAATGCGGCTGTGGAGCTTAAAATCACTATGGAAGCATTTGGAACCGAGCATAAGATGCAGATTGTCAATGCGATCCGGGAAGCCGGGTATAAAATGAAGATTGTAGTGCCTAACTTATAATGGATCTGCAAGGATCCAAAGAGGAGTGGTGTGATGAGAAAAAAAGTGCGAAACCTCTTTCTCTTTTTCACTGTTTTGGCGGTTCTGCTGCCGGGATGCGGCGGGCAGGCAGATGCCGGGGACACCGGCGCCGATGAGGAAAAGAATGACACACAGACCGTCCAGGAAGACACAGATGAGTATTCCTGCGGTTTTATTGTGGGGTCTTTTGAACAGGTGTTTTATCAGAAGCTGGGAGATGCCATTGAGAGCGAGGCAGCTCAGATTGGGATGCATGCCATTGTCACAGACTCAGAGCTGGATTCCCAGGTGGCTTCCAATAAGATTCAGAGTCTTGCGGATCAGGGCTGTCAGGCCATTGCCCTTTCCTGCAATGATCCGGAGGGAGTTCGGGAGGCCATTGACCAGGCTGCCTCGCAGGGAGTGGCAATGTTCACCTTTGACTGTACGGCAGACTCGGATTCGATTCAGTGTTTTGTGGGAACAGACAACTATAAGGGCGGCCAATTGGGCGGCCAGGAGATCTTGAAATACAGCCAGGATGGGGACACGGTGGGAATCATTGGTGACTCCACGGATGCTGCTGGTGCCGACAAGGAACAGGGAGCTTTGCATGTTCTGGACGGTCAGAACCGGACCGTGATCTCGGGCAATGACTTTGAGGGAGATCCCAACAAAGCCCAGGAAATCATGGGAAATCTTCTGGTGGAACACCCGGAGATATCGGTGGTGTTCTGTGTGGACGACACGGCTGCTACCGGAGCTCTTGCAGCCATCAAGGAGGCAGGGAGCGAATGCAAACTGATTGGATATGATGGCAATCCGGAGGCTTTGGAGGCGATTGCGGACACAGAAGGCAACGGCCATTGGTGGGTGTCTGAGATTGCGCAGGATCCTCAGGCTATCGGGGAGACTTTGGTGGAGCAGATGCAGATCTATCTGGAGGAAGGAGCTTTAAGCTCCAAGGAGATTCCCATTGATCCCTATGTGGTCGACATAGACAATGTGGAAGAAGAAATGTAAGGATACCGTTTCCTCCTCTTGGGATATGGTCTGTGAACAGACAAAAGAACGAACTAAGAAAACCCTGCGGGTGGACGGAAGTGTTTGGAGCTTCCGGCTGTCCGCAGGGTTTTTGTGATGAAAAACAGATTTTATTTTACTTCAATCAATTCATATTCCATGGTACCAATGCCGATCTTCTCAGCGTGCTCCACACAGCTCTTCCAGTTTGTGGTGGGAGACACGGCGTGGAAATGATCGTCATCCTGCTCTGCTTCTCCAAGAAGTGAGTTGGAGATGGCTGGCTGGGCGTTCACTGCATCTGCACAGGCCACATCCAAGGCTACCGGGTCGAAGGAAGCGAAAAATCCCACGTCCGGGACGATGGCAGCATCGTTTTCCGCATGACAGTCGCAGAAGGGACTCACATCGATGACCAGATTGATATGGAAGCTTGGGCGTCCGTCGATGACAGCCTTTGTGTACTCAGCGATTTTGTAGTTCAGGATGTCATTGGATTCATCGGAGGCCGGGCAGACCGCGTCTTTTGGACAGACACCGAGGCAGCGGCCGCAACCCACACATTTGTCATGATTGATGGTGGCTTTGTTGTCCTTGAATTCCGGTGCACCGTGGGCACAGATCTGAGCACATTTACGGCATCCGATACACAGATCCTGATCGACATGAGGTTTTCCGGAACTGTGCATTTCCATTTTGCCGGCACGGGAGCCGCAGCCCATACCGATATTTTTCAGAGCACCGCCGAAACCGGTGCATTCATGGCCCTTGAAATGGGAGAGTGTGATGAACACGTCTGCGTCCATAACAGCCCGGCCGATTTTGGCTTCTTTTACATATTCGCCGCCTTCCACCGGTACGTAGACTTCATCGGTGCCTTTCAGGCCGTCCGCGATGATCACATGGCATCCGGTGGAGAAAGGAGAGAAGCCGTTGGTGTAAGCACTGTCCATATGTTCCAGGGCATCTTTTCTGGCTCCCACATACAGTGTGTTGCAGTCTGTGAGGAAGGGCTTTCCTCCCAGGGATTTAACCACATCTGCCACAGCTTTCGCATAGTTGGGGCGCAGATAAGCCAGATTGCCCGGCTCGCCGAAATGGATTTTGATGGCTGTGAATTTGCCGTCGAAATCAATGGTGTCTATACCTGCTTTTCGGATCAGACGCTCCAGTTTTTTCAGCAGGTTGTCTCCGTTTTTTACACGGAGGTTGGTGTAATATACTTTAGACGGTTTCATAGAATCCTCCTTTGCAGAAATTATTGACCTAAACCTGGGATGTATTTTACCATAGAATGGAAGGGAAGTAAACACGTATCCGGGGGAAACGAACATAAGTTTGTAAAGAAAAAATGCTTGACAACAAAAATGTTATGCGATATGATACTCAAGGTGATGACTGATGGAAAAATTTGTGGAACAGGCTCTGCTGTATGATTTCTACGGGGAACTGCTCACGAAACGGCAGCAGCAGGTGTATGAGGCAGTTGTACTGGACGACTGCTCCCTCAGCGAAGTAGCGGAGGAACTGGATATCTCCCGGCAGGGAGTTTACGATATGATCCGCCGGTGCAACAAATCGCTGGAAGAATATGAGAACAAACTGCATCTGGTGGAGAAATTTGTCCACATCCGCGAGAAGGTACATCAGATTCACTGTCTGACAGAGAAGTACGGTGCCAAAGACATTGCGGCAATTTCAAACGAGATATTAGAGGAGTTATAGTAGATGGCATTTGAAAGTTTAACAGAGAAACTGCAGAATGTGTTTAAGAATTTAAGAAGCAAGGGCAGACTGACGGAGGCAGATGTGAAGACCGCTCTCCGGGAGGTGAAGATGGCCCTGCTGGAGGCAGATGTCAATTTCAAGGTTGTCAAACAATTCATTAAATCCGTTCAGGAGAGAGCTGTTGGACAGGATGTCATGAATGGCCTGAATCCCGGGCAGATGGTGATCAAAATTGTGAACGAAGAGATGGTCAGCCTGATGGGAAGCGAGACTACAGAGATTCCCATGAAGCAGGGACGTGAGATCACAGTCTGGATGATGGCAGGTCTTCAGGGTGCCGGTAAGACGACTACCGCGGCAAAGCTGGCGGGAAAGATGAAGTCAAAAGGAAAGAAGCCTTTGCTGGTGGCCTGCGATGTGTACCGGCCGGCTGCGATTAAGCAGCTTCAGGTAAACGGAGAGAAGCAGGGCGTGGAAGTGTTCACCATGGGTGACAAGAATAATCCGGTGGATATTGCCAAGGCAGCTTTGGAGCATGCGAAGAACAACCAGCAGAATCTGGTGGTTATTGATACCGCAGGACGTCTTCACATCGATGAGGACATGATGCGGGAACTGGCTCAGATCAAGGAGCAGGTGACGGTGGATGCCACGATCTTGGTGGTAGATGCCATGACCGGACAGGATGCGGTGAATGTGGCTTCCACTTTCGCCGATAAGGTGGGAATCGACGGCGTCATTCTCACGAAGATGGACGGTGACACCCGTGGCGGTGCGGCTCTTTCGATCAAAGCAGTCAGCGGAAAGCCGATCTATTACGTAGGTATGGGCGAGAAGCTTTCCGATCTGGAACAGTTTTATCCGGATCGAATGGCCTCCAGAATTCTGGGCATGGGAGATGTGATGAGCCTGATTGAGAAAGTGGAGGCATCCATCGACCAGGATAAGGCCAGAGAGATGGAACAAAGATTTAAGAAAGCGGAGTTTGGCTTTGACGATTACCTGGAGAGTATGAATCAGATGAAGAATATGGGTGGAATCTCCAGTGTATTGAACATGCTTCCCGGTTTCGGAGGCGGTAAGCTCAAGGATATTGAGGGCATGATCGATGAGAAGGATCTGGCCAGAAAAGAGGCAATGATTCTTTCCATGACACCGCAGGAGAGAGCAAATCCTTCTATATTAAATGTATCCAGAAAGCAGAGAATCGCCAAAGGATCAGGTGTGGATATCAGCGAGGTGAACCGGCTGGTGAAGCAATTCGAACAGACAAAGAAGATGATGAAACAGATGCCTGGTATGATGGGCAGAAAAGGTGGTAAAAGAGGCGGCTTTCGGCTTCCCTTTTAACATAAATGAAAAGTAAAAAATATCAAATGGAAGAAAATGAAATTAACGGAGGTAAAGAAAAATGGCAGTAAAAATCAGATTGAGAAGAATGGGACAGAAGAAGGCTCCTTTTTATAGAATCGTTGTAGCAGATTCCCGTTCTAAGAGAGACGGAAGATGTATCGAGGAGATCGGAACTTATGATCCGAACGTAGATCCAAGCGTATACAAAGTAGATGAAGAGGCAGCAAAGAAATGGCTTGCAGCAGGTGCTCAGCCGACAGAAGTTGTGAGCAAAATCTTCAAACTGGCTGGTATCGAAAAATAATCACAACGAAACAAGGAAAGTTTTCTTGGCGAAACGTCGGGAAGTTGGAGGTGTGTGATGAAAGAACTCGTTGAAGTAATTGCGAAATCTCTCGTAGAAAATCCTGAGGAAGTCGTTGTGACGGAAACTGAGAAAGAAGATGCGATTATCGTGGAATTGAAAGTCGGCGCTTCTGATATGGGCAAAGTAATCGGAAGACAGGGAAGAATTGCCAAAGCAATTCGTACTGTGGTGAAAGCAGCCTCTTCCAAGAGTCCAAAGAAAGTCATTGTGGATATTCTGCAGTAAGGAATCGCAGATTGGTGAAGTTAAGGAGCAGTGCCTATGTGCAAGGCTCCTTCTTTTTTAGAATGAAGACAGGAGTGAAGAATGGAAGATTTTTTGAAAGTAGGTGTCATCTCATCTACTCATGGAATCCGCGGTGAGGTGAAAGTGTTTCCCACGACCGATGACAAAGAACGGTTTCTGGAGCTGGATTCCGTGATCCTGGATGCTGGAAAGGAGCGAATAGCTCTGGAAATTGAAGGTGTGAAGTTTTTTAAACAATTTGCCATACTAAAATTTAAGGGAATTGACAATATTAATGATATTGAGAAATATAAGGGCAGAAGTCTCTGGATTTCCAGGGAACAGGCAGTTCCCCTGGAGGAAGATGAGTATTACATCGCAGATCTGATCGGAATGGAGGTCTGCCTGGAGGACGGTACGCATTTTGGCCGGCTCAAAGACGTCATTGAGACAGGTGCCAATGATGTCTATGTGGTGGAGGATACCAAAGGGCAGGAGGTCCTTCTGCCGGCAATTCACGAATGTATCCTGGATGTGGATGTGGAGAATGACCGGATGACGATTCATCTGATGAAAGGTTTACTTTAGAGCGAAAGAGGAGGATGGAATGAATTATCATGTATTGACATTGTTTCCGGATATGATCCAGGATGGGCTGAACACCAGCATCATCGGACGGGCGATGGCAAAGGGAATTCTCTCCTTGGAAGCTGTGAATATCCGGGATTATGCTTTTAATAAACATCAGAAGGTGGATGACTATCCCTATGGAGGCGGGGCAGGTATGGTGATGCAGGCAGAACCTGTGTATCTTGCTTACGAGGCGGTATGCCAGAAGATCCAGGGAAAGCCAAGAGTGATCTATCTGACTCCCCAGGGACGTGTGTTCAACCAGGATATGGCCAGAGAATTTGCCATGGAAGAGGATCTGATTTTTCTGTGCGGCCACTATGAAGGGATTGATGAGAGAGTCCTGGAGGAGATTGTCACAGACCAGGTATCGATCGGTGATTATGTGCTGACAGGGGGCGAACTTCCTTCCATGGTTATGATTGATGCCATTTCCCGTATGGTGCCGGGGGTGCTGAGCAACGAAGAATCCGGCCAGACAGAGTCCTTTGCCGGAAATCTGCTGGAATATCCCCAGTACAGCCGGCCGGAAGAATGGCATGGAAAAAAGGTGCCGCCGGTGCTCTTGTCAGGCCACCATGCGAATGTGGAGAAATGGCGCAGAGAACAGTCAATCTTACGGACAGCCATGTACCGGCCGGATTTGCTCGAAGAAGCTGATATTTCAGAGAAGGAGAAAGCCTGGTTAAGTCAGAATCTGAAGTTAGAAGGAGACAGCTAAATGAATATTTTGGTGGGTTTATTACTTCCCTTTTTGGGAACTGCCGCAGGAGCGGGATGTGTATTTTTTCTGAGACATGAACTGGGATCCCTGGTGAAAAAAGCACTCCTGGGATTCGCCTCGGGCGTCATGGTGGCGGCATCGGTCTGGTCTTTGCTGATCCCGTCCATGGATATGGTTTCTTCTATGGAGAAATTTGCTTTTATTCCGGCGGCTGTGGGATTTTTGCTGGGAATTGCCTTTTTGTTTATGATGGATAAGATTGTGCCTCACCTCCATATGGGGAGTGACTGTGCGGAGGGAATTCACTGTAATATCAAAAAGACAACCATGCTGGTTCTGGCCGTCACTTTGCACAACATTCCGGAAGGGATGGCAGTGGGAGTGGTGTTTGCGGGAATGTTGTCCTCGGAACCGCAGATCACATTGATGGGAGCTTTTGCGCTGTCCATCGGAATTGCTATCCAGAATTTTCCGGAGGGCGCGATCATCTCCATGCCGCTGAAGAGTGAGGAGGGGATGGGCAGAGGGAGAGCATTTCTCTATGGGGCTCTCTCAGGGATTGTGGAGCCGATATTCGGCGGAATCACCATTTTGCTGGCGGCCTATATCACGCCGGTCCTCCCCTATCTGCTGTCGTTTGCGGCAGGGGCAATGATTTATGTGGTGGTGGAAGAGCTGATCCCGGAGGCGAATGTGGGAGAACACAGCAATGTGGGGACTCTGAGTTTTGCCGTGGGATTCGTATTGATGATGATCCTGGATGTGGCACTTGGCTGAGTAAAAAAGTAAAGAAAGATCTTGTCAAGGCTGAGAAAATATTGTATAATAACCTACGTTGTGAAAAAAAGATGGTCCTCTGTTACGAAAAATGTATTAAGAACATCCATAGAATAAGGAGAGAAAAAAATGAACGACATTATTAAAAACATCGAAGCAGAACAGCTGAAAGCAGACGTACCTCAGTTCAATGTGGGAGATACCGTAAGAGTACACGCACTGATCAAAGAGGGTAACCGCGAGAGAATTCAGGTTTTCGAGGGAACTGTTCTGAAGAAACAGGGCGGAAGCAACCGTGCTACTTTTACCGTAAGAAAGACATCCAACGGAATTGGTGTTGAGAAGACCTGGCCGCTGCATTCTCCACATGTGGTAAAAGTGGAAGTGGTAAGACATGGTAAAGTAAGACGTGCAAAACTGTATTACTTGAGAGACCGTGCAGGAAAAGCAGCAAAGGTAAAAGAACTGGTAAAATAAGTGTTGCATGGTTCGGGGGACTGTTGATCAGTCCCCCGTTTTGTATCATGAAGAGGACAAAATGAAAAATAAATTTAAGTTAAAGGAGATACCGGCAAGACTGAAAAATCGCTTTGGTATTCTCAGAAAGAAGATTGATGAGTCGAAATACCGCAGTGTGCTGGTGTGGATCTTTCAGATTGCGGTGGTTCTTGTGTTCGCGGCTATGACATCTCTCTTCTTCTTTCGGACTGTCACGATGCAGGAGAGCGCTATGGAACCGACCTATCAGGTGGGACAGAATTTCTTTCTCAACCGGGTAGCTTACACCTTCGGAAGTCCGAAGAGAGGAGATCTGATTGTCTTTAAGACCAACGCCAGCGATGAGGCGGCTCTACATATCCGCAGAGTGATCGGGCTCCCGGGGGAGACCATACAGATCAAAGACGGACAGATTTACATTGACGGTGAGCTCTATAAGGAGAGCCGGGATCTGGACCTGATTGAAAATACCGGCCTGGCGCAGGACGGTGTGACACTGCAGTCCGGGGAATATTTTGTTCTGGGAGATAATCGGAATAACAGCGAGGACAGCCGGTACGCGGATATCGGAAATGTGAAGAAGAGGTATATTGTGGGAAAACTGTGGTTTGTCAGTTCCCCATTGAGAGAAATAGGATTTGTAAAGGATTAAGAGTTATGAATGTACAGTGGTATCCGGGTCATATGACCAAGGCAAAGCGGATGATGCAAGAGGACATCAAACTGATTGATTTGATTGTGGAACTTGTGGATGCGAGAGTTCCTCTCAGCAGCAGAAATCCGGATATTGATGAGCTGGGAAGAAATAAATCCCGTCTGATTCTTCTAAATAAATCGGATTTGTCTGATGAGCGGCGAAATCGCGAGTGGGAGAATTATTTTAAGGAAAAAGGATTTTATGTCTATCCGGTCAACGCACGTTCCGGTGCAGGGCTGAAGGCGGTTAATGGGCTGATTCAGGAGGCCTGTAAGGAGAAAATAGAGAGGGATCGGAAACGAGGCATCAAAAACCGCCCGATCCGGGCAATGATTGTGGGAATCCCCAATGTGGGCAAATCTACATTTATCAATTCTTTCGCAGGGAAGGCCTGCACGAAGACCGGGAATAAGCCTGGTGTGACAAAGGGGAAGCAGTGGATCCGCCTGAACAAGGGAGTGGAACTTCTGGACACTCCGGGAATTCTGTGGCCCAAGTTTGAAGATCAGGAAGTGGGAATCCGGCTGGCCATGATTGGTTCCATCAAGGACGATATTCTGAATCTGGATGAGCTTTCTCTGAGACTGATTGGATATCTGAGGGAGGAATATCCCGGGATTTTGTCTGAGCGTTATCAGATTGAAGAGGAGGGCAGTGATCTGGAAATCCTTGAGTCAATCGCCAGAAGCAGACACTGTCTTCTCAAGGGACAGGAGCTGGATTACAGCAAGGCAGCAGGAATTCTGCTGGATGAATTCCGAAATGGAAAGATAGGACGGATTACTCTGGAGTGTCCGCCTGATCCGAAGAAGAGCCTGGATCAGGAGAAGGGATAGAAAAAATAGCGGAGAATGGAGAAGAGAAATGAAAAGGACGACAAGAAGGATGGCGGCATTGTCAGCAGTGATTTTCCTTGTGCTGATGAATGGCGTGAATGTCTTTGCGGCAGGTGAGACGGTGGAATATCAGCCTGCGGTGTATGCTACATTCTGGGCGCTGGTACCGCCGGTTGTGGCAATTGTGCTGGCTCTGATCACAAAAGAGGTGTACAGTTCCCTGTTTGTGGGAATTGTGGTGGGAGCTTTGTTTTACTCGGATTTCCAGTTTGAAGGAACGATCACCCATATTTTCCAGGGAGGCATTGTGAGTGTCCTGTCTGACAGTTATAATGTGGGGATTCTGATTTTTCTGGTGGTGCTGGGATCCATTGTCTGTATGATGAACCAGGCAGGCGGTTCTGCCGCCTTTGGACGTTGGGCGGCAAAGAAGATTAAGAACCGGGAGGGCGCGCAGCTGGCCACGATTTTGCTGGGAGTCTTGATTTTTATTGATGATTATTTTAACTGTCTGACTGTGGGAAGTGTCATGAGACCCGTCACGGATAAGTTTCAAGTTTCCAGGGCGAAGCTGGCGTATCTCATTGACGCAACGGCGGCGCCGGTGTGTATCATAGCTCCGATTTCTTCCTGGGCTGCGGCAGTAACTGGTTTTGTGGAGGGTGAAGATGGTTTTTCCATTTTCATCCGAGCGATTCCCTTTAACTTCTATGCGCTTTTGACTATCGCCATGATGATCACACTGGTTCTGATGAAGGTGGAGTACGGGCCTATGGCAGTCCATGAGGCGAATGCCAAAAAAGGTGACATCTACACCACGCCGGACCGCCCTTATGAAAAAGACGATGAGAAGCCGGAGAATGAGAACGGAAAGGTGATTGATCTTCTGATTCCGATTCTCGCACTGATTGTCTGCTGCATTATCGGGATGATTTACACCGGAGGATTTTTCTCCGGAACGGGATTTGTCGAAGCTTTCTCCAACTGCGATGCCTCTGTCGGACTGACTTTTGGAAGTTTCTTTGGCATTGTGATTACAATTATTCTGTATAAAGTCCGCCGGGTGCTCACTTTCAAGGAATGTATGGAGTGTCTTCCGGAAGGATTTAAGGCCATGGTTCCGGCCATTTTAATTCTGACTTTTGCCTGGTCCTTGAAGTCTATGACAGACAGCCTGGGGGCGGCTGAGTTTGTGGCGGGCATTATGGAAAACTGTGCAGCCGGATTTACCAATTTTCTTCCGGCAGTGATTTTCCTCGTGGGCTGTGGATTGGCTTTTGCCACCGGAACATCCTGGGGAACCTTTGGAATTCTGATTCCGATTGTAGTGGCAGTTTTTGAGAACACAGATCCGCAGATGATGATCATCTCAATCTCAGCCTGCATGGCGGGCGCTGTCTGCGGAGACCACTGTTCACCGATTTCAGATACGACGATTATGTCCTCGGCAGGGGCACAGTGTAACCATGTGAACCATGTGTCAACACAGCTTCCCTATGCTATGACCGTGGCAGCCATCTCGTTTTTGACTTATATCATTGCGGGATTTGTGAAGACAGCCTGGATTGCTCTTCCGGCAGGACTTCTGATGCTGATTGTGACGCTGTATTTGATCAGACGGGTGAAGGTTTGTAAAAAATAAGTTTGAGATAAAAGAGGGCTTGTGAAAAACAAAGTTGCGTTTTTCACAAGCCCTTTGAAATTGGTCAGACTAACACGGGAAATCCTTGGTCAATCTGAAAGGTAAACTGTGTGTCAGCGAAGGCAAGCTGATCGCCAGGATAGAGTTGTGTGGGGCCATTGAGCGGCATCCCGTTGAGGAAGGTTCCGTTGGTGGAACCCAGATCTTCGATGACGAAGATTCCGTCCGGCGTGCGCGTGATCAGACAGTGCCGGCGGGAAACCCGGTTGGAGTGAACGATGATGTCGCAGTTTTTGCTGCGGCCGATCACCCACTGATTCTGCGGTCCGCGGTCATAGGGATTGGGTGAGCCGACGGTATTCTGAGGACGGCTGTAAAAGTTATCTCCCGCCTCGTTATAAGATTCCGGAACCGGTGAGCCATAAGCGTTCTCGTCTGGCTGATCGTAGAGATTCGGATCTGCTTCATGATAAGATTCCGGTTCAGGTGTATGGCTGGGCGGCATATTTTCCGGGGCACCGTAGGAAAAACTGTCAGGATTTTCGTAGGAATTTTCTTCCGGAGCCTGGAAAAACTCCTCTTCCTCGCGGAGAGAGCCACCGCAGAAAGGACAGAAATTTCCATCTTCTTCCAATCTTGTTCCGCAATGAGGACAAAACATATCAAAACCTTCTTTCTGTAAGAGTGTATACTCATCATTTTAAACAATAGCATAAAACGAAAGTCCGTTCTTGTCAACAGGCAGGGGCTGGTTTATAATAAAAGCTCAGAGAAAACATGGAAAAGAACCGTTATGCGAGGTGACTGACGAATGAAAAGCGTTCATGAGATACAGGAAGAATTTAAGCGAAGCGAAGTCCGGGATTGGAAGACACTCTGTGAACAGTATCGCCAGGATAAGAGAAAGGGAGTGGCGTCTCTGGTGGCAAGATATGAGAAGAAACTTCTGGCCATCGAGGAAGAGAAGAAGCGTATGGAGCAGATGTTTGCCTACGAGAGGGAGTATGATCATCTGGGATATGTCTGTGGGATCGATGAGGCTGGAAGGGGGCCGCTGGCGGGGCCTGTGGTGGCAGGTGCAGTGATTCTGCCCGGGAACTGCGATATTTTATATCTGAATGATTCCAAGAAGCTGTCTGCCAAGAAGAGGGAAGAACTGTATGAAGTGATTCAAAGAGAGGCGGTTGCTGTCGGTGTGGGATATGCCAGTCCGCAGCGGATTGATGAGATTAATATTCTTCAGGCGACCTATGAAGCCATGAGGGAGGCGGTGGGGAAATTGGGTGTGAAACCACAGATTCTCCTCAATGACGCAGTCACCATCCCGGATCTTCCTTATCCGCAGGTTCCGATTATCAAAGGAGACGGGAAAAGTGCGAGTATCGCGGCGGCGAGTATCGTGGCGAAGGTGACTCGAGACAGACTGATGATGGAGTATGATAAGCTGATGCCGGAATATGGATTTGCCTCTCACAAAGGGTATGGAGCCCCGGAACATATTGCGGCGTTGAAAAAATACGGTCCGTCTCCGATTCACAGGAAGACCTTCATCACCCATTTCGTGTGAGTGCAGTATGAACCGAAGACAGGTCGGCACGGAATACGAAAGGCAGGCGGCGGCTTTTCTGGAGGAGAGAGGATGCGAAGTCATAGAGAGAAATTACCGCTGCCGCTTAGGCGAGGTGGATCTGATTGTGCGTGATGGGAACTACCTGGTCTTTGTGGAGGTGAAGTACCGTCAGAGTGAGAGGACAGGACACCCGCTGGAGGCAGTGAATCCGGCAAAACAGAGAAGAATCAGCAGGACAGCAGTCTGGTATCTGCAAAGCCATGGCCTTGGCATGGATCAGCCCAGTCGTTTCGATGTGGTGGGAATTTGCGGCGGTCAGGTTCTCTGGCTGAAGGATGCCTTTCCTTTCTCGGGGTGACAGCTTGCCGGTATCAGGATTAAAATCAGAGAGGAGTCAGGAAATTGTGACAGAGATCAGATGGAAAACAGGAAAACCAGAAAATACGAAAGTGCACAAAGAGGGCGGGGTGATTTATCTGAGTTATCCGGCCCTGGATCGGACAGGGATGGTATGTCATGGATTTTCCACAAGGCTTGGAGGAGTCAGCCAGGGAGTGTTTCGCTCCATGAATCTGGGATTTGGAAGAGGAGATGACAAGGAGAATGTGTTGGAGAATTTTGGAAGAATTGCAGGAGCCATCGGATTTTCCCGTGAAGACATTGTGACGGCAGACCAGACACACACCACGAATGTCCGGGAGATCACAAAGGAGGATCGGGGAAACGGCGTGACAAAGGAGAGAGCATTTCACAATGTAGATGGGATGATCACCGATGTGCCCGGTCTGATTCTCACAACTTTTTACGCGGACTGTGTTCCTTTGTATTTTGTGGACCCGGTTCACAAGGCCATCGGTCTGTCCCATTCCGGCTGGAGAGGGACGGCGGGAAAAATTGGGAAAGTTACACTTGAGAAGATGAGGAAGAGATATGGGACCGATCCGTCGGAGGTGGTGGCCGCCATCGGCCCGTCCATCTGCCGTGACTGCTATGAGGTCAGCGAGGATGTGATCCAGCAGTTTCAGCAGGCTTTTCCCAGGGAGGATTGGGAATCTCTCTACGATGAGAAAGCAGACGGAAAGTATCAGTTGGACCTGTGGCAGGCGAACAGGCTCATCCTGCTGGAAGCAGGGGTTTTGCCAGACCGGATTATTATGCCGGAGATCTGTACCTGCTGTAATCCGGAATTTTTATTCTCTCACCGGGCATCCGGCGGAAAGAGGGGAAATCTGGCAGCTTTCCTTGGACTGCGAGAGTTCTGAAAAATAACAAAAAGTATATATGAAAAAAGAATCCGCTTCCGGATTCTTTTTTTCATGGTGTTTATTTTCTCATCTTTTTTGCTTTTTCCATCAATTTGATGATCTTGTCATTGCTGGATCTGACTTTCTCCACGGACACATCATGATTGATAATGTCGATGATACTTGCCAGATATTTGCTCATATTCGCCTCAATATAGTAAGGTTTTGTCAGAAGTTCAGGGTCACGGTAGTTCAGGTTCGTGGTGATTACCTTGTCGATGTATCCCTTCTCATAATACTCATCAAACTTATCCAGACCGTCAGTGAACAGACCGTAAGTGGTGCAGACAAATACACGTTTTGCGTTGCGCTCTTTTAACTGCTTTGCCACATCCAGCATACTTCCGCCGGAGGAGATCATATCGTCGATGACCAGCACATCCTTGCCTTCCACAGAGTCGCCGAGAAATTCATGAGCTACAATGGGGTTCTTGCCGTTGATGATGGTTGAGTAATCACGGCGCTTGTAGAACATACCCATGTCTACACCCAGGATACTGGAGAAGTAGACAGCTCTTGACATGGCGCCCTCGTCCGGACTGATGATCATCAGATGCTCATTGTCCGCTACGAAGTCCGGAACATGTTTGAGAAGGGCTTTCAGAAACTGGTAGGTTGCGAAGAAGTTATCGAATCCCTTCAGCGGAATGGAGTTCTGTACCCGCGGGTCGTGTGCATCGAATGTGATGAGGTTGGATACTCCCATACTGCTCAGCTCTTTCAAAGCCAGGGCACAGTCCAAAGACTCTCTCTTAGCCCGTTTGTGCTGGCGCCCCTCATAGAGGAACGGCATGATGACATTGATCCGGTGTGCCTTACCTGTGGCAGCGGATATGATACGTTTCAGATCCTGGTAGTGATTGTCCGGAGACATGTGATTCTCGTGTCCGCATACGGTATAGGTGAGACTATAGTTGGTGATATCCACCATGATAAACAAGTCCACTCCACGGACAGACTCCTTGATAAAACCTTTTCCCTCACCGGTTCCGAAACGGGGACATTCACATTCAATCAGAAAAGAGTCCGCACTGTATCCCTCAAGATTCACTCCGGACTGATTGTGACTTATCAGCTCTTTTCGGAAACGCACCAGTTTGGAATCCACTTCCCTTGCAAGGTCCTGGCAGCCGGCCAGGGCTGCGATTTTGATCGGTGCTACCGGAAGGCTTTTTTCCAGCAATTCAATATTCGGCATAATTTACCTCCAATTTATCTTGATCCCACTTATTATGTAAAAAGAATGTGTTCTCTCGTCTTTACATCGTCTTTACACTATATTTATAACATTCGTTTTTGCGACCGTCAAGGAATTTATTGCTTTTTAGATTCAAAATTGGTATGATAAAGTAGGATTTAAAGGAGTAAATAGAAGATGAAAAAAAAGGAACATGTGATATCCAGGGTGAATCCTGGGAGTATTGCACAGGAATTGGGAATTGAAAAAGGAGATGTCCTGCTGGAGATCAATCAGACTCCCATTGAAGATGTGCTGGATTATCACTATCTTATGAATGAAGAATATGTGGAACTTCTGATTCGCAAACCGGATGGAGAGGAATGGATTCTGGAAGTGGAGAAGGAATACGAGGAAGATCTGGGGGTGGAATTTGAGAACGGGCTGATGGATGAGTATCGTTCCTGTTCCAATCACTGTATCTTCTGCTTTATTGATCAGATGCCCAAGGGGATGAGAGAAACTCTGTACTTTAAGGACGATGATTCCAGACTGTCCTTTCTTCAGGGAAATTATGTGACGCTGACCAATATGTCGGATCATGATATTGACCGGATCATCAAGTATCACCTGGAACCCATCAATATCTCCTTTCAGACGACGAATCCCACCCTTCGCTGCCAGATGCTCCACAACCGCTTTGCGGGGAAGGCGCTGGAGAAGGTACAAAGACTGTGTGACGCGGGAATTCATATGAATGGACAGATTGTTCTGTGCAAAGGGATCAATGATGGGGCGGAGCTGGAACGGAGTCTGGAAGATCTGTGTAACTATTATCCGGCACTTCAGAGTGTCTCTGTGGTTCCGGTGGGCTTGACAAAATACCGGGATGAATTGTATCCTTTACAGGCGTTTGACTGTCAGGATGCCGGGGAAGTGCTGGAGATCATTGGAAGATACCGTGACAAAATGTGGCAGGAACATCAGACCCACTTTGTTCATGCCTCAGATGAATGGTATATTCTGGCTGGAAGTTCGCTTCCCGGCGAGGATGCCTACGACGGCTATCCCCAGCTGGAAAACGGAGTGGGAATGATCCGTCTTCTCACAGAAGAGATTGCTGCAGGCCTGAAGGAGAGAAAAGGCGATGAGAGAGAAAGGAAAGTCTCCATAGCCACAGGACTTCTGGCAGCACCTTATATCCGGGAATATGTCCGCTGGATCGAGCAAACATATCCCAATGTATGTGTTCAGGTCCATGAGGTGCGAAATCAGTTTTTTGGTGAGAAAATAACGGTGGCCGGTCTTCTAACCGGACAGGATCTGCGGGAACAGCTGAGGGGGAAAGATCTGGGAGAACAGCTGCTGCTCTCTAGCAATATGTTTCGCAGTGGGGAGGAGATTTTCCTGGATGATGTGAATGTGCACGATCTGGAGCGTGAGCTTCAGGTACCGATCACGGTGGTTGACAGCGGCGGAGAAGATTTCCTGGATGCAGTCCTGGGAGATCTTCAGAACAAGGAACATAGAAGGAGACAGATATATGAGCAAACCAGTTGTAGCAATTGTAGGACGTCCTAATGTGGGCAAATCTACATTGTTTAATGTCCTGGCAGGAGAGAATATCTCCATTGTCAAGGATACGCCCGGCGTAACCCGGGACCGGATTTATGCGGATGTGACATGGCTGGACAAGACCTTTACCATGATAGATACCGGTGGAATCGAGCCGGACAGTAAAGACATCATACTCTCGCAGATGCGGGAGCAGGCACAGATCGCCATTGACACAGCGGATGTGATTATTTTCCTGGTAGATGTGCGTCAGGGTATGGTGGACGCGGATGCGAAAGTGGCGGACATGCTGCGCAGAAGTACCAAGCCAGTGGTTTTGGTGGTGAACAAGGTGGACAGTTTCGAGAAATATATGATGGATGTCTACGAGTTCTATAATCTGGGAATCGGAGAACCTATTCCGATTTCTTCTTCCTCCCGTCTGGGGCTGGGAGATATGCTGGATGAAGTGGTGAAACATTTTCCGGAGCAGAAGAACCAGGATGAAGAAGATGAGATTCCGAGAATCGCAGTGGTGGGAAAACCCAATGTGGGAAAATCTTCCTTGATTAACAAACTGGTGGGTGAAGACAGGGTGATTGTCTCAGACATTGCCGGTACCACCAGAGATGCCATTGACACGAAAGTGGCCTGGAATGGCAAAGAATATATTTTTATCGACACGGCCGGCCTTCGAAGAAAAGGCAAGGTAAAGGAAGAGATTGAGCGATACAGTGTGATCCGCACAGTGACGGCGGTGGAACGCGCGAACATTGTGATTCTCATGATTGACGCTGTGGAAGGTATCACGGAGCAGGATGCCAAGATCGCCGGGATTGCCCACGAAAAAGGCAAAGGCGTTATCATCGCGGTGAATAAATGGGATGCCATTGAGAAGAATGATAAGACCATCTATAAGTACCGGGAAAAGATCCGCAACACTCTCTCCTATATGCCCTACGCGGAGCTGGTGTTTATCTCGGCTAAGACAGGGCTTCGGCTCCAGAGGCTGTTTGAGACCATCGATGCGGTGGTGGAGAATCAGACACTCCGGATTCAGACAGGAGTTTTGAATGAGATTCTCACAGAGGCCATGGCTATGCAGCAGCCCCCTTCCGACAGAGGAAAGCGGCTTAAAATTTTCTATATGACACAGGTAGCTGTCCGTCCTCCGACGTTTGTGATTTTTGTGAATGACAAAGAACTGATGCATTTTTCATATACAAGGTATTTGGAGAACCGGATTCGAGATGCTTTTGGCTTCGGGGGAACTCCGCTGAAATTTATTGTGAGGGAAAGAGGAGAGAAAAAGTGATTTTGGTAAGAGTGATCTGTGTGGTGATTGGATATCTGTTTGGATTGTTTCAGACTTCCTATTTGTATGGCAGAGCGAATCATATGGATATCCGGGAACATGGGAGTGGAAATGCAGGTACAACGAATGCGCTGCGCACAATGGGTAAGAAAGCAGGGGCTCTGACTTTGCTGGGAGACTGTCTGAAATGTGTTCTGGCAGTGGTGGCAGTCCGGCTGATCTTCGGGGGAAACTACAAAGACATCCTGCCGCTTTTGAGTCTGTACGCGGCAGCTGGATGTATTCTGGGACATAATTTTCCTTTTTATCTCGGCTTTCGCGGCGGAAAGGGAGTTGCTGCTTCCGTGGGAATGGTGATTGTGATGGATTGGAGGATCTTTCTGATCTGTGCGGTGGTTTTTTTCACCATTTATTTTACCACGCATTACGTTTCTCTTTGCTCCATCAGTGCCTATCTGGTGGCATTGGTGATGTTGATTGTTTTTGGGCAGATGGGACATTACCATATGGCGCAGGCAAGGGTCTGGGAGATGGATCTTGTGATGACTTTTCTGACAATTCTGGCCGTATACCGGCACAGAGCGAATATTAAGCGCTTGTTGAGTGGTGAGGAAAGCAAAATATATCTCAGCACGAAAAATAAGAAATAGAGGTGATAAAATTGGCAAAAATTAGTGTATTAGGAGCGGGAAGCTGGGGGACGGCCTTGTCATTGCTTTTGCATAACAATGGTCATGAAGTGATTCTCTGGTCGGTAATCGAAGAGGAAGTCAAGATGCTTCGTGAGAAGCGTCAGCATGAGAGTAAGCTGCCGGGGGTGAAACTTCCGAAGGAGATTGATATCACAGCAGATCTGGAGTATTCCTGCAAGGACAGAGATCTTCTGGTTTTGGCGGTTCCCTCGCCTTACACCAGAAGTACTGCGCACAGCATGAAGGAGCTGGTTCGATACGGACAGATTATTGTGAATGTTGCAAAGGGAATCGAGGAGACGACTCTGATGACGCTCAATGAGATCATCGAGGAGGAGATTCCCCAGGCGGATGTGGCGGTTCTGTCGGGACCAAGCCATGCGGAGGAAGTTGGAAGAGGGCTTCCGACTACCTGCGTTGCCAGTGCGCGTACAAAAAAGACAGCGGAATATGTACAGGAAGTGTTCATGAGTCCGGTGTTCCGTGTCTACACATCTCCGGATATTCTGGGTGTGGAACTGGGCGGTTCTCTGAAAAATGTGATAGCCCTTGCGGCAGGAACAGCAGACGGACTGGGTTATGGAGACAACACGAAAGCAGCCCTGATTACCAGAGGTATCGCAGAGATTGCAAGGCTTGGGATTGAGATGGGCGCGAAATCACAGACTCTGTATGGCCTGTCTGGTATGGGGGATCTGATTGTCACCTGTGCCAGTGTACACAGCAGAAACCGGAAAGCCGGATATCTGATGGGAAAAGGATATACAATGGAAGAAGCCATGAAAGAAGTGAAGATGGTGGTGGAAGGCGTGTATTCTGCCAAGGCGGCGAAGCAGCTGTCTGAGAAGTACCATGTGGAGATGCCCATTGTGGATGAGGTCAACAAGGTGCTGTTTGAAGGAAAATCAGCCAAGGATGCGGTGATGGATCTGATGCTTCGTGATAAGAAGATGGAGGCGCCGGTTATTTCCTGGGATATGAAATAAAGATTTTGCTACCTATTTAAATAGTGGCAGTATGATAAAAGCCATTTTGCGGGGAATGAAATTCCTGCAAAATGGCTTTTCGGCTGTTTTAGATTAGAAAGGAACATCTCTTAAATCTTCCGGGACGTGGGATACGTGGAGATTCTGGTTAAGGCTGTCGATAATCTCCATGTCCTCCTCTTCAATCTCAAAATCAAAAATATCTCCGTTTATCCGGATGCGTTCCGGATCACTGGACTTGGGGATGACGGCAACCCCTTTCTGGAGAGCCCAGCGCAGTCCGATCTGTGCGGGAGTTTTCACATATTTTGTGGCAAGGACACACATGACGTCGTTGTCGAAATAAGCGCCTCTGGCAAGCGGCGCGTAAGCCTGTACCTGAATACCACGGTCCTGACAGTATTCCAATAAGTCCTTCTGATAGCAGTAAGGGTGAAATTCGATTTGATTGACGGCGGGTACGATGTCGGAATACTTTTTCAGCTCTTCCAGATGACGGATCTCGAAGTTGCTGACGCCGATTGACTGTGCCTGACCGGATTCCAGAAGTTTTTCCATCTCTTTCCAGGTATTGAGAAAACAGCCGGGAACCGGCCAATGTATGAGGTATAGGTCTACGTAGTCCAGCTGAAGGCGCTCAAGACTTCTGCGGAACGAATCCTCAATATCTCCAAGACGCTGAGCGTTGTTCCAGATTTTGGTGGTGACAAATAAGTCCTTACGGGGAATGCCGCACTGAGCGATTCCTCTCCCCACGGCATCTTCGTTGGCATAGGCAGATGCTGTGTCAATCAGCCGGTAACCTGCCTGGGTGGCATGGTAGATGGCCTGTTCTGCTTCGTTGTCTCCTGTCAATTTATATACACCTAAACCCAATAAAGGCATTTCTCTGTCGGTATTCAAGAATACGGTTTTTCGCATGAAAAAAATCAGCCTCCTTCCAATGTTATCTGCACCAGTATAACATAAAACTGTAAAATATGTACATAAAAACTATTAAAAAATATTGAACAGGAAGAAAAATGCTTAAGAAAAAAGTTAAAGAAGACTAAAATAGTATAAAAACCACCAAGCTTATCGTTAATAAAGTAACAAGTTTGTTAAACTAAGATACAAACACTGTCAAAATGTATAAAATTTACCTTAATTTTCATGGATTTATAGAAAAATCTAAGAAGATATTCTTGCTAAACGTAGGGAATCGTTGTATAATGAAGGAAATTGATAATTTCTTATCATGTAAGAGACTGCGCATTGCGCAGCAACTGAAGAAAGGAGTAGCACATGCATTTGGTTAAAGACGAAAATGGCAATATGGTTCCCCATGGACATGAACATAATCATGAGGAACATGCGCATTGTGGAAATTGCCAGGGTGGCGATTGCAAAAATGAGACACTGGCTCTTTTGACCTATATGCGTCAGCATAATGAACAGCATGCAGCTGAGTTGGACCAGATGGCAGATAATCTTCTGAAATTGGGAATGGATGCTGCTGCGAAGACAATCAAGGAAGCTGTGGCAGATTTCCAGAAAGGAAATATGCGTTTGGGACTGGCGCTTACACTGGTGAAAAGTGAACTTGAGAAGTAGGAGGCATAGATATGTGTTTGGCAACAGTTTACAAAGAAAGTGACAATACCGTAATCCTGAAAAATACCAGCCGCATTGATGTGGATGGCGGGAAATTGATCCTGAGAGATATCATGGGACAGGAGACCGTGGTAGAAGGAAAGATTCTCATGGTGGATCTGGCAAACAGTATCGTGAAGATCAGCTGTGAGTAACGGTTGCCTTCCGAAGAGAAATAGACATAGATGGGGAGTCTTCCCCGTCTGACAAAACAAGAACTTACTGAAAAATAATAACTTAGGAGGTGCCCGCGAATATGGCACATGTAATTGCTGTGGCAGGTAAAGGCGGCGTTGGAAAGACCAGCTTATGCGGCCTTTTGATCCAGTATCTGGGACAGAAAGGGAAGGGACCGATCCTCGCAGTGGACGCGGATGCGAATTCCAATTTGAATGAAGTTCTGGGTGTGGAAGTTGAGACAACGCTGGGAGAAGTCCGCGAAGAGATCGAGAGATCTGAGATGGATGACAATACACCGATTCCTGCAGGAATGAGCAAGGCGGATTACGCAGAGATCCGCTTCAATAACGCACTGATTGAAGATGATGATTTTGACCTGCTGGTTATGGGAAGAACACAGGGAAAAGGCTGTTACTGTTATGTGAATGGTCTTCTGAGCGCTCAGCTTGCCAAATATCAGAGCCATTATCCCTATATGGTTGTGGACAATGAAGCTGGCATGGAGCATATCAGCAGAGGTGTTCTGCCGAGCATGCAGACGGCGATTCTGGTCAGCGACTGCTCCCGCAGAGGTGTGCAGGCGGTCGGAAGAATTGCTGAACTGATCAAAGAATGCGATATGCATCCCAGTCAGGTTGGACTGATTATCAACCGTGCTCCCAATGGAGAGCTGAATGAAGGGACAAAAGAAGAAATTGAGAAACAGGGACTGAACCTTCTGGGAGTGGTTCCTCAGGATGAGACCGTATACGAATATGACTGCGAAGGAAAACCTCTGGTGAATCTGCCGGATGATAATCCTGTGAAAGTGGCGTTGCGGGGAATTGTAGACAAACTTGGTCTTTGAGACCGTTTAGGGCTGCTGCGTGGGATGAATAATTGCTTATTTGCGTAGCGGCCCTGTATTCTGAAAGAAATAACCCATGGGGGAGGATGGGATAGGGATCCGTCCCTGTGAGTTTTTTCTATAGATAGAATTACTCTAAAAAAATAAAGTACTGGAGTACAATGTAGAAGGAGGTCAATAATGAGTGAATTCAAACTAACTACAGTGGAAGAATTTGAGGCGGCAACCGAGCGGTTGCTGGAGACTGGTGCTAAAGTCGGCGCTGATTCCTGGCAGCTGCGTGTGAAAAATCAAACTCCACACTGTAAATTCGGCGAGTCTGGTGTGTGCTGTAGGATTTGTACTATGGGTCCTTGCCGAATCACAAAAAAAGCTCCGCGCGGTATCTGCGGATGTGACGTACACGGCATCGTAGGAAGAAATTTCCTTCGCTTTACAGCAGGCGGTTCTGCAACTCACTCTGATCACGGACGTGAGATTGCACATACTCTGTATGAGGCTTCAGCAGATGGAAACTATCATGTAAAAGATCCTGAGAAACTGCTTCGTCTGGCAGCTGAGTTCGGCGTTGAGACAGAGGGAAGAGACATCTATGACATCGCTCATGATGTGGCTGAGGCAGGTCTGATGGAATATGGTAAACCATTCGGATATCAGACTTTTACAAAGAGAGCACCTGAGCATACGCAGGAGATCTGGGACAGAGAAGAGATCCGTCCTCGTGCAATCGACCGTGAGGTTTCCTGCTCTATGCACATGACCCATATGGGATGTTCTTCCAAACCGGAGGCGCTGGTTCGCCAGGCACTTCGTTCCGGTCTTTCCGATGGATGGGGCGGTTCCATGATGGGTACCGAGTTCTCTGACGTATTGTTCGGAACTCCAAGAGAAGTAGAGACAGAGGCAAACCTGGGTGTTATGGTGGAAGAGAATGTCAACATCGTTGTTCACGGCCATGACCCGTCACTGTCAGAGATGATCTGCGAATACGCAGACAGCAAAGAGATGATCGACTATGCGAAATCCATGGGCGCAAAGGGCATCACAGTATCTGGTGTATGCTGTACTTCCAACGAGGTAGCTATGCGTCGTGGTATTCCGATGGCTGGTAACTTCCTGCAGCAGGAGAACGTAGTTCTCACAGGTGCCTGCGAGGCGATCGTCGTAGACGTTCAGTGTATCTTCCCGGCTTTGGGACCGCTGAGCAAATGTTTCCATACAAAGTTCATCACCACTTCTCCGGTTGCGCAGATGCCTGATTCTGAGTTCATTCGTTTCAACGCGAAGACAGCAGGTGAGAACGCAAAACAGATCGTGAAGATGGCAATCGAGAACTTCAAGAACAGAAAACCGGAGCTGGTACATATTCCGCAGATGAAACAGAAAGCAGTTGTCGGATTCTCTGTTGAGCAGATTGAGAAGAAGCTGGATGGGGTTACCAATACTCATGTAGATCAGACAGGAACCATGATGCCGCTGGTAGACTGTGTGAAATCTGGTGTTCTGCGTGGCGCTGTAGCTATGGTTGGATGTAACAACCCGAAAGTACGTCCGGACGCAGCACACATTGAGCTGATGAAAAAACTGATTGCAAACGATATCATTCTGGTAGTTTCCGGATGTTCCGCTCAGGCAGCTGCAAAAGCTGGTCTGATGGACAAGAGAGCAAAAGATCTGTGCGGTGCTGGTCTGAAACGTGTATGCGAACTGGCGGATATTCCTCCTGTACTGCACATGGGATCCTGTGTGGATATCAGCCGTATGATGGTTCTGGCAGCGCGTATCGCAAAAGATTCCGGCTGGAACATTTCTCAGATTCCGCTGGTAGGCTGTGCGCCTGAGTGGATGTCAGAGAAAGCTGTATCAATCGGTAACTATGTAGTGGCAACTGGTATTGATACCTACCTTGGAGTAGAACCTTATGCATATGGCTCAGAGGAAGTTGACGGCCTGTTAAAGGGCGGCCTGACTGACTGGGTAGAGGCATGCTATACGGTAGAACATGATATCGACAAACTGGGCGATATGATGATTGAGAGAATCGAGGAGAAGAGAACAGCTCTTGGAATCTAAGAATTTGAGAGAGTGAAAAATCTTCGGCTTCGAAAAAATGAATTATAATGAACGGAGAGGCGAACAAGTATGAAAATTGCAGTGACTGGTAAAGGCGGCGTGGGAAAAACAACATTTGCAGCGACTTTGGCGCGTTTGTACGCAGACGAGGGAAAACATGTGCTGGCGGCGGATGTGGACCCGGATGCGAACCTGGGACTGGCATTGGGGTTTGATGAGGAGACTCTGGATGAGATCGTACCGATTTCCAGAATGCGTAAACTGGTGGAAGAGAGAACACAGGCAAGACCTGACAACAGTTTTTATCTTCTGAATCCCAAGGTGGATGATATCCCGGATACTTACGGCAAAACCTGCAATGGTGTGAAGCTGCTGGTGCTGGGAACTGTGGAGACTGGCGGTGCGGGCTGTGTGTGCCCGGAACATGTTATGCTGAAGAGAATTATCAACAACCTGGTGCTTCACCGGGACGATGTGGTGATTCTGGACATGGAAGCCGGACTGGAGCATATGGGCCGTGGAACCACGGAAGGCATGGATCAGTTTATCGTGGTGATTGAGCCGGGTGCCAGAAGTGTGCAGACGTATAAGAATGTAAAGCGTCTGGCCAGTGATCTTGGCGTATCGCAGGTACGTGTGGTAGCCAATAAAGTTCGCAATGAGCAGGATGAGGAATTTATCCGCAGCAAGATTCCGGCAGAAGATCTTCTGGGAATGATTCATTATAATACAGAGGTTATGGATGCTGACAGACAGGGGAAATCTCCCTATGATTTCAGTGAGTCTGTGACCAATGAAATAAGAAAAATCAAAGAGAAGATAGATCATCAGTGATCATATAATTAGGAGGTATGACAGTGCTTTTATTTGATATCGTATTTAACGGAAATGACAGCATGTATGCGGAAGCAGAACAGGCAGTCAACGATGCAATCGCGAAATATGGAGAAGACAAGGCCGTTGGATTCCCGGACACCGCGTACACACTGGCTTGCTATTATGCAGAGACAGGAACCAAGATTACTAATCTGAAAGAAGCGAAGGAAGCTCTTACCTATATTAAGAGCATCATGACCAGAAACAGACGTCTGAATGACGCTTTCAATTCTGGTGTTGCAACTGCTCTGTCAGCAGAGCTGATTGAGGCAGTGAAATATATCGATGGAGCGAAACCATATGAAGCCCCCTATCTGGGCCATATGACAGATGCTCAGATCCGTGAGCTGGGTGTGCCGCTTGTAACCGGTGATATCCCTGGTATCGCAGTTATCATCAATGCAGCACCGACTGTTGAGGAAGCTTGCGCACTGGTAAAAAGCTATCAGGCACAGGGTAACTTCGTATGTCTGGTTGGCGGAATTATCGAGCAGCTGAAAGAGGCAAATTACAAGACTGGCTTTAACGTACGTGTATTCCCGATCGGCGAGAATATTTCTTCCGTATGTCATGCAGTATCTGCTGCCTGCAGAACCGCTATGATTTTCGGTAACATTCAGCCTGGTGACAAAAAAGGACTTCAGGAATATACCTTCAATCGTTTCAAAGCATTTGTCAACGCATTTGCTCCTCTGGATGAGAAGACGGTTGCCTGCGGTGCAGGCGCAATCTATTACGGCTTCCCGGTTGTGACAAACGATATGGACTACACACCATCCGTACCGAAGAGTCTGATCAAACAGCCGAACATCGAAGAGTTCAACGCTACTTCACTGGAAGCTCGTGATATCAAGATCAAGATTACAAATGTTGATATTCCGGTTGCATTTGCATCTGCATTCGAAGGTGAGATCATCCGCCGTGGCGATATGCAGGTAGAGTTCGACGGTTCCCGTGTGGACTGTGCTGAGCTGGTGCAGACCTGCGAGGCAACAGAGATCGAGGATCATAAGATCACCGTAGTTGGACCGGAAGTAGACGATATGGAACTTGGAAGCAAGAACTCCATCGCTTATGTGGTAAAAGTTGCAGGAAAGAACATGCAGCCTGACTTCGAGCCGGTTATCGAGCGTAAGTTCCACAACTATATCAACTGCATCGAGGGTGTATACCACACTGGGCAGAGAGATATGCAGAGAATCCGTATCAGCAAAGACGCGTACGCAGCTGGATTTAGAATCAAACATATCGGTGAGGTTCTCTACAGCCAGGTGAAGAATGAGTTTGACGCAGTTGTTGATAAATGTGAAGTTGTGATCTACACAGATCCTGCTGAGTGTACAAGAATCCGTCATGAAGTTGCTATCCCGATCTTCAACAAACGTGATGAGCGTCTGGATCAGCTGACGGATGAGTCTGTAGATGTATATTACAGCTGTATCCTGTGTCAGGCATTCTCACCGTCTCACGTATGCGTGGTAACACCAGAACGTCTGGGACTGTGCGGTGCGGTGTCATGGCTGGATGCAAAAGCAACTCATCAGCTGGATCCGAATGGACCTTGCCAGGAGATCACCAAAGAGCGTGTGATCGATGAGAACCTGGGAGCATACGAGGATGTCAACGAGGCCGTTAACAAATACTCCAACGGTGCTCTGGAAAGAGTAACGCTGTATTCTATCATGCAGGATCCTATGACTTCCTGTGGATGTTTCGAGTGTATCTGCGGTATCGAGCCATTCTCCAACGGTGTGGTAATTGCAAACCGTGAGTATGCTGGTATGACTCCTCTGGGAATGACCTTCCCTGAGATGGCATCTATGACCGGTGGTGGAGTTCAGACACCTGGATTCATGGGCCATGGAAAACATTTCATCAGTTCCAAGAAATTCATGAAGGCAGAGGGCGGTATTGAGCGTATCGTATGGATGCCGAAAGAACTGAAAGAATTTGTTGCTGACAGATTAAATAAGACTGCGAAAGAGCTGTATGGAATCGACAACTTTACTGATATGATCGGTGATGAGACCGTTGCCGAGGATCCGGAGACTCTGGTAGCATTCCTGACAGAGAAAGGACATCCGGCACTGAATCTGGAGCCGATGATGTAATTGAGCTTGTCTTGAATTACCGATAAGAAAAACGGATTTCTGTCAGTGAAACCCTAGAAAACGAGCACCATTTCGGCCAGGGCAGCTGCCCTGGCTGGAGGGTGTGTTTTTGAATTTGATTATATGCAAAGTAAAGTACAAATCTATTAATAGGAGATGTAAGGAATGTTAATCGACAGAATCTTCAATGGAAATGACACAGTTTTTGGATTAACAGAGAATGCTGTGAACAGTGCGGTAGAACAGCACGGTGCAGAGAAAGCTGTAGGGTTTCCGCACACAGCTTACTGTCTGCCATGTTATTATGCAGTGACAGGCGTGAAAGTAAAGACACTGGGAGAGATGCAGGAGGCATTGAAGGTTATCAAGTCTTTGATGACCAGAGAACCGAAGCTGGATGATGCCCTCATGTCAGGTGTGGCAACTGCTCTGTGTGCCGAACTTATCGAAGCTTTGAAGTATTTGGATGGTGCCCAGCCGTATGAGGAACCATGTTATGGACATTTGGCTGACTCTGTGATTCGTGAGCTGGGTGTGCCGCTTGTTACCGGAGATATCCCCGGAGTTGCTGTAATTTTAGGCTCCGCTCCCACCGCTCAGGAAGGTGTTGATCTGATCAAGAGTTATCAGAAACAGGGTATTTTAGTCACTCTCGTGGGAGGAATTATCGATCAGGCGAAAGAGCTGGGCCTGAAGATGGGATACAACGTGAGAATTGTTCCCCTTGGCTACGATGTGACTTCGGTGATCCATGTTGTGTCTGTGGCGATCCGTGCCGCTTTGATTTTCGGCAATGTGCAGCCTGGAGACGCGGGCGCACTGCTTGAGTACACGGCGCAGAGAGTTCCGGCATTTGTCAATGCGTTCAAGCCGATTGACGATGTGATTCTGGCAGCGGGAGCGGGAGCAATCAAACTTGGCTTCCCGGTGATCTCCAATGAAGATGAGAACATTGAGCCTGTGCCTGGCGCCCTGATTGCGGAGCCGGATGTGGCCAATTTCAATAAAGTCTCTCTGGAGGCCCGCAATATTAAAATCAAAATTACGGAGATTGATATTCCGGTAGCTTTCGCATCGGCATTCGAGGGCGAGATTATCCGCCGCGGCGATATGCAGGTTGAATTCGATGGCTCCCGTGTGGACTGCTGTGAACTGGTTCAGACGAAAGAGATGAGCGAGATTGAAGATCATAAGATCGAGGTGATCGGGCCAGATGTGGATGAGTTTGAAGTGGGCAGCAAACACAGCCTTGCCTATGTGGTTGAGGTGGCAGGAAAGAAGATGCAGCCGGATTTCGAATCAGTAATCGAGCGTAAGTTCCACAATTATATTAACTGCGTGGAAGGTGTATATCACACCGGACAAAGAGATATGTTCCGAATCCGAATCAGCAAAGAGGCCTATGAGGCAGGCTTCCGTCTGAGACATTTTGGAGAGGTTCTCTACGCACAGGTGAAGAATGAATTTGACGCCGTGGTGGACAAATGCCAGGTGAAGATTTATTCCAATCCGGAAGATTGTAAACGGATCCGTCATGAAGTGGCGATCCCGACATTTGATAAGAGAGATGCGAGACTGGATTCTCTGACAGATGAATCCGTAGATGTATATTACAGCTGCATTTTGTGCCAGGCATTTTCGCCGTCTCATGTATGTGTGATTACGCCTGAGAGACTGGGACTGTGCGGCGCGGTATCCTGGCTGGATGCAAAAGCGACCCATGAGCTGGATCCGGCAGGACCTTGTCAGGTTGTCACAAAAGAGCGGCCAATTGATGAAAATCTGGGCGCCTATGAGGATGTCAACGAAGCCGTTGAGAAATTCTCCCAGGGAGCCCTGAAAAAGGTTACTTTGTATTCCATCATGCAGGATCCTATGACTTCCTGTGGATGTTTTGAGTGTATCTGCGGTATTGAACCGTTCTCCAATGGCGTTGTCATTGCGAACCGTGAGTATGCAGGCATGACTCCTCTGGGAATGACTTTCCCCGAGATGGCATCCATGACAGGAGGCGGGGTACAGACTCCGGGATTTATGGGCCATGGAAAACATTTCATATCTTCCAAGAAGTTTATGAGAGCGGAAGGCGGTATTGAGCGTATCGTCTGGATGCCGAAAGAGCTGAAAGAGACGGTGGCGGAACGTTTGAATAAGACTGCAAAAGAGCTCTATGGTATTGACAATTTCACAGATATGATTGGCGATGAAACGGTCGCGACAGATCCGGAGACGCTTGTTGCATTTTTAACAGAACATAATCATCCTGCCTTGTCAATGGAACCCATGATGTAGTATAATAAAAGTAACTGGGTATGTGTACTGTTTGTGCATATTCCACAAATAATTTTAATAAGGAGGCTAACGAGAAATGCCGTTTAATCAGAAACCACATAAGTTTAATGCAAAGATTAACACTGTCACCATCGGAAGCGGAGACAAAACAGTCACTCTGGGCGGAGACTGCACATTTCCATTTTACACTTTCGATGCTCCATCAGAGAACTCTCCAAAAGTAGGTGTAGAGATCTCCGATATGGGTATGGAAGGTATGAGCGCAGGAATTTCTGCATACTATGAAGGTGCAACCACTATGGCTGAGATCGCTAAGAAGGCAGTTGAGATGGAAGGTGCTGATTTCCTGGTTCTGTCACTGGAAGGCGGAGACCCCAACGGAGCAGACAAATCTGTCGATGAGTTGATCAGCGTAGTGAAAGAAGTGGCTGATGCAGTGGACTTCCCGCTGGTAGTGGAAGGCTGCAAGAATGTTGAGAAAGACGCAGAGCTGCTTCCAAAGGTAGCAGATGTTCTGCAGGGAAGAAATGTTCTGATCCTTTCTGAGAAAGAGGAGAACTACAAAGCAATCGGTGCCGCAGCAGGTCTTGCTTACAATCAGATCGTTGGCGCTGAGTCAGCAGTAGATATCAACCTGGCTAAACAGTTGAACGTAATCACAACTCAGCTGGGTGTAAAACCAGAGAAGATCGTTATGAACATCGGATCTGCAGCAGCAGGTTACGGATATGAGTATGTGGTATCTACAATGGATCGTATCAAAGGTGCTGCATTATCCCAGAACGATGCAATGCTCCAGATGCCTATTATTACACCTGTTTCTTCTGAGACATACGGCGTAAAAGAAGCTACCGCTTCTGAGGCTGATATGCCGGAATGGGGATCACAGGATGACCGTGCTGTAGGTATGGAAGTTATCACAGCAGCAGCAGACCTGGCAGCAGGATCTGACGCAGTTATTCTGAGACATCCTCAGTCTGTGAAGACGATCGCAAAAATGATCAAAGAACTTGTGTAATAGAAGAATAGGAGGATAGAGTTATGGCACTGAATGGTATTCAGATCTTTAAATTAACACCAAAGAAAAACTGTAAG
>ERZ1643246.320-NODE-320-length-63340-cov-13.434416_pt1 | contig 63340 bp, 46 predicted proteins | sample MGYA00579265_ERZ1643246 | MGnify/ENA primary metagenome ERZ1643246 (study PRJEB29033, sample SAMEA4952261) | chicken gut metagenome | biome: Broiler Chicken; feature: Gastrointestinal Tract; material: Caecum | place: Ireland | collected 2018 | study: Broiler... | reverse complement strand
CCTGCCGCGCGTTTTATGTAAAGGAATATAAGTTCTGACCGTGCGGCGCCCGCAAGTAAATTGCGGGCGCCGCGCTTTTTAATTTGAATTGTAATTATGAAAAACAGATCGAAGGGTTTTTTCTGGAAAAACAGAGAAGGGGTTGTCAACGGTGTAACGGCGTAGTATAATGTCATTGTGATGAGCGGCAACCGTGTAAAATACGACGCCTCAACATCGGGATAAGTATCTTTTTGCAGGGTCAGGCACATACGGTGCAAACATATCGCGTAAAATCACAGGCATATGCGGGTTAAAAACCTGCTTTCGGGGGAAGTTTACAAATGGCGACTGAAAATAAATCGAAAAGAACGTTAAAAATAGTGCTCATAACTTTGCTCTCGCTGATTTTAGTCACGGGTGTCATTTTAGCCGTAGTGTTCGGGCTGCGTGCGGCGTGGCGGCGCGAGGTGGTGGAAAATCTCGAAGTTCCGTCGGCGGAGCAGGGCATTACCGTAAATATGCGCGAATACGGATTTTCAAACGGCGCTAAGAGTTCATATGAGTACGTGCTTAAATATGCTCCGTCGCGTGAGGGGCTGTGGCTGTATGTCTCTGTTGACAGGGGATATATTTTTGTTTACGACGATATTGCATATAGCGGATATGTAAATCAGGGTACGGCTTATGTTTCAGAAACTTTCGGCATTGACAGCCTTGATGACAGGCTTAGCACCTTTGAAGTTACAGAGTTATTGGGGGAATTTAACGACCTCATATTCAACAACCGTGACGAGGTGGTAAAGAAAGTGCGCAAGCGCGGCAATAATTATATTGCCACGCTCGACGGCGATTACCTCACCGATAATCATTTCAACGGCACGGGTATTGACCCAGGTATTAACGATGATATATCATATGGTGACTTTGCGTGTGAGATAACCGCTCCCGAAGGCAGTGTGCAGTCTCTGAAATTAAGTTATAACTATGTAAGGACAGAATATTGGTATTCTACGGGACACTATCATAAGTATTACAGCGAGCGGCGCATAGATATGGAAATCGGGCAGGGCGCCGATTTTTCAGACGTTGTTATACCGGAAGCGTTTCTGCTTGCACAAAGCCGGAAAGAGGGAAATCTTCTCAAATCTTTTGTAAGTTATTCAGACAAGTATGCCGATACGGCCTATATTACTCCCGACGGCGCGGTGACAATATATACGGATGAATATGAAGGCGCCGTGGAAGAGACAGTGTCGGTATATGCCGAAGAAAAACTTCTGACGGTAACAAACGATTATCGTGTAGAATTATACGCCTTACCCTCTTTAAAAAAGCTTTGTACTTTTGAATATTATGCCGAAATAGCTGGCAGCGACGTTGCCGACGGCAGACTGGCCGTGATGGTAAACGGGCGCCCTGATACGGGGGAATACGAAATTGACAAAACTTTGCCCGTTTTGTCGTATGTGTATATCTACGACCTCGATACTTTTGGCGAGGCGGAGCGGTATAATATCAGCAATTCCGTATCCGAAGAAGTGGGCGGCGTGGTATACGACGGCGAGGACGTTTTCTTTGTCGACGTAGAAGGTAAAAAGATGCTCGATTCATCGGCGGGCGCGGTGAAACTTACAGACAGCATCCCTGCATCTTCCGCAGGGACGGACGGCGGAGGGTATAGTTTTATAAAATATACTCCCGAGGCGGGCGAAGGTTATATATATCCTGACATTGAATACTTTTTTGTTGATGGATATACAGGGTATTCTTTCGGCGGGTATGACCTTGTAAAAGTTCAATGTATTTACGCTTCCTGGCAGAAAGAGGATGGCTTCGGGCTTTTCGACAGGGCGACCGAGAAGTTTATATATCTGTTCCCGAAGGCAGGGACATTTTGCTACGGGCAAGAATTCGTATGTTCCGTCGGCGACGGTAAATATGTGTGCTTTATAGGGTGTTCGCTGTTCACCATAGATATGAACAAGATTGAACCGCATAATTATGAACACTATACAATTGGGGGTAATATATGAAGGTCAGGAAGACTTATATTGTATTGATTGCCATAGCTTGCTCCCTCGTTGTGATTGCAGGCGCAATAACTGCCGCCGTATTCATAGTCCGCGGCAACAGGCAGCGGGAAAGCGAACAAAGGGTAGAAACATATATGGCCGAACTCTCTGCATATTCTCCCGATACGGCTGAGGTGAAGTTCGGATTGGATTTCGGGTTATATGGTTATGCCGAATATCGTGGTTTCGGCTCTGAGCCGCGTGATATTTACGAAAGGCTTGACGGCGCCGACGCCGCTATGGGGATAGACTTCTTTTTTGCTCTGGAAGACGAAAGTCCCGTTATGAAGATGTCGTTGCGCGATGAAATAATGGACCTGGGGTCGGTATATCTGCATAACGGCAAGGTCTATGTCTGCCCTTATATGACAGGCTGGGATTTTGCGTTTAACGAAGGCGAAAAAATCGTTCAGATAATAGACGCGCAGGAGATGTTCGGCGACATTGACTGGTCGCAGCTTGAATCGGGTAACTGGCAGGGGTTGTCTCCTGCATTGGCGGATATAGAGGAGCTGCTCGGAATGCTGGGGCTGGAAGACAGCGAAGAGCTGGATAAGATTTTTTCTGTTGCGGAAAACCCTGAAACCTTGTTTACTGATGCCCGCAAAGAGGAGACGGACGGGCTGGTCCGCTACATATTCGACATTGACGCGGGTTACTTTCCCGAATATTTCGACGGACTGGAAGCCGAACTTGACGCGGAATATAATGCCTCGTACGGTGACAGGTCTGTAAGCATATATATTTTGCCGCAGGGAAACACGCTTCGCCTTACGCTCGTGTTGAGGGAAGATGTTACAGTCGGCAAAAGTAAGCAAACACTGGTCACCGCACTCGACTTTTCTTTGAATTTCGATGCCGATACGCCGTATTTTGTATCTGATATATTTGTGACGGAAGATTATGCCGAAGGCGTGCTCGTAAGCAACCGGGATTGTATGAACGAGAAGCTGCCCCCTGTTGAAGGGGCTCCCTCGGGCAGCGGGGCGTTGCTGGGATATTTCCGGACCGACAGTAACGAAGATTTTTCGATAGATTACGGGTATGTGGGCGAAGATATGCTCGCATTTTTCAACGGGAACAAGCTCTACGTCTATTCCACCGACGGTTGCAGGGTGCGTACGCTTGAATACCGTTACGAGGTGGTTGACTTCTTTTCAAATGGCGAATATCTGACGGTTGTGCTCGGCAATCCTTTTCTCGAATCGTATTATGATTATCAGTATCTGTTCAATAACGGGTTTATAAGCAACGGAAATAATTATAAATGCCTTACTTACGATATAACTGATTTTTCTCTCGTAAGCGAAGTTTATCTTCCGACGGATGCAGAAAACAATGATGCGGAAAAAGATATTATAATTTCCTGTATGTGCGGCAATACTTCTGTACTTGGCGGCGACGGATGGTTCTATTTTATAGACGTGACAGACGGCAGCTACGTTTATTACGACGATTTTTATACTTTAACCGGCTATTGCTATTGCGACAGCGCCGAAAATAAGGTCTGGCTTTCAGATTGTTACCTCGGCGGCGCCGTGGTCGACCTCGACGATTATACATATACTTTTACTTCCGTTCTGCCGCATAAAGAAAAATACGAAGAAAAGCAAGTGGAGGCGGAAGGGTACGCCTACGTCAATTGTTTTGCCGGCTGGCAGGGGTACGAAGTTGCCATTGCGCGTTCTGCGGATTATAGCGCCACTTATCTCGCCTTATATGATGCCGCGGAGGAAAGAATAGTCGGTACGGTGGAGCTGGATTATTTTTATAACAACAGTCAAATTGTAACGGCTGACGGCAAATTTGTCTGGTGGGACTATTCCCATACCGTTATGGGCATCATCGACCTTGCGGCAATGACAGGCGGTAGCGGGAGTGCAACATAATTTATGGTTTTAAAGCCGAACGGCTTTATGAACTATCGCAGGCTATTTAATAATATTGGTTAAAACGGCAATTCCCGCGCACATATGTGCGCGGGAATTTGTTTTTAGGGGGTATTTTCAGGTTGTTGCCTACAAAACTATGTGACGATTCTGTCTGTTGAAGACTTATATAAATGAATAGTTTTATTTGCGGTTTTGAGCATTATGTTGAAAAGTAATTCTGATACTTGACGGGTGGGGGGTAGTGTGTTACAATATACGCTAAGTAATTTTTCAGGCTTCGGCAAAATGCTCTGTCGGGAGCATAATTTCAAACGCGCGACAACGCCCTTCGGGGGGGAGCAAAACGGGGGAGCAAACATATGATTAACGTAGCCATCGTAGAGGATGACAAGAAGGCCGCAGAGCGGCTGTCGTCTTTCTTTTCAAAGTACGGCGCAGAGCACGGCATCGAATTCAGAACGGTGCATTTTGAAAGTTCGGTCAATTTTCTTTCCGTTTATTCCTGCGACTACGAACTTATAATGATGGACATCGATATGCCCGAAATGAACGGTATGGAACTTGTGCGGCGCATAAGGGAGCGCGACACCGAGGTGATGATAATATTCGTCACCAATCTTGCACAGTATGCTGTGAAGGGATACGAGGTTGACGCATTTGATTTTATGGTCAAGCCCGTAACTTACGCTGAATTTTCCATGAAGATGCTGCGCGCAGTCAACCGCATCCGTCAGCGTGAAGGCAGGAGCATATGGGTCTCTACACGCAGTGGCAAAAAGGCTATCAATACAGAAAAACTTATGTATGTCGAGGTGATGAAGCACTCCATAATTTTTCACACTGAAGATGTGACTACGGTGTGCAGTGGCACTTTAAATGGGATAAAGGGAGCTCTCGAAGGCCTTCCGTTCGTGCAGTGTAACCGCTGTTACCTTGTCAATATGAAATATGTGACCGAAGTTAATGCGGACGAAGTTGTGGTAAAAAACGAAAGGTTAGTAATATCCAAGATGCGCAGAAAGGAGTTTTTGCAGGAATTCAACAGGTATATTGCCGGCGGGGGTAAACTTCTGTGACGGCTTTCCAGTTGTATGAATATCTGTTTATGACCGAGCTGATAGTGGCGGGGATGCTTTTTTCGCGCAAATTTGCGCGGAGAAAGCTGTTTCCTGTACGCTTTGCGGGCGCGCTTGCGATCTGCTATCTTTCAGTGTTCGGGCTGTCGATGACGGGCGCGGCAGGCACGGGCTGGCAGGCTTCGCTCATATTCCTTGCAATGTTCGCCGTGTTCTGCGGCGCGCTCGTTCTTATGTACGAAACTTCTGCAAAGGGTCTGCTGTTCAGCGCGATAGCGGCATATACCGCCCAGCACCTCGCCTATGAAATTTTCAAACTGATTTTTACGCAGTTCGATATTTTTGTGGCGCAGGGTATGTACGGCGACGACCCGTTCGACCTCGCTTCGATAGATGCTACCACGCTCGTCGCGGCGCTGGTATACGTCAACATCTATCTCGCGGTATACGCGATTGTGTATTTTGCGATAGGCCGCAAGATAGGCGACGGCAAAAATCTGCGCCTGAAAAGCGCGGGTATGTTCGTGCTTTCGGGCGTCATTCTGCTCATAGACGTGGTGCTAAACGCCGTTGTGGTGTATATAGTGGACGATTACAACAAATTGTACGACAGCGTTGCAAGCATTTACAACACTCTGTGCTGCATACTCGTGTTCTATATCCAGCACAATATCCTGTTTGAAAAGACGGTGGTGGGCGAGCTGGAAGTGGTCACCGAACTTCTTTCCAAAGCCAACAGGCAGTACGCGATGAGGAAGGAAGAGATTGACCTGATAAATATGAAGTGCCACGACATCAAGCACCTTCTTAACGCCCGCCGCGGCGCCGACGCGCTCGACGAAAAGACTTATGCCGAGATGAATGAAATCGTTTCGCTGTACGATGCTTCGGTAAAGACGGGCAACGACGTAATAGACCTCATTCTCACAGACAAGAGCATTCTCTGCCGCAGCAAGAACATAAGAATCACCTGCATAGCCGACTGCCGCAATATCGGCTTTATGGCAAACGGCGACCTTTACGCCCTGTTCGGCAACATAATAGACAACGCGGTAGAGGCGGTGAGCGCCGTTGACGACGAGTGTATGCGCTGCATAGGCGTGAACATACACGAGGTGCGCGGCTGGATATCCATAATGGTTGAAAACTACTTCGACGGCACGCTCAGTTTCAACGAAGACGGCCTGCCCGCAACAAAGAAGCAGGACCGCGGAATGCACGGCTACGGCCTTAAAAGCGTGCGCCACATAGCCGAAAAATACGGCGGAAACGTCAAGGCGGACGCCTGCGGAAACATCTTCCGCATAAGCGTTCTTCTGCCCCTGAACGGGGGCGAAAATATTTCTGCAAACCCCTGCACCGCAGGTTGATTCGTGCGGCGGGGAGTATCGTTCGTGCAGTAAATATTGACAGTTTTGCAATTTCGTAAATATACTTCTGCCGGAAGCCTGGCCGGAATGACCGGTTGGCTTCCGGCTTTAATTTTGCTCTGGCGGGGCAATCCCGCTCATCGCCGCAGCACGAAAGGTACCGCGTGCCGGGACGAAAAAAACAAAACATAACAGGAGGAAGAGATGGGACTTTTAAAAAAGTTTCCCTGGGGCATCATAGCGGGTGCAAGCGCAATCGTGGTATGTTTTTCCACGATAGGCTTTGTCGCGCTCTATATGGTGCTGGGCGGCGTTGCCGCACAGACGAACGAAACGGTAGGTCTTTTTGACGAGTGGTATCAGTCTGCGCTGTTCGCGGCAGCCGTCATTTTTGCGGTAATTCTCATAGGTTCTGTCGTAATGTACATTCTTAAAAAGAGGGGGCTGTTCGATACCCCGGCGGCAAGCAACGGAGGAGAACGCGAATGAACATTTTCAACAAAATATGCAAGCGCTCTGTCTGGGTGCTTCTCACGGTTTTCTTTGCAATATGGTTTGTCGTATTCACCGTCGGCAAGCCCATTGCAATGAAGAACGACGGCTGGATAAACAAATACTTCGATATCAACCCGTGGGAGATGGTCAAGGACGAAAACGACGACCCCACGCAGGCAAGATATTACAAGTCGGATTACGAAACGATGAATTCCGACGGCACGGTTACGTATAACCACAACGCTATGCGCAACAACTCTATGTCGGTTGCCACCAAAGTCGCCACCGAAGGTTCGGTGCTTTTGTGGAACGACGACGTAGACGGAAAGCCTGCGCTTCCCCTTGCCGGCGGTTCAAAAATAAGCCTCTTCGGTATTTCATGCCTCGAATCCAACTACATTTACAGCGGCGAAGGCAGCGGCCACGTAACCATAACTACTACCGACAACCTCAAATCTTCGTGCGAAGACGAGGGCCTTACGGTAAACAATCAGCTCTGGAATGCTTACAGGCTGGTTAAAACCAAGGGCTTCGGCAGGGCGCAGGGCATTTACAGCGGCGTGACCGACCCCAACTATATAGAGTTCAAAGTGGGCGAGGCTTCGTGGGATGCGCTCAATTCCACTATGTTCGGCGACGTAGGCCCCTCTGTAAAGCAGTACGGCGACGCGGCGGTAATGATAATTTCGCGCAACGGCAGCGAGAACGGCGATACAGACTTCCCCGCACCCGAATGCCTTAACGAAAATTATATGGACCTTGCCATCAACGAGGACGAAATTCTTACCAAGCTCGACGAAATGAAGGCCAACGGCACGATTAAGAAGATAGTTCTTTTAATCAACTCCGCCGCGGCAATGTCGATGGAAAACATCCTCGAACACGATATAGACGCCTGTATGTGGGTAGGTATGGGCGGCAACGCTTCGTACGACCAGCTTGCAAAACTGCTTGCGGGCAGCGCCAACCCTTACGGCAGGCTGACCGATACGTGGGCGATGAGCACCGATTCCGCCCCCTCTACGGTAAACTTCGGCGACTATACCTTCACCGAGCACAACGGCGTGCCTGCGGATACGCAGTACACCCACAACACCAAATACGTCGTATATGCAGAGGGCATATACGTGGGCTACCGCTACTACGAGACGAGGTATGAAGACCTCATTCTGGGCGGCCGCAACGCAAACGGCGCGGCGGGCGTTACTGCGGGCGACGCAAGCAAGGGCTGGTCTTATTCCGACGAAGTTGCCTTCCCCTTCGGCTACGGCGGTTCTTATACCACGTTCTCTTACAGCGACTACACTGTTGAACAGAACGGCGACGGCGACTATGAAGTCAGCGTAACCGTAACCAACTCTGGCGACGTGAAGGGCAAGGAAGTCGTTCAGGCGTACATTCAGAAGCCCTACACCGAATACGACAAGCAGAATCACATAGAAAAGGCTTCGGTTGAACTCGTCGGCTTCGACAAGACCGAAGAGCTTGAACCCGGCGCATCGCAGACGGTGACCATAACCGTACCTGCATACGAATTCAAGACGTACGACGCATACGGCAAGGGCACGTATATAGTTGAAGACGGCGAACACTATATCGCCGTAGGTTCAAACTCGCACGACGCCCTCAACAACATACTTGCAAACAAGGGCTACACCGTTGACGACGGTATGGACTATAACGGCAACGGCAAGCTCGCCGTAAAGCTGGACGACGTGAACATAGCCGAGGACGAATTCTCGGTATCTCCTTTCACGAACAATCCCGTTGAAAACAGGTTCGACGATGCCGACGTGAACAGGTACGAAGGCACCAAGGGGCAGGAGATAACCTACCTTTCGCGCAGCGACTGGAACGGCACCTATCCCAAGCCCGTAGTGCTCACCTGCTCCGAGCAGATGATTAAAGATTTGAAGTACGGCCCTGCGCCCGAACCTGCGGAAGAAGGGGTGGAAGCCCCCACTTACGGCACCGTTACTTCCGAACTCGGTCAGCTTACCCTTGCAATGCTTATGGACGTTGAATACGACGACCCTCTTTGGGAAGACCTTCTCAACCAGCTCACGCTCGACGAATCCATAATCCTGGTAACGGCAGGTTCGGCATCGTTTGCAGGCGCCGAGAGCGTGGCTGCCCCCGGCGGCAAGAGCCAGGACGGCCCCTGCGGCATAAGGGACGGCGCCATACTCGAATCTTATATGGCATTCCCCTGCAACGGCCTTCTTGCGGCAACCTGGAACGAACCGCTCATCGAAGAACTCGGCAACGCGTTCGGTATGGAGATTATGCACATAGGCTTCACGGGCATATACGGCACGGGCGCCGATATCCACCGCAACGCCTACTGCGGCCGTTCGTGGGAGTATTACTCGGAAGACGGCTTCCTCTCCGGCAAGGCATACGCGGCAGAAGTGCGCGGACTGCAAAACAGGGGCGTTATAACTTTCACCAAGCACTTTGCCCTCAACGAACAGGAGCGCAACCGTTACGGCGGCAGCGTATGGGCCAACGAACAGTCCATAAGGGAAATATACTTGAAGGCGTTTGAAGCGGGCGTTACCGAAGGCAACGCAAACGCGATGATGTCGTCGTTCAACCGCATAGGCTGCACGTGGGCAGGTTCGCACAAGGGCCTTTTAACCGACGTACTCCGCGGCGAATGGAACTTTATAGGAATGGTTGAAACGGATGCGGGCGTAGGTACGCATATGCTCGTTCCCGAAGCATACGCGGGCGGCGTAGTGGCAGGCAACGACCTGTGGATGGGCGGCGCCAACCTCAATGCGTTCGGCGATTACAAAAACAATCCCGTCGTGCTTCAAGCCATACGCGAAGCGTGCCACCGCAACCTTTACACCCAGCTTCATTCCAATGCCATCAACGGTATGACCAAGGGTTCGAGAATGATATATCATACACCCTGGTGGCAGACGGCCCTTACCGCAGGACAGGTAGTCAGCGGCGTGGTGGCGGTTCTGTGCCTGGGAATGGCGGTAACTTCGTTTGTTCTTCCCATAATAAACAGGGGCAAACGTAAGAATACAGATAAATAATCAGTAAGGAGGAAACAGATGAAAAAAGCAGTAACAAGAGTTGTATCCGTCTTTGTTGCGGTTATGATGTGCGTGATGCTCGCCGTTCTTTCGGCGTGCGCCGACCCCGTCATAACTAGCATATCGCTGGATACCTCTGCCGTGACGACCACGTTCAGCGAAGGTGACGCGTTCACCTACGACGGACTCAAAGTAATCGGACATCTCGATAACGACACCACGCAGGACATACCTCTTGAAGAGTGCACGGTATCCACGCCCGACACCTCGGCCGTAGGCCAGAAGGAAGTTACGGTAACCTATCAGGAATTTTCTGCCAAGTATACGATAGAGGTAATCCATAAGTGCACCCAGCAGTGCCCCGTATGCGGCAAGTGTATGGATATGGAGTGCGAAGACCCCGTCTGCGCCGAAAAGTGCGGCGACGCGTCCTCGTACAAGACCTATACGTTGCAGGCGGAAGATTATAACGTGTCTCTGCGTGCAGGGGCTCGGGGCGAGCTTACGACCTTCCGTGTTATAGACGATGCAGGCGTTACCGACGAAATTAAGGAGCGCAATTCCGACGTCGTATATATTGGCAATTTCAATGCCAACGCGGGCGCAACGATAGAATATAATGTATGGGCGGAAAAGGACGCCACGGCGACTTTGCTCGTATCGGTGTGCAAGCGCCTCAGCTCGGCAATCTTCACGCAGGGCGTTGCCGTTATGGTGAACAACGAAATGCTCGAACGCGACACCTTTGTTCCCTCCACGGGCACGGGTACAGATACGTGGGCTGACTTCATTGACGTAAATCTTGGTTGCATACAGCTAAAATCAGGGATGAACAACATTCAGTTTATGAATATATCCGCTGACTTCGGGTATAACTTTGACAATATCAAGATTAAGACCGATGCAAAGATAGGTTGGTCCGATAAGGCAGAAGACGCCATATTGGAAGACGCCGATACTTCTGCCTACGACGCTGTAATAACTATGGCTTACAGCAAAGATTTTGTGCTTGCTGAAATTATGACGGACGAAATGCAGACCTATGGAAAGAACTTCCCCGCATATACCGACCATATGGGCGGCGCCGCAGAAGCGGGTGAAGACGGCAGGTGCTTCGATGGAACAAAGCTCAGCGGGCAGTCGTTGGAGTTCAATTTCTATATGATTTCGAAGGGTACCATATATATCAATACGTATATGGCCGCGCCCGAAGGATATACCATAGACGACCTTATGGCTAATGTCGAATTCTATTTAGATGGCAATAAACTTGCAAAAGATGACATATTCGTAAACGCCAAAAAAGGTTTCAAGGGCAGGGCGGATTCCGGAGCATCGAATCCTTTCGTACGCGTACGCCTCGGCATTGACGGGTCTGAGTACGTAGACCTTGCGGCCGGCGAACATACGCTTACGTTTAAATATACGGGCGACAACGCGCCCGATATGGATGTGATAGCAATACGCCCGTGGACGCTCGGACAATATTATACTTATACATCGCTTTCCGTTGACGCTTCTGCCGCAAAGACAGAGTATATTATGGGCGAAGAATTCAGCAGCGAAGGTATAGTTATAACGGCAACTACGCGTACGGGCAACCAAGTTACCATTTCCGCCGAAGATTGCGATATATCCACGCCCGACCTCTCCACTATGGGCGCTAAGACGGTGCTCGTAAAGTACGAAAAGGTTTCCGCGTCGTATACCGTCAACGTAAAGATGGATATGGGCGACCTCGTTCAGAATATGTTTGAGGCCGAAGACACCGCTCACGTAACTTACGGCGCCGGCCATATGTCTACCGACGGAAGCGAGGCAACCCCTGCCCCTTCCGGAAATAAAGTCGGTACGCTCAATGCCAACGTGGGGGCAACGCTCACGTTCAGGATTGACGGCGGCGAAGACGGCGCTATTGCAACTCTCTTTGCGTCTGTGTGCAAGCGCGGCTCCGTTCTTAAATTTACGGATACAATGAAGATTACTCTTAACGGCACAGAAATATCGTCGGAAGCTGTAATTCCCGCATTCTCCGCGTCGGAATGGACGGAATTTGAGATGATTCAGCTCGCGCAGATAGAACTTGAACCGGGTGAAAACGTAATTGTGTTCGAGGTCATAAACGGCGACGTAAACGCGGGATTCGATTTCGACAGCCTTATGCTTGCATCGGAAGAGACTCTCGGCTGGTTTGAAGGCTGATTGAAGCACTGCGCGGATAACGCCCTGCAAAAAGGCGGGGCGGACTCCGCAGAAAAAAGATTATTGCAGTGTAAAAGCGGAGGCGGGCATACATATGCCCGCCTCCGTAATTTTTACGTCGCTTGTCAGCGCATATTTTTTCAGGTTCGGTCGGGGGTGTTTTCCCGTTCTCTTGCCTTCGCCGCCGTGCGGAACGTAAGTTCGGTCATCGTTATCATCAAAGCCGCAAAAATAATCAGGTATACCGGCAGAATGTTGAAGCCGAGCAGTCTTCCGAGCAGTCCGAACAGCGGCGGAACGAATGTTGAACCTATATATGCGGCGGCCATCTGTATTCCTATTACCGAGCCCGAGTTTTCGGCGCCGAAGTTGGCGGGAGTGGAGTGGATTATGCAGGGATATATGGGGGCGCAGCCGAGGCCCGTTACAATAAAACCTGTGAACGAGAGGGCGGAGGGGCCCGGTATGAACAGCAGAATTATTCCGCAGGCGAGAACAATCGTTCCTGCAATAATCATCCGCCTGTCGCCAACTCTGTCCGAAATAAATCCGCTTAAAAATCTTCCCGCCGTTATACCTATATAGAAAAAGGAGGCAAACTGCGCCGCCTGCTCTGCCGAAATCCCTTTTACTTCTGCAAAATATGTGCTTGCCCAGTTCATTGCCGTAGATTCCAGCGCGCAATAGGCAAAAAAACCAATCAGCAGAAAGGGTACGCCCCTTATTTTCAGCGCGCCCGAAAGGCCGAAGTGCCTCTGCGGCGCAACTTCCGTTTTTTTGTTTACCTTCCACACGGGCAGGGCGGCAAGCAACAGCACCGAAATTCCGAGCTGTATATATCCCACAATGCGGTATCCGTCGTTCCACGTCGAATTTGTAAGCGCAAAACTCATAATAAACGGACTTACAATCGTGCCTACGCCCCAAAAGCAGTGCAGCCAGCTCATATGCCTGGCTTTGTAATGCAGCGCAACATAATTATTGAGCGCCGCGTCCACCGCGCCCGCCCCAAGGCCGTAGGGCACGGCAAAAACTATCAGCATCCAGAACTCTGTTGCAAACGAAAAGCCGAACAGGGCGGCCGCAGTAAGTATGACGCTGACTACGGTAACTATTCTCGTCCCGAGTTTTCTTGTCAGTTTGTCCGATAAGAGGCTCGAAGCGATAGTTCCGCCCGAAATTACCATCGAAATGATGCCCATATAAGATACGGGCACTTCCAAATCGTAGTGTATAGTTGGCCAGGCCGAACCGAGAAGCGAATCGGGCAGACCCAGGCTTATAAACGCTATATAAATCAATGCCAGCAAAAGCGAATACATTTTTGTTTTACTTCCTTGCGGGATAGTGCTGTTTTGCAGAAAAGCAAAGTTGCTTTTCTGCATTTTTTTATAGCTCCGCCGCTTTGAAAATGCTGCCTTCTGCGGGTTCGGCGGACAGCCGTTGCAGCGCCATACCGATAGTACCAGAAAAGCAATGAATTTGCAAGTTTATAACGCGGCAACGGTTTTGTTTTTTTTGCGCAAGGAAGCAAGGTTTGTTATTCCCGCTCATTTCGGCCGCCCGCGGGTTGTTTTGATTTTTCATCTGCGGTTTGCGGCGTACACAATCTGCCGTTCGTGTTAAAAATTTTACCGTTCGTAGGGTGCGTATGCGCGTAAATTTAAAAAACATACCGTTCGTCGTGCTTTCCTTGCCATAAAAAATCTTTGAGATAAAATGTAGTTGTCGGCAGGGCGCGGGCGCTTTTGCCGCAGCGGGCACGGGGGAATGCGACGGGGTAAACTTATGGCATCCTCTTGTTTGCAGGGTGCTTTTTTTACCCTCGCTGCGGGGCATTGCGGCGCGGCCTTGCGGCTAATAATCATTCTAAGGAGGATATATGATTAAAACAAAGTGGCGCAAGAGAGCGATGATACCGTTTGCCGTACTCGCGGCGGTTGCAATGACGGCGACTGCCACGGCAAGCACGCTTTCTTCGGTTGCTCTTGCGGCAGAAAACGCAAACGAGACCGCTAAATTTTACAGCGACTACGATTCGATGGACGAAGCGAAGTCGGAGGCGGAAAGACTGACCGAAGAGCTGGCTTCCGAGGGCGACGTGCTCCTCAAAAACGCCAACAACGCGCTGCCTATGTCGGGCAGCTCTAAGGTGAGCGTATTCGGCGTAACTTCCGATAACCTCGTGGGCGCATCCGACAGTTCCGGCGCCTTCGGCTCGACGGCTACAAGCAGTCAGGAGACTGTTGCCGACGCGCTTGAAGAGGCGGGCTTCATCGTAAACCCCACGCTTAAAAACTTCTATGCGCAGAACACCAACAAACACGGCGACGAAGTTACCGGAGACGAGTTCTCGGGCAAGGCAAAACAGTCGCTCAGCGCATACAACGACGCGGCTATAATAGTGCTCTCGCGCGAGGGCGGCGAAAGGGTGCCCGTAAGCCGCAACAAGGCGCGCGACGTAAAGGACGGCTACCTCAAATATCTGCGCAAGGCGGGGTATATGATGTAGCCCGCGCAAGAGCGCGCGTAAGGGCGCCGTGCTGCTGGGCGGGGTGCGTAAACTGTTTGCTCGCCGGGCAGAACAAAATTCAGTTTTTCAATCAGGCGGCGCCTCTCCGCAAGGTGAGGCGCCGCCGTCTTTTTTGCTGTATCGGTGCGCCGCCGCTTGCTTTTTATGCGGTGCGGCAATGTCGGACTTTTACCGCGATTTACACGTCTGAAAATAATTGACCCGCATATATGCCGCAACTATTCCGGTATATTTGTGCAATATGCACTTATATGAATTACGGTGTTGCAATTTTTGAAAAGTATGCTATAATCTTTTTGTAAATACGTCCGATGTGTAAAATCTCCCGGCGGATTGCTCCGCTGACGGCAGATTTTGCATTTTTCGGGCAAGCGGGAGGGCGCTATGTTCAGAGCGGCGATAGTGGAAGACAGTGACAGCGACAGGGAGCTGCTGGAATCTTATCTTGAAAAATCCGGCGGTTTTATCGTCAGCAAGTTTTCTTCCGCGGTAGATTTTCTTACGGGTTACCAGCCTGTGTACGACCTCGTGTTTATGGACATAGATATGCCCTACCTCGACGGAATGTCCGCCGCGCACAAACTGCGCGAGCTTGACGAAAACGTGTGCCTGGTGTTCGTGACCAACCTTGCCCGCCTCGCCGTGCAGGGTTACGAGGTCGCCGCATACGACTTTATCGTAAAGCCCGTATCTTACGAAGATTTTACAAGCAAAATGCCGCGCATAGTAAAGCGGCTTGAAAGCCTTGCGCGCGGCAGAACGCTGCTCGTACATTCGGGCACCGACATAATGCGGATAGCCGTTGACGACATAATGTACGTAGAGGTGATGAGCCATAAACTCGTGTATCACCTCGTGCGCAAAAACATAGTTTCGTACGGCACGCTCAAAAAGGTGGAGGAAGAGCTTGCCGACCCCTGTTTTGTGCGGTGCAACAAATGTTACCTTGTAAATCTGCGCTATGTGACGGCGATAGAGGAAAACCACGCGGTGGTGGGCGGCGAAAAGCTGCTTATAAGCTATCCGCGCCGCACCGAATTCACAAAGGCGCTCACTGACTATCTCTGCGGATAAATTCTGCGGCAGAAACGGGGTGTTATGGAATATTTTGCTTTTTACAAACCGCTGTTTATGGTGCAGCTTCTTGTGGCGGGCTTTCTGTTCTGTTGCAGGCTGCCCCGCCGCAGTCTGTTCTGGCTGCGGTATACCGCTTCGGCGGCGGCGTGCATAGCGCTCTCTGTGCTGATAATGTGGACGCCCGAAAACGCCTTCGGGCTGTGCGCGGTCTTTCTGGCATTCTTCGTGGTTACGCTGCTTGCGGCCTTTTTCTGCTACGAAGTGCCTTTCGGCAGCCTTCTGATGTGTATGACCTGCGCATACGTTATGCAGCATTTTGCATATTGCCTTTCAAACTGCGTTCTCATAATATGCGGCCTTAATTCCGATATCTACGGCATATATACCGACGAAGTCATAATTCAGGAATATTTCAACATACTCAACGTATTCGGCTACATAATCTCGTTTGTAATCTATTATCTCACTTACTGGCTCTTTTATCTGTTCTTTGTGCGGAGAATAAAGAGGGGAGTGGCTCCCAGACTTAAAAACCGTTCCCTTCTGCCCGTATGCGTATGCGCGCTCGTTCTTTCGATAGCGATAAACGCGGTGTTCGTATATGCCGCAACCGATTACTATCTGATACTTTTAATGAACCTGTATAACGGTGCGTGCTGTCTGTTCATCATATACGTAATGTTCAGTATGCTCAAAAAATCCGATATGCAGCACGAGCTCGACTCTGTGACGCATATGCTCGCCTGCGCGGAAGAGCAGTACGAAGTGAGCAAGAAATCTGTTGAGATGGTCAACATCAAGTGCCACGATTTAAAACAGCAGATACGCACCATAGGCAAGGCCAAGCTGATAAGCGACGACGCCATATCTGAAATATACGACGCCGTGTCGGTATACGACAGCGGAATGGACACGGGCAACGGCCCGCTCGACATCATACTCACCGAAAAGAGCCTCGCCTGCCGCAAAAACGGCATAAAGATAGAGTGTATGGCAGACGGTTCGCTCCTTTCCTTCCTCACCGAAGGGGAGATATACAGTATGTTCGGCAACGCCATAGACAATGCCGCGCGCGCCGTAAGCGAGGTGCAGGACGCACCCAGGACGATAGGCCTTACCGTGCGCAAAATCAAGTCTTTTCTCACCGTGCAGGTGCGCAACCGCTATTCGGGCGAAATTAAAACAGGCAAAAACGGATTGCCCGTCACCACCAAATCCGACGCCGAAAACCACGGTCTTGGGCTTAAAAGCATACGCTACATAGCCGAAAAATACGGCGGAAGGATGTCTGTGCGCACCGAAGGCGGTATGTTTTACCTGAACATCATATTTCCGCTCAAAAACAATCCGCGGCAATAAGTTTACGCTTTAAAATCTAAGTTCGCGTTGAACGTATTGAAAAAATTTTTTTCTGTCTTATAGTTGTCTTGAAGGCGCCGAAAAGGCGCAAAATCAAGATAAGGAGCAAATGAGACATGAAAATGAGCAATGAAAAGTTTCGCGTCATCGTTCTGCCAATCGTGGCGATAATAGTCGTCCTTATGATTGTGCTCTCGATGGCCGCGAACACCTATTCGGCACAGCTCGATATGGCTCTCGGCCGCGGACAGCGCCACGTTGTGGACGCGGACAACATATCGGAAGAAGCTACCGAATATTACGACGTGATGTTCCCCAATCCCGATGCGGGCAAACTCCAAAACGAGGACCCTCCCACGGCGATAGAGGAACAGTCGCGCAACCACGCCGCAGAAACGGCGCTTAAAGTTGCGGAAGAGGGCGTAACGCTTTTGAAGAACGACGGCGTGCTGCCCCTCGCCAAAAGCAGCAAGGTCACCCCGTTCGGCTACCGCTACATCGAACCCGTGTGGGGCGGTTCCGGCTCTGCCGCCACGAATATGAATTTCGACTACGTAGAGACGGCGGAAGAGGCGCTTGCCCGCAACTTCACGGTGAACTCCACCGTTGTTGAAAAGATGAAGGCGGCTACGCCGATAGAGATGCAGGGCGACCTTTCGGCTGCGCCCTCTACGGCCACGTGGAGCAATTCGGGTTCCACCAATATGTCTATCTTTGAATACGATTCCTCGATATATTCGGGCACGGAAAGTTCCTGCGCGGGTACCGTGGGCATAGTGTTCATAGGCAGGCTCGGCCTCGAAGGCAACGATATGTGGGCGTTCCCCTACCAGAACGGCGTGGCGCAGCACAGCTTGCAGCTCACCACATACGAAAAAGAGATGATACAGTTCGCCAAGACCAACTGCGACAAGGTTGTTGTTATATGCAACTTCTCGAACGTGGTAGAGATGGGCGAGCTTGAAAAAGACAGCGGCATAGATGCAATCGTATGGGTAGGCAACCCCGGCGCCAAGGGACTTCAAGCTATGAGCGAAGTGCTCGTGGGCGACATAAATCCCTCGGGCAGAACGGTTGACGTATGGGTTGCAGACCACACCGCAGACCCTTCGTACGTAAACGTAATGAACGGCACTTACGGCAATTCCGACCTGATATCGAAGAACTATTACGAGTACGAAGAGGGCATATATATGGGCTACCGCTATTACGAAACGGCGGCGGCAGAAGCTGCGGCAGGCAATTATGCGGGCTTCGACTATGATGAGCAGGTGGTCTATCCCTTCGGTTACGGCCTGCACTACGACAACGATAAAATCAGCCAGGAACTCACCGAAGTTGCCCTCTACGGCAACACTCTCCGCGTTTCGGGCACCATAATAAACGAATCTTCGCGCAGCGTCAAAGAGACCGTTCAGCTCTATATTGAAGCTCCCTACTACGAGGAAGGCAGCGGCATAGAGAAGGCCTCTAAGGTGCTTATCGATTTCGGTAAGTACGAAGTGGGCGCGGGCGACACTTACGATTTCACCTTCACCGTTCCCATCGAAGAATTTGCCTCTTACGACGACAACTGCTACTATTCCGAGAGCGGCAGCTACGTAATAGAGGAGGGCGAATACGTCCTTCACCTCGGCAAGAACTCGCACGAGGACTGGGACAGCGCAAAATTTGAAATAGAGGGCACCAGGGCATACGTTGACGAAGGCGTTAAGAACGGTGCCGAAGCCGTAGGAAAGCGTTCTTCCGACGGTATAGAGGCAGTCAACCAGTTCGACGACGTAAATAAGTACATCGACGACGAATATATGACCGTTATGTCGAGGAGCGATTTTGCGGGCACATATCCCAAGGCTCCCGAACTCGACAAAACGGCTCCCGATTACGTGGTGGAAGCCAACGCGGCATACGACAGCAAGAACGACCCCGTATCGGGCGTTGCCAACCCCGACGCTATCCTTTATAAGTCCGAAAAGCCTACGTCGGGCGCAGATAACGGACTTACGCTCAGCTCGCTCCGCGGCCTTGCATACGACGACCCTATGTGGGACGAGCTTCTCGACCAGATAGATTTCAGCGATGAGGAAGCCATAAGCGCGCTGATAACTTACGGTCTGTATATGACCCAGCCGCTCGACGATATCGGCCTCGTTCAGACGGGCGATAACGACGGCCCTCTCGGACTTACGGCAACGTGGTCGGGCACGGTAGGTCACGTCGTTGCCTGCGCGTGGACTTCGGCGCCCCTCACGGCGGCTACGTGGAACACCGACCTCGTATACGAAATGGGTCTTGCCATCGGGCAGGAAGGCCTTACCAACGGCATACACGGCTGGTACGCCCCTGCCGTAAACCTTCACCGCAGCCCCTTCGGCGGACGCAACTTCGAATATTATTCGGAAGACCCCTTAATTTCCGGCAAGATAGGCGCGGCAATGGTATCGGGCGCACGCCAGAACGGCCTGTTCGCGCACATCAAACACTTTGCGCTCAACGAAATGGACCACGCCCGCGGCAACATTCAGGTGTATGCAACCGAGCAGTCTATGCGCGAAATGTATCTGCGCGGCTTTGAAATAGCCACCAAGGAAGCGGAATGCACCATTCAGGTTTACGACGGCGAAACGGGCGGACAGAAGACGGTAGAGTTGAAGGCGGCAGGCGCATATATGACCTCGATGACGTTCATAGGCCCTAAGTTCAGCGGCGCAAGCTATGAACTGCTCACAACCCTTCTCCGCAACGAATGGGGCTTCGAAGGCTTCGTAATAACAGACTTCACCAGCGGCGACAACAAGAGCAAGGACTGCGGCTACAAGGTGGGCAACGACCTGTGGATGGGTATGCGCACCACGGCATTGAACGACCTCGATACCGCCACCGCACAGTGGGCGGCAAGAAATGCCATAAAGAATATAGCTTACACCATAGTCAACAGCTCGGCATACAACGGAATAGCGCCCGGTTCGTACGCTTATTACGATATGTCGCCTTGGAGAATAGGTCTTATCGTGTTTGACGTGATTGCCGGCGTTATCGCGGCGGCAGGCGTGGCCTGGGTAGTGCTTCGCACCGTCGATGAAAAACGCCATCCCGAAAAGTACAGAAAGGGAGGTGACGATAATGAATAAATTGCTTAAAGACAGGGGAATAGGCGACCTTTTGAATATAATCGCCTTTGCCGCGGGAATTGTGGGCCTGATATGCTATCTCGTATCCGCGGAAGATAAGTCGGGGATGACCGAAACGTTCGTCTCTGCAATGGTATACGTTCCCTTAATCATAGCGCTGGTTATAAACGTTGCGGCGGTGTTTGTGCGCAACAGTCTTGTAAAAATAGGCGCCTTTGCGGTATACTTCTTTGCGTTTGCGGCGTGGTGCTACACGCAGGGCGGCTATATAGTGAACGTATTTATGGGCATAGACGGCAACGTGTTCAGCTTTGCCTACATACTTACGGTGATTTGCCTTCTGGCGTGCACGGTTCTGTGCGTGGTTGCGGCGGTTTTCACCGGAAGGAAAAAAAAGAGCGCGGAAGTCGAATAAAAACATGAGGCTTCGTTCGGGGGCGGACTTTTGTCCGCCCCCTATTCTTTGCCCTGACATACGGATTAAACAGCCAAATGCCGCATTTTGCCGCGATTTGCCGGCGGAACGAATCGGACGGCTGCAAATGCCCGTTTGCTCTTGCAGTTTGGCGCGGCGTGTGATATACTCTTGTTGTGCGTGGCGCCCGTAAATCGGCCCGCGCGGGAGTATAAATGAAAATTCTTGTTACCGGCGGTGCCGGGTTCATTGGCAGCAATTTCATATATCATATGCTCGGCAAATACCTCGATTGCCGCATAGTATGCCTCGATAAACTTACTTACGCGGGCAACCTCCGCACGCTTTCGGGCGCTCTTAAAGACGGGCGTTTCAGGTTCGTGCGGGGCGACATATCCGACGGTGATTTTGTGTATCGCCTGTTCGGTGACGAAAGGTTCGACGCGGTGGTAAATTTTGCCGCCGAGAGCCACGTAGACAGGAGCATAGTAAACGCCCGCCCCTTCCTCGTTACCAATATAATAGGAACGCAGGTTCTTCTGGACGCGTGCAACAGATACGGCGTCGGGCGGTTCCACCAGATTTCTACCGACGAGGTCTACGGCGACCTGCCGATAGAAAGAGGCGACCTGCGCTTTACCGAAAATTCTCCGCTCCGCCCTTCCAGCCCGTATGCCGCCAGCAAGGCATCTGCCGACCTGTTGGTTCAGGCATATTGCCGCACGTACGGCATTTTTGCAACAATTTCGCGCTGTTCAAACAACTACGGCCCTTACCAGTTTCCCGAAAAGCTGATACCGCTTATGATAACGCACGCGCTCGCGGGTAAAAACCTGCCGGTATACGGCGACGGAAAGAACGTGCGCGACTGGCTGCACGTTTCGGACCATTGCCGCGCGATAGACGCAATTCTGCGCGGCGGCAGGTCGGGGGAGGTGTATAACGTGGGCGGGCGCTGCGAACTGCCCAACACGGAAGTCGTAAAACGAATACTCGGACTGTTGAATATGCCAGAAAGCCTCATTGAGTTCGTGGCGGACAGAAAGGGGCACGACAGGCGCTATGCCACAGATTGCTCGAAGACGGAGAGCGAACTTGGGTGGAAGGCCGAAACCGACTTTTCCGTCGGCCTGGAACAAACTGTGCGCTGGTACCTCGATAACCGAAGCTGGTGGGAAGAAATTTTAAGCGGCGAATACAAAAAATACGAAGAAGGCCTGTCCGATGGAAGGTAGCGTAGGCAGTGCGCCTGAGGGCGGCGAAAAATTTTATTTCGGTTTTTTAAGCGGCAACGCGCTCAAAATTCTGGCGTGCCTTTTAATGCTCACAGACCATATCGGAATGATTTTATTTCCCGAGGTGTCCGCCCTGCGTGCCGTTGGCAGGCTTTCTATGCTCATATTTGCCTTTATGTTTGCAGAAGGGTGTCACTACACACGGCACAAAATCAGGCACTTCGCGCTCGTCTTTGCGCTCGGCCTTGTCACAAGCGCAGGCATATCGCTCGTAAACGAAAGGGCAGAGGGCAACATTCTTATAACTTTCAGCCTGTCCTGCCTTATAATATACAGCCTTGCATTGCTGAAAGGCGCGGCGTTTGCGCACAGGCCGAAGGCGATTGCGGCGTCGTCGGCCGCCCTTGCGCTTTCGCTCGGCGCAAGCATATACCTTTGCTGTTTTTCGTCCGTGCACATAGAGTACGGCCTTGCGGGCGTGCTGCTTCCCGTCACGGTGCGGCTTTCAGATTTTAAATCGTACGGCGCGAGCGGACTGCTTGCCGAACTTTACACTCCCGCAACTGTCTTTTTGCTGTTTTTTGTGGGATTGGTGGCGCTCACGGCGGCGCTCGGCGGCAGTCAGGCTTACTGCCTCATTGTAATAGTGCCCCTTCTTATGTACAGCGGAAAGAGGGGGAGGCTCAGGCTTAAATATCTGTTTTATGCCTTCTATCCCGCACATCTTGCCGTGCTTTACGCCATTTATTTTATAGCTTCGCCCGCGCTTGCGTTTGCCTTTGCGTGAGCGGAGCGCAAAGTTCATACTGAATCTGTTTATGGGCGCGGGCTTTTAAAGCCCGCGCCTTTTGCTTTATAAGGCGCGCAAAAAAAAGAATGTGCCGCGGGTTTAAAAAACCCGCGGCACATTCTTTAAATGATATGGGGATAGAAATGTCTGTCAGTTGCGACGGCGGAAACAACTTGCCGCTTGGCAAGTTACTTCTGCCAGCTCTGAGTTTCTGAATGAACGTGAAGTTTATAAGCAGGGTCGGGCGAAGAAACTTTGCGTATCGTGCATCTGTCGGAACAGGTTCCGCTCAAAGCGGTTATTTCGCATTTCTCTTCAAGCCTCACTTTAAAGGCATAAACGTGCCCGTCCTTCGTCTTTCCCTCAATTTCCTTGCCGTTGCAGGTCAGCTTTACGCCGCCCGTGCAGTTGGTGTATACCTTTATCGTAGTATTTCTGCCCGTGCGGTTTTCAAAGCGCTTGCCCGCAATGTGAACGAACGGCTGCTTGCTCCAATATGCCTTGTATACGTAAAAGCTGTCTTTTCTGGTCTTGCGGTCAAAGGTTACAAGTCCCTTGTGGTTCATTCCGGGTTCGCCGCCCTGGTTCCTTGCGTCGGCGGCAAAGTCGAACATATTCCACACGTACGTGCCCCACATATAGGGGTGCCTTTCAAAGCATCTTAACATAAACTCGTGGTAGTTTGCCTGGTATTCTTCGCTGTTGTCGCCGCGTTTGGGGTGTTTTGAATGGAGGTGGGGCATACATTCCGCGCCATATTCCGAATAGCCGAGCGCGCGTTTGGGGTACAGCGCGTGGAATACCGAAATCCACAAATCGTTCAGGAAGAATCCGGGCACGTACCAGCCGAGGTACAGGTTCCACGCCACCACGTCGGTTATGTGTGCAGACCTGTTTGCAAACCCGCACATCGCAAAGCACGCAAGGGTGGTAAGGCGGGTGTGGTCAAGCCTGTGTACCAAATCGTTCAGCTTTTTGTGGAATGCAAGCATATCCTTTTTATGCTTGTGATACATCGTTATTTCGTTCGATACGCCCCACATTACGATGCAGGGGTGGTTGTACTGCTGGTAAATCAGCTCCTTCATCTGGCTTTCGGCATTTGCGTTTGCCCCGGGCATATGCCGCGATATATAGGGTATTTCAGCCCACACCACAAGGCCTGCTTCGTCGCACAGGTCGTAAAAATAGTCGTCGTGCTGATAATGCGCAAGCCTCAGCGTGTTGGCGCCTATCTCCTTAATCAGCGCCATATCCTCGTCGTGCATCTGCTTTGTCAGCGCGTTGCCCACGCCGGGTCTGTCCTGGTGCCTGCACACGCCGCGCAGGGGATAGCTTCTGCCGTTTAATATAAAGCCCTTTTTCGGGTCTATCGCAAAGCTGCGGAAGCCGAATTTTTTGGTTATGCTGTCGCACACCTTTCCGCCGCAAACAAGGTCTGCCTTCGCGGAATAGAGGTAGGGGTCTTCGGTGCCGTTCCACAGGCGGGCGTTTGCAATGGCTATTTCCTCGCCGCCAGCGCCTTCGGCAACTTTATTGCCGTCGCGGTCAAATATTGTAACTTTCACTTCGCCCTCGCCGCTTACATATCCGTCAACTTTTACCTTGCATTCGTTGCCGCATACTGTGGGGGTAATTGCAATTCCGGGCGCCCCGTAAAAGTCCAAATCGAAGTGGTTTTTGCTTACCAGAACAAGATTTACGTCGCGGTATATTCCGCCGTAAAAAGTAAAGTCGGCCGTCTGCGGGTATACGCGCTCGTTCTTTGAATTGTCGGCGTATACAACAAGAACGTTCTCTTCTTTCAGAAGGTCGGTCACGTCGCAGCGGAAGGTGGAATATCCGCCGTCGTGCGAGGCAACTTCCTTGCCGTTGAATATTACGCGCGCAGAGGAGTTCACTCCCTTGAATTCAAGGTACAGCCTGCCGTCTTCTTCAAGCGCGGGTGCGGAAAAATGTTTTACGAAAGTGCAGGTGCCGCGGTAATAATCGTTGCCGCCGTCCTGTCCGTCTTTTCCGTTCCAGGTATAGGGCAAATCGAGCTGCACGCCTTCGGCGCTCTCGGCCTGTTCGGGCGCGGGCGCGGCCTTGATGAACTTCCAGCCGCCGTTAATGTTTATAATGTTTCTCATCATTCCTCCGTAATTTGTTTTTTTATTACATTATATATGTTAAAACACGACGCCGCAAATATCAATAGCAATTTTCGCTCAAAAGTATTGCGTTTTTCTCTTAATTTGCTGCCCTGCTATTTTTCGTGCGCAAAAAAAAAGCGGCGGGAGCGTCCGCCGCTTTTTTTAACGTAAGGTTATTTCATTCATCGGGAAATTCGTTTGCGCTCAGCGTTTTGCGGTAGGCTCTGAAAAAGGTGGAGTAGTTCATAAACCCCAGCTTTTCGGCGGCCTCGCACTTCTTCATTCCGTTCATAATCAGCGAGTGTGCAAACAGAATCTTTTTGGAGCGCACGTACTGCATAACGGGAATGTGCATATACTTGCGGAATTCGTTGCTTATATACGACTTGGAATACATCAAATCGTCGGCAAGCGTTTCAAGCGTAATCTCTTCGGTAATGTTGTTGTTTATGTGCGTTATTATCTTTTCTATAAACGGATTGGCCTTCTGTTTTCCAAGGCTTGCCGTCCTGTTCATCATAATAAGCAGCTTTGCAAGTTCGCCCAAAAACAGAGTGTGCGTCTCTTCCTTGGAAAAGTTCTTTTCGTATTCGTCCAGCCCCGTAAAAATCGTGGCGTAGGCGGAGGTATCGGTAAAGAACGGCCTGTGCGCAAGCAAAGTATCTTTGATATAGTCGGGCACCATAATTTCGGGGAATTTCAGCACATATCTTTCGTAAGATTTTTCGCGCAGGTTTACGGTGGCAAAATGGTACTTGCCCGGTGAGATTAAAACCACGTCGCCGGGCCTGAGTGTGCGCGTTTCCGATTCCACCGTATAGTCAACGTCGCCCCGCACGAAGTAAATAATCTCGATAAAAGCGTGCATATGCTTATAATACTCTTCCGTGGGGGAAGAGGTGTTGTCTATTTTATGGGCAAAGTCGATATTGCCGTAAACAAAGCTGAACATATCATATGTATTGTAGCACGATTGTCAGAAAATTGCAATACGGTTGTGTAAAAAATGCAAATAATTTTCATCGGTTGACCGCAAAGTATCGGTTTTGCATTAAAATTGCAATATTTTTATATAAAATATGTAATTGTATTTCACAAAACGGAAAGGTATAATAAAAGGCGTAACATAAATGGGTTTACAGCCCCTTTTTTTACGGCCGCCGCGGCGGAAGCCGTGCGGAAAAAAATCTATTTTTACAGGGTGTTAATGATGGCAAATTCCCAAAAAAAGCGGAGCATTTTCCAGAATCCTCTGCTGTCTACAAAGGTAAAGTCTGCTAACGTAAAGCCTCCCGAACTGCTCATAGGCTACTTTCTCGGCCCGTTCGGCGCGTTGCTTGCAAGCGGCATCTTTACCAGTTTCCTCAATCAGTACTGGACTGACGTGCTTTTTGCCGACTACACGACGGTAGTCGGGTACGAAACCGTCATAAAAGACGGGGTTGAAACGCAAAAAGCAATTATGGGTTTTGCGGCCGGTTCGCCGGTAGGTACGTTCCTGTCGCTATTGCCGCTGATTTCAACCATACTCATAGTGGCTGGCAACCTGTTTGTGGGCCAGCTTATAGAGCGCACCAAAACGCGTGCGGGCAAGGCAAGGCCCTGGATGCTCCTCTCGTCGGTATTGCTTACAATAGGCTGCATAGTGCTGTTTATTGCGCCGATGGGCAACGGAACGGATGTCCCCGTGCTCACGATGGTGCTCACGGCCATTGCTTACAATATCTATTATGCGATAGCTTATCCTATGTATAACACGGCGAACAGCACGCTCGTGCCCGTTTCCACGCGCAACAGCTCCCAGCGCGGACTGCTTGCTTCATTCACGAACTTCGCGCACCTCGGCGTTATGGGCGCGGGCGGAATGGTGTTCCCTATTATAGTCGGCTTTATAACTATTTACAGCGACCCTGTAAATAAGATAGTCGACCTTGGTGCAACCAAGACAAACTGGATGATTACCTTCATCGTAATAGGCATAGTTACCTTCCTCTTCGTGGTACTTCAATACTACTTCACCCGCGAAAGGGTCACCGAAGAATCTTTCCACCTCGAAAGCGAAGAAAAGCCCAAGGCCTCAATATCTATGGGCAAACAGTTCAAAGCGGTCGGCACCGACGCGTTCTGGTGGATTATTATAGGTTTTTACCTCATATTCCAGTTCTCGGGCTCGCTTAAAAACTTGTCATGCACATATTTCTGCAATCGTTTTGCCGACCTGCATATCGGCGGACTGCTTATCGGCAAGGGCACTTCGATGGCGATTATAAACGTTCTCGGCGCCGTTCCCATGGCCATCGCAATGGCGTTCATATGGCCTCTTTCGCGCAAATATGGTAAGCGCCTCGTAGTTATGGTCGGCCTGCTCGTGGGCGCCGCCGGCGGCGTTATAGCGGGTATCTGGGCGGATAATTTCTACGCCGTGTGCGTGGGAGTCGCGTTGAAGAGCTTCGGTTCTTCGCCCGCCTGCTATATGATTCTGGCTATGATTTCCGACGTTCTGGACCATCTCGAAGCCAAACACGGCTTCCGTTGCGACGGACTTACGATGAGCATTTACAGCTCGATAATGGCGGCCACCACGCCACTCGCACAGTCATTCTTCAACGCCATAAGTAGCGGCGGCGGCAATACCGCAATGGTGACCGTAAGCTATATCTGGATAGAAACGGGCGTGTACGTTGCCTGCGCGGTGCTTATGATATTCTTCATCGTAGAAAAGTTCCTCAAATCTGACAGGGAAAAGATACTCGACAGGCAGAAGGCCGAAGCGCTTGCCGCAGGCATAGAGTGGATAGAGCCCGAAGAGCGTCTGCGCCGCGAACAGGAGGAGGCAGAAAGGCTCTCCGAGGCGGCAAGGATTGCCGAACTCAGGGCCAAGTGCGAAAAGAAGGGCATCTCTTTCGAAGAGGAAGAGGCAAAGTACCAGGCCAAACTTTCGGCAAAGCGCGAAGCTGCCGAAAGAAAGAAGGCGGCAAAGGCGGGCAAGAAGGAGAAGAAGTAATGAAGATGACCTTTCGCTGGTATGGCGAAAAAGACAGCATACCTCTTGAATACATAAAACAGATACCCAATATGAGCGGCGTCGTTACCGCGGTATACGACGTTCCCGTGGGCGAGGTGTGGCCGGTGGAAAAGATTGCCAGCCTCAAAAAGCTGTGCGATGACGAAGGGTTGGAGATGGAAGTTATAGAGTCCGTCCCCGTACACGAAGATATAAAGCTCGGCAAGCCCACGCGCGACAAACTTATTGCGAACTATGCGCAGACTATCCGCAACTTAGGCAGGTTCGGCGTAAAGTGCATATGCTATAACTTTATGCCCGTGTTCGACTGGCTGCGTACCGATTTAAAGACGGTTGCGCGCGACGGAAGCACGTCGCTTTCGTACTGCCACGAACAGCTTTTAAAGCTCGACCCGCACGACCTTCACCTGCCCGGCTGGGACGAAAGCTATACGCCCGAACAGCTCAGCGGACTTATTGAAGAATATTCGTCGGTTTCGTATGACAAACTGTTCGAAAATCTGGTATACTTTTTAAAGGGAATAATGCCCGCGTGCGACGAAACGGGCATAAATATGGCCATTCATCCCGACGACCCTCCCTGGTCGATGTTCGGTCTGCCCCGCATAATCACGGGCGCCGAAAGCTACGACAGGATGATTGCCGCCGTGCCAAACAAGCACAACGGCTTCACGTTCTGCACGGGCAGTTTGGGTGCGGGCAGGTTCAACGACCTCGTTTCTATGGCAAAAAAATATGCCGGCCGCATATATTTTGCGCACATAAGGCAGCTGAAATATAACGGCGATACCGATTTTACCGAAGCGGGCCACCTCACGGCTGCGGGCAATCTCGATATCTACGGCATAGTAAAGGCACTTGTCGAAGGCGGATTCGACGGCTACGTCCGTCCCGACCACGGCAGGAACATCTGGGGCGAAGACGGCAAGCCCGGCTACGGCCTGTACGACCGTGCGTTGGGCGCCGCATATCTGAACGGTTTATTTGAAGCTATTGAAAAGGATGGTGTTTAATATGAATTTACCCATTCAGGTTGAAGATTTAAAAGGAAAAGTTGCGGTAGTTACGGGCGCCGGCGGCGTGCTCTGCTCGCATATGGCAAAGGCTCTCGCCGCGGCGGGGATGAAAGTTGCCCTTCTCGACAGAAGCGTTGAAAAGGCGCAGGAATATGCCGATGAAATAACGGCCGAAGGCGGCGTTGCAAAGGCATACTGCGCCAACGTGCTGCAAAAAGAAAGCCTTGCCGCCTGCCACGAACGCGTGCTCGCCGAGCTCGGCCCCTGCGATATACTCATAAACGGCGCGGGCGGCAACAACCCTATGGCGCAGACCGACAAGGAATATTACGAGGCGGGCGACCTCGGCAAGGACATAAAGACCTTTTTCGACCTCACGGAAGAGGGAGTGTCGTTCGTGTTCAACCTCAACTTCCTCGGCACGCTTCTGCCCACCCAGGAATTTACCAAAGATATGCTTGGCAGAAGCGGTTGCTGCATACTCAACATATCTTCGATGAACGCGTTCACTCCGCTCACAAAAATACCCGCATATTCCGCGGCAAAGGCGGGCGTATCCAACTTCACGCAGTGGCTCGCCGTACATTTTTCAAAGATGGGCATCAGGGTAAACGCCATTGCGCCCGGTTTCTTCTCCACAAAGCAGAACGCTTCTCTTCTGTGGAATCCCGACGGAACGCCTACGCAGAGGACGGGTAAAATTCTTGCGGGCACGCCGCTTGCAAGGTTCGGCGAAACCGACGATTTGATTGGTTCGGTGCTCTTTCTTCTTTCAGAGCGCGCTGCGGGCTTCATAACGGGCGTTGTACTGCCGATAGACGGCGGCTTCTCCGCATACAGCGGCGTATAAATAAAACGGCGCCGCGCAGAATTATCCTCCGGGATAGTTTTTAATTTCGATATTATCCAATATAAATTTGCTTATTTCATTCTTTTCTCTTATACCATACCAAAGGTGCGGGGCTTAAAAAAGCCCCGCACCTTTGGTATGATTGTTGTGCGAATTATTGACCATAATGCGGTTTTGTGGTATAATTAGTGCATAATATGTTGCAGTAGAATTGCCCCATATTTCTATTTATAAAGATTATTGAGGGTGCTTCGGGAGATTTATTTATGGCTACCGTATATTCTTCGGCTATGGAAAATTATAAAAAGGGAAACTATCGGCAGGCGTTGTCGGCTTTCAGAAACTCCCTCGAACTTGGCAACGAACGCTCTGCCTACGGGCTGGCGCTGTGTATGCACTTCGGCCGCGGGATGTTCGTGGATAAATCGAGCGCCAAACAGCTCATAGACGGATATCTGGACAGAATACGCGGTATGGCGGAAGGCGGCGACGGCGAAGCGTGCCAGGTGATGGGCCTCTATTATTACGAAGGCGTCTTTGCCGAGCGCAATTTGCCGCTTGCGGAGAGTTGGTTTGCAAGGGGCGCTGAGGCGGGCGATTCTGACTGCAAAGTTTATCTTAATGAATTGAAAGACAGGCGTTGAACAACGTGTTTACAAAGCGAACGGCGGGGCGCAGTAAAACTGCGCCCCGCCGTCCTTTCTGAGGTTTATGTGAATGTGTGTATTGTGTGGGCAAAGTAATTTAAAATTCTGCGTTGGTTGCGGCATATTCCCGTGCCGATTGTACTTTTCGTCGGTTGCGGCATATTGCCGCCCCTTTTTTAAATTGACCCCGTACTATGCGCTTGTTAACGGCAAAGCGTTATGCGCGGGTGAACAGCGAAAAGCGGGGGAAAGGACTTGCGTTTTGTTGCAGTTTGCGGGCGGAATAGTCGCTTATTTCGTCGGCAAACATCTGCTCCGCCAGCGCGAGCGAATTTTTAAGGCTGAATTTTTTGGCGAACACTGCGTACCTGCCGCTCATCGAGGCGCGCTCGGAAGGATGCTCGAACCAATAATCTATTTTCGCCGCCAGCTCTTTGGCGTTGTTGTCTTTGAACAGCGATTTTTCGTTTAAAGCAAACTGTCTGGTCGCCGAAAGGCTGCTTTCGGCAATCACGGGCACAAGGCCGCAGGCTATCGCCTCGATTGCGGCAATCGCCTCTATCTCTACGGTGGCGGAGTGCACGTAAAGGTCGCTTTGCTGCAACTTCTTTATCAGCTTTTCCTTTGGCAAAAAGTCGAACGAAACGTCTACTCCCAGCTTTTCGGCAAGTTCGGCAAGTTTGCCCTTCAAGGGGCCGTTGCCAAGCAGTGTGAGGCGGATTTCGTCTTTGTGTTTCGACTTTGCTATGGCGCGTATTATCACCTGCTGGTTCTTTTCGGGCGAAAGTCTGCCCGTCATCACAATTTCAAACTTTTCGTTCTTCGTGCGCGCTTTGGGCGGCACGAAGGCGGGGTCGTATCCGTTTGAAATTACGTAAAGCTCGCCCTTGTAACCGTGGTCGGCAAGCTGCTGGGCAATAAAGGCGGTGGGGCAGTGAATTCTGTCGAACTTACTGTAAAATGTTTTGCGCAGATAGGCATATATCAGCGAATTAAAGGGCTTGCACCAGCCCATATGCACGTTGAAAGAAATGTTTTCGGGCTGAACGTGGAAAGCGGCGGTGGTGGGTATGCCCATCTCGTCCGCCAGCTCTTTGCACTTCTTTTCCAGCTTGAACGGGAATATGAAGTGCACGATGTCAACGCCCTCGAACGCCTTTCTTATCTTGTCCTCTTCAAATTTGCCGAACTTTATCTGGTTCTTTGCAGAAACTTCGGTGAGCACGGGCACGTATCTCTCTTTAACGTTGCAGTCGTTCTCGCCGTCGGCGCCCACGGCAATAAGGCGCACTTCGTGCCCCTTGGCTTTAAGTCCGTCGGCAAAGCGGCGCGCCGTCATCACCGAACCGTTGGTAAGACAGTCGATAAGGTCTATAACGATTGCTATTGTCATAAATTTTGTCCTCCGATGGGGAAGCCTTCCCCGTAAGCGGCTTTTTTATGATTTTACTGCCGCGCGTTTAAACTTTTGTAAGCGTAAAGTTAATATCAGTTCAATATTATGTAAATATTCTGTAAACGGCAGGGCAAATAAGCTGTAATTTTGTCTTTTTTCGGAGCGTTTTGCCCCGGCAACGGCGTTTTGATGCCCTCGTCTTTCTCTATTCACTTTACAAGGCAATTTTATGCGTGCAATATAAATCTTTCATAACCGCAGCATAAACTCAGTATCAACTTTTGCCAAATTTACCTTTTTTTGCGCGCGCTCTTGCTTTTTTTGCACCGTTTTGCTACAATGTTTGCGTGGCCGCGCACATATGCTGCGGCGTATACCGGTAAAAGGAAGGGCAATATGGCAAATATTCTGGTCGTGGAAGACGACGCCAATATGCGCATACTTTTAAACGCGCGCCTCAAAAACAAATATAACGTTCTGCTTGCCAAAGACGGCAAAGAGGCGCTGGACATTTACGACGAAGGCAACGTCAACCTCATAATTACGGATATAATGATGCCCGCTATGGACGGATATACTCTGGTCGAGATACTGCGCGGCAGGGGCGAGACGGTGCCCGTGATAATGCTTACGGCAAAGGACGGTATGTCAGATAAATTCCGCGGCTTTTCCGTAGGCACCGACGACTATATGACAAAGCCGATAAACTTTGAAGAGCTCACCTGGCGCATAGACGCCCTTCTGCGCCGCAGCAAGATTGCCAACGAGGGCAAGATTACCATAGGCGACGTCGTTGTGGACAAGGAGACGTATTCCGTCACCCGCGGCGACGAGGTGACCGAGCTGCCCTCGAAGGAGTTTCAGCTTCTTTTTCTGCTTTTATCTTACCCGAACAAGATACTCACCAAAGAAAACATACTCGACACGGTGTGGGGCTATTCCTCCGAGAGCGACGAAAATACCGTGCGCACGCATATAAACAGGCTGCGCAACAAGTTCGAAGGCTATCCCGAGTTCGAAATCGTCACTATGCGCGGCATAGGATATAAGGCGGTGATTAAAAAATGAGCCTCCGGCAGAAGGTGAAGGGGCTTTTTACGGGCGGAGCGAAAAGCGGGCAGGGGCTGCCGCTTAAAAAGACCAAAAAGGAAAAGCGCAAAGACGTGGGCCATACTGTGGGAATGTTTTTGCTCATCTTTGTTGCGCTCGTAATGGTTTCGGAAGCTACTCTCGCCATAATAAACCTGTTTTTCTGGGATTCGCAGAGCGTGGGTTCGTTCGTCGTTCCCATTGCCATAATGCCGGTAATCGCGCTTGCGCTGACTGGCATAATAATCTGGCTGAACAACGAAAGCACCAAGATGGCGGGCAAGGTGGTGGAGGCGTTCGACAAGGTTTCGCACGGCCAATTCGGCTATCAGCTCGAAGTGCCAAAAAAATCGCAGTTCAAACCTCTGTTTGAAAACTTCAACAAGATGAGTAAGGAGCTTTCGAGCATACAGACGCTAAAAGACGAGTTCATTCACGACTTTTCTCACGAATTCAAAACGCCCATCGCCTCGATAAACGGCTTTGCCAATCTGCTTTTGGAAGGCGGCCTGACGGAGGAAGAGCAGAGGCAATATCTTAAAATAATCGCCGACGAATCTGCAAGGCTCTCTACGCTGGCAGAAAACACGCTCACGCTGAACAGGCTGGAAAATCAGCAGTTCCTCGGCGAGGTGAAGCCTTACAGGCTCGACTTGCAGATAAAGGAGTGCGTAATTTTATTGGAGCGCGAATGGACGGCTAAGGATATAACCGTTTCTTCCGAGCTTGCGCCCCTCGAATACGAGGGCAACGCCTCGCTTATGCAGCAGGTATGGCTCAACCTCATCGGCAATGCAATAAAATTCACGCCCTCGCGCGGCGAAATTGCCGTTTCGCTTGCCGAAAGAGGCGGCGGCGCCGAAGTGCGCGTTTCGGATAACGGCATAGGTATGAGCAAAGAGGTGGCTCTGCACGTGTTCGACAAGTATTACCAGGGCGACGCTTCGCACTCTACCCGCGGCAACGGGCTGGGGCTTTCGATAGTAAAGAGAATAGTCACCCTTGCGGGCGGCAGCGTAAGCGTTGAAAGCCGCGAGGGCGAGGGCAGTACTTTTATAGTTTTTCTTCCAATCGGCGGGTAATGCGCTTCAATGCGCCATACTCTTTAAGTATTCTGTGTGAGAGCGGGATACTCGCGGCGGCGGACAGTTTTGTCCGCCGCCGCTCCTTTTTTACGCTTTTTAAATGTAAAGCCATCTGTTTTACGCTCTTTTTTTTACCCTGAACGGCGTTATGCGCCCCGTTGCCGTTGACATTTGCCAAAAAAACCCATATAATATAGTTGCGTGCGCAACTATTTTGCGCCGCAGCGGAAAGACCGTAAACAGGGGCGGCGTACTGCCGCGCCGAAGGGAAAAGAGTATGGCAAAATTTATGAAGAACATAAACCTCATATCGCGCAGCGCCGAGCTGTTCCGCGAAGAAAAGCTCGGCCCGTACGGCATACGCGGGTGCCAGTCGAAGTATCTGCTGGCAATAGCCGGTTCCCCCGGAATTTCGCAGGAAGAGCTGGCGCGCAGGCTGTTTGTGAACAAGAGCAACGTCGCCCGCCAGATAAGCCTGTTGGAGGAAGGGGGATTTGTGCGCAGGGAAGACAACGACAAAGACCGCCGCGCCGTGCTTCTTTACCCCACGGATAAACTGCTTGACGTAATGCCCCGGGTCCGTATGGTGCTGACTGAATGGCGCGCGCTGGTGACCGAGGGGTTTACCGAAGAAGAGAAGGCCGAATTGCAGCGTCTGAGCGAAAAGATGGTAGCAAACGCTCGTGCATATATCGGGCGCGGGGAAACCCGCGGATAAAGGCGGCTTTCATTCTGCCGCTGAGGCGGCAGCGGGGAACGGATATGAAAAAGACGATGGTATATATGAAGCCCTATGCGGGCAAAACCGCTCTGGGCCTTTTCACAAAATTTACGGGAAGCGTGGCAGAGCTCGTTCTGCCCTTTCTTCTCTCGCACATAATCGACGATTTGATTCCGCTCAAAGACGCGGGGCAAATCTATCTTATGGGCGGGCTTATGCTGCTGTTCGCGCTCGTCGCGCTCTTCGGCAACATATTTGCAAACAGGCTTTCGGCGCAGGTTGCGGGCGCAATGACGCACGATATCCGCTACGACCTGTTCAGAAAGACCAGCTATTTGAAGTGCAGCCAGGTCGACGGCGTCACCGTGCCCTCGCTCATATCCCGCCTTACGTCCGATACGTACTACGTAAACCAGATGGTGGCGCGCACGATGCGCCTGGGTGTGCGCGCGCCCATACTCCTTCTGGGCGGGCTTATATTCTGCTTTCTTCTCGATGCAAGGCTGGCGCTCGTACTGCTTGCCACCGTGCCGTTCGTGGGCGCCGCAATCTGGTTCATTACGCGCAAAAGCGTGCCTATGTATATGCGCGTGCAGCGCAAGGGCGACAATATGGTGCGCTCAGTGCAGGAAAACATAAGCGGCATAAGGGTGATAAAGGCGCTTTCAAAAACGGAGTACGAAAACAAAAAGTTCGAAGGCGTTGCGGGCGAGCTTGCCTCGGCAGAATTCGGCGCCCAGCGCACGATGTCGCTCACCAACCCGCTCACAACATTAAATTTAAACATCGGCCTCGTGTGCGTGATAGTGGCGGGCGCCTTCCTTTCGGGCAGGCCGGGCGATATGACGGGCTTTTTAACCTACTTCACCATAGTGCTCAACGCAATGCTCGGCATATCCAAGATATTCGTAGTGCTCTCGCGCGGGGTGGCCTCCTCGGAAAGGATTGAAAAGGTACTCGAACTCGACGAGAGGGAGAGCGTGGAAGAGCGCCCTGCGGGCGACGAAAGGTACGCCGTGCAGTTCAGGAACGTAAGTTTTTCGTATAACGGAAAGGAGGATAACCTTTCCGAAATTTCATTCGCTCTCGGCCGCGGGCAGTCGCTGGGCATAATAGGCGCGACGGGCAGCGGCAAGTCCACCATAATCAGCCTTTTAATGCGCTTTTACGACGCGGGAAGCGGCGCCGTGTACGTAGACGGGCGCGACGTGCGCTCGGTGCCCGCAAACGAGCTGCGCGCAAAGTTCGGCGCGGTATTCCAGAACGACTTTCTTATGGCGGCGTCCGTGCGCGAAAACATAGACTACGGCAGAAACCTGCCCGAAGAACAGATACTGCGCGCGGCGGAGTGCGCCCAGGCAAAGGAGTTCATCGACGGGCTGGAAGGCGGACTGGATTACGACCTCGCCCAGAAGGCGGGCAACCTTTCTGGCGGGCAGAAACAGCGCCTTTTAATTGCCCGCGCGCTTGCGGGCAACCCGGAAATCATCGTGCTGGACGACAGTTCCTCCGCGCTCGATTACGCCACCGACGCCAAGCTGAGAAGGGCATTGGTGCGGGAATATGCCTCATCTACCAAGGTAATCGTCGCGCAGAGGGTGAGCTCGGTGAAGAGCTGTGACCTTATAATAGTTATGGACGACGGCAGGATATCTGGTATGGGCACGCACGAACAGCTTATGCAAAGCTGCGCCGAATACCGTGCCATTGCAAACACGCAGATGGGGGTGGCGGTATGAGGGGCGACATAATTCACGTAAGCGACACCCGCCGCCTGCAAAGGCGCAGGGTAAACGTGCGCTACATACTCAAAAACCTGGGCAGATATATAAGGCCGTATGCCCTTTTGTTCGTGCTCATCTTTTTCGCCTCGCTTGCGGGCACGGCGTGCTCGCTTCTCGGGCCGCAGGTGTGCGGAATGGCGATAGACGAAATAAAATTGGACGGCACCACCGACTTTGCAAAGATTTGGACTTATGCCGCCGTGCTCGTCGCGGTATATATCGCGTCGGGCCTGCTCACCTACCTTTCTTCGATTGGAATGAGCTATCTTTCTCGCTGCGTGGTAAAGCGCATCCGCACCGATATATTCGCGCGGCTGACATCCCTGCCCGTATCCTACTTCGATACCCGCCAGGCGGGCGACATAATATCTGTGCTTTCGTACGATTTGGATACGCTGGGCGAATCGCTCGCCAACGACACTATGATGGTGCTAACAAGCGTGGTCACAATCGTCGGCTCGCTCGTGATGATGCTGATAAGCGCGCCCATACTCGTGGTGGTGTTCGTGGTGACAATTCCGCTCACCTCGCTGTTCACGTGGTGGCTCACGCACAAGGTCCAGCCGCTCTTCCGCAGGCGCTCTTCAAAGCTCGGCGAGCTCAACGGGTTTATCGAAGAGATTATAACGGGGCAAAAGACGACCAAGGCCTACGGCTGCGAAGAGGCGGTAATATCCCGCTTCGAACAGAAGAATAAAGAGGCGGTGGAGGCGTATACCGTGGCCGAAAACTACGGCACCATCTCTGGCCCTTCGGTCAACTTTATGAACAATCTCTCGCTCGCGCTGATAAGCGTGTTTGGGGCGATAATGTATATGAACGGTGCCATACCCAGCGTTGGCGCAATAGCTTCGTTCGTGCTCTATTCGCGCAAATTCTCGGGCCCGATAAACGAAATTGCCAACGTTTTAAGCGAATTTCAGTCTGCTCTCGCCGCGGCGGAGCGCGCGTTCAGGGTGCTCGAAGAACGGCCCGAGCCTGCCGACGCCGAGGGCGCCGAAGAGCTCACCGACGTAAAGGGCAACGTGGATATCGAGCATCTGCGCTTTGCCTACGTCCCCGGCAAGCCCGTAATTCACGACTTCTGCCTGCACGCCGAAAGCGGCGACGTGGTGGCAATAGTAGGTCACACGGGCGCGGGAAAGACCACGGTAATCAACCTTTTAATGCGCTTTTACGACGCCGATTCCGGCACGATTAAGATAGACGGAAAGGACATAACCAAGGTCACGCGCGCATCTCTGCGCAGGGCGTTCACTATGGTTTTGCAGGATACCTGGCTGTTTTCGGGCACCATATACGAGAACGTGGCCTACGGCAGCGAAAACGTGACGGCTGAGGACGTGGAGCGCGTGTGCAAAGCGGCAAAAATACACTCCTTCATCTCCCGCCTGCCCGAAGGCTACAACACCGTGCTCACCGATAACGCCGTCAATATATCCAAGGGGCAGAAACAGCTTCTAACCATAGCCCGCGCAATGCTGCTCGACTCGCCTATGCTCATTCTCGACGAGGCCACGTCAAACGTGGATACGCGCACCGAGCAGTATATCCAGCAGGCGATGGAAAACCTTATGCAGGGCAGAACGTGCTTTGTGATAGCGCACAGGCTTTCAACCATAAAGCACGCGCGCACGATAATAGTGATAGACCACGGCGACGTGGTGGAACAGGGCACGCACGAACAGCTTATGGCAAAGGGCGGGTACTATTCAAAGCTGTATTATTCGCAGTTTGAAACTGCGGAATAAAATGGCGGTGCGTGGGCGCGGAAAATTTTTCCGCGCCCACGCTCTCTTTTTACCGCAATTATGGCTGCAAACATTTTTTGTGTATATTTTACATATCAATGCCGTCATATCGTTTGTAATTATCGCATTTTGATGTTATAATAAAGAATGTATTTTGTTACTTTTTTATCGAAATACCGTGCGCCGCATATGATAAGGGGCGCCGCTAAGCGTAAGTAAAAAACAGGAGTAATCTATGGCACAGTTCACTTTTGAGGGAACCGAGGAGCAGGAGAAGGAGCTTAAAGCCTTCATTGCCGCCGAAAAGGGGGTAAAGGGCTGCCTTATGCCCATAATGCACAAGGCCAACGAAATTTACGGCTACCTGCCCGCAGAGGTTCAGACTATGATTGCAGACGAGCTGGATATACCGCTCGCCGAAGTTTACGGCGTGGCCACATTCTATTCGCAGTTTTCGTTGAAGCCCAAGGGCAAACACCGCATAAGCATATGCCTCGGCACGGCGTGCTACGTAAAGGGGGCAGATAAAATTCTTGACGCGGTGGAAAAGGAGCTGCGCATTTCCTGCGGCGAGCTCACTCCCGACAGAAAGTTCTCGCTGGACAGCTGCCGCTGCGTGGGCGCGTGCGGCCTTGCGCCCGTTATGATAGTAGACGACGAAGTTTACGGCAGGCTCACCGCAAAAGACGTGAAGGGCGTGCTCGATAAATATATGAAGGAGTGAGCTGTATGACTGTTGAAGAATTGAAAGCCAGGTCGGAAAAACTTGCCGACCTCATCAGAGTAAGAAGGCTCGTCCGCGAGCAGGCAGAAAAGCTCGCCCCCGTAACGGGTTACAGAAAGCAGGTGCTCGTCTGCGGCGGCACGGGCTGTACTTCAAGCCACTCGCTCAAAGTAATCGAACAGCTCGAAGCCAGCTTTAAAGAGCTGGGAATAAACGACGTTCTCATCGTAAAGACGGGCTGCTTCGGCCTGTGCGCGCTCGGCCCCATAATGATAGTTTATCCCGAGGGCGCCTTCTATCCGCATATGACGCCCGAACACGCAAAGACCGTCGCCGAAAAGCACCTTGTAAAGGGCGGCGATATCGTAAAGGAACTTTTATACGAAGGCACCGTGCACGAGGACGGCTCAATCATACCGTTTGCAGAGATTCCCTTCTATAAGCACCAGATGCGAATAGCTCTTCGAAACTGCGGCGTAATCGCTGCCGAGAGCATAGACGAAGCCATCTCCGCGGGCGACTATATGGCGCTTGCAAAGGTGCTTTCGGGAATGTCGCCCGACGACGTGATAGACGAAATCAAGGCCTCGGGCCTGCGCGGCAGGGGCGGCGCGGGCTTCCCCACGGGCGTTAAGTGGGCCACGTCGAAGGCGGCGCACGGCGACGAAAAGTACGTTGTGTGCAACGCCGACGAGGGTGACCCCGGCGCGTTTATGGACCGTTCGGTCCTTGAAGGCGACCCGCACTGCGTGTTGGAGGCGATGACCATAGCCGGCTACTGCGTGGGTGCGCACCAGGGCTTCATATACGTGCGCGCAGAATACCCCATCGCCGTTGAAAGGCTGAACATAGCCATAAGCCAGGCACGCGAATACGGCCTTCTGGGCAAAAACATACTTGGAAGCGGCTTCGACTTCGATATAGAAATACGCCTCGGCGCGGGCGCCTTCGTCTGCGGCGAAGAGACTGCGCTGATGAAGAGCATAGAGGGCTTCCGCGGCGAACCCCGTCCGCGCCCGCCTTTCTCTGCAACGAGCGGCGTGTTCGGCAAACCCACCGTTTTAAACAACGTTGAAACGTGGGCAAACATCGCGCCCATACTTTTAAACGGCGCAAAGTGGTTTTCTGCAATAGGCACGCCCAACAGCACGGGCACCAAGGTGTTCGCCGTAGGCGGCAAAATACACAACGTGGGGCTTGTTGAAGTGCCTATGGGCACCACGCTCCGCACCATTATTTACGACATAGGCGGGGGTATACCGGGCGGCAAGGCCTTCAAGGCCGCGCAGACGGGCGGCCCTTCGGGCGGCTGCATACCCGCAAAATACATAGATACGGGAATGGACTTCGACAGCCTGAAAGCAATCGGCTCTATGATGGGCTCGGGCGGCCTTATAGTAATGGACGAAGATACCTGTATGGTGGATATCGCCAAGTTCTATCTGGAATTCACCGCCGACGAAAGCTGCGGCAAGTGCAATCCCTGCCGCATAGGCACCAAGCGCCTTCTGGAAATTCTTACCAGAATAACCGAAGGCAAGGGCAGGCCCGAAGATATCCAGCGCATACGCGACCTTGCAGAATATATGCAGGCTTCCTCGCTGTGCGCCCTCGGCCAGTCGGCTCCCAACCCCATACTCTCCACAATGAACCACTTCCTCGACGAGTACGAGGCACACATAAACGAAAAGCACTGCCCTGCGGGCGTGTGCAAATCGCTCCTCAACTACTATATCCTCACCGATAAGTGCCGCGGCTGCACGCTGTGCGCGCGCAACTGCCCCGTGCAGGCAATCAGCGGCTCGGTCAAGTCGCCGCACATCATCGATACGGCAAAGTGTATCCGCTGCGGCCAGTGCATAGCGCATTGCAAGTTCGGCGCTATAATCAAAAAGTAATCAAAGGAGCGTAAAATATGGTAAATCTTAAAATCAACGGCATTCCCGTAACCGTACCCGAAGGCTCCACCATAATGCAGGCCGCAAAACTTGCGAACATAAGAATACCCACCCTGTGCTATCTTAAAGACGTGCAGTGCGTGGGCTCCTGCCGTATGTGCCTTGTAGAGGCCACGGGCGCGCGCGGACTTGTTGCCGCCTGCGTATACCCCGTATCAGAGGGAATGGAGGTGCGCACAAACACCCCCAAAGTGCGCAAATCGCGCAAGATGACTGTGGAGCTGATACTCTCCACCCACAAAAAGAAGTGCCTTTCGTGCGTGCGTTCGATGAACTGCGAGTTGCAGAAGCTGGCGCTGGAATACAACGCCGAAGAGGACGAGTACGGCACCGACCACGACGTTCAGCCGATAGACGACCTCTCGCCCTCGGTCGTGCGCGACAATTCAAAGTGCATACTCTGCACCCGCTGCGTGGCGGCGTGCGAGCATCAGACGATAGGCGCAATCGGCCCCAAGAACAGGGGCTACGCCAAGACGATAGGTTCGCCCTACGATGTATCTCTGGCGTTCACGCCCTGCGTAAACTGCGGCCAGTGCATAGTAGCCTGTCCCGTGGGCGCGCTGTACGAAAAGTCTGCCGTGGCCGACGTATGGGGCGCGATAGTCGACGACACCAAAAAGGTAGTGTTCTTCACCGCGCCTTCGGTGCGCGCAACTCTCGGCGAGGCGTTCGGCCTGCCCGTGGGCACAAACGTCGAGGGCAAGATGGTCACCGCCATAAAACAGCTCGGCGACGTAAAGTGCTTCAATATGGATATAACCGCCGACCTCACTATAATGGAAGAGGCGACCGAGCTTATAAACAGGGTAAAGGGCGGCGGCGCGCTGCCTATGTTCACAAGCTGCTGTCCCGCCTGGGTCAAGTTTGCCGAACATTACTACCCCGAACTCATTCCCAACCTCTCTACCTGCAAGTCCCCGCAGGAGATGTTCAGCGCGGTGCTCAAAACTTACTACTGTATGAAAGAGGGCATAAAGCCCGAAGACTTGTACGTCGTTTCGGTAATACCCTGCACCGCCAAAAAGTTTGAAGCAACCCGCGACGAACTCGGGCACTATACCGACGCGGCGCTCACCACGCGCGAGCTTGCAAAGATGATAAGGGAGGCGGGGCTCGACTTCGCCAACCTTCCCGAAAGTCAGTTCGACGACCCGTTCGGCGAGGCTTCGGGCGGCGGCGCAATATTCGGCGCCACGGGCGGCGTAATGGAGGCGGCCCTGCGCGTTGCGGCGCGCACCCTGGGCGATGCCGACGAACCCATCGTGTTCGACGAAGTGCGCGGCACCAAGGGCATAAAGGAGGCCACCTACACGCTGGGCGGAGTTACGGTAAACGTTGCCGTTGCCAGCGGTCTGGGCAACGCCCGCAAGGTGATAGAGGATATAAAGAGCGGCAAAAAGAAGTATACCTTCGTAGAGATTATGGCCTGCCCCGGCGGGTGCATAAACGGCGGCGGACAGCCGTACATCCACGACGAAGTGCGCAACAATATGGACCTCAAAACGCTGCGCGCAACGGCGCTGTACGATTCAGACCGCTACAACAAATATCGCCTTTCCGACGAGCCGCCCGCAATAAAGACGCTGTACGAAGAATTCTTCGGCGAACCCAACGGGCACAAGGCGCACGAGCTTTTGCATACGCAATACCAGCCCAGGCCCAAGTATTAAAACCCGCGCAAAAGCGTTAAATCTGCGGCAGACGACAGTTTTTTAAGTAAATTATTAAAAAATGCCGCGGGGCAGACAAAATTTTGTCTGCCCCGCGGCCATATTTTTTTGTTAAGATTTTTGCAGTATCTTTTGCCGCGCCGCTGTTGCGCGCGGCGTTCTTCAAAATTTCAGCTCTCTTCGGCCTGCCTGCGGTGGCTGAATTTCCGCTCTTTAAGGCTGTCTTCGCCGTTTATTCTGCGGCGTATTATTCTGGGGAAGAATATGGCGAATGCTATGCTCGAAAGTATGGACGCGGCAATGTCTGCAAACGGCTCGGCATAGAACGCCGCGCTCACGTCCCAGATGAGCGGGAAGGCTATTATCCCGCCCAGAAAGAACACAACCTTCCTTATCAGCGAAAAAGTTATGGCGTATTTCGGCTGGCCGAGGGCTGTAAAGCTGTCTACAAAGGCGTATTGGAAGGAAAGCGGTATCACGCCCAGCATAAACACGCGTATGCCCCATACGGATTTTTCTGCAATCTCTTCGTTCTGCGTGAAAAGGCTTACGAACGGCGCCGCGCAGAACAGCGAAACCACCGTCATAGTGATTGTAAATACCAGGCAGGATATCGTTATCCACAGTTCGGCGCGCTTTATAAGCCAGCCGTTTTTCGCGCCGTAGGCGTAGCTTAAAACGGGCTGCGAACCGGTGCTTATTCCCAGCATAGGCATCGTTATCAGCGAAAAGAATGCCTGCACCACGGTGGAAACGGTTATCCACATATCTCCGTCCGCGCCGCCGCGGCTCTGCAAAATTGCGTTCTGCACTATGATTATAAGGCTGTCGGAGGCCATTATTATGAACGGCGAAATGCCCAGCTTTACAATCCTGCCTATTATGCGCAGGTCGGGCTTTTCAAAAGTAAGCCTTATCTTGGTGCCTTTCAGCCTTAAAAATACCACTACGAACACGAACGATAAAAACTGCGAGATGATGGTGGCAATCGCCGCGCCCGCAACGTCCATTCTGAACACGAAGATGAACAGGGGGTCGAGCGCTATGTTCGCCACCGCGCCTATCACGGTGGTCATCATTCCTATTCCCGAATATCCCTGCGCGGTTATGTATTGGTTGAGCCCCGTCGCCGTGATTGAAAATACCGACCCCGCGGCGTAAATCATAAGGTACTGCCGCGCATATTCGTACGTTGCGTCGCTCGCGCCGAAGGTATAAAGAACGGGCTTTGCGCACGCAAGGAAGAATACCGCCACAACAATCGCCAGCGCGGCCAGCGCGTATGCGGCGCTCGAAAGTATCTTTCTTGCATTATCTTCCCTGCCCTCGCCCAGCGACATCGCAAACAGCGGCGCGCCGCCCGTGCCTATCAGGAAGGCGAAGGAGGAGATGAGGGTGGTGATTGGCGCGCACACGCCCACGGCCGCCAGCGCCACGTCGCCTATGCCCTCTATGTTGCCGACGTACATTCTGTCTACTATCGAATAGAGCACGTTTATGAACTGCGCAATCATAGCGGGAATTATAAGTTTAAGCACTGTGGCGAGCACCCGCCCGCTGCCCAGGTTTACAGCCTTCATCTGCCTCTCTCTCACGTAAAAATTTACACCGCGAAATATCTTATCATTGAAAGTGTATAAAGTCAATAAAAGCAGAGGGGGCGCGGGGCAAAATTTTTGCCCCGCGCCCCCTCTGCAATCCGGGAGGAGTAAAACTATTTTTCAGCGTGCCTTATTCGGCGCGCCTTGCTTTATTCTTTGGGCAGGCTTTTAAGGTATTCGTCCATATGCAGCGCAACGCGCTTTGCCTGCTCCACGGCCTCTACAACCGTCTTGGCGCCCTTCACCACGTCGCCCGAAGCAAACAGCCCGGGGCGGCTCGTCATACCGTTTTCGTCAATCTTTGCAAGTCCGCGGTCTGTAAGTTCAAGCCCCTTGGTGTCTGTTAAAATGAGGTTCGAAGGCTTCTGCGATACGGCGATTATCACCGAATCGGCGCGCATCAGCTCGGCTTTTTCCGACATAGATATTACCTTGTGGTTTTCGTCGCATACCGTGTCTTTGAAGTATACGCCTTCGTCGGTTATCTCTACGGGCGCCTTGTTGAAAATTATCTCTGCGCCCTCTATCTTGGCGTATTCAAGCTCGTCCTTGTTGGCGGTGGAGCGGTCGCTGCGCACCACGATTTTAACCGACCTCACCCCGCGACGCATTGCCGTGCGCGCCACGTCCATTGCAACGTTTCCCGCGCCTATAACTATAAGGCTGTCGCCGAGTTCGTAAACTTCCGGCGATTCAAGGTAGTGCACGCCGTAGTGCACGTTTCCCAGCGTTTCGCCGTGTATGTTAAGGGTATTGGGCCAGGTTACGCCCGTGCCTATCGAAATGGCCTTGAATCCGTCACGGAACAGCTCCTCTATGCCGAAAAATTTGCCTATCGTGATGTTGGGGCGTACTTTTATTCCCAATCTGCGCATAAGGGCGTCGTAGCGGTCTATGAACGACTTGGGCAGCCTGAATTCGGGTATGCCGAACCTTAAAACGCCGCCGATTTTTGCCTTGGATTCAAAGACGGTGACGTCGTATCCGAGCTGAGCCATCTTTATTGCGGTGGTTATGCCTGCGGGGCCCGAACCTATTACGGCGACTTTAATTCCGTTTTGCGGCGCGCAGTCTATTTTAAGCACGTCGAGGTATCGTTCGGATATAAAGTTTTCGATGGTGCCTACCTCTACGGGGTCGCCCTTTATTCCGCGCACGCAGTGGCCCTGGCATTGCCTGCCGTGGTCGCATACTATCGAGCATATAACGGAGAGGGGGTTGTTGTCGAACAGCATTTTCCCCGCGCCGTTTATGTCGCCGTTCAAAAAGGCTTGTATCATCTGCGGAATGGGCGTGTTGATGGGACAGCCCGTTCTGCACAGCGGTTTTTTACAATTCAAACATTTTTTTGCTTCGGCAATTACGTCGTGTGCCATAAATTTTTCTCCTTGTAACTATTCACAAAATTTCCGCCCTGGCCGAGTGCGGAAATTTTCGTGAGGTTGAGGGGCCAGCCCCTCTTGCCCCGATTTATCGGGGCCCTCGATAATATAATCGGGGCAATTCACCCTTGGTGAGCTCGCATGCGCGACAAATTGAGTCTTTCTGCGCAAGGACGAATGAGCCATTTCATAGCACAACGGATACCCGTTGTGTGTGGCGAAATGAGATGAGCAAACGCATATGAAGGCGTTTGCGGTGACCGCGTGAGCAAAGCGCTACTCTGCCGAGGCTCCCGAAGGGAAACGGCAGATGCTGCAAGTTGTTTACCTTATTGCAGCCGAGACCCCTTGCTTGAAACATTTATTATTTTATAATAATTGTCATTTCGACTAAGTGACCAAAGGGAACGCACGGAGAAATCTCAAAAATACTATCGAGAGTTCTATGTATGCTCATTGCATATGTTTAGTCGAAACGACGGCGCAGGTGTAAGCGCTTTTATATTGGCTTGCCTTACAATGCGGCCTTGATTTTTGCAATCATTTCGGCGTATTCTTCGTATGAAAGGAATGTCTTTTGCGGGTTCATTGCAAATACGCCGCCCCATTCAAATCCGTCTTTATACTTGGGGCAAAGGTGCATATGCAGGTGACAGCCCGTGTCGCCGTATGCACCGTAGTTGAGCTTGTCGGGCTTAAAAACTTTGTGTATCGCCTTCGCCGCGCGGGCTACGTCGGCAAAAAATGCGTCGCGCTCCTCATCGGATATGTCAACGATTTCGCTCACGTGGTCTTTATATGCCACTATGCACCTTCCGGGGTGGCTCTGTTCCTTGAAGAGTATGAGCGAGCTTACGCTTAAATCGCACATGTAGATTCCGAATTTTTCAAGCAGTTCGCCGCGCATACAATAGCCGCAGTTTTCGTCTTTTTCGTGTTGCATAAAAATCCCCCTCTGTTAAAAAGTTTCATCTTTATCATTATATCACGTTAATTTACAATATTCAATAGTAAAATTGAAATAGTTTATTGCAATTTTTTTAGTAATTTTTACATAATTTTGTTACATTGTTTCGTTTTTGAAGCGTGCGCGGCCGTCGGCGCGTCTGTATCGGCCGACCGAAAGCCCTTTGCAGAGCCGCCCGCGGCGCAGGCAGCGGCGTTAAACCGCGCCAAAAAGGCCCCGCCAAAAGAGCGGCGGGGCCGGAAGGGTGCATTTACCTTCTTATTTCAAAGTCCTGGTTCATCAGTTTTATTATGGAATCGACGTCGTCGGTTATGTTGAAGTCGCCGTGGATTGTGTGCTTCATAACCGAGCTTGCAACGGCAAATGGGATACACGTGGCTGCACACGAGCGGCATAACCCCCGCCCTTTCAAAAAACTGCCGCGACCTTACGATGTACGCGCTGAAAGCCGCCAAAGAGCTTGGAATGACCGTGAGCTTCGACTGCAACTTCCGCAGCGCGCGTAGAGAAGTCGTAGGTGGCAAAGGCGGAGTCTGCCCTGTCGTACGTGACTTTCGAAGCGCGCACGCCGAAGCCCTCTTCAAGGTAATAAAGGCCCATTCTGCCGCCCTTTGCGCGTATGCAAGGCGAGCAGTGCACGTCGTTGGCGCGCAGGTAGCGTATTGCCGCCTTGCCTATCGAACTGTCGGGCACTACCGTGAAGTAGGACGAGTCTATTCCCAGGTTAGAGAGCGAAACGGCTACGTTTGCTTCGGCGCCGCCGTAAGTCACCACAAACTGGTTTGCCATACGTATCTTTTCATAGTTGGGCGGAGCCAGTCTTAAAAGCAGTTCGCCCAGGGTTATAAAACGCACTTTTGATTTGTCAGCCATAATTTTTCCCCTTATTTGATGGTTGCTGTGTATATTATAACATCGGCTTTGCCGTTTGTACATACCCATTTTAAAATTTTTTGTCCGTATGCGGCAAATATTGCGCCCGTGCTCCCGTTTTGCTTCAAATGCTCTTGCAATGCCGCCCCGCGTTGTGATAGAATGTATGTATGGAACTTAAAATAGAGGTTGCGTCCGAAGCGGACGGCAAGGAGTACGGCGGCACGCAGGTAATGCAGGTTGCCGTCGGCGAGTTTGTGCTCGACGAAATTTTCAAACTCAACTTTTTCAGAATAATAATCGACGACGTGATAGACGGCGCGCTTTGCTTCCGCCTTATGGAGGGAGCGGCGCCGCACTACTTCGTGCTGGAAGGCAGGGGCGACAGCGCCACTTTTGAAAGGGAGACGCCCGTAGGCAGCGACTTTTTCCGCTTCACCCTGCTTTGAAAGATTGGATTCTGCGCTGTGCGGGTGAGCGAAAGGGGGCGTCCGTTCTGTTTAAATAACAAAATGGGCGCCATATATGCCGCAACAAACGAGGTTATTCGGGGAGGCAGCTTTGGAAAAAGGTAAATTCAGAATAGTATCAGTCGATACGTGTACGGTCTCCTGCGGAGACATAGATTTTTCGCGCATAGAGGCGCTCGGCGAGGCAAAATTTTACGACGTGCTTACGCCCGACGAGCTCGCCTCGGCCGCAGCCGCAGCCGACGCTCTTTTAGTAAACAAGGCAGAGGTTACGCGCGGACTGCTTGAAAAATGCCCCCGCCTGAAATACGTGGGCACATATTCCACGGGCTACAACAACATCGACCTCGCGGCGCTGAAAGAGCGCGGCATAATCTGCTGCAACGTGCCGGGATATTCCACCAACGCCGTCTGCCAGCACGTTTTTGCACTGCTGTTTATGTTCGTCGGCAGGACTGATAAATATGCCGCCTCGGTTGCCGCAGGCGATTGGATAAAGAGCAAATCTTTCTGTTACCTGCCTTGGAGTATGGGCGAAGTATACGGCAAGACGATGGGCATATACGGTTACGGCAATATAGGCAGTGCGGTGGCAAGGGCGGCGGAGGCCTTCGGTATGAAGGTTATAGTGCACACCAGGTCTGTTCCGCAAAACTGCCCGTACGAGCTTGTGTCCGCCGACGAAATTTTTGAGCGGAGCGACTACCTTTCGCTGCACTGTCCGCTCAGCCCAGCAACGGAAAAGATAGTAAATGCGCGCACGCTTGCGCTGATGAAGCCTTCTGCCGTGCTTATAAACACCGCCCGCGGCGGGCTTGTGGACGAATATGCGCTCGCCGGGGCGCTGAACGGCGGCAAAATAGCGGGGGCGTGCACGGACGTGCTCACGCGCGAGCCTATGGAACGGGGCAACCCGCTTTTGACCGCAAAGAACTGCATCATAACGCCGCACATAGCCTGGGGCCCGCGCGAAACGCGGGCGCGGCTTGTGGATATAGTGGCTGAAAATCTTGCGGCATTCCTTGCGGGCAGGCCGCAGAACGTTGTGCCGTACAATAAATAGTTCCGCCGTTGTTATTTCAAATAAATAGCTTGTCATTTCGACCAAGCGCGAAGCCCGCGTGGAGAAATCTCTTTCTCTCACTGTCCGTCGCCTGCGGCTCACTCCGCTCGAAATGACAGGGGGGGGGTATGTTCGCTTAGTTGCGGCTTTTCTAAGGGAACTCTCTGCAAACAAACGAATAAAAGGTGCGGCAATATGCGGCAACTAACAATAAAAATCAGCGCCTGCGGCAGTTTTGCCGCAGGCGCTTTATAGTTTTTGTTGGTGGCGTCAGGTTAAAAAGTTTATGCCATTTCGCCGAGCACGCTTTCCACTTCTGCAAGTCTGTATTCAAGCGTACCGAGGGCATAGCTCATCGGCACTGTCAGGCGCAGCATAGTGGCGCGGTAGGTGTTGTTGTCTTCATCTTCAACAGAGGCAAACCACGCCGTCTGCGTAACGCCGAGGTTGTTGCCGCTCACCCTGATGCTGACGGGATTGTAATAGAGGTAGCTGTGCTGTTCTTCTTCGCTGTTTTCTCCGTCGCCCTGACTGTCGCCCTCCTCGGGTTCGGGAATTTCGGGCTGGCCGTAAGCCGCCGTCAGAGCCGAGATTATGTCGGCGTCGGTTTCGGTGTCGAGCTCTGCCTGTGCCGCACCAATAACGTTTACGTTCACGATGCCGCTGTTTGCGGGCACCATAAGGCTTATGGTAGTGCCGAAGTTTTCAGAAAGACTGAATCCGCGTATTACGGTATACAGAGTGTTGTTGTCGAACAGGGTATGTCCGCTGTTCTGCAAGCCCGTAACCGTGTCTGAAAGGTTTGCCCCGGCATTGCCTTTATCAACGTATTCATAATACGCTTCGGTGCATTCAAAGTTATACCAGACCTCGTAGGTGTATTCAATCTCTTCGCACATCGTTTCGGGCGAGGTGGGCGACATTGCCGCGGGGGAGGTGGTATGCACTTCCTGCCTGCTGTAAACGGGCTGCAAGCCGTTGCGGGCGGAGCGGAAGTATGTTTTGGTTATCATATAGTCGGCAAATTCCACCCTGTTTTCATCGGCGTTTTCGTCTGCGCCGTTGCCTATGAATACATAAGTTCCGCTTATGCGCGCCTCTGTTTCAAGTACGTAAACGACCTCTGCGGTGCCGTCCATACGCTGTTTGTCCTCTTCGGGCAACTCGTCTGCTTCGCTCTGGGTAAGGGCGTATTCCTCGTGCTCAACGTCCGCCCAGTCGTAGTGTTCGGCATAAAAAACCGTCCTGAAAAAGTGCGCGTCGTCGCCCTCGGCAAAGTTTTCGCCGTCGGTGTTGTATTCAATTTTGTATGCGCCGTTGCCGCCGCTCTCTTCGTCGAACTTTATTTCATACAGCAGCGATTCGGGCGTGCGACCCGCGTTTTCGGGGTCGTCCAGAACGGACGTGCGCTGAATTCCCTCGTAGCTGTCTATATACCAATATGAGTCTACCGAAAGTCCGCTGCTTGCGGTTGCACAGCCCGAAACGCCCAAAAGGCACGCTCCCGCCGCGCATATTGCCAGTACAGATGCAATCTTTTTCATATAAAAATCCGTCAATAAGAAATTTTTTTGCCGTTTAAACGCAGTCAATGCCTGTAAGTAATCAATTTAAACGCAATCAATTATACCATATTATTTTGCGATTGTAAAAACTTTTGCGGTTAAATTACCGTTAAAATAATTAAAATTCTGTAAAGCTGTGGTATAATCTTGTTATGAATCTTTCTGTAATAGCCCCCACGCTGGGGGAAGCTCTCGACGAGCTCAAAAAATACGTGCGTTCGCAGGAAGAAGGGGGGCGGCGCACGGTAATATTCTGCGAGGACAGGCTCACTCTGGTTGCAGAGCGCGCCGTGTGCGCGGCGGTAGGCGGCACTTTTTCCACGTCCGTCTATACCTTTGCACGCTTTCTCTCGTCGGAAAGGCCGTCAGACGGCAAAATACTCTCTTCCCAGGGCTCGGCGATGGCCATACGCGGAATCGTTGAGCGCAACAGGGAAAAGCTCCGCCTCTTCCGCAGGCTTTCGGCCCAGGCGGCGGCAGGCGCGCTGTACGATACAATCGCCCTTCTGTATTCCTCGGGCATCGGCCCCGAAGATATGGGGGGTGTATCTTCAAGCGGACTTCTTTCAGATAAACTGCACGACATCGCGCTCGTCTACGGCGAATATACAAAATTTCTTTCAGACAGCGGCAGACTGGACAGGAACGTATACCTTCGTCTGCTGCCCGACGTGATAGAAAAGAGCGATAAAATAATCGGAGCCGACGTGGTCTTTCTGGGCTTCCAGGCGTTCACGGGCACAATATCGGAGTGCGTAAAGGCGTGTATGCGCACGGCCGAAAATTCCTGCGGCATATTCGTGGGCGGCGCGCCCGATATCTACGCCAACGAAGCTCCCGCGCAGTTCGAAGGCTTTTCGCGCGGGCTGGGCGGGTGCCGCACGGTTACCGTAAAATCTGACCTCGTGCCCGAGGCCGAGAGCATAAGGACAAAGCTGTTCGACCCGCAGTGCTTTCACCAGAAGGGATTCCGCACCAAAAACGTGCACGTGTTCGAAGCGCGCGATATCACCGAAGAGCTGGAATTTATCGCGGCGAGCATAAAAAAATTCGTACTCGACGGCGGCGAGCGCTACTTCCGCATATCGGTTATGCTCTCCGACGTAAACGCCTACCGTCCCGTGCTTGCGCGCGTATTTTCACAGTATAACATACCTTATTACGTAGACGAAAGGCGTCCGCTCACCGAACACGCCCTCACGGCGTTCATATGCGACTATATCGAGTGCGCGGCGGGCGGCTGTGCGCCCGAGGATGCAGACGCCGTTTTATCGTCGCACCTCTTCGGGCTTGACGAAAAGACGCGCGACGTGTTCCGCAACTACGTGCTCCGCTGTGCGTACTACCGCGGCGGCGTTCGGCGCGAACCGAGGGAGGATATCTGCGCGGCGCTCGGGTTCGACTATACCTTGGTATGCTCCGCAAGGGAGAGGTTTTTGAAGGGGCTTTCCCTTCTGCCTTCGGGCAGCGCGGGAGCCGACGAATGGGCGCGCGGAGTGCGCGCGCTGTTGCAGTACTTCGAATGCGACAAAATTCTTTCGGCAATGTCGGAGGAGGCAAAGGACAAGTACCCCGCCCGTGCGCAGTTCAACCTGCGCGCGCAGGAGGGCGTTCTTTCGGTGATAGCCGAAACCGAGGAGCTGGGAATGGGCGCGCCCTATACCGCGCGCGAATACAAAAAACTGCTTCAAAGCGGCTTTGCGGCGGCAGAAATTTCGCTCATCCCGCCCAAGGCCGACGCCGTGTTCGTCGGCAGCATATCCGAGACGGTGAATGCAGGCTCTTCGGTGGTCTTTGCCGCGGGGCTTACAGATGCAGTTCCTCCCGCGGGCTCTGATACCGCCCTTCTCACCGACCGCGAAATTACCTCGCTCGAAAGCCTGAATTTGAAGATTTCGCCCAAGATTTCGCAGGTGAACAGGCGGCGGAGGGAGACGGTAGCTTTGAACCTCTGCGCGTTCAGGCGGGAACTGTACCTTTCGTATCCCGCATTTTCGGGCGGGAACGAAAATGTCCGCAGCGAAATAATACCGTATATTCTCGCAATGTTCAAAGAGAGCGAGGAAAACAAGCTGAATGTGGTAACGGGCCGCGCGCTCGCGCTTTCGGGCAGGGCGGTGCCCTATGAATGCAGCGAACTCACGCCCGCCCTGCGCACGCTTGCGGGCGGCGGGCTCCGCCCCGATATAAATTCCGCTCTATTTGCCGTGCTTGAAGAGCGCGGGTACGGCGGCCTCGCCGAAGGCGTACTCGAAACCGTGCCCGAAAAGCGGCAGATAAAGAGCGGCAAACAGCTCTTCGCCTCGTCGGGCAGTATTTCGGCAACGCTTCTTGAACGTTATTTCACCTGCCCCTACCAGAACTTCGCCTCGCAGGGGCTTCGCCTTGCCGAAAGGCAGGATGGCAGCACGCGCTATCTGGATACGGGTAACTTCATACACGCCGTTTTAGAGGCGTTTGCCGACGGCATAAAACACGTTTCAAGCGAAGGCGAAGCGCGCGATTGGGGCGCTGATATGGCCGGGCGAATGTTGAAAGAGCCGGCTTTTTCGCCCCTCGTCGAAGGGGGCAGCGGCAAGTATATGGCACGCAGACTCTCGTTCGAGGCGGCGCTTGTGTGCGCGGGCGTATACCGCCAGCTCTCTGCCTCGGAATTTAAAATACGCGACGTCGAACAGTGGTACTACGTGCCCGTGGACGACGGCGTGCGCGCCGGCGGCAAGGTGGACAGGGTGGACGAAAGCGGCGGGCTTGTGCGCGTTATTGACTATAAGACGGGCGACATCAGCTACGAGGCCGAAGACTTCTACACGGGCAGGAAGATACAGCTTCCCCTGTACCTTCTGGCGGCCTCGCGCGGGAAGCGCCCCGCGGGCGCCTACTACTTCCCCGCAAACATAGAATTTTCTGACAGCGCGGGCGGCAACTTCACCTTAAAGGGCTTTATGGACGCCAGTCCCGAAGTCGTCCGCGCCACCGACAAGGCTCTTGCAGAGGGCGCGCGGAGCGCGTTCGTCGACGCATATATGGGGGGCAAATTGCTTAAAGGCAGTCTTACCGAAGAGGAATTTTCAGACTTCATTTCATATTCCGCCCTAATCGCCCGCCGCGCGGCTAAGGAGATGTTCGGCGGCAACATTCAGCCGCTGCCGTACGAGGGCGCGTGCGCCTACTGCAAGATGGGCGGAATGTGCGGCTTTTATAACGACGGCAGGCGCGCTCCCAGGAAGGAGAGCGGCATAACCTGCGCAGATATCGCGCGCATAGTGCGCGCCGAAAGGGGGGACGAGTGATGGTAAAGCGTACTCCGCAGCAGACCGCGGCCATAGAGCGGAGCGGCAGGGTGATTGTTTCTGCCTCGGCGGGCAGCGGCAAGACATACGTTATGATAGAGCGCCTCTCCGAATACATACAGGGCGGCGGCGATTTAGACGGCATACTCGCCGTCACGTTCACCAAAAAAGCGGCGGCGCAGATGAAGGAAAAGCTGCGCGCGGCGCTTATAAAGCGCAGCGCCGTGGCAGACGAGGCGGCGCGCGCACACATTAAGGCCCAGCTCGGCAAAATCGCGCTCGCCAACATAAGCACGATACACTCCTTCTGCGCGTACCTTCTGCGCGTATACTTCTACGCCCTCGGCATAGACGGCTCGTTCGAAATTATGGCGGAATCGGACGGCGAGGAAAAGTACCGCACGCGCGCGCTCGACAGCCTGTTTGAAAGACTTTACGAAACCGAGGACGAAGATTTTTATTACCTTTTAGAAAGGTACGGCAAAAAGCGCGGCGACAGAACGCTGCGCGGACTCATTATCTCCGCATACGAAAGCGTGCGCAACCTGCCCGATTACAAAGAGGTGCTCACCCGCACCGCCGACTGCGTGAACGAACAGTCGTTCGACCAAATCTGCGCGGGTATTCACGCGGGCTTCAAGCGCAATTACACGGCATATATAGCCGAAATAAGGGCGTTTATCGCCGAACATAAGGGCCTTTCCGAAAGTTGCCGCGCCCGCGCCGAAGGTATGATAGCAGCGCTTGAAGAGGCGGGAAACCTTTCCGATATTTTTGCCCCGCGCGTAAACATTATGGGCGCAAACAAAAAGCGGACCGAGGGGCTGGAAGAGCCCGATTCGCTCTTTTTTGCCCTGCGCGACGAAATAAGCGCGCGTTACAGAAAACTTTACGAAGGTTATAAGGGCAAAGACAGGCAGACCGAGCTTAAAAACTACCTTTCAACGGCGCGTTTATCGCGCGCGTTCTCTTCCCTTCTTCTCGAATTCGACGCGGAATATGCCGCGCTCAAACGGGATGAGGGCAAGCTCGACTACGGCGATTTGGAGCACCTCACGCTCAGACTTTTATCGGACGAAAACCTTTTAAAAGAGGTGCGTTCGCACTTTGTTAGGGTGTTCGTGGACGAATATCAGGACGTCAACCCCGTGCAGGAGCGCATAATAGAGCTTGTCGGCGGGGACGAAGTCTTTCTCGTCGGCGACGTAAAGCAGGCGATATACGGCTTCCGCGGCTCCAAGTCCGAATACTTCACCCGCAAGACGGAAGAGTTTGCAAAAGACGGCAATTCGCTTATACTTTCGCACAATTTCCGCAGCGCGCCCGCCGTAATCGACGCGGTGAACGCCTGCTTTTCAAAGCTGATGCGGAAGGATACCTGCGGAATCGACTATAAAAATACTTCGGTAATGGTGACGGGCGGCGCGTATCCTTCGGCGGGCGGCGCGTATCTGCATATGTTCGGCAAGGACGAAAAGGGCGAACGCCCCGAAAGGCGCGGCGTGTATTCGGTGGAAAACAGCTCGCTTGCAGAAGTTCCGCCCTCGCGCGAGGGGCTGGCCGTTTTAGACGTGGTGCGCAGAGAGCTGAACAGCACATTTTACGACGTGGAGGCGGGCGCCGTTCGCCGCGTGGAGCCGGGCGATATCTGCATACTCACGCGCAAGAACGAAAACGCCTCGCCGCAGGGCATAATGCGCGCGCTCACCTCGGCGGGCCTTTCGGTCACGGGCGGGCAGAGCGTAAACGTGTGCGAAACGCCCGAGGTAAAACAGCTAATCGACGTGCTCTCTTATATAGATAACGGCGAACAGGACATACCTCTCGCCTCGGCGCTACTCTCGCCCGTGGGCGGAATGAGCGAGGACGAGCTGGCAAAAATAAAGATAATGTACCAGAAAGAGCGCAAACTCACCTTCCGCGAGTGCTGTGCAAGGTACGTAAATGACTTTTCCGATTCGGTTGCGCAAAAGCTCGACGCGTTTTTCGTAAAGATTGGTTCATACCGCAGTCTTTCGGCGCTGTTCGGCGCGGGTACGGTAATCGACGCCATTCTGCGCGACACTGCGTTAGAGGCGCGCTACTACCAGGACGGCGGCAGAAAGCTCAAAAACGTGCGCAGGCTGGCAGAGGCGGCCTACACCCCCACGGGCGAGCTCAGCGTTCCGGCATTCCTCTCTTCGTTGAAGTCGGGCGGATTCGATTTGGAGCTTGCGTCGGGCAGCGGGGGCGACAGCATAACTATGATGACAATGCACTCCTCAAAGGGGCTGGAATTTCCCGTAGTTATAATCGCCGACGTGGTGCCATCTTACAGGGGCAGGGCCGACGGCAGCCTGCCGTTCGATGCAAGGTACGGCTTCGCCCACAAATTTTTCGATATGGAAAGCCGCATAAGCGGCGAAACTCTGCTTGCTAAACTGCTCTCTTCCGAGCGCGCGGCCGAGGAGGTGAAGAACGAGATGAACGTTCTGTACGTCGCCTGCACGCGCGCAAAATACCGCCTGCACGTGATGTCGTCGGAGGCGCGCACCTTCAATCCGTACATCGTTTCGTCGGCGACAAGCTACGCGCAGATGCTCGATTTTTCGTGCTTCAAGACGGAAAATTCCGAGGGCGAGGCGTTTACGGAAGAGGAGGCGCAGCCCGCGCTCATCTCAAAGCCCGACGAAGAGGCAAAACAGGCGATTGGCAGGCGCTTTATGCAAAAGTACGCCTTTGAGGACAGCATAAATCTGCCCGTAAAGAGCTCGGCTTCGGCGATACTCAGAATGCAGAAGCAGGACGCGGGCGAGGACGCATTTTCCGAAAACGTGCTTTATCCGCAGGAGGAAGAGGAGTGGAGGAGCACGGGCGAGACGGGTGCCGAGCGCGGCACGGCGTACCACCGTTTTTTACAGCTCTGCGACTTCGATGTAAGGGACGAAGGCGGCATTGCCGCCGAGATAGAAGGGTTTGTAAGGGACGGGCTTATGCCCGCCGCTATGGCGCAGCTTGTTAGCGCGCAGTCGCTTGCAAAGATACTTAAAATGCCCTGCTTTGAAAGGGCGCGCGGCGCGCGCATTTACCGCGAACAGGAATTTTTGTGCGCCCTGCCCGCAAATTCCTTTATGGACAGCCCTGCCTGCGACGAAGTGTTGGTGCAGGGCGCGATGGACCTCTTGTGCAGGCGCGGCGAAAGCTGTGCGATAATCGACTATAAATACTCCGCCAGGCCCGACGCGCTGATTGTAAAGACATATAAAAGGCAGCTCGATTTGTACCGCCTTGCGGCGGGCAGGATATTGAAGATTGACCCCGAAAAGGTTGAGGCGTATATAGTCAACATCTTCACCCTGCGCGAAATCAAGCTGAACTGAAATTTTTATGAAAAAATGAGCGCCCGCGGCGCGGCAGATTTTCTGCCGCGCCGCGGGCGCCTTTCATATCAAAAAACAGCTAAATTTTTCAATTACTCAGCACATATGCCGCAATTACCGTAAAATTATGCGGCAAAATATGCTTAAAATTTTCAGTTCCCGCGCGCTTCCAGCAGGTTTTCAACGTGCCTTTCTTCAAGTTTTTCGTATGCGGCGGTCTTGTCTATTATGGCCTTCAAAAGTCCGTCCATCACGCTGCCTTCGGTGTAGTCTGCGGGCGCAAAATAGCGGATGCGGTTGTTCTTTATAAGGCGGTAAACCTTTTCCTTCCCGCCGTTCTCGTCATACACGCCTATGGAGTGCCCGCCCGAAGAATTGACCAGCTTCATACAGGGTATATCGGTGTCGCTGTCGCCTATATACACAAAGTTCCTCAGCGGCACGCGCAGCCTTTCGGGCGGAATATACTCGTTTACGCCCGCGTGGTCGTTTATATCAGGGCAGCCCTTTTCAATTCTGAACAAAAACTGCGTCTTGTTGGTGTAGTTAATCGTCTGCGCGCACCATTCGGGCACGCCGTCGTCATCATACATAAACGCGCTTGCATATATCTTTTTGAACTCGCCCGCAATCGCCGTGCCCTCTATCATCTCTTTCAGGCCGGAAGATATTATGTAGTGTTCTACTATTATGCCGCGTTCGGCGCCGTAGGCGTTTATGCGCCCGAACCAGTCTTTTACGCCCGCATACAGCTTTATCTGCGAACCGTATTTTCTGAGGGCCTCTTTGGTTACGTAAAACTTGCCCTTTGCGCGCTTTACCATCGTAAGCATATAGGCAAGGTTCATATCCATATCGTTGTTTTTTGCGAGCTCGTTCGATTGCTTCCAGAATTCGTCTACGTCTGCGCCCACGCTCTGAATAAAGCCCTGCGCCTGCATATCGCCCGGGGAGAGCGTGCGGTCGAAGTCGTAGCACACGGCAAGCACGGGTTTATTTTCTTTTTCCAGTCTTTCGTACTGCATAATATTGTACCTCGCTTTATAAAATTATAGCACAGCCCGCCGCCCGAACGCAAGGCTTTGGTATTGACATTCCGTGCGCGGAGGGATATAATAACAGTGTAAACAAAGTGCGTTGCGGAGATAATTATGGAAAAGTTGCAAAATTCCGTTGCCGAAAACGATGCGCCCCGCGGCGTAAAGGTAAGTATTTCGGTAATATATGCGCTCAATTTCATATTTGCCCTATGCGTGTTCTTTTTGATGGGCGGCGCGGAGTCTGTTGACGACGTCGTAATACCGTTTGGCATTTTTGTTGCGCTTACGGCAGCGCAGGCGTGCGTATATCACTTTCTACGTACGTGCACGGTGCATTTTACCGTTCAGCTCGTATTATCTGCGGTAAAATTTTTTGTATGCTTCGTGTGTGAATTTTACTGGGACTATTTCAATATATTTTTCGGCAGGGCAGATACAATCGCGCGGTCGGTATTCATAATCGCCTACCTCGCGGCGATAGCTTCGGCGTTTATTGCCGAAGTCGTATGCCTTATAATTATGCGCCGTAGTGCAAGGCGGAGCATACCACAGGGCGGCCGCCCTGCATAAAAACGGCTTGCCGAAACTGTGTGTAAAACGGTGCGCTCTGCGCGCCGTTTTCTTTTCGACAAAATAGCCGTTGATTCGGGCATATATGCGCCCGTTTTTGCCGTCTTTGGGCTATAATCTACTTACTTATGATTTCGCAATTTTTCAAAGACGTATACGCGGCGGTTGCCGCCCTCACTCTCGAAACTGCCCTTTATATATGCTGGGGTGCGTTTTTATTTGTATTTCTGCTTGCGCTCGTTTTAACGATTTTCAATGCGGGCGTGCGCGCGGCGGATAAGCGCCCCTACCTTGCAATGGTCAACGTGTTTGCCGCCGTAACTTTCGCGCTGGCCCTCACGTTTGAAGAGCTTGCCTTCTCTGTGCTGCTTTCGGCGGTGTTCTGGTGCTTTGCATATCTTTCTTACGGGCTTCTTGTTCTTCTCTCGCGCAGAAAAAAGAACAGGCAGCGCTATGTTCTGCCTGACGTTCCCCCGCCTGCCGAAAGTTTTAAGCCTTCGGTGCGCCCTGCAAAGACCAACGTGCGCACCGAACACGCGCTTGCGGTGACCGAAAAACTGCTCGAAAAAGATTTGGGCAGGGGTGACAGGGAGGAGGCCGAAAAAATTCGTTCGGCGCTCGGCTTTATGCGGATGAAGGGCGAGCTCTCGCCCGAGGACAACGAACGGCTGAACGACGACTTCAACACCCTTTTAAAACTGATGGGCAAGTATAAAATGTAAAGTTCAAAGCGTTTAAAATAATACCGCGGGCGGCAAAATTTTTTGCCGCCCGCGGTATTATTATGTATTTTAAGTGCTGGCCGCCGCTTTACGGCGTGCACCTTCATAGCGCGGCAGCAAACGGCCTTTAAATGGTCTTCATCTGCGCCTGAAAGTATTCGCCCGCTTCCTCGGCCTTTTTCAGCGCCTCTCCGTCGAGCGCGCTGCCCCTTTTCAGAACAACTTCGCCCTCGTCTGTTACAACGCTCTGTTTAAGCGTGCGCGGGGCGCGTACTATCAGCGCGTCGCCCGCCGCCACAAATTCGGGGCGGTACTTCTTTTTGCCTATAACGTAATAAAAAGTGCCGTCTTTCGCGCTCACCATATCTGTAAGGTGCCCCAAAAACGCGCCGTCCGTTCCGTAGGCGGGCAGCCCCAGCCGCATACCTTTTGCGCTCTTTCGCCGCTTTTCGGCGTCGTCGTAAATTATCTTTTCTCCCGTCTTTATCACGTTTTTAAAATCTATTTCAAACTCGCACTCGTCCTCGTCGAAGCACTGCAAAAACTGCGGCAGACTGCCGTTTCCAAGAACGGCGCGCACCCAGCCGCGCCTCGATTTGTCTGCGCTCTCAACCTCTTTTCCGTACAAATCAGAAAGTTTCATTCCGTCCCTCCTTGAACACCTTTAATCGGCTTACACGAATATAATACTTGAAAGGCGCGCAATATAGCAGCGCATATTCTGTCGCCTTTTGCCGAAAAAGCGCCGCTTACATCTTTGCCGCGTCGGCGACAGACGGCGCGGCCTCTTGTAAAGTCGGCAAATCTGTACTGATTTTCACAAATTTGTTAAAAAGTTTCATTTTAAGGCGTGCGCAAAAAAGTTTACACATAACTTGACAGGTGTAAAGTTTTGGTGTAAACTATGTGCAATCTCGGAAGAGGGCGGGCGGAAAAGCCCGCAAAGAGAGGGACTCTTTAATCTTCCGTGTGCGGAGCGTAATGCGCCCTGCGGCGGTGTATTTCCGGCTGTGCGCAAAAAATGGCGGCAAAACGCGCGTTTTACCGCTTACGACCGCAAGAACGGATAAAAGGCGGGGACGGTGTATTTCCGACCGCCCGTTATATTCGTTCGTGCAAGGCAGGCTCGCGGGGACGGTGTATTTCCGACCGCAAATACCGCCTGAACAGCATCCGGCAGCCGCGGCGGTTTATTCCGTCGCGGCGTTTTTTTACAAAAAAATACTTAACTTACGGGTAATGCGCTGTCGGCGCAGACCTTAAAGAGGCGTTTATGATTGAACTTGATAAGTATTACGACGTAATTATCGTAGGCGCGGGCGTTGCGGGGCTCAACTGCGCGCTCAATCTGCCGAGGGACAGAAAAATTCTTATTATCTGCAAGGATACCCCCGACAAGTCTGACAGCTACCTTGCCCAGGGCGGAATCTGCCGCCTTGTGGACGAGGACGACTATCAGGGCTATTTTGAAGATACTATGCGTGCGGGGCACTACGAAAACAACCCCGCCACGGTTGACTGTATGATAAGAAATTCGCAGGAACTCATAGACGACCTCATCGCCTGCGGAGTGCGCTTTGCAAGAAATGCCGACGGCTCGCTGGCATACACGAGGGAGGGCGGACATTCCCGTCCGCGCATCTGCTTCCACGAGGACTGCACGGGCAGGGAGATTACCACCCACCTTATGCAGAAGGTGCGCGCGCGCAGCAACATATTCATCGCCCCCTACGTTACTATGGTTGATATAATCTGCGAGGGCAACGAATGTTTCGGCATAGTTGCAAAGGACAGCAAAAACGGCAGGCTGTACAGGCTGTATGCCGACTATACCGTGCTTGCCTCGGGCGGGCTGGGAGGAGTTTTTGAAAATTCCACAAATTTCCGCATACTCACGGGCGACGCGCTTGCAATATGTATAAACCACGGCATACCCGTAGACCATATAAATTACATTCAGATTCATCCCACAACCTTCTATTCCAAAACCAAGGGCAGAAGGTTTTTGATATCGGAGAGCGTGCGCGGCGAGGGCGCCGTGCTGCTCGATAAAAATTTCAACCGCTTCTGCGACGAGTTGCAGCCGCGCGACGTGGTTACAAAGAACATACTCGCGCAGATGAAGAAGGACGGCACAAAACACGTCTGGCTGGATATGCGCCCCATACCCAGGGAAGAGGTGATAAACCACTTCCCCACCATAGTTCAAAGGTGTTTGGACGAGGGGTACGACGTGTTCCGCGAGTGCATACCCGTAGTTCCCTCGCAGCACTACTTTATGGGCGGCATCCGTTCCGACTTGGAGGGCAGAACGACTATGGACAGACTGTACGCCGTAGGCGAAACGTGCTGCAACGGCGTGCACGGCGCAAACAGGCTGGCTTCCAACTCCCTGCTCGAAAGCCTTATATTTGCAAAGCGTGCCGCACACGACATACAAAGCGGTTACTCGCGCATAGACGTGCAGAAGGCGCGCCTTGCCGAGGACAAGCTCGACCTTGAAAAATACGCCAACGTGCCCGCCCTTTTAAAGGAGTATAAGGGCATAGTTCTCAAAGCCATAGAGGAGGCAAACAATGAACAATCCCATAACTGAAAGCCTGCACTTCGACGAACTTATAAGGCTTGCCTTAAAGGAGGACATCTCCAACGAAGACATAAGCACCAACGCCGTTATGCCCGAATATAAAAAGGGTACGGTAGACCTTCTCGCCAAGCAAAACGGCGTAATCTGCGGCCTTAATGTCTTTGCCCGCACCTTCACCATTTTAGACCCCGCCACCAAGGTCGAACTTTACAAGACCGACGGCGACGAGGTAAAAAATGGCGAACTTATCGCAAAGGTCACGGGCGATATCCGCGTGCTTTTATCGGGCGAGCGCACCGCGCTCAACTATTTGCAGCGTATGAGCGGCATTGCAACCTACACCCGCCGCGTGGTAAAACTTCTGGAAGGGTGCAAAACGCGCCTTCTCGATACGCGCAAAACTACGCCCAATATGCGCATATTTGAAAAGTATGCCGTAAAGGTGGGCGGAGGGGTAAACCACCGCTATAACCTTTCCGACGGCATACTTTTAAAGGATAACCACATCGGCGCGGCGGGCAGCGTTAAAAAGGCCGTGCAGATGGCGCGCGAATACGCCCCCTTCGTCCGCAAGATAGAGGTGGAGGTAGAAAACCTCGATATGTGCCGCGAGGCCGTGGAAGCTGGCGCCGACATAATTATGCTCGACAATATGAGCGTTTCGGATATGAAGAAGGCGGTTGAAATGATAGGCGGCCGCGCGCTCACCGAATGCAGCGGCAACGTCACCGAAGAGAACATAGAAAATATCAAGAGTACGGGCGTAGACTATGTTTCGAGCGGCGCGCTGACGCATTCGGCGCCCATACTCGATTTATCACTCAAAAATCTTCACCCGGTTTCCGAATAATATTTACTTCGTAATACTGTGTCGCGCTTGCGCTTTGCCTCGGTCATTTACTTCTGTGTAAACTCCCGTCGGACAAATGCGCACGCTCCTTGCCTTGCTCGCAACTATTATCCGTAAACGCGCCGCGTGCATACACGGCTGCACGGAAACCTTGCTTGAAGCGTTTATTATTTTGAATTTTTGTGTCTTGTCTGCAACTATTATCCGTAAACGTACCGCGTCATTTTTACGTTTGCGTTTGGTTTGCCATTTATAGCTGGGGTTTCCAGTATGTCATTTCGACCGAGCGAAAGCGAGTGGAGAAATCTCAAATCAAAATTATTGCCGAGATTTCTCCGTGCGCTCCCTTTGGTCACTTAGTCGAAATGACAGATTAGTAAGGTATTATTTTAGTAAAACTTTTTTAATAAAACTTATAAATTTCTTTTCGTTTTATGGAGGAAAATCTGTAAATGAAAGCAG
>ERZ1643246.319-NODE-319-length-63379-cov-64.019140_pt1 | contig 63379 bp, 57 predicted proteins | sample MGYA00579265_ERZ1643246 | MGnify/ENA primary metagenome ERZ1643246 (study PRJEB29033, sample SAMEA4952261) | chicken gut metagenome | biome: Broiler Chicken; feature: Gastrointestinal Tract; material: Caecum | place: Ireland | collected 2018 | study: Broiler... | reverse complement strand
AGGGCAGGATGCCGGATAACGTCCGGCGGAGGCGACTCCAGGGACAGTGCAACAGAAATAAACCGCCCGCTTTTGCGGGTAAGGGTGGAAAGGCAGTGTAAGAGACTACCGCCGCGCTGGCAACAGAGCGGGCACATGTAAACCCCATCCGAAGCAAGACCAGACAGAAGGCTGTGCGGCGGCCCGCCGCGTCTTCAGGTAGGTCGCTGGAGGCTGCCGGCAACGGCAGTCCTAGATAGATGGCCACACACGACATAACCCGGCTTACCGCTCTGCTCGTTTTCATTTTAAGCTTTCCGAAAGACAGGAGAACAGAATAATGAGATGGATACTGGCATCGGCCTCACCAAGAAGGAGCGAACTTTTAAGGCAGATCGGTCTGCGTTTTGAGATCCTCCCCAGTGAGGCCGATGAAAATATAGAGAGAGAAACGCCGAATCTTCTGGTGGAGGCCCTTTCCGGGAAAAAGTGTCTGGCCACGGCGGAGAAGATCCAAGACCACAGCCTGGTGCTGGGAGCGGATACAGTAGTGTCCCTGGACGGCAGGATCCTGGGCAAGCCGGGAACAGAAGAAAAGGCTGAGGAGATGCTGAAACTGCTTTCCGGGCGGGAGCATCAGGTCTGCACAGGAGTGACGATGGCGGAGGTCCGGGAGGGCAGGGTTCTGCGCTCTGTCACTTTTTCCGAGACAACAAACGTGTTTTTCTACCCCATAAGCTCCAAAGAGATCCGGGAATATGTTCTGACCGGAGATCCCATGGACAAAGCAGGGGCCTACGGAATCCAGGGTAGCTTCGCGAAATTTGTGCGCGGGATCCAGGGAGATTACAACAATGTCGTGGGTCTTCCGGCTGCCCGGGTATACCAGGAACTGAAAAAGATGTTTCCGGAAGAATTTTCTGCCGGGGAGGAGGGAGGAGCAAAATGCTGAAGGGAAAAACAGTCCTTCTGGGCGTAACAGGCAGCATCGCCGCGTACAAGGCTGCGTATCTGGCCAGCGCCCTGAAAAAACAGGAGGCGGATGTCCATGTGCTGATGACGGAAAATGCCCGGAATTTTATTCATCCCATCACCTTTGAGACACTGACGGGAAATAAATGTCTCATCGATACCTTTGACCGGAATTTTCAGTTTCAGGTGGAGCACGTTTCGCTGGCAAAAAAAGCGGATGTATTCATGGCGGCTCCGGCCAGCGCCAACGCCATTGCCAAGTTTGCCTGGGGACTGGCGGACGACATGCTCACCACTACGTTCCTCGCCTGCCGCTGCCCGAAGATCATTGTCCCGGCCATGAACACCCAGATGTATGAGAATCCGGTCCTCCAGGACAATCTGAAAAGACTGGAACAGTACGGCTGCAGGATCGTGGAGCCTGCCAGCGGATATCTGGCCTGCGGGGATGTGGGGCCGGGAAAAATGCCGGAGCCTGAGAAGCTGCTGCAGCTTGTGCTGCTGGAGGCAGCCTGCGCCAAGGATCTGGCGGGGAAAAAAGTGCTGGTCACTGCCGGCCCCACCCGGGAGGCGGTGGATCCGGTGCGGTTTATAACCAATCATTCCTCGGGAAAAATGGGATACGCCCTGGCCGCCGCCGCGGCCCGCAGGGGAGCCGCGGTCACGCTGGTCAGCGGACCGACGGCGCTGGAACCTCCGGCAGGAGTTGATATGGTTCCGGCAGTCACCGCGGAAGACATGTTCCGGGAAGTCACATCCCGGGCAGACTGCCAGGATATCGTGATCAAGGCCGCGGCGGTGGCGGATTACAGGCCGGCCCGGGTCAGCAGCGAAAAAGTCAAAAAGAAAGACGGCGTCCTGACCCTGGAGCTGGAGCGCACCCGGGATATTCTGAAATATCTGGGGGAACATAAGAAAAAAGGACAGTTTCTCTGCGGATTTTCCATGGAGACGGAGAATCTGCTGGAGAATTCCCGGAAAAAGCTGGCGGCCAAAAACCTGGACATGATCGTGGCAAACAATCTGAAGGTGGAGGGCGCGGGATTTGCAGGGGATACCAATGTGGTGACTATCCTCACCAAAGACCGGGAAGTTTCCCTGGGAAAATTGACAAAAGAGGAGACAGCCGGAAAAATTCTGGATGAGATCCTGAAAAACATTTCTTCGGAAACCGGGGAGTAAGTTTTCCGCGGAGCGCGGAAGCACAATGTCAGAATGTATTGTATCTCTTTTGGAGAATAATAACAAGGAGACAGAAAATGGGACAGAGAAACAGAAAGAAAACACAGAACCCGGGAGTCCGGGAAATGGTACAGACCGCGGTTTTTGCCGCTGTGATCCTGATTATGGCTTTTACGCCTTTTTTAGGCTATATTCCCCTGGGATTTACCAGAGTCACCACCATCCATATACCGGTGATCCTGGGCTCCCTGATGCTGGGACCGGGAAGGGGAGCTGTGCTGGGCGGCGTTTTCGGCCTCACCAGCTTTATCAACAATACAGTCAATCCTACGGCAACTTCCTTTGTGTTTTCGCCGTTTTACAGCCTGGGAGAGTTCAGCGGCGGGCCTGCCAGCCTGCTGATCTGCTTTGTGCCCAGGATCCTTATCGGCGTGGTGCCGTACTATATTTTGAAACTGGCGCGCAAATGCTCAAAAAAAGGGAAAACGCCGGGAGCCGGCCTGGTCCTGGCGGGAATCGGCGGATCCCTGACCAATACGCTTTTGGTCATGAATCTGATTTTTGTCTTTTTCCGGAGAGCCTACGCGGCGGCCAATGAAGTAACGGTCCAGGCGGTGTACGGCTTTATCCTCACCGTGATCGGAACCAACGGCGTGCCGGAAGCCATTGTAGCCGGCGTGCTGACTCTGGCGCTGGGAAAGGTGCTGCTGAGAGGACGGATGAAAAAGGAGCTGGGAGCAAGCAAATGATATTAGCCATCGATATAGGAAATACAAATATTGTGATCGGATGCACAGACGGAGATACCTGCATTTTTGAGGAGCGTCTGTCCACCGATCTGAGAAAGACAGAACTGGAGTACGCGGTGGATTTCCGGAACGCTCTGGACATGTACGGGATATCCAGGAAAAGGATCGAGGGAGGCATCCTGGCTTCTGTTGTTCCGCAGGTAACAGGTACAGTCAAGAAAGCCACGGAAAAAGTTATCGAAAAAGAGATCCTGGTGGTGGGGGCAGGGATCCGCACCGGACTGGATATCCAGGTGGACAACCCGGCGCAGCTGGGCAGCGATCTGGTGGCCGCCGCTGTAGCCGGCATAGAGGAGTATCCGGCGCCGATGCTGATTTTTGATTTCGGAACGGCCACAACCGTCTCCATCATCGATTCAAAGAAGCGCTTTCTGGGACGGCTGATCTATCCCGGGCTTCAGGTCGCTCTGGATTCCCTGACAGCCAGGGCGGCGCAGCTGGGAGCGGTCAATCTGGAGGCGCCCAGGAATATTCTGGGGAAAAATACTGCCGATGCCATGAAGGGCGGCATTATTTACAGCAACGCCGCCGCTGTGGACGGGATCATCAGCAGGCTGGAGGAAGAACTGGGAGAGCCTGTAACGGTGCTGGCTACAGGGGGGCTGGCGGAAAAAGTGATCCCTTACTGCAAAAAAAAGATCCTGACCGATGACGGTCTGCTTCTGAAGGGGATGGCTCTGATCTACCAGCGGAACCGGCGCCTGCCCTGACCGATCCCCGGACAGAAAAAAGGAGGGAAGCCATGAGAGATTTTTTTGTGAAGACCCGTATGATGTCGGAGATCACGGCGGTTTTGATGATCGTCTTCGGGCTGATGCTTGTGATCAACCCGGGAGGCGCGGTGCTGCTGGTGTGCAGGCTGCTGGGACTGGTGCTGGCAGTTACGGGACTGGTCTTTTGTCTGACGGCTTTCAGCGGGCGGTATGAGCCTGCCGGAGAGGGATTGGATCTGCTGCATCTGGTTCCCGGCATCTTCCTGGCGGCGGCGGGACTTTTTATTCTGTTCCGGCCCGGCGTGGTGGTGGGCTTTGCCGGCATCCTGTTTGCGGTGATCCTGCTGGTCCACGGAGTCAGCGATCTCAGAAAAATGCTGTTCATGCGCCAGGTGGGGGACCAGCGCTGGAAGATCAGCCTTGTCTCGGCGGTGATCACGTTTCTGATGGGCTTCATCGTTTTGATCGCTCCCTTTGGCAGCGCCAGCCTGATGATGACTTTTGCCGGCATTTTCCTTATGATCGACGGGATTTCCGAACTGTATCTCATTCTGCGGATGTCAGGCTGGAGAAAGAGGTCCGGATACGAAGCCTTTGATCCCGATGATGTCATCGACGGACACGGGAAAGAAATAGATGAATAAACAAGCGGAGGTGAACAAACGAATGGAGGACTACAGCAGTTATTTTCTCATGAAACCGGAGGAAGCGCCTGCTTATGTGCAGGCAAAACTCCACTATTTCCCGGAAGGGGAAAAGCTATCCGGAAAAGAGATCGGAGACGGAAACATCAATTATGTATTCCGGGTAACCGATGAGGACACGGGAAAATCCATCATTGTCAAGCAGGCGGGACTGAAGACCAGGATCGAACCGGACCTGGGGGTTTCCACAGACCGGGGACGGATCGAGGCCAGGATCTTAAAGATCCAGAACGAGTACGCGCCCGGGCTGGTGCCGGAGATCTACCTTTACGATGAGGTAATGTGCGCGATGATCATGGAGGATATGGTGGGACATACCATGATGCGGACAGGCCTGCTCCGGCATGAGACGTATCCGGGATTCGCGGAGGATATCACCACATTTCTGGCCAACTGCCTGATCAGGACCTCGGATCTGGTCATGGACCACAAGGAAAAGAAAAAACTGGTGGGCGAGTTTATCAATCCGGATCTGTGCGGCATCACCGAGGATCTGGTGCTGATGGAACCCTACAATGATATTTACGGCAGAAATCATGTTTTCGCTCCCAACGCTGAATTTATCCGTCAGGAAGTCTACGGGGATGAGGCCCTCTGCCTGGAAGCCGCGAAGCTGAAATTTGAATTTATGAACCACGCCCAGGCTCTGATCCACGGAGATTTACATACCGGATCTGTATTTATCAATCAGGATCACACGTATGTGTTCGATCCGGAATTTGCTTTTTACGGACCGATGGGATACGATATCGGCAATGTGGCAGTCAACCTTCTGTTTGCCTGGTGCAACGGCGAAGCCGTGATGGAGGAGGGAAAAGAAAAAGAAGATTTTCTGGACTGGTGCATGGATGCCATGGCGGATACGGTGGACCTGTTTGTGCAGAAGTATGACGCGGTCTTTGACGAGTATGTGACAGAACCTATGGCGAAGGTGCCGGGCTTTAAATCCTGGTATCTGTCCGGGATCCTGTCGGACACAGCCGGATACGCGGGAACAGAAGGGCTCCGGCGGGTGCACGGCATGGCGAATGTAAAAGATATCACTTCCATTGAGGATCCGGAAAAACGGGCCCGGGCAGAGAGGATCATCATTTCATTTTCCAAAGACTGCATTCTGAACCGGGGGAATTTTATCTGCGGCGCTGACTATACAGCGGCAGTGGAGCGGGCAGTGAGAAGGCACAGCCGCTGAGGGAGGAAGAAATGGACGGGAAAATCAAAACGATCAGAGACTATGACACAGTCTGGCTGGATGAGGAGCGCCATGCCCTGGCTATTATCGACCAGACAAAGCTGCCGGCGGAGACAGAAATTCTCTATCTGACAGAGCAGAAGGAGATCTGGAACGCCATTTACCTTCTGCAGGTCCGGGGCGCCCCGGCCATCGGCGTGGCGGCGGGCATCGGCATTTATCTGGCAGCCCGCCGGATCCAGGCGGATTCTTTCGGGGAGTTTTACAGGCAGTTCTGCGAAGCGGCGGATTATCTGAATTCCTCCAGACCTACGGCGGTGAATCTCTCCTGGGCTTTAAAGCGGCAGGAACAGGTGGTGCTTTCTAAAAAAGACTGCCCTGTGCCGGAGATCGTGGAGGCGCTTCATCAGGAGGCGCTGCGGATCCGCCGGGAGGATATCCAGGTATGCCGGGCTATCGGGGAAAACGGCCTGACTCTGGTAAAGCCGGGAGACGGGCTTTTAACCCACTGCAATGCGGGCAGGCTGGCTGCGGTGCGCTACGGCACGGCCACGGCTCCCATGTACCTGGGAGAAGAGAGGGGATATCATTTCCGCATTTTTGCCGATGAGACCAGGCCTCTGCTCCAGGGAGCCAGGCTTACAGCCTTTGAACTGCAGGAGGCAGGGATGGATGTGACGCTGATCTGCGACAATATGTCCGCTTCCGTAATGCGAAGCGGATGGGTCAACGCTGTATTTGTGGGCTGCGACCGGGTGGCGGCCAACGGGGATACCGCCAACAAGATCGGCACCTCCATGGTGGCTCTGGCCGCGAAACGGTACGGGATTCCTTTTTATGTGTGCGCTCCCACTTCCACCATTGACATGGGCACAGCCAGCGGAGAAGAGATCCGTATTGAACAGCGCAGTCCCGGGGAAGTGACAGACATGTGGTATGAAAAGCCCATGGCGCCGAAAGGAGTAAAGGTGTTTAATCCCGCTTTTGACGTGACAGACCATGATCTGATCACAGCTATCGTAACAGAGTACGGCGTGATCCGTCCGCCTTACAGCCAGGAATTTCAAAAACTCTTTCTAAAGAAAGAATTAAAAAACAGCCAGTCGTCTTGACTGGCTGTTTTCGCGGCAGTATAGTGGAGAAAGCGGCGGCGGCAGCCGCCGGGAACAGTCAGTAGACGGAGGAATAGACAAAAAATGAGCAAAGTAATCGGAATTGATCTGGGAACCACCAACAGCTGCGTGGCCGTCCTTGAGGGCGGGGAGCCTGTGGTGATCCCCAACGCGGAAGGTATGCGGACGACCCCTTCTGTAGTAGCGTTTTCCAAAAGCGGAGAACTGCTGGTGGGGGATGTGGCAAAGCGCCAGGCAGCCACAAATGTAAACCGCACCATCGCCTCCATCAAGCGGGAGATGGGAACCGACACCCGCATTAAAATAGACGGCAAAAATTTTTCACCCCAGGAGATTTCAGCCTTTATCCTGAAAAAGCTGAAAAAGGACGCGGAGGATTATCTGGGAGAATCCGTGGGGGAGGCGGTCATCACAGTGCCCGCCTATTTCAATGATGCCCAGAGACAGGCCACCAAGGACGCCGGACGGATCGCCGGGCTGAATGTGCTGCGGATCATCAACGAGCCCACATCCGCGGCCCTGGCCTACGGACTGGACCACGGAAAGCCTCAGAAGATCATGGTCTACGACCTGGGCGGAGGCACCTTCGATGTCTCTCTGATCGAGATCGGTGACAACCTCATCGAGGTGCTGGCTACAGCCGGAGACAACCGTCTGGGAGGCGATGATTTTGACGCCAGGCTGACAGAGTACATTGTCCAGGAATATATCCGCACCAACCGGATCAACCTGTCCAAAGACCTGGTAGCCATGCAGAGGATCCGGGAAGCGGCGGAGGAGGCCAAGAAGACCCTCTCCACCCAGACTGTCACCAACATTAATCTTCCCTTTGTGGCTACCGTAAAAGGGGAGCCGGTGCATCTGGAGATGGAAATCACCAGAAGTAAATTCGATGAACTCACCAGAGATCTGGTGGACCGGACAGAGGCGCCGGTGCGCAAGGTCTTAAGTGACGGGGGAGTCAGCGTATCGGAACTGGGAATGGTGCTGCTGGTGGGAGGCTCCACCAGGATCCCGGCAGTCCAGGAAAAAGTCCGGCAGCTGACAGGCAAGGAGCCTTCCCACAGCCTGAATCCTGACGAGTGCGTGGCGGTGGGAGCCGCTGTCCAGGGAGGAAAGCTGGGCGGAGAGATCACTGCCGGAAACGCGGCGGAGATCATTCTGATGGACGTGACCCCGCTGTCCCTGGCAATCGAGACGGTGGGAGGAATCGCTACAAAGATCATTGACCGCAATACTACGATCCCCACCCGCCACAGCCAGGTGTTCTCTACAGCGGCCAATTTCCAGACCTCTGTTGAGATCAAGGTGCTGCAGGGCGAGCGGCAGTTTGCCAAGGACAACACCCTTCTTGGAACTTTCCGCCTCAGCGGGATCAAGCGGGCTCCCGCGGGAGTGCCCCAGATTGAAGTTACCTTTGATATTGACGCCAACGGCATTGTGAATGTGTCTGCCAAGGATCTGGGAACCGGAAAACAGAAGCAGATCACCATCACAGCCCGGTCCAAGCTGTCGGAAGATGAGATCGAGCAGGCGATCCGGGACGCTCAGGCCTTCGCGGGGGAGGACACCAGCCGCAAGCGCCACTGGGATGTGCTCAATGACGCCCAGAATACGGCAGTCCGGGCGGAGCAGTATCTGAACCAGAACAAAAAGACACTGTCCCGGGAGGAAAAAAAGAATATCAAAGCCGATATCGCGGCGCTGCAGAAACTGGTCCGGGGCAAAAAGCCGGAAAAAATGTCGGATCAGGAGGCGGATTACATTGAAGCCCAGGCAGGCAGGCTGAAAGCCCTGACCGGCCAGGACGCCCAGAGCTGACGGAAGAATACAGGCGGGAATGCACAGAGTTACCCTTGCATTCCCGCACTTTTTGTTATATGATGGAACACAGAAAATTTAACGCGACGGGAGGTATACTATGCGACACATCATGAGTCCTCTGGATTTTTCCGTGGAAGAGCTGGATCAGATGATGAATCTGGCTGTTGACATCGAAAACCATCCGGACAAATACGCACATGCCTGCGACGGCAAAAAACTCGCGACACTGTTTTATGAGCCCAGTACCAGAACACGTTTAAGCTTTGAGACGGCTATGCTGAATCTGGGCGGTTCGGTGATCGGTTTTGCCTCCGCGGATTCCAGTTCCGCTTCAAAAGGCGAGAGCGTGGCGGACACGATCCGTGTCATCAGCTGTTTTGCAGATATATGCGCCATGAGGCATCCCAAGGAGGGCGCGCCTCTCGTGGCTTCTCAGGTTTCTTCTATCCCCGTGATCAATGCCGGAGACGGCGGTCATCAGCATCCCACCCAGACTTTAACTGATCTGCTCACCATCCGTTCCCTGAAGGGACGGCTGAACAACCTGACCATCGGTCTGTGCGGAGATCTGAAGTTCGGGCGGACTGTCCACTCTCTGATCAGCGCCCTGGTCCGCTACACAGGCATAAAATTTATCCTGATCTCTCCGGAGGAACTTCGGGTACCCTCCTATATCCGGGAGGATGTGCTGGACGCCCAGGGCATAGAGTATGAAGAGGTAATCCGGCTGGAAGACGCGCTTCCCAAACTGGACATTCTGTATATGACCAGAGTACAGCGAGAGCGCTTTTTTAATGAGGAAGATTATGTCCGCATGAAGGATTTTTACATTCTGGACAAAGCGAAGATGGAACTGGCAAGGCCGGATATGTTTGTGCTGCATCCCCTTCCCAGAGTCAACGAGATTTCTGTGGAGGTGGACAGTGATCCCAGAGCCGCGTACTTCCGGCAGGTACAGTACGGGGTATATATCCGCATGGCTTTGATTCTCACACTGCTGGAGGTGAAAGTATGTTAAATGTAGGAGCGCTGGAAGAGGGATTTGTGCTGGATCATATCAAGGCCGGCAAGGCCATGACCATCTATCATGACCTGAAGCTGGACAAGCTGGACTGCTGCGTGGCTATCATCAAAAACGCCCGCAGCAACAAGATGGGGAAAAAGGATATCATAAAAGTAGAATGTCCGGTGGATACCATGGATCTGGATATTCTGGGATTTATCGATCATAATATTACCGTCAATGTGATCTCCAACGGGAAAATCGTGGAGAAGCGGGAACTGAAGCTTCCAAAACAGGTGGTAAATGTGATCCGCTGCAAAAATCCCCGCTGCATCACTTCCATTGAACAGGGACTGGACCAGGTGTTTGTGCTGACAGACCCTGAGAGAGAAATCTACCGCTGCAAATACTGTGAAGAGAAGTACCACGGCAGCCGCAAAAAATAACAGAAAGGAAGAACAGCCCTATGGATCACATTATATCTAAACTGCTGATCTACGGAGATCTTCCTGAGGACAGCATACTTATGCAGATGGCTGACATCTGCAGGCAGGCCAGAGAACATACCCAGGGAAAGGATGAGCTGGCGGCCCGGGTGTTCCGCCAGGTGAAAAGAATCCTGATCATCGCCACAGACTACGGATTTGACCGGAATCTCTGGCAGAATTACCTGACCTTTCTTCTGATGACGGACGAAAATCCCTTCAGCCTGACCTGTGAGAAAACCGGGGCCCAGGACGGAAGCGTCAATTATTTCGCGAAGCATGACTTTCAGGCATTCCGGGAATTATTTCATTACGATTTCTCCTGGCTGGAGGAGGAACTTTCCCTGGACTGCTTCAGCCGCCTGACAGATTACAAAGCTATCGTAAAGCCGGAACTGATGTACAATAAGAATGTCAGCGAAAAAGTCCGGGATCTCAGCGAAAAGCTGGACGCAGCCGCGGATGAAAACGAGTTTTTCCAGCGGGTAACAGAGTTTTACCGGGATTTCGGCGTGGGCATGTTCGGCCTGAACAAGGCATTCCGCATCGCTTCTTCCGAAGAGGGCAGGGTGTCTTTTCACGCCATCAACAACATGGAAAAAGTCATGCTGGACGATCTGGTGGGGTATGAGATCCAGAAGAAAAAGCTGGTGGACAATACAAGAGCCTTTGTAGAAGGGCGGAAAGCCAACAACTGTCTGCTTTTCGGAGATTCCGGCACAGGAAAATCCACCAGCATCAAAGCTATCGTCAATGAATTTTATCCTCAGGGCCTGCGGATGATCGAGATCTACAAGCATCAGTTCAAAGATCTGTCCAATGTAATCGCCCAGATTAAAAACCGGAATTATAAGTTTATTATTTATATGGACGATCTGTCCTTTGAGGAATTTGAGATCGAATATAAATTCCTGAAAGCGGTCATTGAGGGCGGCGTGGAGACAAAGCCGGAAAATGTGCTGATCTACGCCACGTCCAACCGGAGACATCTGATCAAGGAAAACTGGAGCGACCGGGATGATATGGAGACCGGAGCCGGCATCCACCGCTCGGATACCATCGAGGAGAAGCTTTCTCTGGTAAACCGGTTCGGCGTGACCATCTGCTATTCCAAGCCCACTCAGCAGGAGTATTTCCACATTGTGGAGGAACTGGCGAAAAAAGCGGGGATCGGCATGTCAAAGGAGGAACTCCGGGCGGAAGCGAACAAATGGGAACTGAGCCACGGAGGCATCTCAGGCAGAACGGCCCAGCAGTTTGTCACCTATCTGCAGGGGCAGGCCGGTTCGTGAAAATGCTGTCCCGGCGGAAGCCCTCTGACAGAGGGCCCCTGCCGGGGCTTTTATGTAAAAACCTAAATTTTACTTTACTCCTGGAGGTTCAGCAGTTATCATGGAATATAAAGAGGCGCGTGCCTATATAGAGGATCAGCAGAGGTATGGGGGCGAGATGAGCCTGGATCACATCCGGGCGCTTCTGGAGGAACTGGGCCATCCGGAACAGGATCTCAGATTCATTCATATCGCCGGAACAAACGGAAAGGGGAGTATCCTTTCTTATATATCCACAACACTTACCCACGCGGGATACCGGGTGGGTCGTTATATATCACCGACCCTGTACAGTTACCGGGAACGGTTTCAGGTGGACGGGCAGTTCATTTCCCGGGAAGATTTTACAAAACTGACAGAAAGGATCCGGCAGGCGGTGGAAGCCATCGAGAGAAGAGGCGGCAGAAAGCCCTCTCCTTTTGAACTTGAAACAGTGCTGGGCTTTTTGTATTTCAGGGAACAGAACTGCGGCTGTGTAGTGCTGGAATGCGGCATGGGGGGCAGGGACGACGCCACCAACGTGATCCCGGCCCCGGAACTTTGCGTATTCGCTTCCATCAGCCTGGATCATATCCAGTTTCTGGGAGAGACCCTGGAGGAGATCGCTGCGGTCAAGGCCGGGATTTTGAAGCCGGGGACCTGGGCGGTGACAGGGGAACAGAGGCCGGAGGTCCGGAAGGTTCTGGAAAAGGCCTGCCTGGATCAGAATATTCCCTTTTTTGCGGCCAGGCCCGGAGAGGCTCAGGTGCTCCGGGACAGCCTGGATGGTCAGACTTTCTTGTACCGGGGATACCGGCTTGAGATTTCCCTGGCAGGAAGCTGCCAGAAGGAGAATGCGGTGACAGCCTTTGAGGCTCTGAAGATCCTGCAGAAAAAAGGCTGGAAACTGTCTGACCGCCAGATCCTGGAGGGGATCAGCCGGGCGGTCTGGAAAGGACGGTTTACCAGGATTGCCGAGAACCCGGCGTTTTACGTGGACGGGGCCCATAATCCGGATGCGGCCAGGAAACTTAAGGAGTCTGTAAACAGATACTTTTCCGGACGGCGTCTGATCTTTATCAACGGCGTGCTGAAAGACAAGGATTACCGCAAAGTGGCGGAGGAGACTGCTTTGCTGGCCGAGCAGATCTTCACTATCGAAACGCCGGGCAATGACAGAGCCCTGCCGGCAGAGGAGCTGGCCCGGGTGATTGCTGATTATAACCCCCGGGTGGAAGCCTGCGGGAGTATAGCGCAGGCGGTGGAACAGGCTCACGCCGCAGCAGAAAAAGACGGAATCATTCTGGCTTTCGGCTCCCTTTCCTTTTTAGGGGAACTGACCAGGCTGGTTTCAGAATACAGGGAGAGAAGACCATGTTAGATTTACAGGAAATCCGTGGAAAGATAGACGACACAGACGCAGAGATCCTGCGGCTGTTTGAAAAGAGAATGAAGCTGGCGGAGGATGTGGCCGCCTATAAGATCCAGGCCGGAAAGCCGGTGTTTGACGGGAAGAGAGAAGCGGAAAAGCTGAAAAAACTCCGGGAGGCGGCTTCCACGCCCTTTAACGCCCTGAGTGTCCAGGAACTTTTTCAGCATATTATAGCAGTCAGCCGGATCCGCCAGTATCAGCTGCTGGCACAGCAGGGGGCCGGCGTCGGAGAAGAGGAGAATTACCGGCAGGTGGACCGGCTTTCTACAGAAAATGCCAGGGTAGTGTTCCAGGGGGTGGAGGGCGCTTACAGTTTTGCGGCCATGAAGCGCTTTTTCGGAGAAAATATCCGAAGCTCCCATGTGGAAACCTGGAAAGAAGCCATGGAACAGACGGCTGCCGGAGCGGTGGATTACGCGGTTCTTCCGATTGAAAATTCCACGGCAGGCAGCGTCTTAGATATTTATGATCTTCTGACAGAATATCCCGCCTACATTGTCGGGGAGGAAATTCTGGAGATCCGCCATACCCTGATGGGAGTGCCGGGAGCATCCCTGGAGGATATCCGGACTGTGTATTCCCATCCCCAGGGCCTGTACCAGTGCCGGCATTTTCTGGAACAGCATCCGGACTGGAAGCAGAAAAAAATGCTGAATACGGCTATGGCGGCGGAAAAGGTGGCCGCGGAAGCGGACAAGAGCCAGGCAGCCATTGCCAGCCGCTACGCGGCGGAGCATTTCGGCCTGCAGATCCTGAAAGAGGACGGGCTGGCAGGGGAGGGAAATTCCACCCGGTTCGTGATCCTTTCCAGCCGGAAATGTTTTGTCCGGGACGCGGGGAAAATCAGCATCTGCGTGGAACTTCCCCATAAGTGCGGCAGCCTGTACGGCATTCTGGCCCATTTCGATTATAATAACCTGAATATGACGAAAATCGAATCCAGGCCTATTCCCAGCCGCCCATGGGAATATCGGTTTTTTATAGATTTTGAGGGAAATCTCTCCGATCCCCCGGTGAAGAACGCTCTTCTGGGAGTCAGGTCCGAAGCGGTTTCCCTGCGGCTTTTGGGCAATTACTGACGGAAACGTCTGAAACTGTCTTAAGGATCTGCTGGTCTGAAAGGAGGAAAATTATGCAGGCAACGACGTTTGCGGCGATTGACATCGGAAGCTACGATGTAACGCTGGAAGTATTTGAAATATCAAAAAAATCCGGGATCCGGAGTATCGATACGGTGCGCCGCCGGCTGGAGCTGGGCACGGATACCTACACCCACGGCAAGCTGGGGCCGGAAATGGAGGAGGAACTTTGCACAGTCCTGAAGGATTTTGTGAGGATCATGAAAGGCTACCGGGTAGACAGCTACCGCGCCATCGCCACCAGTTCGCTCCGGGAGGCGGAGAACAGTCTGTTCATACTGGGAAAAATCCGCCAGGCCACGGGACTGACCGTAGAGATCCTCAGCAATTCCGAACAGAGATTCTTAAGCTACAAAGCCATTGCCTCCATTGAGAGCCGGTTTAATAAAATGATCGAAAAGGGAACCGCCGTCATCGATGTGGACGGGGGAAGTATCCAGATTTCCCTGTTTGACAAGGATGCTCTGGTGACCACTCAAAATATCCGTATGGGAAATCTGAGGATCCGGGAACGTCTCCTGCCGCTGAAAAATGACACCGCCAACTACGAGAGACTGGCAGAGGAACTGATCCGCAATGAAATCCTGAGCTTTAAGCGGATGTTCCTCAAGGACCGGAAGATAGAGAATATCATGCTGATCGGCGACTTTATTACCGACACCGTGTTCCGGGATACCGATGACCGGGCCAGCCGCACCATTTCCCGCAGCGATTTTGAGGCCTGGTATCAGAATATTGTGGGCCATTCCACCATGGAACTGGCTGTCACCCTGGACGTTCCGGTGGAGTACGCGTCTCTGCTGCGCCCCTCCGCCATCATCTACCACCGGCTGATCGAGGAGATGGACGCGGCCATGATCTGGACGCCCGGCATCCACCTGGCAAGGGGACTGGCCTATGAGTACGGCGAGCAGAAAAAACTTCTGAAAGTGAAGCATGATTTTGAAAACGACATTATCATGGCTGCCAAAAATATCGGAAAGCGCTATGCTGTCAACCGGGCGCATATTCAGAATATGGAGATGACCGCTATGGCAGTCTTTGACGCCATGAAGCGGGTGTACGGCCTGGGAGTGCGGGAGCGCCTTCTGCTGCGGATCGCTGTGATGCTCCACGATGTGGGAAAATATATCAGCATGAACTCCGTGGCGGAAAGTTCCTACAATATCATCATGAGCAATGAGATCATCGGCCTCTCCCACGCGGAGCGGGAAACCATCGCGCTGATCGCCAGATATAATACCAGAGAACTTCCGCCCTTTGAGGAGATTTCCCAGGAGACAGGCATCGATACCCGGCAGTACCTGCTGGTGGCGGAACTGACGGCCATTGTCAGATACGCCAACAGCCTGGACAGAAGCCATATGCAGAAGGTCCAGTCCATCCGGGCGGTGCTCAGAGAGCAGGAGCTTAGGATTTCTCTGGAAGTCAACAGAGATTTTACTCTGGAGCAGGGCCTGATCGGGGATAAGGCAGATTTCTTTTACGAAGTGTTCAGCGTCCGTCCGGTGCTGAAAGTAAAAAGACAGATATAGGAGGTGGCGAGACCATGGAATATGATTACACAGAATTTATGAAACCGGAGTATTACAGAAACCGGGAACTTTCCTGGATCAGTTTTGACGAGCGGGTCCTGAGCGAAGCCAGGGACAAAAATATTCCGCTGTTCGAGCGTTTGAAGTTCCTGAGCATCACTGCGTCCAACCTGGATGAGTTTTATATGATCCGGGTGGCTTCCCTGAAAGATATGGTGCATACGCAGTACAATAAACCGGATATCGCCGGCATGACGCCCAAAGAACAGCTGAAAGCCATCTCCGCCAAGACCCATGACCTGGTGGCCCAGCAGTACCGGACCTATAACCGCTCTCTGGTGCCGGCCCTGAAGCATATTCCGCTGCACATCGTAGGTTCCCACGAAGATCTTACAAAAGAGCAGGCGGCGTATGTGGACGAGTACTTTGAGGAAAATGTATATCCGGTGCTGACTCCTATGGCTATGGATTCTTCCCGGCCGTTTCCGCTGATCCGGAACAAGACGCTGAATATCGGCGCCCTGATCACCAAAAAGACCGCAAAGAACCAGAAAGAGGGAAAGAAGGGGAACTCCGGCGGCGAACTGGAATTTGCCACAGTGCAGGTGCCGGCGGTGCTGCCCAGGATCGTCCAGCTTCCGGCGGGAGAAAACGGCGAGCATTCCCTGATCCTTCTGGAGGAGATCATAGAGAGAAATATCGGCAAGCTGTTTCTGAGCTATGACGTGGTCTGCGCCCATCCGTACAGGATTATGAGAAACGCGGATCTGACCATCGACGAGGACGAGGCGGCGGATCTGCTGATCGAGATCCAGAAGCAGCTGAAAAAGCGCCAGTGGGGGGAAGTGATCCGGCTGGAAGTGGAGGATAAGATCGATAAGCGCCTGCTGAAGATCCTGAAGACGGAATTCAACATTAAGGATGACGATCTCTTCTTTATCCCGGGCCCCCTGGACCTGACGTTTTTGATGAAGATGTACGGCCTGGAGGGATACGAGGCCTATAAGGTGCCTAAATACGTTCCGGCGCCGGTACCGGCTTTTCAGAATGACGATGATATTTTTACCAATATCCGGAAAGAAGATATCCTGCTCCACCATCCCTATATGAGTTTTGACCCGGTGGTGGATTTTGTCCGCCAGGCGGCTAAGGACCCGGAGGTCCTGGCGATCAAGCAGACCCTTTACCGGGTCAGCGGAAATTCGCCTATCATCGCGGCTTTGGCCCAGGCGGCGGAAAACGGCAAGCAGGTTTCCGTTCTGGTGGAACTGAAAGCGCGCTTTGACGAGGAGAATAACATTGTCTGGGCGAAAATGCTGGAAAAAGCCGGCTGCCATGTAATCTACGGTCTTCTGGGCCTGAAGGTCCATAGCAAGATTACTCTGGTGGTCCGCAGGGAAGAAGAGGGAATCCGCCGGTATGTACATCTGGGAACAGGAAACTACAACGACTCCACGGCAAAACAGTACACAGACTGCGGAATCCTGACCTGCGACGCGAAGATCGGGGAGGATGCCACAGCTGTCTTCAATATGCTTTCCGGATATTCGGAGCCCAGCACCTGGAATAAGCTGGTGGTGGCGCCGATCTGGATGAGGAACCGTTTCCTCCACATGATCCGCATGGAAGAAGAACATGCCAGAAACGGCCAGGAGGCCCGGATCGTGGCAAAGATCAATTCTCTCTGCGACCAGGAGATCATCGCGGCGCTCTACAGCGCCTCCGCCGCCGGAGTAAAGATCGATCTGATCGTCCGCGGAATCTGCTGCCTGATCACCGGTATTCCCGGCGTCAGCGAAAATATCACGGTGCGCTCGATCGTGGGAAATTTTCTGGAACATGCCAGGATCTTTTACTTCTACAGCAACGGGAATGAGGAAGTCTACATGGGAAGCGCCGACTGGATGCCGAGAAATCTGGACAAGCGGGTGGAGATCGTATTCCCGGTAGAGGATCCGCAGATCAAGAAAGAAGTCATGAATATCCTGAAGATCCAGATGGAAGACAACATGAAGGCCCATGTCCTTCAGCCGGACGGAACTTACGTGAAACCGGACCGAAGAGGCAAACCGCCCATCTGCGCCCAGGATTATTTCTGCCAGGAGGCCCAGGAAAAAGCCAGGGAAAAAAAGACTTCCCCGGACAAGAGAGTATTTATTCCGGCGGAACCGGTATCTGACTGACCGGCTCTGCCGGGGCAAAAAAGGGTGCGCCGGTCCTTTTGGATCCGGCACACCCTTTTTTAAAAACAGCAGAGATTCAGCTGCGGCGGTTCTGCAGCTCTTCCCAGAGGGAAAAGGGGATTTTCAGATTGCCCTTTCCGCATCCCAGATCAATTTCCGGCTTGTTGGAGCCGTGGAAGTCTGATCCGCCTGTGACGCACAGCCCGAAACGGCGGGCCAGGTGTTTCATAGCGGATTCGTCTGAAAAGCGGTTGGCGGAATAGATGGCTTCCAGCCCCTGGAGGCCGCAGCTGCAAAGCTGCCGGACCAGAAGTTCCAGTTCTCGGGAACTCAGGCGGTAGAGAAGGGGGTGGGCCAGCACAGGATGGCCGCCGCAGTCCAGGATCAGCTTTACAGCTTCCTCGGGGGCGGGCTGCTCTTTGGGAACAAAGCAGGGCGCCTCATCGCCCACATACCGGCGGAAGGCGTCTTCCATGGAGGAGGCGAAGCCCCTGTCTTTCAGAAAACGCGCGAAATGAGCCCGGGTCCAGACACACTCGGGAAATACCCGGTCCATGTCTTCTTCGGTGATCCGGACGCCGTGCTCCTGGAGTTTTTGGATCATCAGCCGGTTCCTTTTTCCGCGGGCTTCCCGGAAGCTCTCCAGGTAATCTGAAAATTTTCTGCTGTCCCGGTCAATGCCCAGGCCGAGAATATGGATATCCCTGGATTTATAATCGGAGGACAGCTCCACTCCGGGGATAACGGTGAGTTCTGTGCCGGCGGCGGCATCCACAGCCCTTTGAATTCCGGCAACCGTATCATGGTCGGTCAGGGCAAAAGCCCGGAGACCTTTTTTCTGAGCATAGCAAACAAGCTCCTCCGGCGTAAACGTACCGTCGGAGCAGCTGGAATGTACATGCAGATCGATATAAGAGTCCATAAGAATCCCTCGCATAGTCAAAAATCAGTGTCAGTCGGAAAAACGATCATGAAAATCAAACAGGTAGGTCAGTGGAATGTCAAGTGCGTCGGCGATGTCCATGAGGAGGGTAATAGAAACAGAAGTTTTGGCGTTCGGCGCTTCGATATTGCTGATGTGTGTGCGGCTCACATGGATTTCCTTGGCAAGCTGCGCCTGGGTATAGCCCTTGGCGCGGCGGTAGTAGGAAATCGTGATGCCCAGCATGCGAAGTGCCTGCTGACGCTTTTTATCCATAAGTAACCTCCGTGCTAATTGCGATAATAATTATCATAATACATTTTGTAAAAAAAAGAAACTGCCTGGAAATTTACAAATGCAACTTATTTTTTTGCACCTCAGAGGTAAATCCGAAAAAATAGAAGAAAATGAACCGCCATCGGCGCCGAAGAGCATCTTCCGGGACTGCCGGCGGTCCTGCTCCCGGCCCTTTCTTTTCATTGCCAGGAGGGACGAAGTTGTGGTATGATGTAAATGAATTTTTGTCAGCTGACTGGTTTAGCCGACACAAGGAATACAGAAGCGGGGTATAAGTATGAAGGAACAGTTTTCCAGAACAGAAATGCTTCTGGGGCCGGAAGGGCTGAAACGGCTGGAAAAATCCCATGTGGCGGTATTCGGCATCGGCGGAGTCGGAGGCCACGCGGCGGAGGCTCTGGTCCGCAGCGGAGTGGGGACGCTGACCTTTGTGGATCACGACCGGGTCAGCCTGTCCAATCTGAACCGCCAGATCATCGCTCTTCACAGCACTCTGGGCATGTATAAGGTGGACGCCATGAAGCAGAGGGCGCTGGATATCAATCCCCAGGCGGAGATCGAAGCCAGGCGGTGCTTCTTTCTTCCGGAAAACGAGGAGGGTTTTGATTTCAGCCGGTTCGACTATGTGGTGGACGCGGTGGACAATGTTACAGCCAAACTTCTGATCATCCGCAGAGCCAGGGAGGCAAATGTGCCGGTGATCAGCGCCATGGGAGCGGGAAATAAGCTGCGGGCGGATCTGTTTCAGGTGGCGCGCATCGAAGAGACATCGGTATGTCCTCTGGCCCGGGTCATGCGCAGGGAGCTGCGCAGGCTGGGGATTTCCGGAGTGAAGGTCGTCTTTTCCACGGAGCAGCCCCGGCTTCCCGAACCGGAACGGATGCAGGGCAGGGCCCCCGGGAGCCTGGCTTTTGTGCCGGCGGCGGCCGGACTGCTTCTGGCAGGTGAGGTGATCCTGGATCTGGCAGAGGCCCGGAATGACCGGAAGCCTGCCGCGGACAGCGGGACATAAAGAACATTTCCGCAAAAACAAAGGCGGAAAAGAAAGAGAGGAAAAAGGATGCAGGTAAGACGTGTGGAAAACATGGCCGGCGGCCAGGGACATGTGATCATCCGGGATATTCTGGATCAGAGCAGACTGGGAGAAAAATGCCGGATGTACGCGGAGGTCACTCTGGAGCCGGGATGTTCGCTGGGAGTGCATGAGCACAGAGGAGAATGCGAAAGCTATTATATTCTCCAGGGCACCGGAGAATATACGGACGACGGCCGGCAGCGCCAGGTAACAGCCGGCGATGTGACGGTGACCCCCAGCGGACACAGCCACGGCCTGGCTAACCGGGGAGATACGGATCTGAAGTTTATGGCACTGATCCTTCTGGACTGAAAAGCCGGCCTTGACACCGGTTCAGCCGCTGAATTATAATCATAAAGTATCCGCGGCTGCCTGCCGGCAGTCCGCGAAGGAAGGAAACGAGAAAGAAAAATCTGGAGGAAAAACAAATGGAATTTTTAATCGAGGGATTCCAGAATCTCACCTGGCAGCAGGTGGTCATGTACGCCATCGGCATTGTGCTGATCTGGCTGGCCATTAAAAAAGAGTATGAGCCCGCGCTGCTGCTGCCCATGGGATTCGGAGCGATCCTGGTGAACCTGCCCCTGTCAGGCGTGATCGACCAGGTGCTGGACGGTGTGGGCAATACGCCCGGCGTGATCCAGTGGCTGTTTGACGTGGGAATCGAAGCGTCCGAGGTGATGCCGATCCTGCTGTTTATCGGCATCGGCGCCATGATCGATTTCGGGCCGCTGCTGTCCAATCCTATTATGTTCCTGTTTGGAGCAGGGGCGCAGTTCGGTATTTTCGCGGCCATCGCTCTGGCGGCAGTGCTGGGATTCGACATGAAGGACGCGGCTTCCATCGGAATTATCGGTGCGGCGGACGGACCTACATCCATTCTGGTATCGCAGATGCTAAGTTCCCGGTATGTGGGGGCTATCGCCGTGGCGGCCTACTCGTATATGGCTCTGGTGCCCATTGTGCAGCCCTTTGCCATTAAGCTGGTAACTACGAAAAAAGAGCGCCGGATCCATATGGATTATAATCCGAAATCTGTCTCCAAGGGCATGCGGATCGCCTTCCCCATTGTGGTTACGATCATTGTAGGCTTTGTAGCTCCCCAGTCAGTGGCCCTGGTAGGCTTCCTGATGTTCGGAAATCTGATCCGGGAGTGCGGCGTGCTGCAGACATTGTCCGAGACGGCGCAGGACAACCTTGCCAACCTGATCACCCTGCTGCTGGGGATCACGATCTCCTTCAGCATGCGGGCTTCAGATTTCGTGCAGGTGGAAACCCTGATGATCATGGCGATCGGCCTTTTCGCCTTTGTGATGGATACCATCGGAGGCGTGCTGCTGGCCAAATTCCTGAACCTGTTCCTTAAGAAAAAGATCAATCCCATGGTGGGCGGCGCCGGTATCTCCGCCTTCCCGATGTCCTCAAGGGTTGTTCAGAAAATGGCCATGAAAGAGGATCCCACCAACATCATTCTGATGCATGCGGCCGGAGCCAACGTATCCGGACAGATCGCGTCTGTAATCGCGGGAGGAATGGTTATCAATCTGGTCACCCAGTTCTTATAAGGAGGGGCTATGGAAAAGAATTTAGTAAATCTGGAGCATGCATTTGAAATTATGGGAAAAGGAATGGGCGGTATTTTTATCACCATTCTGATCATTATCGTGTGTGTATGGATTATGACAAAGCTGGGCAAAAAGCAGTAATGTGCCTGGCCGGAAAGGGCGGTTTTCCCGCCCTTTTCCTTTTAAAACGCGTGTGTATAGAAAGAGAGAGGAAAGGGTTACAGTTATGAGAGGTTTGGATACTCCGATCAGAAAGATCAGAAGAGAAGTGTTTAAGGAAATTTCTAAAGTGGCGTTTGAGTCCACGGAGGAAAACTTTCAGGACAGGATCGAAGCGATCCCTTATAAGATCGTCCGGGAGCGGGCCACATACAGGGAAAGTATCTACCGGGAGCGGGCGGTTGCCAGCGAGCGGGTGCGTCTGGCTATGGGCATGTCCCTGCGGCCGGAAAATCAGGCGGTCCATATCACAGCGGGCATGGAGGCCAGCAATATCGATGAAAAATATTATGAGCCGCCGCTGATGCAGGTAATTCCGTCCGCCTGCGATGCCTGCGAGCCGAATACGTACGTGGTCAGCGATATGTGCCGGGGCTGCGTGGCCCATCCCTGCCGTCAGGTCTGCCCCAAAGGAGCCATCACCATCAAAAAAGGAAAATCCATCATTGACCAGGAAAAGTGCATTCACTGCGGCAAGTGCAAAGCGGTCTGCCCCTATGACGCTATTTCCCACAGAGAGCGGCCCTGCGCCAGAGCCTGCGGCGTCAACGCCATCGAAAGCGACGGACAGGGAAGAGCGGTGATCAATTCCGACAAATGTGTTTCCTGCGGCATGTGTATGGTAAGCTGTCCCTTCGGGGCGATCTCGGATAAATCCCAGATTTTCCAGCTTTCCCGGGCTCTTAGGGAGGGCCAGGAGATCATTGCCGAGGTAGCCCCGGCGTTTATCGGACAGTTCGGGCCCAAGGTTACGCCGCAGAAATTCAAAGCGGCTCTGCTGGCCCTGGGATTTTCAGAGGTGTACGAGGTGGCTCTGGGCGCGGACATCGGGGCAGTGGCGGAGGCCCACCATTACGCGGAAAAAGTGGCTACCGGAGAACTTCCCTTTCTGCTGACCTCCTGCTGTCCTTCCTGGTCCATGCTGGCTAAGATCTATTTTCCGGATCTGATCCAGAGCGTTTCCCAGGAACTGACGCCTATGGTGGCTACAGCCAGGAGTATCAAAAAGGAGCATCCCAACGCGCATGTGGTCTTCGTAGGACCCTGCGCTTCCAAAAAACTGGAGGCTTCCAGGACAGATGTCCGCAGCGACGTGGATTTTGTCATTACTTTTGAAGAACTCCAGGGAATGTTTGACGCCAGGGAGATTGATCCGGAAACCATCGAGGGGGATTCTTCCTTCCACGATGCTACGGCGGCCGGCCGGGGCTACGCCGTGGCGGGAGGCGTGGCGGAAGCCATAGAAAAATGCCTGAAAGCCTATTATCCGGATATACCGGTGCACATTGAGCACGCGGAGGGCTTGAGCGAGTGCAAAAAGATCCTGACTCTGGCCAAAGCCGGAAAGATGAAGGGCTGCCTGATCGAGGGCATGGGCTGCCCGGGAGGATGCGTGGCGGGAGCCGGCACCAATATTCCCATTAAAAATGCCCAGGCGGAACTGAAGAAGTTTAAAGCGGCTTCAAGCCAGCAGCTTCCGCCGGAGGATCTGATCGAGATCGAACTGGACTAAACAGGACCGGAAAAGAAAAGTGCCTGAAATCGAGGAGTTTTATGCAGATTTCAGGCACTGTTTTTTTAACCTTCTTTTTCTTTTTGTGTAAAACGGAGCAAAAAACGTGAAAAACAGAAAAAATAACTGGCGGATTGACGAAATAGACAGACTGTGTTAAATTATAATCAATGTATGGGTTATGGGTTGCGTGTGGAGAGAATGGGTTTACGCAGCTGAAAACAAGCAGAGAATTTGCGAACAGATGTGGAGGAAAAGATGAGCAGACTAAGTATTGTCACACAGAATGAAGCGCAGAAGACAGTAGAACAGCTCTACAAAGATCTGGAACGCAGAGTTGTGGCCAGCCCGCCGGGTTTATGTCCGGTTGATCTGGCAACCTCATTTCTCAGGATGTGCCATGCGCAGTCCTGCGGAAAATGTGTTCCCTGCCGGATCGGGCTGGGACAGCTTCAGGCGCTGATGGAGTCAGTGCTGGACGGAAAGGCCCAGATGAAAACCATTGATATTATTGAAAAGACAGCCGAGAGTATTTTCTATTCCGCGGACTGCGCCATCGGATACGAGGCGGCCAGAATGGTCCTGAAGGGAGTCCGGGGATTCAGAGGAGACTTTGAGGAACATATCAGAAACGGAAGATGCTCCGGAACCGTGAGCCAGCCGGTACCCTGTGTGGCTCAGTGCCCGGCAGGAGTGGATGTGCCCGGCTATATCGCCCTGATCCATGAGGGAAGATATTACGACGCGGTGCGCCTGATCCGCAAGGACAATCCCCTGCCCGCCACCTGCGGCCTGATCTGCGAGCATCCCTGCGAGGTCCGCTGCCGCCGGACTATGGTAGACGATCCCATCAATATCCGGGGACTGAAGCGGTTTGCTGTGGAGCACGCAGGTGAAGTATCCGTGCCCAAGTGCCTGAAACCCACAGGGAAGAAAGTGACCATCATCGGCGGAGGCCCCGGAGGCCTGAGCGCCGCGTATTATCTGCGTCTGATGGGACATGAGGTGACAATCTACGAACAGAGAAAGCAGCTGGGAGGCATGCTGCGCTACGGCATACCGAGCTACCGCCTGCCCAGGGAAACGCTGGACAAGGAAATCGAAGTGCTGCTGTCAGTAGGCATCAAGACGGTTACCAATGTCCGGGTGGGAGATGATATTTCCATTCAGGAACTAAGAGAAAACTGCGATGCCATGTATGTGGCCATCGGAGCGCATGTGGACCGCAAAATCGGCATCGAGGGGGAGGACGCCGACGGAGTCCTTTCCGCTGTGGAGATGCTCCGGAGGATCGGAGATTACGACATGCCTGACTTCAGCGGCAAGCGGGTAGTCGTGGTCGGCGGAGGAAACGTAGCCATGGACGTGGCAAGGTCCGCCGTGCGCCTGGGAGCGAAAACAGTGACTATCGCTTACCGCCGGAGAAAAGTGGATATGACAGCCCTTCCGGAGGAAGTAGAAGGAGCTATTGCGGAGGGCTGTGAAGTGCTGGATCTTCACGCGCCTCTGAGAATTGAAAAGGACGGCCAGGGCCGGGTGGCGGCTCTGTGGGTGAAACCTCAGATCGTAGGACCCATCCAGGACGGCCGGCCAAAGCCTATGAATTCAGCTGAACCGGAACTGAGAGTTCCCTGTGAGATCGTGCTGGTGGCTGTGGGCCAGGGCATTGACTCTCTGAAGTTCGGCGAATACGGAATCCCCATCCGCAGGGGAGCCATCGAGGCCCTGGACTGGAGCGGAGTCAAAAATACCGAGGGCGTCTTTGCGGGCGGAGACTGTGTCACCGGGCCGGCTACAGTAATCCGGGCCATCGCCGCCGGAAAGGTGGCGGCCGCCAATATCGATGAATATCTGGGCTTCCAGCATAAAGTGCGCAACGATGTGGAAATTCCGCCTGTGCGTCTGTCTGACCGTCACAGCTGCGGCCGGATCAATCTTAAAGAGCGGGAGGCCGCTGTGCGGGTCAAAGACTTCAAACTGATGGAATGTGGCATGACGGAGGAGGAAGCGCATCAGGAGTCCGGGCGCTGCCTGCGGTGTGACCACTTTGGCTATGGAGTGTTTAAAGGAGGCAGGGTACAGGAATGGTAAAACTGACGATAGACGGAAAAGAAGCGAGAGTACCGGAAAATACAACGATTCTGGAAGCGGCGGCCAGCGTAGGGATCAAGATTCCCACCCTCTGTTTTTTGAAGCACCTCAATGAGATCGGAGCCTGCCGGGTCTGCATGGTGGAGATCGAGGGATATGAAAAATTATTTACCGCCTGCAATAATCCGGTCAAGGAGGGCATGGTGGTCCGCACCAACACCAGAAAAGTCTGGAATGTCCGCCGGAATAACGTGCAGCTTCTGCTGTCCCAGCATGACGTAAACTGCGCCCTCTGCGTAAGGAACGGCAACTGCTCGCTGCAGAAAGTAGCCAGCGACCTGAATATCCATGTGGTTCCCTTTGAAAAACAGATCCCCTTCCGGAAGGGAAGCAGAAATTTCCCGCTGATCCGGGACAACACCAAATGCATCAAGTGCATGCGCTGCATCCAGGTCTGCGATAAAGTTCAGACCTGCAGCATCTGGGATGTGGTCAATACCGGTTCCAGGGCAACTGTGGATGTAAAAGATGTCCTTCGCCTGGAAGATTCGGACTGCACCCTCTGCGGACAGTGCCTGACCCACTGCCCGGTGGGCGCTCTTACTGAGCGGGATGATACGGGAAAAGTCTGGGATGCCCTGGATGACCCGGAGAAGATCACCATCGTTCAGATCGCTCCCTCGGTCAGAGCCGCGTGGGGCGAGGATCTGGGGCTGAAGCCGGAGTTTGCCACGGTAAAACGTCTGGCGGCGGCTCTGAGGCAGATCGGTTTTAATTATGTGTTCGACACGGATTTTTCCGCGGACCTTACCATTATGGAGGAGGCCAGCGAGTTTTTGGAAAAGCTGAAAAACAAAGACCAGGAGAAATTCCCCATGTTTACCTCCTGCTGTCCGGGCTGGGTGCGGTTTGTAAAGGGATATTTTCCGGAGTACACAGATCAGCTCTCCACGGCCAAGTCTCCCCAGCAGATGTTCGGGGCCATTGCCAAGAGTTATTACGCGAAGATCCTCAATGTGGATCCGGAGCGGATCTTCAGCGTTTCCATCATGCCCTGCATTTCCAAGAAGCAGGAGTGCGCGCTGCCTGTCATGAATGACGCCGGCGCCGGCCAGGATGTGGACGTTGTCCTGACGACCCGGGAGATCGACCGGATGATCCGGGCGGCCCAGATCGTGCCCCTGGGTCTGAAGGAGGAAGAACTGGATATGCCTCTGGGTCTGGGAAGCGGCGCGGGAGTGATCTTTGGCGCTACCGGAGGAGTGATGGAGGCCGCGCTGAGGACAGCCAGCTACATGGTGACGGGAAAAAATCCGGATCCGGACGCTTTCCGCCAGGTAAGGGGCATGCAGGGCTGGAAAGAGGCGGAATTTGATCTGGCCGGCCAGACTCTGAAGGTGGCGGTGGTCAATGGACTGGGAAATGCCAGGAAGCTGCTGAAAAAACTTAAGAGAGGAAAAGTCAGCTACGACTTTGTGGAAGTTATGGCCTGTCCCGGCGGCTGCGTAGGCGGCGGCGGACAGCCTATCCACGACGGATACGAGATGGCGGCGGACCGGGGGAATATCCTTTACCGCCTGGACCGGCGCAGCGAGATCCGTTTCTCTCATGAAAATCCGTCCATAAAACAGTGCTATGAGGATTTCCTGGGAGCGCCCCTGAGCGAGAAGGCCCACCATCTGCTCCACACGGATCACCATGCGTGGAAAATGCCGGGCGAACCGTGAGAAAGGGATTCCTGGGAACGGAAGCCTGAAATGTTATGCAAAAATAACAAAAAAACAACAAAATACCCAAAATAATTTCTGTTTTATCCCTTTTTCTGCCGGAAAAATTGCGGTATAATACATCGTAAATCAGGCAGAAGCACACCGGCTTTCCGCCTGAGCGGGAAGCCGGTTTTCGTTGACAAACAAATTCTTACAGAGTAGAATAGATAAAGAGTTGGCCGCTGGCGGGGCTGTTTTCCGAAAGCGGCAGTTTACGAAAAGAATTGATACGACAGGTATCAGGAAAGTTGGTATGTGTATGAAACAGAGAATTTTATCGCTGCTGGTAGACAACACTTCCGGTGTTCTGAGCCGTGTTTCCGGCCTGTTCAGCCGCCGGGGATACAACATTGACAGCCTGACAGTAGGAGTAACGGCAGATCCCAGATATTCCAGGATGACAGTAGTCGCCTCCGGGGATGATCTGGTGCTGGAGCAGATCACTAAACAATTGTCCAAATTGGTGGATGTCATCGATATAAAAGTCCTGAAACCTGACGAGAGCGTCAACCGGGAACTGATCATGGTAAAGGTGAAAGCCGACGCGGCCCAGAGACAGAGCATTATGTCAGTGGCCGGCATTTTCCGGGCCAAGATCGTGGATGTGGGAGTTGAGTCCCTGATCATAGAACTGACGGGAGCCCAGAGCAAGGTGGACGCCTTCCTGAAGCTTTTGGAGGGCTATGAGATCCTGGAACTGGCCAGGACAGGCATCACAGGCCTTTCCAGAGGCATGGAGGATGTCAGATATCTGTAAGCCCCGGAAACGGAGCGGCAAAAGTGCTTGCTAAAAGGCGCAGCCTTTTAACAATAGATTTTAGACTAATTGGAGGAAATAAAAATGGCAGCAAAGATTTTTTACCAGGAAGACTGCAACCTTTCTTTACTGGAGGGAAAGAAAATCGCCATCATCGGCTACGGAAGCCAGGGACATGCTCACGCGCTGAACCTGAAAGATTCCGGCTGTGATGTTATCGTCGGCCTCTACGAGGGAAGCAAATCCTGGGCCAAAGCAGAGGCACAGGGACTGAAAGTTTACACTGCGGCAGAAGCCGCAAAGCAGGCCGATATTATCATGATCCTTATCAACGATGAGAAGCAGGCGGCTATGTACAAAAAGGACATCGAGCCCAATCTGCAGGAGGGCAATATGCTGATGTTCGCTCACGGCTTTGCCATCCATTTCGGCCAGATCGTTCCTCCGCCCTATGTGGATGTGACTATGATCGCGCCTAAGGCTCCCGGCCATACAGTAAGAAGCGAATATCAGGCCGGCAAGGGAACTCCCTGCCTGATAGCTGTAGAGCAGGATTACACCGGAAAAGCAAAAGACCTGGCGCTGGCTTACGGTCTGGGAATCGGCGGAGCCAGAGCCGGACTGCTGGAGACCACTTTCCGGGTAGAGACTGAGACAGACCTGTTCGGCGAGCAGGCCGTTCTGTGCGGCGGTGTCTGCGCTCTGATGCAGGCCGGATTCGAGACCCTGGTCGAGGCAGGCTACGATCCGAGAAACGCTTACTTCGAGTGTATCCATGAGATGAAGCTGATCGTAGATCTGATCTATCAGTCAGGCTTCAAGGGCATGAGATACTCCATCTCCAATACAGCCGAGTACGGCGACTACATCACCGGACCCAAGATCGTCACCGAAGATACCAAGAAGGCGATGAAGAAGATCCTTTCCGATATCCAGGACGGAACCTTCGCCAAGGACTTCCTGCTTGAAATGTCCCAGGCCGGCGGCCAGGCTCATTTCCGTGCTCTGCGCAGAAAAGCTCAGGAGCATCCGTCAGAGATCGTGGGCGAGGAAGTAAGAAAGCTTTACAGCTGGAGCAATGAAGACAAACTGATCAACAACTGATTCCCGAAAGGGATAAAAAAGACCGCAGACCTCCGGGCCGGCGGTCTTTTTTTAGTGCGCCAGCTATTCCGGGACGGGCTTTCCCGCGCTTAGGGCGCCGGTCTCCTCTGAAAGGATGCCGGCAAGGGACAGGAATTCTCTGACCGGGGAAAGCTCTAGGGAGTCTTTGGGGCAGGCAAAGCCGATTTTCCGGGGAGGAAAATGGATTTCCAGCGGAACCTCCACCAGTTCTCCCTGCTCCAGTTCCCGGCGGACAAATTCCCGGATCACACAGGCGGCGCCCATGCCGATCCTGGCAAACTCGATGAGCAGATCCATAGTGGAAACCTCCAGGACATTTTTCAGCTCTATCTGGTGATCTCTCAGATAGTCATTGATAAACTGGCGGGTGATATTTTCCTCGTCCAGCATCATAAAGGTGGCGGTGCGCAGAAGATTGCCGTCTCCTTCCCTGAGAGACAGATTGGAGAGATAGGCCTTTGTGGCGACAAAAGTGTCCTGGATCGACTGCAGAGGGAAAAAACCACAGCCTTTCATTTCACCGGGACGGCCCACCAGCCCCAGATCGATCTTCTTTTCCCGGAGAAGTTCCAGGGTGCGGTAGGTGGACTGGCAGGAGATGGTGATCTTTACATGGGGATGCCGGCGGATGAAGCGCTGAAGAAAAGGCAGCAGCACGTATTTGCAGAGCGTGGTGCTGGCTCCCAGGCGCAGATGGGAGATGCCCAGAGCATGTCTTCGGGCAAGAGTCTGCTCCGCCGCGCCGATGGAGTGAAAAGCTTCCTTTACATGACGGTACAGCACCAGCCCGTCCTCGGTCAGAGAAACTCCTCTTGGTTCCCGGCGGAAAAGGATGGTGTTCAGGGCGTGTTCCAGCTTCTGCACGGCCTTGCTTACTGCCGGCTGGCTGATGTACAGTTCCCTGGAAGCTTTGGAAATGCTGCCGAGTTTTGCCGTGACGTAAAAAATATAATATTGGGAAAGATTCTGGTCCATAGGCCCTCCTATAACTTACAGTTATTTATTATATGATTATTATGTATTTGTATTATATCTCTTCCTGTGGTAGAATGACAAGCAGAAAGAAGCCAGGAAGAAAAAGGAGGAAAACAAGGATGGGTATGACAATGACACAGAAAATTCTGGCGGCCGCCGCGGGACTGGACCGGGTGGAAGCCGGACAGCTCATTGAAGCAAAGCTGGATCTGGTTCTGGGCAACGACATTACTTCCCCGGTAGCCATTCATGAGATGGATAAATTTAATAAAAAAGAAGTCTTTGACAAGGATAAGATCGCGCTGGTGATGGACCACTTTATTCCCAACAAAGACATTAAGTCCGCGGAACACTGCAAATGCGTGCGGGAGTTTGCCTGCGCCCATGACATCACCAACTACTTTGATGTGGGAGAGATGGGCATTGAGCACGCCCTGCTGCCGGAAAAAGGACTGGTAGTAGCCGGAGACGTGGTGATCGGAGCTGACTCCCACACCTGCACCTACGGCGCTCTGGGCGCTTTTTCCACAGGCGTGGGAAGCACGGATATGGCCGCGGGAATGGCCACGGGAAAGGCCTGGTTCAAGGTACCTTCCGCCATCCGTTTTAATCTGACGGGAAGTCTTCCCAAATGGGTCAGCGGCAAGGACGTGATCCTTCATATCATCGGCATGATCGGCGTAGACGGAGCGCTGTATAAGTCCATGGAATTTACCGGCGAGGGCATAAAGAGCCTTTCCATGGACGACCGCTTCACCATTGCCAACATGGCCATCGAAGCGGGAGGAAAGAACGGAATCTTCCCGGTGGATGAGAAAACAGAGGCCTATATGAAAGAGCATTCCGCAAGGAACTATAAGATCTACGAGGCGGATCCGGACGCGGTATACGATGAGGAATATACCATCAACCTCAGCGAACTGAAGCCCACCATCGCTTTCCCGCATCTTCCGGAAAATACGAAAACCATTGATGAGATCACAGAGGATGTAAAGATCGATCAGTCCGTGATCGGCTCCTGCACCAACGGGCGGATGGACGACCTGCGGACCGCCGCGGCGATCCTCAAAGGGCGCAAGGTGAAAAAAGGAGTGCGCTGCATCGTGATCCCGGCTACCCAGGCTATCTATCTGCAGGCCATGGAGGAAGGGCTGCTGAAGATTTTCATCGAGGCGGGAGCCGTAGTCAGCACCCCCACCTGCGGTCCCTGTCTGGGCGGATATATGGGAATTCTGGCTGCCGGCGAGAGATGTATCTCCACCACCAACAGAAATTTCGTAGGACGTATGGGACATGTGGATTCGGAAGTTTATCTGGCCAGCCCGGCTGTGGCGGCAGCCAGCGCGGTGACAGGAAAAATCAGTGCTCCGGCAGAGCTTGGAGAGTAAGGAGGTATCTATGCAGGCAAAAGGAAGAGTATTCAAATACGGAGACAATGTGGATACGGATGTGATCATTCCGGCCCGCTACCTGAATTCTTCAGATCCGGCGGAGCTGGCGACCCACTGTATGGAAGATATTGACAAAGAATTTGTAAAGAAGGTGCAGAAGGGCGATATCATCGTAGCCAATAAAAACTTTGGCTGCGGCTCCTCCAGAGAGCACGCTCCCATCGCGATCAAGGCTTCCGGGGTAAGCTGTGTGATCGCTGAAACCTTTGCCAGAATTTTCTACAGAAATTCCATCAATATCGGACTTCCGATCATTGAATGCCCGGAGGCGGCCAGAGATATTGAGGACGGCGACCAGGTGGAGATTGATTTTGATTCCGGCATGATCTATGACAGAACAAAGGGCACTCAGTACAAAGGCCAGGCGTTCCCGGAGTTTATGCAGAAGATCATTAAGGCAGAAGGACTGGTCAATTATATTAATCAGCAGAATTGATCTTTTAATTCTGGCATCATTTGACACTATAAAATCTCTTTTTCGACGGATACTATTTCTGCCGGAACTGTACTGAAAAACAGTTCCGGCAAATCCGGACGAAAGGAGATTTTATTTTATTATGGAAGAAAGACCCTTGGCAATGGCCTTTGTGCCGGTCCAGCAGTGGGGCGGGCTCTGGGAGGACCAGGAAGCCTTTGAGAGAGGAACGATTTTCCGGGATCTGAATCTGCCCTTTTACGCCGCGGAAGAACTGCGGCTTCCCGGAAAGGATCAGGAAAAGACAGAAAGAGAAAAACTGCTGCTTGACATCTGCCGGATCAGCTTTGTTCTGGATGACCTGACGCTTTATCTTGACACCCATGAGGACGACCGCAGCGCCTTAGATCTGTACAGAGAGAAATCCGGAGAAAAAGAAAAACTTATGAAACAGTTTGCAGAACAGTATTATCCCCTGACCAGAGACTGTATCAGCAGCTGCGGCAGGGAGGAGGCCGGCTTCTGCTGGCAGATGGGGCCGATGCCCTGGGAAGGAGAGTGCGGCCATGTGGCATTATGAAAAACGTTTGCAGTTTCCGGTAAAGATCACGAAAACCTGTCCCAAGACCGCCCAGCTGATCATCAGCCAGTACGGCGGACCGGACGGGGAACTATCTGCCTCTATGAGGTATCTGGCCCAGAGATATTCTATGCCGGTAAAAGCGGCAGGAGGCCTGCTGACTGATATCGGTACAGAGGAACTGGCCCATATGGAAATGATCTGCGCCATGGTGTACCAGCTTACCCGGAATCTTACGCCGGAACAGGTGAAGACAGGAGGATTTGACGCTTACTATATCGACCACACAGCGGGGCTCTGGCCCCAGGCGGCGTCGGCTCTTCCCTTTTCTTCGGTAGAATTCCAGTCCAAAGGAGACGCGGTGACGGATCTGACGGAAGATCTGGCGGCGGAACAGAAGGCAAGAACCGTCTACGACAACCTTCTGAGGGTGATCCAGGATCCGGAGGTGCGGGAGCCTCTGAAATTCCTTCGGGCCAGGGAGATCGTCCATTTCCAGCGTTTCGGGGAGGCGCTGGAGAAGGTAAAGGATCACCTGGACAGCCGGAATTATTATTATTTTAATCCGGAATTCGATAAATCTATGTATTCCAGGCCGCCGGTCCGCCTTTAAAACGGCTTTTTATTTGACGAAGGGCTTCTCATCCGGTATAATCAGAAAAAATGCCGGAACGGAGAAGAATTTATGGAATTTGTGATCGAACACCTGCAGAAACATTTTGAAAAAAAGGAAGTTTTAAGAGACATCAGCTTTTCCTTCCAGAGCGGAAAGATCTACGGGCTCCTGGGACGGAACGGGGCGGGAAAGACCACCCTTTTCAACTGCCTGAACCGGGATCTGAAAGCGGACGGGGGAAGATTCTTTATGCGGGAGCAGGGACAGGAGCGGGAGATCAGAGCAGAGGAGATAGGCTACGTGCTGTCCACGCCGGCGGTTCCGGAATTCCTTACCGGAAGAGAATTTCTGAACTTTTTTCTGGAGATCAACCGGGATAGTGTCCGGGATCCTAAAACTCCGGACGAATATTTTGAGATGGTCAATATAGAGCCGGAAGACAGGGACAAGCTGCTGAAAGACTATTCCCACGGCATGAAGAATAAGATGCAGATGCTGGTGCAGATCATTGCCAGACCTTCTATTTTGCTGCTGGATGAGCCCCTGACCTCCCTGGACGTGGTGGCGGCGGAAGAAATGAAACAGCTGCTCCGCGCCCAAAAGGAGGAAAGGGTGCTGATCTTTTCCACCCACATTATGGAACTGGCCCTGGATCTCTGTGATGAAATTGTAGTTCTGAACCAGGGCGTCCTGGAGGAGATTGGACGGGATGATTTGGATCAGGGAAAATTTAAGGAACGGATCATCAGGATCCTGAAGGAGGACATGCATGTTTAAAGCCTTCCGAATTTCTTTTTCCCTGAAAAATACATACCGGATCAATACCATTCTTTTTTCCCTGAAACAGATTCCGCTGATCAGAAAACTTCTTCCCGCTTCTCTCTACTGCAGCAGGGGGCTGAAGAGATTCGGACTTGTGCTGTCTATTCTCCTGGAGATCATCGGGGCTTTGCTGGGAAAGGCTCTGTACCTGTTTCTCATGGTTTACTGGGCAGGCACTCTGTACGGGGCAGAGAACCTTCCGGAGAGGTACGGCCATATCCTGTTTTTCCTGACTCTGATCGGCGCTTACATGAACACATACATGTTTAACCCATCCAACGATAAATATTACGCGATGATCCTTATGCGCATGGACGCCAGGGCCTATACCCTGTCCAACTACGTGTATACGCTGATCAAAACGGGGGCCGGTTTTCTGCCCTTCCTGCTTTTGACCGGATGGATGGCCGGGGTTCCCCGCTGGTTTCTCCTGGTCAGCCTTGGATATATTCTGGCGGCCAAGCTTGCGTGGGCCGGATATTTCCTGAGAAAATTTGAAAAAACCGGAATCTGCAGAAATGAGAATCTTTCCCCCGGGACGGCCTGGGCTCTTACCGGAATTTTGCTGGCAGCGGCCTACGGCCTGCCTGCTTTTGGCATCTGCCTGCCTCTGCCCGCCGCCGGGGCCGCGTCTCTGGTCCTGCTGATCCCGGGCATCTTAGGTGCTGTGAAAATTGCCGGCTTTGGCCGCTACCGGGAAATGTATCAGATGCTTCTGGCAGAAAAGCGCCAAGGGACAGACGCAAACCGGGCAGTACAAAAAGCGGTTATTGACCAGAACCGGAAAAATATCAGCGGGGAGGAGGGCATTACGACCTCCCGTAAAGGATTTGCCGGTTTTCAGGATCTTTTCATGAAGCGCCACCGGAAGATCCTGTGGAAATCCGCTGTGCGGATGGCGGCCATTCTGCTGTTTCTCTGGGCCGGCGCCATGCTGGCGGTCCGGATAAACGCGGCGGCCGCCGCCGCGGTCAATCAGCTGCTGCAAAAGGCGCTGCCCTGGTCGGCGTTTATTATGTATACCATCAACCGGGGAACCGCTTTTACCCAGGCTTTGTTTATGAACTGCGACCACAGTATGCTCACTTATTCTTTTTATAAGAAACCGGCTTTTGTTCTGAAGCTGTTCCGGCTGCGGCTGCTGGGGATCATTCAGGTAAACCTGCTGCCGGCGGCAGTGCTGGCTGCAGGAACGCCGTTGCTTTTATACTGTTCCGGAGGCGCGTCAGATCCTCTGTACTACGCCCTTTACCCGGCCTCCATTCTGGCCCTTGCCGTATTTTTTTCGGTTCACTATCTGACACTGTATTATCTGCTCCAGCCCTATACAGCCAGCACAGAACTGAAAAGCGGAACCTACAGTCTGGCAGTCTGGCTTACATATCTGGCCTGCATGCTTCTGCTCCAGCTGAAAGTGCCGCCGCTGGTTTTCGGCGGCCTCTGTGTGGCTTTCTGCCTGGCTTACAGCCTGTCTGCCTGCATTCTGGTCTACCGGATGGCGGGAAGGACCTTCCGCATACGCAGTTAGGAGAAGTTCTGCCGCTGAAAATTCCTGCGGCAGCGGCGGTAATACAGAAGGCCGGTGAGATCCGCGGCAAACCAGCCGATGGGAACGGCGGCCCAGATGCCGGTGACTCCCAGGAAGGGCACAGCGGAGAGGGTGTAGGCCAGAAGAACCCGCAGTCCCAGAGAGATTACAGTCAGCACGATGGACATCAGAGGCTTCTTGACTGCCCGGTAGAAGCCGTACAGCAGAAAGAGGATCCCGATGCCGCAGTAGAAGCTGCCCTCTATCCGCAGATACTGGACGCCGACAGCTACGATTTCTGTCTCTGAGGGATCAATGAAAATGTGCATCAGAGGTCCGGCAAAGAAAAAAACCACGGCGCTGATGGTCAGGCTGAAGATCACAGAGGACAGGACAGCGCAGCGGAATCCGGCAGATACCCTGTCGGATTTTTTCGCGCCAAAGTTCTGAGCCACAAAGGTAGAAAAGGCGTTTCCGAAATCCTGTACCGGCAGGTAGGCAAAGGAATCGATTTTTACTGCTGCCGCAAAAGCGGCCATGACAGACGCCCCAAAGCTGTTGACCAGCCCCTGGACCATAAGAATTCCGAAATTCATCACAGACTGCTGGATACAGGTGAGAAAAGACAGGTTAGCCACCTCCTTCATCACCCGGGGCAGAAAATGAAAATGTCTTTTTTGAAGCCGAAGTTCGGGAAAACGGATCAGGGTATACAGGAAAATGCCCAGCCCGGACACATACTGGGAAATGACCGTCGCCAGAGCGGCTCCCTTTACGCTCCAGTGAAAGCCCACCACAAAAAGCAGATCCAGGCCGATATTCAGCAGGGCGGAGAGCGCCAGGAAAATCAGAGGCGTCACGGAATTTCCCACAGCCCGCAGCAGGGAGGCAAAATAATTATATAAGAAAACGGCTGCGATGCCGGCAAAAATAATCTGCAGATAGTCTCTCATCAAGGGATATATTTCGGAGGGAACCTGCAGCAGGCCCATGATCGGATCGATGAAAAGGAATACAGCCACATTCATGACTGCCGCCGCCGCCCCGATCAGAAGAAAAGAATGAAAAATTCCGGCTTTCAGCCCTTCACGGTCGCCTTCTCCGTAGCGGATAGAAAAAATCGCGCCGCTGCCCATGGACAGTCCCAGAAGGATAGAAGTCAGAAAGGTCATCAGCGTATAGGAACTGCCTACCGCCGCCAAGGCATCGGAGCCTACAAAGCGCCCGACGATCAGTGTATCAGCTACATTGTACAGCTGCTGGAGCAGATTTCCCAGCATCAGAGGAAGGGCGAAGCGGATCAGTCCGCGGAAAATAGGCCCCCGGGTCAGTTCAATATGCATAGTTGCCATCTCGCTTTCATTATGTTAAATTAAAAATACCAAACTGTAAATATTTTATTTCTGTATTGTACATATGTCAATATAAAACTTACAAAAAGGAGGATGAGAGATGTTTTTGGATGGATTGGATGAGGCGGATCAGAAAATCCTGGAACTTTTGATCGAAAATGCCAGGCTGCCTTACTCGGAGATCGGAAACCGGGTGGGGATGTCCCGGGTAGCGGTAAAGGCCAGGATCCAGGGAATGGAGGAAAGAGGAGTGATCGAAGAGTATACGGCGGTGATCAACCCCCAGAAGATCAGCGGGGCAGTTTCCTGCTATTTCGATATCGAGACAGAGCCGGGCGCTCTTGAGGAGGTGGCCAAACGCCTCTGCGCCAATCAGGCGGTGACCCAGATCTACCGCATGACGGGAAACTGCCGTCTGCATGTCCATGCGGTGGCCTCCGGACAGGAAGAAATGGAGAGGCTGATCCGAGAGGAAATGGATCAGCTTCTCGGTGTGACCAAGCTGGAGAGCCATGTGATCTTAAGCCGGATCAAAGATGTAAAAGGTCTTCGGCTGTAAGAAGGAAATTGCCTGTCTGTTTTTTATGAGGTATAATAAAAAACAGAATTTTTAATATATCATTACTGCTTGAAGACAGGCTGCAACAGGGAGGAACCAGATGTATAAAGTACTGATCGCGGATGATGAAATAAAAGTCTGCCAGCTGATCGAGAGCTTAGTGGAATGGGAAAAATTAGATCTTCAGCTGGCGGCTATGGTACATAACGGGCTGGCGGCGGTAAAAGCCGTAGAAGAATTGGATCCGGATATTGTGATTGCAGATATCCGTATGCCGGAACTGGACGGACTTGCGCTGCTGAGGCGGATTAAAGAGGCAAAAAAAGACATATATTTCCTGATTATCAGCGGATACAGAAACTTTGAATACGTTCGGGACGCTCTGCAGAATGAAGCAGAGGATTATCTGCTGAAACCGATCCGTAAAGCAGAATTGCATGGAGCGCTGCAGAAGATAATTGATAAGATGAATAAAAAACGGGAATTTTCCAAAAATGTAAACTGTCTGCGCCAGGGAGAATTTGTCCGTGGAATTCTGGAACACCGGACAGAGGAAGATTATCCGAATTCCCCTGATTGGATCAATGAAAAATTTAACTGCGGATTTACCGGAGCGCAGATAAGTGTTTTCGCAGTTAAGATCGATATATGGACGGACCAGAATTTTTCAGAAAGTATCTCTGTTTTGGGAAGGAGAGCCTGCCAGATCGCCTGGAGGGAACTGGAAAAAAGCGGATTTATATCTTCTGCAGCCGCGGAAAAGGATATGCTTTTGGGTATTGTGGACGGCAGAGCAGCCTGTTCAGAAGAGTTCAAGAATTGTCTCAGACATATTGTGCGGGATATAAACGGGGTCAGCGACGAGACTATGAGAGTACGTGCCGCAGCCGGCGTAGGAGGGTGCGGAAGCTTCCGGGACCTTTACCGCCTGGCTGCAAAATCCCAAAGACTGGTTTGGGACCGGCTGTGGATAGAGAATGCAGATATTATTTTGGATGAAGAAGACACAGAAAAGTCAGAGGGAGATTTTTTTCCTTTCGGGCTCCAGAGAGATTTCCGCAACGCGGTGGAATGCCTGAATGAGGAGCAGGCCTTTAAAGTCATAGATGCTGTTTTAGGCAACATAAACAGAGAAAAATATCTGTGGGCATCGGGATGGAAAATATACGAAGCCTTTGAAAAAATGTTTTCCGCAGTAGGTAATATGATTAAGAAAATGATGCCGCCGACAGAACTGTCGGAGTATTTTCGGGGCGCTGTTTCCCGGCTGCGGATGTGCGGCAGTCTTTTAGAATTGTGCCGGTATACGAAGAAGACAATTTCTTACCTGTTCCGGGAAGTCAGAAAAAATAAAGAATTTCTGCAGCGGAAACCGGTCCGGGACGCAAAACAGTATATCTGCGATCACTTTTCTGAAGAGTTGACGCTGGAGGCGGTCAGCGCCCGGGCAGGCCTGAATCCCGCGTATTTTTCTACTGTTTTTAAAGCGGAAACCGGGCTGACTTTTACAGAATATCTTACGGATATCCGGATTGAAAAGGCAAAAGAACTGCTGCTGAATCAGGAACTTTCGGTTTCAGAAGTGGCTTGGAGCGTGGGATATAAAGATGACAAATATTTTATGCGTGTATTTAAGAAAACAGCAGGGCTTACTGCCGCAAAATACAGAAAGCTTTACAGATGAGGTTTGAGTATGAAAACATTCAGCAGCCGTTTTAAAGGATTTGCCGCGGGCTTTCTGGCCTTTTGGATTCTGGAAGGCCTTTTTGCTCTGTTTTTATTTCAGGAAGCCGTCTTTTCAAAAAGAGCTGTATTTCTGGCTGTACACTTCTGTGCCGCCGGAGCCTTTGCCCTGGTTTTCTGGAGACGCATCCGAAAACCTTTCAGAAAAACGGAACAGGCCATGGAAGATTTCGGGCAGGGTTACATAGATCAAAGTGAACTGAAGAAGCAGATGCCAGTATCAAAGGGGTATACGGAAATGCTCCGGCAGTTTGATTCTGTCATAGACAGAAAAGAACTGCTGAAACTGGCAGTGGAACAGTCCCGGCTTATCGCTCTGCAGAATCAGATGAATCCTCATTTCTTATATAATACACTGGATGCCATCCGGGGAGATGTCCTGCGGGCGGGAATGACAGAACTGGCGGGGACGATGGAAGCCCTGTCTATGTTTTTAAGTTATTCAATTTCGGAATTGGATAAGTACGCGGCGGTCGGAGAGGAAATCTGCAACGTTAAGGATTATTTTCAGGTTCAGCAGTATCGTTTCGGAAAGAAGCTGAAACTGAAGATTGATCTGTCAGAGGCAGATCCGCAGGTCAATGATTTTTATATTACAAGAATGACGCTGCAGCCTTTGGTGGAAAATGCCATCTCTCACGGACTGGAGAGAAAAGCATCCATGGGAACTGTAACGGTGAAAGTTATCCAGACAGAGAAAAAAATATTTCTGCTGGTATCAGACGACGGCGTGGGGATGTCCCAGGAGGAAACAGACCGGCTGAACGCAATGCTTCACAGACCGGGCACGCTGGTGGCGGGACAGAAGGGAAAGGGAGGGATCGCTCTCAGCAACGTGAACACCCGCATAAAACTGTTGTTTGGGGACGAGTATGGACTGACTGTATTTGCGCAGCAGGGAATCGGCTGTACGGTTCAGGTTAAATGTCCGATTCTCACAAGGAAGACGGTATATGAAAAAAGAACTTCTGAGTATTGAAAACGGCAGATGTGCCGGCGGAGGGCGCAGATCTATGTATTCCATTTTTCTGCAGGTGCTGGACGGGGATCTTATGGGCATCGCGGCGGACAACAGTTCAGATCTGGAAACAATACTGCGCATCCTGTCAGGACAGAAAAAACTGGATCAGGGACGGATCAGTATCCGGGAAAATCCTCTGGGCGCCAAAGAAGATATAGAAGAATTGAAAAAGCAGACGGCAGTGATTTCCTCCAAATCTGCTTTGATTCCCAATCTTACCATCGCGCAGAATATTTTTGCGATCCAAAAGAAGACAGCCATTTTTTTCAGAAAAAAGGAAAGCGAATTCCAGCTGAGAAAGAAGATGGATCTTTTGGGAATCCGTCTATCGGTAGACATGCCTGTAAAAAAGCTGAATATCGTTCAGCGGATAGAATTGGAAATGCTGAAAGCCTGGCTGCTGGGACATGCAGTCATTGCCCTGGATCTCAGGGACGTTTATTTTTCTGAGGAAGAACTGTCCGTTCTGAAACAGTATCTGGAACGTTACAGAAAATTAGAGTGTGGAATTTTGATTTTAGATCTAAATATGAATCGCCTTGCTTATCTGACAAAGAAAATTACTGTTCTGTCAGGAGGAAAAACTATCGGCGTATTTGCGTGCGATGAGAGGATCCAGCAGAAACTGAGGAACATCTTCCGGAACCCGGAGGAAACAGTGGAGCCTAGGGCTTCAGGAGCCGCGGAAAAAGAAGTTTTCTGCGCGGACCATGTTCAGATTCCCGGCCTTTCGGAATTGAACTTTGCTGTAAGAGAGGGAGAGACTATGATTCTTCAGGCGCCTGACTGGAAATGTTCGGAAAAACTGCTCGCTCTTTTTAAAGGAGAACTTTCCCCCGAAAGCGGAAACATCCGTATCCGGGGACGAAACTATCAGGCTCTTGGCGCGGCAGGAGCGCCGGGGCAGTCGGTAGTGATTCTGGAGCCGCCGTATCAGGAGTCTCTGTTTGGAAATCTGTCAGTCTATGATAATTTCTGTATCGCAAGAGGCTGCATCCGAAAAGGACTATGGGCGAATAAACACTACAGGCAGAGTATACGGGACTATATCCGAAAAGTATTCGGAAAAGATATTTCTGAGAACAAAGTTACAGAACTCACCGCCAGGGAGGCTCAGAGGCTGGTATGGTACCGCTGGATCTTCTTTGCGCCGGAACTTCTGGTGTGCGTGGATCCGGCGGACAGCGTGGATCTGGATCTGCGGAAAGATATCCGGGAATATCTTTCTCTTCTGTCGGAGCGGGGAACAGCGCTGATTTTGATTGAGAGAAACGCCTGGAAGGATTATGGAGATCCGGGCAGATGCATCCGTATTTCCGGCTCCGGTCCGGAACATTAAAGGCCGGGTCTTATAAAAATAAATCTAAGATACAGATATCTCTGAAAAATTCGGAGGTATCTGTATTTTTTGTACAAAAAAATGCTAAAAAAATCATTAAAAGAGACAAAATAAACGAATATCCAAAAATTGTCCACCTTTTCTAATGAGCGTCAGTTGTTCAGATACAAAAAAATGAATATTATGTTTTTAGTAAATCGGCCGGATGACTGTGATAACTGGAGAGAGGAGGTACCTTATGAGCGGGTATCAGGGAGAATACGTTCTTGAAATGCAGAATATTGTAAAAGTTTTCCCGGGTGTGCGGGCGCTGGACGGTATGAGTATAAAAATACGTCCTGGAACAGTACACGCTATTGCAGGAGAAAACGGAGCAGGAAAATCCACGCTGATGAAGGTGATCAACGGAGATTATACGGCGGAGGAAGGAAAAGTAATTTATAAGGGAAAAATACTTGGAAAGAGAACAATCATGGAAACAATCCAGATGGGAATTTCTATGATCCGCCAGGAAATGAATCCGATCCGTCAGATGACGATTGCCGAAAATATATTTTTGGGCAGAGAGCCCCAGAAACGAAAGGGGTTTGTTGATTTTAAAAAGCTTAATGAAAATACAAATAAGCTGCTGCGGGAACTGAACATGCCCTTTGAGGCAACACAGAAAATGGATACGCTTAGCATCGCTGCCCAGCAGCAGGTGGAAATCGCAAAGGCGATCAGCTGCAATGCTTCAGTGATCATTATGGATGAACCTACTTCCGCAATTTCGGACAATGAAATCGAGATCCTGTTTCAGCAGATCAGAAGCCTGAAGAAAAAAGGGGTCGCTGTGATCTATATTACCCATAAGATGAACGAGATCATGGAAATTGCCGATGAAGTAACGATTATACGGGATGGTGCCTGGATCAGTTCCGGTCCGATCAGCGATTATACCAGCGATAAAATTATCTCTTTGATGGTAGGAAGAAAAATCACCAATATTTTTCCGAAAGAAGAGGCTCCCATTGGGAAAACGGTTCTGGAAGTAAAAGGACTCAGCAGCAGAGGCGTGTTCCGTGATATCAGCTTCAGCGTCCGGGAAGGGGAAATACTGGGGTTCGCGGGGCTGGTGGGAGCAGGCCGCTCAGAGGTCATGCGGGCTGTATTCGGCCTGGATGAATTTCAGTCAGGTGAAATCCTGGTAAACGGCACAAAGGTAGATATCCGCCGGACAGAAGATGCCATTGATGCCGGAATCGTGATGGTGTCGGAAGACCGCCGGGCAGAAGGGATCATTCCTGTACGCTCAACCAGAGAAAATATTACGCTGCCGTTTATCAGAAAATTCCGCCGGCACGGGCTGATTGACAAAAAGACAGAACAGAAAACAGCAGCGGATATGATTGAAAAATTTAAAATCAAAGTTTCAACCCCTGAACAGGAAATCCGGAATCTGTCCGGAGGAAACCAGCAGAAAGTAATCCTGGCAAAATGGATTCTGGGAAAGCCCAAGGTTCTGATTCTGGATGAACCGACCAGAGGAATTGATGTGGGATCAAAATCAGAAATACACCGGCTGATGTGCGAGTACGCAAAACAAGGCCTGGCCATCATTATGATTTCTTCGGAACTGCCGGAGATTTTGGGGATGAGCGACCGGATCATGGTGATGCGTGAGGGAAGGATTTCCGGTGAATTAAGGCGGGAAGAAGCGGACCAGGAAGCAATCATGCGCCTGGCTACCTGAGAAGGAAGAGAGGAATACAGCTTATGAAAAAAGAAAGAAAAAAATTCAGCTTTGCGGAGTTTTACAACAAATTCGGAGTTGTTACGATCCTGGTCATTGTTTTTATCGCAGCGGCGCTTTTGTCACCTAATTTTTTGAAACTGACCAATTTGACCAACGTGCTGAGACAGATTGTTGTGGTGACGGTAATCGGCTGCGGAGCCACCTTTGTTTTGATCACTGCTCAGATCAATATCGCTTATGATTCTCTGATTGCCTGTATCGGCTGCACAGCCTGTATTGCGATGGTGGGAACGAAAAATGTTTTTGTCGCTGTGATCGCCGGCGTTGCGCTGGGAGCCCTGATCGGATATTTTTACGGCTTTTGTGTGACAAAATTTTCGATGCCGGGCTTCATCGTAGGTCTGGCCATCGATACGATCGCATCGGGCGCCATTTTGCTGGCGACTAACGGGAATCCGGTTTCTCAGCTGGGAGCATTTACCGTGATCGGACAGGGACATATTTTCGGCGTTATTCCCATTTCTGTGGTGATCATGTTCGCGGTTTTGATCATCAGCTACATTATTCTTAATAAAACCTGCTTTGGAAGGAAAGTATACGCGGTAGGCGGAAACCGGACGGCGGCCATCGCTTCAGGCATCGACGCGGACAAAGTGATCCGCACGGTATATGTGTATGACGGGATCATGACAGCAATTGCGGCGATCATATTTATGTCAAGACTTTCATCAGGGCAGCCGTCAGCAGGCGTTGGCTATGCCTTTGATGCGATTACGGCGGTAGTGGTTGGCGGTGTTTCTATTTACGGAGGCACAGGAAATGTTCTGGGAACGATCGTCGGCGCCGCTATCGTAGGTATTTTGAATAATCTGATGAATTTGAAAAACGTCACCAGTTACTGGCAGGATATTATTTCCGGCATTGTAATCCTGCTGGCGGTTCTGATGGATGTCATGACAAAGCGGGCTTCATCCAATGCCATCAAAAAAGCCATGGCGGACAGAACACAGAAGACATCGGCTTAAAGAAACTTATGGGGCAGTCCCGATAAGGATAAAAATTATATAATAGGAGGGAAACGAAATGAAAGAAAGAAGAAGGTTAATCTCATGGTTATTAGCGGGAACAATGGCTGTTATGCTGGCGGGCTGCGGAGAGGGAACAAACGGAGAAAACACGGCAGATAAAAGCGGCAGTCAGAACTCCGGCTCCGGAGAAACCTGGACAATAGGATTTGCCAACCGTCTGGCATCAGATACCTTTTTAAAACTTTTGCAGGACAAGTTTGTCGCCCTCTGCGAGGAGGACGGAAGTTTTGAAGTAGTCCTGGCGGATGCCAACAATGACAGTCAGGCCCAGATCGATCAGGTGGCTAATTTCATGGTTCAGGAAGTAGATGCGCTGGTTCTCTGCCCGAATGACGGAGATTCACTGGTTCCGCAGATCAAAGAGGCCAATGAAAAGGGAATTCCAGTTTTCTGTTTCTCACAGGAGGCAAGCGGAGGGGATTTTGTGATGGTAGGAATATCGAATTATGACTGCGGCCTGCAGCAGGGCCAATGGTGCAGCGAAAATCTGCCGGAAAATGCCAAGATCCTTTATCTGGGAGGAAACAGCGGATTTCAGACTTCTATCGACAGAAAAGAAGGCTTTCTGGACGGGATCGGGGACCGGCTTGCGGACAACGGCGGAGATGTGGAGATCCTTTCCTATCAGGAATGCATGTATACCATGGATGAAGGGATGACAATTACGGAGGACTGGATTCAGACGTTTGAAGATTTTGACGCTATCGTGGCAGTGAATGATCTGTCGGCGCTTGGAGCAGTTCAGGCTCTTAAAGCCGCCAATAAACTGGATGGAGTTGATGTAATAGGAATCGACGGAATTGCTGATGGAATAAAGGCGGTCAGCGACGGCGAAATGGCCATGACTGTTTACCAGGATCCTAATCTGCAGGCGGAAGCTCTGTATAATGCTCTTATAGAAACCAGAGAAGGAAATATGCCCACAGAAGACATTAATGTAGATGTCATCACAGTCACAGCAGAAAATGTTGCTGACTATACTTCATAAATCACCAAAGACAAAGGAGAGTTGCCAAAGTGAGGCGGCTCTCCGGCTATCCGTGGGAGGGATTTGTATTATGTATAAAGGTATTGAATTTGACCCTGCATATAACCGTTTGTTTCTTGACCTTTCTTTCCTTTCGGGGGAAAGCAGTGTAAAGCAGGAACCTGTTGATCCCGCCGATCCCTATCAGGCTCCGCACAGAGGAAAGTTTACAAAGAGGATCAGGGCGGACGACACAGACAGAGAGTATGCCCTGTACATTCCGGATCATTTTCCGCCTTTTGGAGACGGGATTCTGCTTTTTGCTCCCGGAGGCGAAAGCGCTTCCGAGTTTATTGAAAAAAGCGGGATAAAAGAAATTTCCGAAAAAAAGACCCTGCTGTTTCTGGTCCTGGAATCGAGAGAAAAGACCTGGAGACAGTGGACGGAGGAGGAGATTCTTGCTTATGCCCGGACAGCCTTTTTTGATGTAAACCGCAGGGAACTTTGCAGTTGGAATGAGGCGGCATACTATGCGGCGGGATTGGGGGACGGGGCTTATGGCGCGCATTTGTTTATTCTGCTTTACAGCAGCGTTTTTGCCGGCTGTGTTCTGGCAGGAGATTCCGCGGTTTCAGAAGAATTCCGGAAGGCGGCAGGGAAGCTGCCGTCAGACGGGGATCCATATATTACAAAAGACAGGGTCCCGGTTCCCATGTGGCTGATTGGCGGAGATGAGGCTTCTTGTGATTATTTTAGGAGAGCTGCCGATGTTTCAGAAGAATGCAGCGTCAGAGACGGCATCCGTATGTATCCGCCGAAACCAGATCCCGTGATGTCACTGGTGGATGAACAGCCTTCAGCGGAAGTGTGGGTCTGCAGCACAGAGACACTGTCCGGCTGGACAAAAGAACGTTTCTGGGAGGAGATAACGGATTTCTTGCTCCGGTGCAAGCGCTGGGCAGGTACAGGAAACAGAAAACTTCGCAGAGCTCTGTCGGTAGAGCAGATCGGCCTGAAAAAAATGGAGCTTACTGTGGACGGGAAAAAGAGATTTTGGTATGTTTACGAGCCTTCAGCTTACCGGAGAGATCCTCAGAAAAAGCTTCCTATGGTAATCGGGCTCCATGGAATCTGCACGTCAGGAGAATTTTTCGCTCAGAATTCAGAATGGCACAGAGTCGCGGAAGCGAGAAATTTTATTATGGTTTATCCAAACGGATATATGCATATTTACGGCAGCTGTATGTGCGCTACCAGGGCCTGGGCGGGAGCAGGGATGAAAATGCCGGACGGCTGTGACGACATTTTATTTTTTAAGTCTCTGATTGAAACGATGTGCAGAACATATCCGGTGGACAGAACTAGGATTTACGCGGCAGGCCATTCCAACGGAGCTTCTATGGTCCAGATGCTGATCAAAAAAATGCCGGATACCTTTGCGGCTTACGGACCAAACGGCTATGCGGAAGGAGATACACAGGGGGAGAGCGCCGAATTGGAACCGTATGAGCATCACACCGTCTGTCCGGTCTGGCTGTTTAAAGGAGAAAAGGACATTGGATGCGGGGCGAGCCTACAGGAAGGATCGCCGAACGAAAAGGTACTTCGGCGTCTTTGCCTGCTCAACGGAGCAGATTACCAAAAACCGAAAATTTATAGAAATGGGATCTATACTAATTATATCTGGTATGACAGCAATGGAATACCAGTGGTGCGGTTCAGTGCTATGAGTGGATTTCCTCATGCCTATACGCCGGAAAATGCCTGGATGACCTGGGATGAGTATTTTTGCCGTTTCCGCCGGCTGCCGGATGGAGAAATAGAATATTTAGGATAAAGGAGAGCAATAGGGAAAGTGAAAATCTTGGAAAAAATCAGAGAAATTTTTGACCAGACACCTATTATTGATACACATTCCCATCTGTGTCCGGAGGAGGCGGAGTATGACAAATCTCTGGATTTGTTGTCCGACTGGGTTCCGGCATATCTGCTGGATGATCTTCATTCGGCCGGTTTGTCCGGAAAACAGGCTGCCGTGGTATTAGACAGCAGCAGGGATCCGGCCGAACGTCTGGAAATTTTGAAGCCTTTCTGGCGCAGAACGGAAAATACGGGCTATGCCCGTATGTGCAGCCTTACACTGAAGCATCTTTACGGGGCGGAAAAAATGACCGGAGAAAATATCCGAGAATTGAACCGGCAGTATAAAACATGGCACAGGGAAGGCGGACATTACCGCAGAGTTTTAAAAGATATCTGCAGAATCGAAAGGGCTGTTTCTGACTACAGTCTGTATCAGGGCATTCAGATGAAACACGATCCGGAATTTTTTCGCCCTGTTTTTCGGATGGATCATCTGATTCTTCCCAGAAACGCAGAGGATCTGAACCGGATTGAGGAAGAGTGCGGCTTTCCGGTAAACTCTCTGGATGATATGGCTGCGGCGGTGCCGGTGATCATGGACCGGGCTTTGCAAAACGGAGCAGTGGGATTTAAGGCGGGGCTGGCTTATGTCAGGAGTTTGAATTACGAGTTTGCCGATTATGAGGAGGCGCGCCGGGGATTTCAGGTGATCCGTTCTTTCCGCATAGGCCTGCCGGATGAACTCCATATGTCCGGAATGGTGCCAAAAGCATATCAGGATTTTATGATGCATGAAATCCTGCGGGCCGCCAATAAAAGGGGAGTGGTCTTTCAAATTCATACAGGCATGCACGCGGGAGCGGGAAATTATCTTCAGACCGCAAATCCGGTTCTTCTATCTAATCTGTTTCTGGAATATCAAAATGTGAAATTTGATATCTTTCATGCAGGGTATCCCTATTACCGGGAACTGGGAGTTTTGGCAAAGCAGTTTCCGAATGTTTATGCGGATCTGTGCTGGACGCATATCATTTCTCCGGCAGATTCCCGGGATGCGTTTGGAAGCTGGCTGGAAACAGTGCCTGCCGGAAAAATACTGGCTTATGGAGATGATCTGCACTCCATTGATCTGGTGGTAGGGCATACCCTGATGGCGAGAGAAAATATATGCGCGGTTCTGGCACAAAAGGTAGAGGAAGACATTTTTAATATAGAAGAAGCACAGAGAATCCTGAGCATGATCCTGTATGAAAATGCCAAAGAACTGTATAAAATATAAATTTTCAGCCGGGATAAAAAAGCGTCAGCAATTCATCCAGTGCCGGCGGGGCAGGGCGGCTGTTTTTGCGGGTGACGGCCAGCAGTTCGTTTTCCAGATTCAGGTCTTCGACTCTGAGAACTCTCAGCCTGTTTTCCCGCAGTTCCCGCTTTACCAGCACATCCGGCAGCACAGTGATCCCCAGGCCGGCTTCCGCGGCCTGGATCAAAGCGGTGGAATTTACACTGGTCCAGATCGGCTGGGCGGTGCGGCCCAGGAGATAGAGGCGGCTGTCCAGTGTGTCCCGGATCGCGCTGCCGGTTTCCCGCAGCAGCAGCTTTTCAGAACAGAATTGGTCCGCGGACAGCCGGGGAGAGGCAGGATAATCCGGAGAACAGAGAATCAGCAGACGGTAGCTGGCAAAACTCCGGCAGGAAAAAGGACCCTGGGGACGGGCTCCCTCGACGAAGGCGGCGTCGGCATCGCCGCGAAGCAGAGTCTCTATGGCTTCCGCCGCAGGCACAACCTTTACGTGAACGGCAGCCTCCGGCCTGCGCTCCTTGAATTTCTTCAGGATTCCGGGGAGCCAGAAAGCAGCGATGGTGATGCTGGAGACGATCTGAAGGGGAGGCTGAAACTCCGGGGTCCGCATGCGCTTTTCCAGAGATTCGCAGGCAGACAGAATCGGGAGAATTTCCTTCAGCAGCATGGAGCCACTGTATGTCAGGCGGATCTGCCGGGCAGTCCGGTCAAAGACAGTCATTTTGGTGTATGCTTCGATCTCATGAATGGCGTGGGACACGGCGGACTGGGTGATATACAGTTTTTTGGCCGCCGCGGTAAAACTTCCGGTCTCAGCGGTTGTTTTAAATATCAGATAATGGCGCAGGGAAAGCATGATTCCTCCTATGAAAAAAACTAATGGGTTATACAAAATTATATCGTTTTTCAGATGGACAAGCAAGTGATATAATATACTCCGGCCTCCGGCATCGTCCGGCGGCCAAAGTTTTGCAGACAGGAGGAAAGCATATGAGGGAGAAGCTTGCCCGGTATCTGTGGCTGGCGGGAACAAATCTTTTTATCAGCACATTTACCTTCGGCGGAGGTTATGTGGTGGTGCCTATGGTAAAAAAATATTTCGTGGAGAAAAAGAAAATCTTTGACGAGGAGGAACTTATGGAGATGGCGGCTATTGCCCAGTCTACGCCGGGGGCCATCGCCATCAACCTGGTATCCCTGGCCGGCTTCCGGGCGGCGGGCAGTCCGGGGCTGGCCATCAGCTGCGTCTGCGCGGTCATTCCGCCTCTGGTCATTTTGTCTGTCATTTCTGCCTTTTACGCGGCTTTTATTTCCAACGTTATGGCGGCGGCGGTGCTTCGCGGCATGCAGGCAGCGGTGGCTGCTCTCATCGTAGATTTTATTTTTGACATGGGTTCTATGATCCTGAAAGAAAAATCATGGTTTCTGAACCTTTTAGTAGTTCTGGCTTTCGCGGTCAGCTTTTTTACAGAGATCAATGTGATCTTTGTGATCCTGGCCAGCTGTGCGGCCTGTATACTCAGAGTAGCGGCAGGAAGGAGGCGGTAATATGGGGCTGATCCGTCTGATGTACGTGTTTTTCAAAATCGGCCTTTTCAGCATCGGGGGAGGATACGCCATTATCCCTCTGATCCAGGCGCAGGTGGTGGAGCACTACGGCTGGGTGACGCAGAAGACTTTTACGGATATCATTACCATTTCGCAGATGACGCCGGGTCCTCTGGCGGTGAACACCTCTACGTTTGTAGGTCTCCAGATCCGGGGACTGGCGGGAGCAGTCTGCGCTACGGTCGGATGCGTAGCTGCCGGGATTGCCATTTCTGTTTTTCTTTACCGCTTTTTTAAAAAGCACCGGCAGTCCGGGTATATACTGGAAGTGCTGAACGGGCTGAAGGCCAGTTCTCTGGGACTGATTATTTCCGCGGCTGCCAGTATCCTGGCGCTGGCTTTTACTGTTTCGGGAACAGGCACAGGGGCTATAGATTGGATTGCAGCCGCAGTCTTCGGACTGTCCCTTCTGGCTCTCAGAAAGTGGAAGGTGAATCCCATCCTGCTGATGTGCGCCGGGGGAGTGATCGGAATTTTTGTGTACGGAATTTAGGTGAAGAAAACCGGGACAGCATTTATAATAGGTATAAATAAGAAAAAAGGATGTGACGCATATGGAAATCTGTGTAAACAAAGTCAGGATTTTTTATGAGCAGGAGGGAAGCGGCCGGCCGGTGATCCTGCTGCACGGCAACGGGGAAGACCACCAAATCTTTCGGGAAGCAGCGGAGGTGCTGAGGGATTCTTTTACCGTCTATCTTCCGGACAGCCGCGGCCATGGACAAAGCGGTCCGGCAGAGGAATTCCACTATATGGATATGGCGGAGGATGTAAAGGCCATGATCGAGGCGCTGGATCTGAAGCAGCCGGCCCTGTACGGCTTCAGTGACGGAGGAATCGTAGGACTGCTGGCGGCCTCGCGGTATCCCCGGCTGCTGTCTGCTCTTATGGTCAGCGGAGCCAACACATCTCCCGGAGGTATAAAAAGAAAATGGATGCGCCTGTTTCAGGAAGAATATCAAAGGACCAGAGATCCCAAGCTGAAGCTGATGCTGCGGGAGCCCCATATTACCGAAAAACAGCTTTCCAAAATTCAGATCCCTGTGCTGGTGACGGCGGGAAGCAATGATATGATCCGGCGGAGAGACACTGAAAAAATTGCCCGCTGCATTCCGGACAGCAGTTTGAAAATTTTAAAGGGGGAGGACCACGGCAGCTATATTGTCCACCAGCGGAAAGCGGCGGAACTGTTCAGGGAGTTTCTGGGCGGAAGATAATTCTTAAAAAAGGGTAAGAAAAAGCAGTTCTTTTCCCCTGAAGGCCCGGAAAGATCAAAAAGATATATTTTGAGAGGGTTTTGATGATATATGCAAAAAAATCAGGGCTGATTTTGCTGTAATATTGTGCAATTATCCTAAATATACCCAAATGCGTGTATTGACAAAATTTCCCAGTCAGGGCATAATATTCGAGAAAGCATAGTGAAAATGTATAAAAGGCAATGCGATGAAATGGCCGCGCAAGCCGCGGCATCAGCAGTGCCTTTCATTATGCGGCCGTACCATTGAAGCGGAAAAAGGATGGGTATTCTTTTTCCGGGCTACATACTTATACAGGTAGCAGGGGGAGCTGGGCAGAAATATCCGGCTTCCAGAAGTCCTATAGAAATTCGCGGCTCTGTGGAAGAATTTCCGGCTGGCTGCGGCCGTTCTGAAATATACGGCAGGGAAGGAGAGGCGATCAAACAAAAGTCTTCGGAAACCGGAACCGGCGGCAGGGACGCGGAAAATTACGGCGAGAAACGCTGCAGTGAAGGACTTGCAGCTACACTGCTTTTTGCCCTGAAAAGAGAAAAAAGCAGAAAATACTCCATAAGAAGGGGAAAATTATGAGAAAGCTGAAAACATTTTTGAAGAAGAGCGCGGCTCTTGGCGCGGCATGTGCCATGACCCTGACCCTTCTGCCGGCCCAGAGCCTTGTTCTGGCGGAAGAATCGTCAGACAGCGCGGAGCCGGCAGCGGCGTCAGAGGACGGACTGGTACTCTGGTATGACTTTGAGTCTCTGAAGTCCGGTACCATTGTCAATGATATGAGCGGAAACGGCTATGCCGGTGTTATCCGGCCCACCGGTTCCCAGGTAACCACTACGGATGTAAACATTTATGGAAATGATTACACCGCCTATGATTTCCAGGGCGGCACGCCCAGCGATACCAACACTTACGTAGAACTTCCTTCCGGCGTATTTAACGGCCTGGAAGATATGACAGTAAGCTGCTGGGTAAAGATGGACGCTTCAGGAGGCAGGTATCAGAGAATCTGGGATTTCGGTTTTAAAGACGGTCAGAATTTTAATACGACTTCCTATATGTATCTGATCGCCGATGGAGCCAATTCAGGCCATACCGGCTATACAGCGGCTCTGACAAATGCCGGATGGGGAGAAGAAAAAGGTCCGGAGAAGGGCGAAGCCCTGGAGACCGGAAAATGGATCTTTACAACCGTTACCTTTGACGGCTCTGAAAAAGAACTGTCCCTGTATGAGGACGGCGTTCTGATCGGAACAGAGAAGACCGACGCGGATCTGTCTGTTCTGAAGGATGCGGACAATGCTCTGATCGGCTATGGCCAGTTCAAAAATGATATCATGGACGGACAGGTTGCGGATTTCAAGATCTACGACTATGCCATGACAGCGGAGCAGGTTGCTGAGAAATTCAATATCCCGGATGACGAAAAAGTCGCGAAAGACAAAGCATGGCTGGATCTGGGAGATGTCAGCGCTGTAGAAGACAACCTGACGCTTCCCACCGCGGGAGCCGCAGGCTCTGTGATCAGCTGGGCTTCTTCAGATGAATCTGTGATCGCCACAGACGGAACGGTTACCAGACCGGAGGCCGGAAAGGGCGATGCGACAGTGACTCTGACAGCCACCATCACATCCGGCGACGTAAGCGATACCAAAACCTTTGAGGTGACGGTAAAACAGAAACTTACTGCAGAGGAGATCGTAAGCCTGGATTCTGAGGCGCTGAAGCTGACCGGGCTGGCTGCTGTCAGTGAAAATCTGACGCTTCCCACCCAGGGTGAAAACGGCGCTTCCATCAGCTGGACAAGTTCTCATCCCGATGTGATCGCTGCGGATGGAACTGTGACCCGCCCGGTGGGAGATCCTGTGGATGTAACTCTGACCGCTACAGTTTCCTATGACAATGTGTCTGTGGAGAAGACGTTTACCGCCACAGTCGTTCCGGTTTACGAGAAACTGGATATTGTTGAAGTGCAGAATGTAGAGGTTGAGACAACTGTGGGAACACTTCCCTCCCTGCCCCGTGAACTGAGAGTCACCTATGAGGATGACAGCACTGGCAAGGTAAAAGTTGTATGGCCTACGGATCTGAAAGTAGAAGATTTCTCAACTGCGGAGACCACAGTAGAAGTTCACGGAACTCTGGTGGACTACGATGTGGAAGTTACAGCCACTGTACATGTGACTGACAAGGTATCCGAGGCACCCAAAGCCGTAACTACAGAATTCAATCTCAGCGATATCAGCCTGGACGGAACTGACACGATCTTCGGCCAGAATATGGCCAGAGATCTGGAGTATCTGAAAATTATGGACGCAGACCGGATGCTGTACAACTTCCGGCTTGCATTCGGACAGGATACTAAAGGGGCTGAGCCTCTGACCGGATGGGAGGAGCCCACCGGACTGCTGAGAGGACATTCCACCGGACATTTCCTCTCCGCGCTGGCACAGGCCTACGCCTCCACCGGCGAGTCTGCCTACAAGGACAAAATGGATTACATGGTATCCGAACTGAGAAAACTGCAGGAGCTGTCTGAGGGAGATCCCGCCAAGTTTGTGACTGAGTGTACACCCAGCGACGCAGCTCAGAGCAAGTGGAGCAAGGACTACACCACTTGGGGTGAGGGCTTCTTAAGCGCTTACTCTCCGGATCAGTTCGCTCTGCTGGAGCAGTATACTCCGTACGCAACGATCTGGGCTCCCTACTATACGCTGCACAAGATTATGGCAGGCCTGATCGACTGCTATAACTACGGCGGAAACGAGGAAGCTCTGGAGACCGCAAAGGATCTTGGAACCTGGATTTACAAGAGACTGAGCGGCTGTACTACCCCGGAACAGCGGGAGAAAATGTGGGCTATGTACATTGCCGGCGAGTACGGCGGAATGAACGAGTCCCTGGCAAGACTGTATGAGATCACCGGAGAAGAGAGATATCTGGAAGCTGCCAAAATGTTCGACCACACCAGCTGGTTCAACGATCTGGCCGCAAATGTGGATGTGGTCCAGGGCAAGCATGCCAACCAGCATATTCCGCGTATCGTAGGAGCCATCCATGAGTACGCGGCTACCGGAGATGTTTACTACTACAATGTGGCAAAGAATTTCTGGAAGATCGTAACAGACCGCTACGCCTATTCTATCGGCGGCGTGGGAACCGGTGAAATGTTTAAAGATCCCTACCGTCAGGGAAATAACATTCTCGGAAATGAAGGCCGCGGTGAGAACTGCGAGACCTGCGCGGCATACAATATGCTGAAGCTGACAAAAGATCTTTACAACTACGATCCGGACAACGCGGAGTACATGGATTACTATGAGAGAACCCTGATCAACCAGATCGCCGCTTCTCAGAGCCATGACACCACAGACTGGATGCACAACGGAACAACCTACATGCTTCCCATCGATCCGGGCCAGAAGAGAGACTACGATTCTGACTACGGCGGATTCACCTGCTGCAACGGAACCGGAATGGAGAACCATGTAAAATACCAGGCGGCAGCCTACGCGAAGAGCGATGACACTCTGTATGTAAATCTCTACATGCCCACCACCGTTACCTGGGATGAGATGGGAATCTCCGTAAAACAGGAGACCAAATTCCCCTCCGAATATTCCAAGCTGACTGTAAGCGGCTCCGGAGATTTCACAATGAAACTGAGAGTTCCCTACTGGGCAACTGCAGGATTTGAGGTTCAGGTAAACGGCGAGACCATCTGCACCAATCCGGAAGTAAGCACCTATGTAGAGATCAGCCGTACCTGGAGCGAGGGCGATGTAGTGACCATCCATATGCCCTACACCCTGCATCTGGACAAGACTCCGGACAAACTGGATTCGGACAACAGCACCGTTGCTTCCATTATGTACGGACCGCTGGTTATGGTGGCAAAAGACACCAGAGACACCTATGTTCCCATGAACTGGTACAAGGTAGTGCTCAGCGACAATCTGTCCGACAGCATCACCATTGTGACAGGAACAGATTCAGAAGATGTTCCGCATCTGACCACCAACGGCCTTGACTTCTATCCGATGTACGACGCGTATAACTACAGATATCACGCTTACGTGAAGGTAGAGGAAACTCAGTCTGTGCTGAATACAGATGACCTTCAGAATCTGGTGGACGCTGTGACCACCGGCGAGTCAACTCCGAACCGGGATGATTACAGCGAAGATCAGTGGGCAGCTCTTCAGGAAGCCATTGCCAATGCCCAGGAAGTTCTGGCAAAAGGCGAGGCAGCTACCCAGACGGATGTATATCAGGCATACAAAGCTCTGCAGGCAGCTCTGGCTGACACCACAGTCAATAAGGACGCACTGCAGGCAGCTGTAGACAATGCTGTAGCAGATACTGAGAAAGACAACTATACCGAGGACAGCTGGAACGCTTACCAGGCGGCACTGGCAAATGCGAAAGCTGTACTGGCAGATGAAAATGCTACAAAGGAAGACGTGCAGGCCGCTCTGGAAGCGCTGGAAGCTGCGAGGGAAGCTCTGAAGCCGGCAGAGGAAACTCCGGAACCGACTCAGGAGCCCACTCAGGAGCCCACCAAAGAGCCGACGAAGACACCGACTGACAAACCTTCCACTACGCCTGGAACTACAGGCAAACCCGGAACCACCGGAAAACCCGGAACCTCCGGAAAGCCCGGCGGCGCCAGCACCGGAGACAATTCTCCGATCACGGCGGCAGCTATGGCTCTGACCCTTGGACTTGGCGGAGCGGCAGTTCTGGCAGTTTACAAAAAAAGACATCAGGCATAAGGGCTGATGACAGAATGCTGAGATAAGATCAGCTTCTGAACAAGAAACCCGCCGGGGCGCAGAGTTTAAACTCTGTTCCCCGGCGGGATTTTTTGTGCCGTTTAAAGAAGTTTTGCTGTCAGTAAATAAAAAGGTTTTTCTATCAGTAATCCAGAGCTTTTTCCTCGCCGTTCAGGACTCTCAGTCCGCCCTGAGCCAGTGCCAGGAGCTCGTCCTCGCCTGCGTACACGGTAATGCCGCTGATATGGCTGACGCGCTGGCGGATCTCATCCACAACTCTGTCGCTGTAGGCGATGCCTCCGGTGAGAATGATCTGGTCAACCTTTCCGCAGAGTACCGCCGACATAGCGCCGATATCCTTGGCTACCTGATAGGTGAAGGCATGAAATACGTTTTCCGCTTCCTGATTGCCCTCCTCAAAGGCCATCCGGGTTACATCGCGCATATCGTTGGTGCCGAGATAGGCGTTAAGGCCGCCTTTTCCGTTGATTTTTTTGGCAATCTCCGCCTGAGTGTATTTGCCGGAAAAGCACATTTTTACCAGGGCGCCCACCGGAAGAGAGCCGGAGCGCTCAGGAGAGAAGGGGCCGTCCCCGTCCAGAGTATTGTTTACATCCACAACCCGTCCGCCGTGATGGGCTCCTACGGAAACGCCGCCGCCCATATGGGCCACGATCAGATTCAGTGAATCATAGGAAACGCCGTGTTCTTTGGCATAGCGTTTTGCCACTGCCTTCTGATTCAGAGCGTGGAAAATACTGATGCGGGGCAGTTCCGGCAGACCGGAGTAACGAGCCACCGGATCCAGCTCATCTACGACTACCGGATCCACGATGTAGGCGGGAATGCCCAGGGGACCTGCGATCTCATTTGCCAGAAGTCCGCCCAGGTTGGAGGCGTGCTGTCCCTGTTTTCCGATGCGGAGATCTTCAAGCAGCGCGGGGCTGACCTTGTAGGTTCCTCCGGGGATGGGCTTCAGGAGGCCGCCCCGTCCAATGACGGCGGAGAGCTCTTTCACGTCAAAATTTTTGCTCTTCAGAAAATCAAGGATCAGTTCTTTGCGGAAATCCATCTGATCTACGATCAGATTGTACTTGGCAATTTCCTCTGTGGGGTGGCGGAGAGTCTCCTCAAAGAGAAGTGTCTCGTCATCAAACAGACCGATTTTCGTGGATGTGGAGCCGGGATTGATGATCAGCAGTTTGTATCCCATAATAAATACCTTCCTTTCCTTTATAAGAAAGCCGCCATCCGGCGGCTTTTCTTTCTGAAATTATTCTGTCAGTGCCTTGGAGATAACGGCCGCAAAAGCGATGGAATTGATTTTGGTCTCAAAATCATCAGAGCGGGAAGTCAGGATAACGGGGGCGCTGGTTCCCACCAGTACGTTTCCGTTTTTGACCTTCGCTGTGCGGACCAGAATTTTGTAGGTGATGTTGCCGGCATCAATGTTGGGGAAGAGCAGGATATCTGCGTGTCCGGCTACCGGGTGCTCTACCTTTTTATGCTTGGCGGCTTCTTCATCGATGGCAAGATCCATGGACAGAGGTCCGTATACCTGGCAGTTTTTGATCTCGCCCCGCTCGCACATCTTTGTCAGCTCATCGGCATCCACGGTAGGCTGCATTTTGGGATTGACAACTTCTACGGCGCAGATAGGAGCGACCTTCGGGCAGTCAATGCCGCAGGCCTGGGCAACTTCCACGGCGTTCTCGATGATCTGTGCCTTTTCTTCCAGATTCGGATATGTGTTAAAGGCCACATCCGTCAGGAAAAGCAGCCGGTCGATGCCCTCGATTTCAAAAACGCAGACATGGGACATCATTTTTCCGGCCCGGAGTCCCACATCTTTATTGAGAACACTCTTCAGGAAAAGCTTTGTGTCCAGAAAGCCCTTCAGCAGAATATCCGCTTCCTTATTATGTACCAGCTCCACCGCTTTCAGGGCGGCGGCGGCCACATCGGGCTCATCAATGATCCGGAAACCGCTAAGATCCATCTTTAACGAATCGGCAATCCTGCGGATCTGCGCCTCGTCTCCTACCAGGATAGCGTCGGCGATGCCCCGCTCCTTGGCGATTTTGACTGCCTCCAGCACCGCGTCATCCTGGGCGACGGCCACAGAGAGGGTTTTCAGCTTTCCGGAACCGGCTTTGGAAATGATGTCATCGAATTTTCTAATCATTTGTTCGCACCTCACAGATATGAATTTCATTGATAATTATTTATTTAACAAGCCTAGTCTATCACTGATTTACGCCAAGGTCAATATAGAATCAGAAGAGAATTTTAAACACAATTTATACAAAATACAAAAATGCAAAAAAATTTTTTTCGTGATTATAACGAGAAAAAAACAGGAAAAATTTTATATAAAAATGATTGATAAATATTTGACAGGAGGATAAAAGAGGAGTATAGTAAGAGCATGAAGCGGCTGGCTGACAGCCTTCCGCAGATCAGTTTTTCAGGATAAATCAAAAGAGGTGCTAGTGTTAAGGAGGTAAGATATGGCAAAAAAAGTTGTTTTGGCCGGCGCATGCCGGACGGCGATCGGTAAAATGGGAGGTTCTCTGAGCACAACTCCGGCAGCGGATCTTGGAGCGATCGTGATCAAAGAGGCGCTGAACCGGGCGGGAGTTCCTGCGGATCAGGTGGATCAGGTATATATGGGCTGCGTTATCCAGGCCGGCCTGGGACAGAATGTAGCGAGACAGGCTTCCATTAAAGCCGGGATCCCGGTGGAGGCTCCGGCCATGACCATCAATATTGTCTGCGGCTCCGGACTGAACTGCGTAAACATGGCGGCTGCCATGATCCAGGCAGGTGAAGCGGATATCGTAGTAGCCGGCGGTATGGAGAATATGTCTATGGCTCCTTACGCACTGAAGAATGCCCGTTACGGATACCGCATGGGAAACGCACCCATGATCGATACCATGGTGAACGACGCGCTGTGGGATGTCTTCAACGACTACCACATGGGCATTACGGCGGAGAATGTCGCCGAGAAATGGGGACTGACCAGAGAGCAGCTGGATGAGTTCGCTGCCTCCAGCCAGCAGAAAGCCTGCGCGGCCATCGAGAACGGACGTTTTAAAGATGAGATCGTGCCGGTGGAAGTAAAACAGAAAAAGAATACCTTTGTTTTTGATACAGATGAAGGCCCCCGTCCCGGAACTACGGCGGAGAGCATCGCGAAACTGCGCCCGGCATTTAAAAAGGACGGCATCGTGACAGCGGGAAATGCTTCCGGCATCAATGACGGAGCAGCCGCCATCGTGGTGATGAGCGAGGAAAAGGCAAAAGAACTGGGCGTGAAACCCATGGCTACCTGGGTGGCAGGCGCTCTGGGCGGCGTAGATCCCGCTATCATGGGCGTCGGACCTGTTCCGGCAACCAGAAAGGCTATGGAGAAGGCGGGCCTGAAGGTTTCCGACATGGATCTGATCGAGGCCAACGAGGCATTTGCGGCACAGTCTCTGGCAGTCGCTCATGATCTGGAGTTCGATATGAGCAAGGTAAATGTAAACGGAGGCGCCATCGCCCTGGGCCATCCGGTAGGAGCTTCCGGCTGCCGTATCCTGGTAACTCTGCTCCATGAGATGGAGAAGAGAGACGCGAAGAAAGGTCTCGCGACTCTGTGTATCGGCGGCGGCATGGGATGCGCTACCATCGTGGAGAGAGATTGATCAGATCAGCCTCAGACAGATGACTGCGGAGAAATCCGCAGCCCTCTGCGCGCATAAACAGCAGAAGCGAAGAAAGGAGAATTCTTATGGAATTTGTAACCTACGAAACAGAGGGAGCGGTGGGGATTATCACGATTAACCGCCCCAAAGCCCTGAATGCTTTGAACAGCCAGGTGCTGGATGATCTGAATGCGGCTCTGGACGCGGTAAACCTGGATGAGATCCGGGCATTGATCCTTACGGGAGCCGGAGAAAAATCCTTTGTGGCCGGCGCCGATATCGGCGAGATGAGCAATCTGACGAAAGCAGAGGGAGAGGCTTTCGGAAAGAAAGGAAATGATATATTCAGAAGAATCGAGACCTTCCCCATTCCGGTGATCGCCGCGATCAACGGTTTTGCTCTGGGCGGCGGCTGCGAGATCTCCATGAGCTGCGATATCCGCCTGTGCTCTGACAACGCGGTATTCGGACAGCCGGAAGTGGGACTGGGAATCACTCCCGGATTCGGCGGCACTCAGAGACTTGCCCGTCTGGTAAGCCCCGGATATGCCAAAGAGATGATCTACGGAGCCAGAAATATCAAGGCGGACGAGGCTTACAGAATCGGCCTTGTAAACCACGTATATTCTCAGGAAGAACTGATGCCCGCCGCGAAGAAGATGGCTGCCGGCATCGCGAAAAATGCCCCCATCGCCGTTCGCAACTGCAAGAAGGCCATCAATGAGGGACTTCAGACTGACATGGATCAGGCCATCGTCATCGAGGAAAAACTGTTCGGCGACTGTTTTGAGACCCACGATCAGAAGGAAGGCATGGGAGCGTTCCTGGAAAAAAGAAAAGAGAAAACATTCCTGAACAAGTAAGCAAAGGCATTTGCCTAATAAATAAATATGGAGGGAAAGAAAAATGAAAGTTGGAATTATCGGCGCGGGAACCATGGGTTCCGGAATTGCTCAGGCATTCGCTCAGACTGAGGGATATGAAGTATGTCTCTGCGATATCAATGAAGAGCTGGCTGCCAATGGCAAGAACAAGATCGCCAAAGGTTTTGAAAAGAGAATCGCCAAAGGAAAAATGGAGCAGGCTGCCGCTGACGCCATCCTGGCCAAGATCACCACAGGCGTTAAGACAATCTGCACAGACTGCGATCTGATCGTAGAGGCTGCCCTGGAAAATATGGAGATTAAAAAGCAGACCTTCAAAGAGCTGCAGGATATCTGCAAGGCTGAATGTATCTTCGCTACCAACACCTCTTCTCTGTCCATTACAGAGATCGGCGCCGGCCTGGACCGCCCGGTCATCGGCATGCATTTCTTCAACCCGGCTCCTGTCATGAAGCTGGTAGAGGTGATCGCGGGACTGAATACTCCGGAAGAGACAGTGGAGAAGATCAAAGCCATCGCTGCAGAAATCGGCAAAACACCGGTTCAGGTTGAGGAAGCTGCAGGCTTCGTTGTAAACCGTATCCTGGTTCCCATGATCAATGAGGCGGTAGGCATCTACGCCGACGGCGTTGCGTCTGTCGAGGGCATTGACGCGGCTATGAAGCTGGGCGCCAATCATCCCATGGGTCCCCTGGAGCTGGGCGATCTGATCGGACTGGATATCTGCCTGGCAATCATGGAAGTTCTGTACCATGAGACCGGTGATTCCAAATACCGTCCCCATCCGCTTCTCAGAAAGATGGTCCGCGGCGGCAAACTGGGACGCAAGACCGGCGTTGGTTTCTATGATTACAGCAAGTAAGGGATAATGGAGGAAGAGACATGGATTTCGCATTAGATAAGAAACATGAAATGGCCAGAACTCTGTTCAGAGAGTTCGCCGAAAAAGAAGTAAAGCCTCTGGCACAGGAAGTAGATGAGACAGAAACCTTCCCGAGAGCCACCGTAGAGAAAATGGCTAAGTACGGATTCTTAGGAATCCCGGTACCCAAGGAGTACGGCGGCCAGGGCTGTGATCCTTTGACCTACGCAATGTGCGTGGAGGAGCTTGCCAAAGTCTGCGGTACCACCGCTGTTATCGTATCCGCCCATACTTCTCTGTGCATCGACCCGATCATGACTTACGGAACCGAAGCCCAGAAGCAGAAATATGTTCCGGCTCTGGCCAGAGGCGAGAAGCTGGGCGCCTTCGGTCTGACCGAGCCCGGCGCCGGCACAGACGCCCAGGGACAGCAGACAAAGGCTGTACTGGACGGAGATGAGTGGGTCCTGAACGGTTCCAAATGCTTCATCACCAACGGAAAAGAAGCGGATGTATATATTATCATCGCCGTAACCGGCACCATTGAGAAACGCGGAAGAAAAGTAAAAGAGATTTCCGCTTTCATCGTTGAGAAGGGAACTCCCGGATTCACCTTCGGAACAAAGGAAAAGAAGATGGGTATCCGCGGATCTTCTACATACGAGCTGATCTTCACAGACTGCCGTATTCCCAAGGAGAATCTGCTGGGACAGCAGGGCAAGGGCTTCAACATCGCCATGCATACTCTGGACGGCGGACGTATCGGAATCGCCGCGCAGGCTCTGGGTCTGGCAGAGGGCGCTCTGGAGACTACCATTAAATACGTGAAAGAGAGAAAACAGTTCGGACGTTCCATTTCCCAGTTCCAGAACACACAGTTCCAGCTGGCTGATATGGCGACTAAGGTAGAGGCGGCGCAGCTTCTGGTTTACAAGGCTGCTATGGCAAAGGCTACCCAGAAAGTTTACAGTGTAGAAGCCGCAAAGGCAAAACTGTACGCTGCGGAAGTCGCGATGGAAGTGACCACCAAGGCTGTTCAGCTCCATGGCGGATACGGATACATCAGAGAGTACGATGTAGAGCGCATGATGCGTGATGCCAAGATCACCGAGATCTACGAGGGAACTTCTGAAGTTCAGCGCATGGTAATTTCTGGAAGCTTATTGAAATAACAGGAGGATACGAACCGTGAAGATAGTTGTTTGTGTAAAACAGGTGCCGGATACAAAGGGCGGCGTACAGTTTAATCCCGACGGCACATTGAACAGAGCCGCAATGCTGGCAATCATGAACCCGGATGACAAAGCCGGACTGGAAGCTGCCCTGAGACTGAAAGATCAGTACGGCGCAGAAGTAACTGTAGTGACCATGGGTCTTCCCAAGGCAGCCGATGTGCTCCGGGAGGCACTGGCAATGGGCGCTGACAAAGGAATCCTGGTAACAGACCGTGTTCTGGGCGGAGCCGATACCTGGGCTACTTCCACTACTCTGGCAGGCGCTTTAAGAAATCTGGACTACGATCTGATCATTACCGGACGTCAGGCTATCGACGGCGATACCGCCCAGGTTGGACCGCAGATCTCCGAGCATCTGGGACTGCCGGTCATCTCCTACGCCCAGGATATCAAGATCGATGGGGACTATGTGATCGTTCAGCGTCAGTTTGAGGACCGCTATCATGTGCTGAAGGCAAAAATGCCCTGCCTGATCACCGCGCTTTCCGAACTGAATGAGCCCCGCTACATGACGCCCGGCGGAATTTTCGATGCCTGCGACGCGGAGATCACCACCTGGGGAAGAGCTGACCTGAAGGATGTGGATGATTCCAACCTGGGTCTGAAAGGCTCTCCGACAAAGATCGCGAAAGCTTCCGATAAAGTAAGAAAGGGTGCCGGCGAGCACTTCGTTCTGGATCCGGAAGCGGGCGCTGCTTACATTACTGAAAAACTGAAAGAAAAACATATCATTTAAATAAGGTGGTGAACAGGATGAATTTGGAAGAATATAAGGGCGTATATGTCTACGC
>ERZ1643246.318-NODE-318-length-63509-cov-8.124421_pt1 | contig 63509 bp, 59 predicted proteins | sample MGYA00579265_ERZ1643246 | MGnify/ENA primary metagenome ERZ1643246 (study PRJEB29033, sample SAMEA4952261) | chicken gut metagenome | biome: Broiler Chicken; feature: Gastrointestinal Tract; material: Caecum | place: Ireland | collected 2018 | study: Broiler... | reverse complement strand
AAAGTTTTGCAAGAGGAAGCTTTCCTCTCACTTCACCCTTTCCCAGATCTTTTCTCTCTTATGATTCAGCCTTGCTGTTAATATAATTGATCAGGCCTTCTGCCTTGATGATCTTCTGCATAAACTCTGGAAAAGCCTGTCCCTTAAACTGTGTTCCCCGGGTTCGGTTATAGATGATTCCTGTGTCAAAATCCACTTCCACTTCATCTCCATCCTCAATTCCCTTGGAAGCCTCCGGACACTCAATAATCGGAAGACCGATATTGATGGCATTGCGATAAAAAATTCTGGCAAAAGTCTGCGCAATCACACAGCTCACTCCAGCTGCCTTGATCGCAATCGGAGCATGTTCTCTGGAAGAACCACAACCAAAATTTTTGTCTGCCACGATCAGATCTCCCTTATGAACTTTTTTCACAAAATCTTTGTCAATATCTTCCATACAATGTGTGGCCAGCTCAGCCGGATCTGAAGAATTCAGATAACGGGCCGGGATAATGACATCCGTATCCACATTGTCGCCGTATTTAAAAACTCTTCCGCTTGCTTTCATCGAATTTCCCTCCTATAAACCTAATTCTGCCGGTGCTGAAATCTTACCGGTCACGGCACTGGCCGCGGCCACAGCCGGGCTTGCCAGATATACTTCTGAATCCACATGTCCCATTCGTCCCACGAAATTCCGGTTCGTTGTGGAGATACATCTCTCTTCCTCGGCAAGGATTCCCATATAACCTCCCAGGCAAGGTCCGCAGGTTGGTGTGCTGACCACTGCTCCCGCCTCAATGAAAATCTCCAGCAATCCTTCCTTGAGTGCCTGAAGATAGATAGCCTGTGTCGCCGGAATTACGATACAACGGATTCCTTTCTTCACTTTACGCCCCTTCAGGATCTCGGCTGCTATTCTCAGATCTTCAATTCTTCCATTTGTACAGGAACCAATCACGGACTGATCAATCTTCACATCCTCTGTGATCTCATCAATGGTCTTAGTGTTTTCCGGAAGATGCGGAAATGCAATGGTCGGCTTCAGTTCACTCAGATCAATGGTATATTCCTCATCATAGACCGCATCTTCATCTGCCTCGTAGATCTTGAATTCTCTCTTGGAGTGCTCTTTCATGTAAGCAATCGCCTTATCATCCACCGGGAAAATTCCATTTTTTCCGCCGGCTTCAATCGCCATGTTTGCGATGGTAAAACGGTCATCCATGGACAGATGCGCGATTCCTTCTCCCACAAACTCCATGGATTTATACAGAGCGCCATCCACTCCGATCATACCGATGATATGGAGAATCACATCTTTTCCGCTGACCCACTTGGAAGGTTTTCCAACCAGGTTGAATTTGATCGCAGAGGGAACTTTAAACCATGCCTTTCCTGTTGCCATTCCCGCTGCCATATCGGTACTTCCCACTCCGGTAGAAAACGCTCCCAGCGCGCCGTAAGTACAGGTATGAGAGTCTGCTCCAATGATCACATCCCCTGCCACAGTCAGACCTTTCTCCGGCAGCAGCGCATGTTCAATTCCCATCTCTCCCACATCAAAATAATTTGTGATATCATGGCGGCACGCAAACTCTCGCACACATTTACAGTGTTCCGCAGATTTAATATCTTTGTTCGGTATAAAATGATCCATGACAAGGGCAATCTTATCTTTGTCAAAGACCTCTTTCACTGTCATCTTATCCATCTCATGAATCGCCACCGGTGAGGTAATATCATTTCCCAGCACCAGATCCAAATCCGCTTCAATCAATTGGCCAGCCTCCACATGGTCCAGTCCTGCATGAGCCGCCAGAATTTTCTGCGTCATCGTCATTCCCATCTTCTCATTCCTCCAATACTTCCATTTTATTTTTCACTCAGGTATTATCTTTCGTTTCTTCTTACTGTAGACATTATAGCACCCCTGATGCTATAATACAAATACATATTACGAATAGTTACCATAACTTATAGATATATTTAGCTTTTACCTGAACCAGTTTTCTTTCAGGCCCCCATAAGCAGAAAAAGGAGCAGACTATGGCTGAAAATCTATCTCTTTACAAAATTTTTCATACTGTCGCCAAAACCGGCAACATCTCCAAGGCTTCCAAGGAATTATACATCAGTCAGCCGGGAGTGAGTAAGGCAATCCACCGTCTGGAGGATCACCTGCAGACGGTGCTCTTCACCCGTTCTTCCCGGGGTGTGTCGCTGACGCAGGACGGCACGCTTCTTTTCCAGTATGTGGACAGTGCTTTGCATGCCCTGGAGACCGGCGAGGATCTGCTGCTGAGGAACCATTCTTTAGGTATTTCCCAGATGCGGATCGGCGTCAGCACAACCTTGTGCAAATATCTTCTTCTGCCTTATCTGCAGCAATATGTCCAGCAGTATCCCCATGTGCGTCTGACCATCTCCTGTCAGTCCACCTATCAGACCCTTTCGCTTCTGGAGGAAGACCGGATTGACATCGGCCTTGTGGGAAAAACCCAGAATCTGAAGTCCTTCTCCTTCCAGCCCTTGTGTCCGATCCAGGATACCTTTGTGGCAACGGAGAGCTATCTGAACAACCTGTCTCTTCGTTCCGGCAGTTCTGATCTATTCTCCAACGCGGCATTCATGATGCTGGATGAAGAAAATATCACCCGTCAGTATGTGGACAGTGCTTTCCGCAAACATAACATTGTGTTGGAAAATGTACTGGAAATCACCACGATGGATCTTCTCATCGAGTTCGCCAAGATCGGGCTTGGAATCGCCTGTGTGATCCGTGAATTTGTTCAGAACGAGCTTCAGACCGGACTCCTAAAAGAAGTGGACCTGGGAGTCTCTTTTCCAAGCCGTACCGTGGGATTTGTCTTTCGAAAATCCGCTCTCCAGCTTCCTTGCGTCAGCCATTTTCTGAGATTATTTGACTGACATGATTATACTTTGCCGGCAAAATTGTTTCATCCAGACAATTTCCCGTGACGCTAAATGAGCCCGCCAAATGGCGGGCTTATCTCATATCATTTACTGTATTCTTTTAACAGAGCCACCGTGATATCTTTTGCGATACTCGAAGCTTTCGCGCAATTCTCCTCAAAGTTTTCAACTCCACTGTGCTGAGGAGTATCCGTGATACATCGAACGGAAAGAAACGGTATCTGATTCACGTAACACACATGGGCCACGCTCGCTGTCTCCACATTGATAATTTCGTTTACCTTGAAAAAAATCAATCAGTATCTGTGAAGTAATCACTGCATTCACCTTACACACTCCGGAAAACAAGGCAGCCCCCTCCACACCGGCAATCTGCTCCTCCTTTATTGATAATACTGAAAATTACTGTCACGGTGATAATTATTCAATTCGTTCTGGATAATCGCATAGATCACAATCTGAAGTCCGATGATGGAGACCAGCAGATAGAGAAGTCCGGAATTGTCAGTGTGACGGCCATATCTTTCGTTCAGACGATCCACTCTTTTCCCCATCTGATAAATCCAGTAGAGACCGTAAATTCCACAGGTGATAAGGCTGAACAAGAATACCATTCCCCCGCTGGTGCCGTCCTCCCCCAGAGCATCTAAAAGCTCATCGTTGAGAACGATCATCCAGTAAATCCCATAGATTCCACAGGTGATGATACAAAACACAATGCACAAAGCAATATTTCTCTCTTTCATTACTCGCCCTTTCTTTTGTTACAAAAAGGGATGTTGGCGGACCAACATCCCCTCTTATCTCCTTGTTTAGTTGTCCAGAAGTTTGTCTTCGTTGTTCCAGCTGTAAAGCTTACGAAGCTCTGCTCCTACTTCCTCAAGCTGATGAGCAGCCTCTCTCTTTCTCATAGCCAGGAAATGTGTACAGCCGGACTGGTTCTCCAGCAGCCAGTCTTTTGCGAAAGTACCATCCTGAATATCGGAAAGAATCTGTTTCATCGCTTTCTTTGTCTCATCTGTGATGATTTTCGGTCCGGTGATGTAATCGCCATACTCAGCTGTGTTGGAAATAGAATATCTCATTCCTGCGAAACCGCTCTGATAGATCAGGTCTACGATCAGTTTCATCTCATGGATACACTCGAAGTATGCGTTCTCCGGTGCGTAACCAGCCTCAACAAGAGTCTCAAAGCCAGCTTTCATCAGTGCACACACACCGCCGCAGAGTACTGCCTGCTCACCGAACAGGTCGGTCTCAGTCTCAATCTTGAATGTGGTCTCCAGAACACCAGCTCTTGCTCCGCCCAGTGCGCAGGCATATGCCAGTGCTTTGTCTTTTGCTTTTCCTGTGTAATCCTGCTCAACAGCGATCAGACAAGGAGTTCCTCTTCCGATCTGGTACTCACTTCTTACAGTATGTCCCGGAGCCTTCGGAGCGATCATGGTAACATCCACATTCTTCGGAGGTCTGATCTGACCAAAGTGGATGGAGAAGCCATGTGCAAACATCAGCATATTTCCCTCTTCCAGGTTCGGCTCGATGGACTCTTTGTACAGCTGTGCCTGTTTCTCATCATTGATCAGAATCATAATGATGTCTGCCTGTTTTGCAGCTTCTGCTGCTGTATAAACTTTAAAGCCCTGTTTCTCAGCTTTCGCCCAGGATTTACTTCCCTCATACAGACCTACGATCACATTGCATCCAGAATCTCTCAGATTCTGTGCATGTGCATGTCCCTGGCTGCCATAGCCGATAATGGCGATGGTTTTTCCTTCCAAAAGGCTCATGTTACAGTCTTCTTGATAATAGATTTTTACTGCCATTTCTAATTCCTCCTATATGTATTGTGATATATCGTTAAGGGTAAGCTTTGTAAAAAGTAATGCCCTTAGCTAGCGTTTATAAAAAGGTTACATTCTCTGCTCCCCGGGACAATCCAGTAACTCCTGTGCGCGCCAACTCCAGAATCTCATAGGGTTCCAGAAGTTCCAGGAATGCTTCCAGCTTGTTCTTGCTTCCGGTCAGTTCAATGACCAGGGAGTCCTTGCTCACATCCACTACTTTCGCGCGGAAAATATCTGCAACTGCGAAAACACTCTCCCTCTGCTCTACCGTAGTAGAAATCTTTACCAGAATCATCTCTCTGCACACACTGTCTTCCGGATCCAGAACTTTGATATCCCGCACATCCACCAGCTTAGCCAGCTGCTTGGTAATCTGCTCCAGAATCAGTTCCTCTCCCGTGCAGACCACAGTCATACGGGAAAATCTGGGATCCGCGGTCTCCCCCACGGAAAGACTGTCTATATTATATCCTCTGCGGCTAAACAGACCGGCAATACGGCTTAACGTACCTGAGACGTTGTCCACCAACAAAGATAAAACCCTTTTATTCTCTCTCATCAAATTCCCTTCCTTTATCTGCCTGTAATAATCTACCAGACTAACGTACCACAATTATCTTAAAAAAACAAGATTAAATTTCCACCAAAGACAGAAAATCCTTCCAAAACTCCAGAATATTTCTGTCCATGCCATTCATATGAGATATTTATTGCGAAGTTGTTCCAAAGCTTTTGGCGACAGATACATCTTCTTCCGCAAGAATATCTCCATAGAACCATACTGTTCCTCGATCACCTGGAAGACACCCTCAAGATAAGAACGGCGTACACTGAACGCAGCCTGCACATTCGAATAAATCTGTGGACTCACAATCATCCTGGTCTCCAGAAGCTGAATCATGTACTCTGCCTCCTCTTCCAGATACGCATTGGTTCTTAAGTAATCTTCCATGATCACCGGTCTGGGAATTCCCAGAGCACTCAATAACAGAGCGGTTCCCACTCCCACCCGGTCTTTCCCGGCAGAACAGTGATACAGAACTGCTCCCTCTCTCTGGCGAAGAAGTTCATCCATAAACTGTGCATACTGATCCAACGCATAGGGATCTTTGATCAGCTGCCGGTATACTTTCTCCAGAAAATCTCCCATATCCACCTTCGCAAAAGTCAAATCCTCCTCCATACTGCTCTCTCTTGTAATGCCGAAGGTAGCCTCATCCAGAATCGGATTGAATACATAGGTTACCCCCTCAAGCTTGGTATCCGGTTTGCGCTCCTTCTCCTGCATGGTCCGAAAGTCAATCACCTTACTCAACTCATATTTTTTCCGCAGAGTCTTCTGATCTTCATGAGACAGATGATACAGGTCTCCGCTGCGAATCAATTTTTTCGGAAGAATCAATCTTCCATCCTCGGATTTCAGTCCTCCCAGATCACGGGTGTTGGAAAGCCCCTGGAAGGGGATTCTGCTTCCTTTTGGAAGTCCTGTGGTCATAGAAGGATTCAGCTTCTGCAATTCCCGGATACAGGCGGTGACCTCCTCGCCGCTCATCTCAAACTGATATTTTTTATGATAACGTGTCACCACGCAGACGGACTCGGAATACTCCTGGTTTTTTCCATTTTCTTCTCTTCTTCGATAGGCCCACAGGATCTCGGAACAAGGAAGTGTGTTTGTCTTGACTCTCTTTGTAAAAATAATATTTCCATCTTCGATTCGAATTTTGCCAAATTTCATAATCCCTGTCCTTCCTTCTGACTTACTTCTCTCATCATACCACAAAACTTTCTCTTTTCCCAGTTTATCCGTAATTTCCTATCAAAGTGAAAAGCTTCCTTTCCGCTGCAGTGCGGTTTTACAAAACATCTTGGTTTCACAGGAACAAAATTTTCCACAAAAAAAGACACTGCCCTACACAGTGTCCTCTCTGGAGCATACGGGACTTGAACCCGTGACCTCCACACTGCCAGTGTGGCGCGCTCCCAGCTGCGCTAATGCCCCTCTCCTTATGTCTCTGTTTGAAAACCGCAGTCTCCCTTGGGAACCCTGCGGTTTTCTCTATGGACCTGGCGGGAATCGAACCCGCGTCCGAAAGCCTATCCCTTGCGGCATCTCCCATCACAGTCACTGTTTTGACATTCCCTCCATCTCACGCCCGGTGACAGGCTTAAGACTTCAGTAGCTTCATCATACATCTGCCGGCGCAAAGCTTAACCGGCAAGGTTTCTCACATAGTCGACGCCAGATTCTTAAAGTGTGAGTGCTCTAAGGCTGACGAGCTGCAATTAGGCAGCTGCTAACGCGTAATCTTCGTCTGCGTTTATATTTAAGTTCCGGCTTGATGCGCAGTTCCGGAGTCTGCGAATGGCTTCCGCAACTTCAAAACCCCCGTCGAAACCAGTACAAGCCCTCAATAAGACTTCTGGCTGACAGACGAATCTTCCTTGCTCAGAGATAGTATATGACAGACAAACCATCTTTGTCAACTACAGATTTTTCACTTTGAATTCCCTCAATGCCTCACGTCTCTGGTCTTTTTTGGCAATGTCCTGACGTTTGTCATACAGCTTCTTGCCCCGGGCCAGTCCAATCTCCACTTTCACAAGGCTTCCCTTAAAATATACCCTGAGAGGAACCAGAGTATACCCTTTCTCCGCAATTTTACTCTCCAACCGGTTAATCTCATAACGATGGAGCAAAAGTTTTCTCACACGCAGGGGATCTTTGTTAAAAATGTTCCCCTTCTCATAAGGACTGACATGCATACCGTATACGAAAACTTCTCCTCTCTCAATCCGGATAAAAGACTCTTTGATACTGCACTTGCCGCTGCGCAGGGATTTCACTTCTGTTCCGAACAGTTCAATCCCTGCCTCATAAGTGTCATCAATAAAATAGTCATGGTATGCCTTCTTATTGTTGGCCACCAGCCGGACACTTTCTTTCTTACTCATAAGACCCTACCTCAACTTCATTTTCTTCTTTTCTCTGCTGTCTTGTCCGCCCTGCCAGGATGAAATCCACGGTTTTGGTCACCGGATCTGCATCCGCAGCTTTCACCAGAACAGAATCTCCCAGGGTATAACGCCTGTGCGTGATCTCCCCTTCCAGCTCCTGGCTCTCTGCATGGTAGACATAGTAATCATCCCTCAGAGAGTTCACGTGCACCAGCCCTTCAATGGTGTCTGGCAGTTCCACATAAAAACCCCAGGCAGTCACGCCGCTGATGACACCCTCAAACACCTCTCCTATGTGATACATCATGTACTCTGCTTTCTTCATCTTCTCCACTTCGCGCTCCGCCTCATCTGCCCGGCGCTCTGTGACACTGGACTGTCTGGCCACATCCTCAAGGATTGTCTGGTAATGTTCCTTTCTCTTTTCATCCATCCGGCCCCGGAGATAATCCTTAATAATACGGTGTATCTGCAGATCCGGATATCTCCTGATCGGTGAAGTGAAATGGCAGTAATACTGTGCAGCCAGGCCAAAGTGTCCGGTACACTCTGTAGTGTACTGTGCCTGTTTCATACTGCGCAGAATCATGCGGCTTATCTGCGCCTCCTGGGGCATCCCCTGGATAGACTTCAGAATCTTCTGAATTTCTTTTGGGCTCACCTGCTCCCTGGCCTTCTGAAATGGAATGCCATGGCCGTGCAGCAAAGTCAGAAGTGCCTCCATTTTCTCCGAATCCGGCCGCTCATGGGTCCGGTATACGAAAGGAAGTTTCATCTGGCTGAAAGTCTGCGCAACGGTCTCATTGGCCAAAAGCATGAAATCCTCAATTAATCTGGTCGCCACATTTGACTCATGGGGCACGATTCCCACAGGTCTTCCCACTTTATTCAGCAAAATTCTGCACTCCGGGAAATCAAAATCGATGGCTCCCCGCTTCTGTCTTGCTTGCCGGATCTTGGCGGAGACTTCTGCCATTTTTTGGAACATGGGAACCAGCCCCCGATACCTCGCCAGCAGCTCCTCATCACTGCCCTCCAAAATTTTTTTCACATCTGTGTAGGTCATCCGCTCATTGACACAAATCACGGTCTCCGCGATTCTGTGATGGATAACCCGGCCGTCCAAATCCAAATCCATCAGACAGCTTAACGCCAGGCGGTCCTCCCCCTGATTCAGAGAACAGATTCCGTTGGACAGTCTGGTGGGAAGCATGGGAATAACCCGGTCTGCCAGATACACACTGGTTCCCCTTTTCAGGGCCTCCCGGTCCAAAGCACTGCCCTCCTGGACATAATTCGTCACATCCGCAATGTGCACACCCAGATGGTATCCCTTCTCATCCCAGGTAAGGGAGACTCCATCGTCCAGATCTTTGGCATCTTCTCCATCGATGGTCACCACTGTCCAGTCTCTCAGATCCACCCTTCCATAAAAATCGCCTTCCAGAAGCTGATCCGGAACTTTCTGTGCCTGATTTTTCACTTTATTGGGAAACTCTGACGGAATTCCATAACTTTTGACAACTGCCAGGATATCCACACCCGGATCATGAATGCTACCAAGAACTTCCGTCACTTTGCCCTCCGGACTTTTTTTCTTGCTTCCGTAATGGGTAATCTGTACCACAACTTTATCCCCATGTCTGGCATGATTGATTCTTTCCTGGGGAATGAAAATATCTCTGAAATATCTGGCATTGTCGGGCACCACAAATCCATATTTTTTGCTTTTCTCAAAGGTTCCCACAACCTCTGTCACGGAATGCTCCAGTATTTTTACAATTTTTCCCTGGGCCCGCCTGCCTTCCCCTGCCGCTTTCTCAATCTGTACCTTTACCTTGTCCAGATGCATGGCCTGTCCGGTGTCTTCCTCCGGAATGTAAATGTCATCCTGGGCGCCTTCCACTTCCACAAATCCAAAACCTTTCGAATTACCGATAAACGTTCCTTCCACATAGATCTGTGTATTCTCTTTTTTCTTCTTCGCCACAGCCACACGGTCCGCAGCCTCGTATCTGCCTCTGCGGTCCACCACTGCCAGACCTTCCTCCACAAGGGCATCCAAAACCGGATACAGTTCTTTTCTTCTCCCTTTGGGAAGATCAAAAACCATGGCAATTTCCTTCATCCGCATAGGTTTGTACTGTGGATGACGAAACAGACTTAGCACCACTTTTTTTCTCTTTTCTAATTTTTCTTTCTTCACAAATCTCTCCTATACGTCGAAAAACACCCTTGCATTATTGAATACAAGAGTGTTTTGCTTTCTACCAAAATTTTAAGTTCAAAACGAGAGCAAGCACAAAGAACAGTGCTCCTAAAATTCTAGTCGCTTTTAATAAGCCGCCTTCCATAGAACGGCCTCTATTTCTTCCCCAGTATGTGTCGGAAGCTCCTGCGATAGCTCCCAGACCCTGCTGCTTGCCTTCTTGCATCAAAACGATCACTGTCAGAACGATACAGTCGATCACAAATATCACTGTTAAAATTGCCTTGAGAATCTCCACCTTGACACCTCCTAACCAATCGTTTCCCATTGTAACATAAAGGCATCAGCTTTTCAACCGGATTTTATGATTTTATTCCAGAGTTTCCCCTTCTTGCCAAAAAGGATTCCCGTAATCGGCAAGATCTCCCAAATAGTCGCCGATACGCAGCAATTGATTATATTTCGCGTTCCGGTCTGACCGGCAGGGAGCTCCCGTCTTGATCTGGCCGGCTCCCGTCGCCACAGCCAGATCCGCAATGAAAGGATCTTCCGTCTCACCGGACCGATGCGAGATCACTGCCCGATAGCCGGCGCGGTGGGCCATCTCCACTGTATCCAGAGCTTCTGTGAGAGTTCCGATCTGATTGACTTTCACCAGAACCGCATTGGCAACACCAAGCTTAATTCCGCAATGCAGCCTCTTAATATTGGTCACGAACAGATCGTCCCCCACCAGCTGTATCTTGTCTCCCAGCTCCCGGGTGAGCAGCTTCCATCCCTCCCAGTCATCTTCATGGAGTCCATCCTCAATGGAGACGATGGGATATCTCTCAGCCAGATCCCCATAATATTCCACCATCTCTTTGCAGTCTCTGAGGATCTCCTCACCTTTCATCTTGCTCTCCCCCGGAAAATAGTAGACATTTCTCTTCTCATCGTAGAGTTCGCTGGCAGCCGCATCCAGGGCAATCCCGATCTCCCTGCCAGGCTCATATCCTGCCCTTTGTACAGCCTCCACAATCAGATCCAGCACCTCTTTTGTGGATGCAAGGTCCGGGGCAAATCCTCCCTCATCGCCAACCCCGGTGGAGAGTCCCTTCTCTTTCAGAAGAATCTTCAGAAACTGGTAAATCTCCGCGCACATGCGAAGCCCTTCTGAAAAACAGCAGGCCCCCACAGGCATAATCATGAATTCCTGAAAATCCACCGTATTGTCAGCGTGTACTCCTCCGTTGAGTATATTCATCATCGGCACAGGCATCCTGTGGACATGAATTCCGCCCAGATACTGGAAGAGAGGAAGACGAAGGGCCAGAGCTGCTGCCCGGGCTACGGCCATGGATACTCCCAGCATGGCGTTTGCTCCCACATTACTCTTATTCTCCGTTCCGTCCACTTCCAAAAGCAGATGGTCGATGTACTCCTGATTCAGAGCATTTTCTCCCACAACTGCCTCAGCCAGTTTCGTGTTCACATGATTGACCGCTTTTTGCACACCTAATCCCAGGTATTTTTCTTTTTCTTTATCCCGCAGTTCCACTGCTTCGAATTTTCCGGTGGAAGCCCCGGACGGCACCATTGCTCTTCCTGTATATCCATTCACACCTATGACTCCCTCTCCCACCGTCACTTCCACTTCCACCGTGGGATTTCCCCGGGAGTCCAGGACTTGTCTTGCGTATACTCTACGTATTGGCAGATAACGAAACATTTCAAACCTCCTACTGCTTGTTGTTATGGTGCTAGTGTGTCCGGATTTGAAAATAAGTATACAAAAAAAGAAGCGGCCTTCGCCGCTTCTCTTGTTCAAATTACCACAAGCTTCCATCCTGGAATCCCTGGAAGTTTCTCAGAAAACTTTCATTCTGCAGATTCTGAGAATCTGTGGAATCCAATTTGTCTGCGGAATCCAGGGTAATCTCCAGATCCTGCTCTTTGTATTCCCCGTTGTCAGCCACAGCCACCGTGATCGTCACGGTCTCACCTGCCGCATAGTAACTCAGCTGATCTTTCAGATCACTCATGGAATCCACACTGGTACCATCGAATTTTGTGATGATCATACCGGATTTCAGACCAGCCTTCTCAGCTGCACTTCCTTCATTTACGTTTGCCACATAGGCTCCCTGCGGCATTCCATATGTCTGAGCAGTCTCGCTGTCCACATCCACACCTTCAATACCGATGGATGCCGCCTGATCTTCGGACACTTTTTCACGAGTCTCACGATTCATCAGATTTTCCATAATTGGCTGTGCCACCGATACAGGAATCGCGTATCCCATTCCTTCTACCTCTGTAGATGCCAGTTTCGCGGAATTAATTCCCACCAGCTCTCCACTCATGTTAATCAGAGCGCCGCCGCTGTTGCCAGGATTGATCGCCGCATCTGTCTGAATCAGCGGAGTGGAAGAATCTTCGATCTCACGGTCCACAGCGCTCACCACGCCTGTGGTCACTGACTGTCCGTATCCCAGAGCGTTTCCGATTGCCACAACCTGTTCTCCTACTTTCAGATTATCTGAATCTCCAATCTGAATTGCCTTGATCTGAGACATGGTATCATCGGAGATGTCATCAAGTTTCACTGCGACCACTGCAAGGTCGTTGTCAGAGTCTGTTCCCTTCACCTGTGCCTCACATACAGAGTTATCAATGAAGCTGACTGACAGAGTATCCGCATCTTCCACCACATGATTATTGGTCACAATCAGAAGCTCTGTGTCATTCTGTCCCACAATGATACCGGAACCTGCGCTCTCAATCTCTTCTTCCTGGGTTCCGCCGCCCATGCCGAACATACTGAAATAATTCTGTACTTCCTGAACCGACTTGTTTGTGATGGATACAATGGATGGCATAGCCGCTGCAGCCACGTCAGACACATCAATGGTACCTGAGGAGCTTCCGGAAGAAGTCGTCGAGGTCTGAAGCGTTGGTGTGCTGGAGACCACTTTCGTGTCATTCATATTACCGGCCGCATAATTGACACCCACGAAAGCTGCGCCTGCTGCCGCTCCGACAATGATTCCACTCAGTGCCAGAGCAGCCACTCTCTTGGCAATTCTTTTATTTTTTTCTGAACCAAAGATTGGTTTTTTCTTCGTTGGTTCCGTGAATCCCGCTGGCTGTCCAGGTGTTGAATTCATATTCTGCCAGGAATGATTCTCCGTCTTCTTTGCCGGACCTGTGTAAAGATTCTCATTTGTCCTGTTTTCTTCAAATGGCCCGTTGTTTTGGTCAAATGAATTTTCTGTCCTGTCTGTATGATTTTCATTTGCCTGAAAATGATTACTTTCCTGATTATCATTTTCCTGATTATTTATTCCAGTTCCGTCATTCTTCATTTCAGAACCTGTCATCTGTAATTCATAATTTTCATCTCTCATTTTAATTTCCTCCAATCCTTTTCTTTTCCTCTCTTGTTTGATTTTGAGTATATAGAAAAGTTGTGATAAAACCGTTATCAAAATATGTTTATTTGGTGAAATAGTTTCCTCTGTTTGTGGCTTTTCTTTTCTCACAACTCAAGGTATACTATTGACTGACAGGAGGTTTATTATGAATACATCGATACAGCTTCGAAGCCATCTGGCTTCTTTAAACAGAAAGAGTTACCCTGCTTACAAATCGCTGCGGGGAAGTTATGATTTTCAGCAATACATTCTGCATATTGAGCATGTACAGGGTGACCCCTTTGCTTCTCCTTCCAATGTGAGAATCTTTGTCTCCCACAGAAAAGCTGGATTTCCACAGGAATATTATCAGGAGAATCACACCAGGATCGCTCTGGAAGATTATCTCACCCGGCGTATGGAACAGGAACTGACTCCGCACAGTTTTCAGGCTAAGGGCTCCGGAAAAAGCGGAATTCTGCGCATCACTCACTGCGGCCAGGAAATTCTTGAACGTACAGCATGCAGCATCGACGCGGATGGGATTCATGTCCGCTTTGAGATTGGATTCCCCGCGAACGGACGTACCATCAATGCCCCGGAGCTGGACAAAATTCTCTTTCAGATTCTGCCCGGCTGCGTCACCCGTGCCCTGTATTACAAAAATCAAAACCCAGACAAAGTAAGACAGGTCTTTGAACTGGCTGAGGATCAGCATTTTATCCGTCTGGAACTGTCCCGCCTTCACCTGTCTGCTTTCATCGCGGATGGTTCTATCCTTCCAAGACAGAGCGGTGTCAGTGATTTTCCCATGAAAAACGGAATCTCCTTTTCATCCCCGGATTCCCTTCGTGTCTCTTTGAATCTTCCTCACAAAGGCACGCTGTCCGGAATGGGAATCCCGCAGGGAGTCACTCTGATCGTGGGCGGCGGATACCATGGAAAATCCACTCTGCTGCAGGCCCTGGAAATGGGCGTCTACAATCATATTGCAGGGGATGGACGGGAATACGTGATCACCGATTCCTCTGCTCTGAAAATCCGCGCGGAGGATGGCCGTCACATCCAGGAGATTGATATCTCTCTGTTTATCAATGACCTTCCGAATAAAAAAGATACCCACTGCTTCACTTCTCTGGATGCCAGTGGAAGTACCTCCCAGGCTGCCAACATCGTGGAAGGTCTCTACGGCGCAAGCCGGCTGTTCCTGATTGATGAGGACACCTCTGCCACCAACTTTATGGTCCGGGACGAGATGATGCAGACCCTGATCAGCCGCAAAAAAGAACCTATCACACCGTTTCTGGAGAGAATCCGGGAAATTTATGAGCAGGCCGGCTGTTCCACCATCCTGGTGGCAGGAAGCTCCGGCGCTTTCTTCCATAAAGCAGACACCATCATCCAGATGGACTCTTACCGTCCCTATGATATCACAGAGAAGGCCAAGCAGCTTTGTGCGAAATACCCACTGCCCAAGACGGAAAAAAATCCATATGTTCAGCCTAAAGATCTGCGGACACCAGTCTTAGCCCCTTCCGCCCGTTCGGGCCAAAGAGGCAGAAACCAAGACCGCATGAAGCTGAAAGTTCTGTCCCGGGATTCCTTCTCCTTGAACCGTGAGACTGTGGATCTGCGTTACGTGGAGCAACTGGCTGACATGGAACAGACTAACGCCCTGGGCCATATCCTTCGCTACACTCTGGAAAACCTTGCGGATGGAAAGCGTTCTTTCCCATCGATCATTCAAGCTTTGGAAAATCTTCTCGGCAAAAAAGGCCTGGAAGGTCTTTTCGATACCTCTGTGGTGCCAGGAAATCTGGCCATGCCAAGAGTGGAAGAAATCCGCTGTTGTCTGAATCGTTACCGAGGCTGGAAGCTCCCGCATTGATATGAGTTGATATGACATGAAAAAATGGAAGTAATCCAAGTGATTTTGCGGATTACTTCCATTTTTTGTATCTCTCATAAAGAAATTCTTTTTTAATACCTTTTACTGTCCACAGTGGTGACCGCACTCATGCTGTCCGTGATCCTGACAATTTCCCTCACCATGCTCGTGGTGACTGCATACGGTATCCGGGTCATAATTCAGATTTCCGTTCAGATAAGACTCGACCTGGGCATCTGCATCTCCGCAGGCACCTGGAAAGAGCTGGATGCCTGCCTCAGCGAGAGCATTTCTGGCTCCTCCTCCGATTCCGCCGCAAATCAAGATTTCCACATCCATATTTTTCAGAAATCCTGCCAGAGCGCCATGGCCGCTTCCGTTGGTATCAATCACCTGGCTGCCAATGACTTTGCCGTCCTCAATATCATAAATTTTAAACTGCTCAGTGTGTCCGAAATGCTGAAATACCTGTCCATTTTCGTATGTTACTGCTAATCTCATTTTAAGATCCTCCTTCTTTACCTTTCCTTTTTCTGTGTCTGCACAACAGGAATGACGCCCTGCCACAATAAAATTTCCTCCCTGAATCTCCAGAGCAGAAGCTTCCACCAGAAAACGCGCAAGTTTTTTGCGGGCATCTGTGTAGAGACTCTGTACGGTAGCCCTTCCCACATCCATGGAAGCCGCACATTCAGCCTGCGTCATTCCCATATAGTCAATCAGCCGTATCGTCTCGTATTCTTCCACTGACATCTGAATCCGATGGCTATGGCCATTTCCCCGGGCAGCCACAAATTCAGCGCACAACGGCATTCTGCAGACTCTCTTTTCTTTATTCGGCCGTGGCATCTTGCACCTCCTGTTATTGACATATGTTAATAATATAATACCTCTGTTATTAGCATATGTCAATAAAAATTTCCTTTTTCACTTTATCTTGTATTTTCCGGACAACGTGATAGAATACCAATGACTGCAAATTCAAGGCCCGGATTTTCGAACATTTCAGCCTGCACATCAAGGAGTTTTTTATGGGAAAAGAAAAAGAAAGAGAATATCTATTTGACAATTATCGTTTTTTTCTAATTTTTCTGGTAGTAGTCGGCCATTTTGTGGAGCCCTGTTTTAAAAATAGTCTCATAATCTCAGCCATGAGAGGGTTTATTTTTTCCTTTCACATGCCGGCTTTCATTTTTATTTCCGGCTATTTTTCCAAATCTGTGGAATCACTGCGAAAATTGATTCAAAAACTTTTGATTCCCTATTTTGTATACGAGATTCTCTATTATCTGCTGTATACCTATGTCATTCATAAGGAAACAAAATTATATCTGGCATACCCGAAATTCACGCTGTGGTACCTGGCCGCTCTCTTTGTGTGGCGGTTTCTGACCCCCTGGATTCGGAAAATCCCCTACTACCTGCCTTTATCATTTCTGGCCGGTCTTCTGATTGGTTTCAGTGAGCTGGATAATTTTCTCACGATTCCCAGAATCGTGTATTTCTATCCGTTTTTCCTGGCCGGAACCTGTTTTACAACCGAATATGTCACTCAGATCCGGCATCGGTTTCGCCGGGCTTCCTGCATAGCCGTTGGCGGTCTGTCTCTTGGAACCCTCCTTGCCCTTCTGTGTATCTACACTTCCACCATACGTATTTTCCACGGAAGATATTCCTATGCAAGTATGGGGTTAAACGCCACAGAGGGAATCCTGACACGCATCCTCTGTTACCTGGTCTCGTTTGGCTTTCTGTTTTTCTTCATGATTCTTCTGCCAAAAACGCAGACCGCTTTCTCTTACATAGGACAACGGACCTTGCCTGTCTACATTTTCCATGGCCTTCTGTTTCAGACTATGAACAAGATGACCCCCATCCTCTCAACGGTCCGGACATTCCCGCAGATACTGGGGCTTTTGCTTTTCTGCCTGTTCCTGGTGTGGTTTTTCTCCAGGAAACCTTTCTTGGTTATCACAGGAAAGATTGCAAGTGTTCCCCTGGGACCTTTCCGCCTCAGTTCTTTACCACTTTAAAGTAACTCTTGTTTTTTTTCAAAGCAGAGAGTATAATGGTGGCGTTAAATCAATATAGGAGGGTTATTTACATGAAATTTGAAGTTTATCCTGAACTTTTCGAGGCATTGCCGAATGCCTGCTTCGGTGTTGTCACCGTCAAAGGTGTGGACAACACGAAAGAAGCGCCGGAAATCGAAGCCTTGCTGGCAGAAAATATTAAGAAATGTGAAGCAAAATATGAGGGCAAGAAAGTCAAAGAGCAGCCGGAGATCGTCCCTTACAGGGAAGCATTCCGCACACTGGGCATCAATCCCAATAAATTTATGTGTTCCATTGAGGCTTTACTGACCAGAATTGCCAAAGGCAAAGGTTTTCCCCACATCAACGCTGTTGTGGATCTGGGAAATGCAGTCTCCATCCAGTATGATCTTCCCATAGGAGCTCACGATACAGACACCATTCCGGAAGCGCTCTGTGTCCGCGCAGCCAAAGAAGGAGATCATTTCACACCATTTGGTTCCGATCAGGCAGAAACTCCGGATGTGGGAGAGATGATCTATGCTTCCGGACAGGAAGTCCGTACCCGCCGCTGGACCTGGCGTCAGAGCGAAATCGGCAAGATCACAGAAGAGACTAAGAATCTTTTCTTCCCCATCGATGGATTCACAGACATTAACAAGGACAAAGTGCTGGAAGCCCGGGACGCTCTGGCTGACCTTCTCAAAAAGACCTTCGACTGCCAGGTGGAAGTAGGATTTGTAGATAAGGAACACCCTGTATTCTCCTGCGACCTCTAATTGAAATAATAAAAAAAGACAGATATGACTTCCCTTTTGGAAATATATCTGTCTTTTTTACTCTCTTAGGGACAAGCAGAACGATAAGCCGGGTTATGTCGTTGGGTGATCATCTATCTAGCCCTGCCGTTGCCGACAGGATCCAGCGACCCACCTGAAAGCGCGACGGGCAGCCGCATAGCTTTCTGTTCGGTCTTGCTTCGAATGGAGTTTACATGTGCCCTGTCTGTTACCAGACAGGCGGTAGTCTCTTACACTGCCTTTCCACCCTTACCGGGAGATCCCGGCGGTTTATTTCTGTTGCACTGGTCTGGGAGTCACCTCCACCGGACGTTATCCGGCATCCTGCCCTGTGAAGCCCGGACTTTCCTCACCTGGCCCCTTTCGTCTGGCCAGCCGCGATCACCTGTCCTGCTTGCCGAAGGTAATTCTAACACAAAAGTTTTCTTCTGTAAATCATAAAATCACACATTAAAACAGCTTTCCCCGATAAATTCCCTCAAAATGGAGTTCTTAGGAACTGCCTCGCTGGGCACTCCAATAAAATAATCGAAGAATTTCAACAGACGTTTTGCTTCCAGGTACTCTGGTGTATCTCTTGGAATTCCGAACAGCAAAGGTTCCGCATACACTTTCAGACAGGCAAGCTCATAAATCAGGGCAGAGTTAAACATCACATCCGCCCCCTCCTGGAAGGGAAAAATGTTCTCTTCCTCACCTCTGCGGACAGAAGGCCACATGGCAATCGTCTCTCTGGCAGAAGTTCCTCTGGTTCTGGCATCCCGCACAATTCTTCGGATTAGTCTCCCATCCGTCGTAGGAATACGGTTATGTTCATCCACATTTAATTGCGTGAGCGCACTGATATAGATCCGAAACTTACTCTCCTGGGGCAGAGCATAACTCAGCCGATCATTCAGGCCATGTATCCCTTCAATCACCAACACATCGTCCCTTCCCAGTTTCATATAATTTCCCCGGTACTCCCGGTGTCCGGTCTTAAAGTTAAACTCTGGAAGTTCCACCCGTTTTCCATCCAGAAGATCCTTCATATCCCGGTTGAACAATTCCACATCGATGGCTTCCAGACATTCATAGTTTCGTTTGCCAAATTCATCCAGAGGTGTATCCTCCCGGTTGACAAAGTAATTGTCCACTGCAATTGTGTGCGGACGCAGACCGTGGACAGCCAGCTGAATGGATAACCTGTGAGAGAACGTTGTCTTTCCTGAGGAAGAGGGACCTGCAATCATGATAAACTTCTTATGTCCGCTTTGAAGAATCTGCTGGGCAATATCCGCCATCTTACTCTCCTGAAGTGCCTCCTGCATAAGCACCACATGCTCGATTCCTTCCCTCACAATGGTCTGATTCAGCTCTCCCACTGTGGAAATATTCATCATATCCGCCCATTCCTCTGTCCCCATCTGTACACGGAAAATCTTCGGTGAAGCCACAAAAGGCGGAACCACATCGGGAGCTTCTCTGTCCGGAAGCTGAAGGACAAATCCCTGGTCATACAAAAACAGATCAAAGTATGGAATATAACCGGTGTCATAGGCCATGAATCCGTAATAATAATCCTGATAATCACCAAGACTGTAGAGATTCACCCGGGATACACGGCGGAATTCGAACAGATCCACTTTATCCTGCATCCGCTGCTGTCGGAAAATTTCAATCGCATCATCTGTGCGCACACTCTTTTTGTAGAAAGGAATTCTCGCTCTCACAATCTCCTGCATCCGCTCTTTGACCTGCTCCAGAAATTCTTCATCCAGCTTTACTTTTCCTTTCAGAGTAAAATAGTATCCGCTTCCGATGGAAAAATGCAGCATAACCTGATCCAGATTCTTCCTTCCCACCACGTCATAGAGTGCTTTCATCAGAATCATACAGGCACTGCGCTTGTACGTTTTGTGTCCCACCTCATCTGCAACTGTCACAAACTCCAATTCACAGTCCTTGTGAAGATGCTTATGTAATTCCCGCAGCTTCCCATTGACCATCACCAGCATGATCGTCTGTTTTTGTGTCGTCTGATATTCTCTCACAATGTCGATATAGCAGATTCCATCCGGGTATTCCCGAAGTTCTCCGTCGATGGTCACCTTCACAGTCTTCAGATCCATAGAGTCCTCCTAAAAGTTCTGATAGGGGAAGCGGACACGGGCCCCTTGAATCTTGAGCTGTTCAAATTTTCTGCCCAGCTTTTCCCGCATCGCCTCCACGAAAATATATTCAGTTCCATAATGTCCCGCGTCAATCACAGCCAGACCGTCCGCCACCGCGTCGATCCCTGTGTGGTGATCCACATCCCCAGTCACGTAGACGTCCGCGCCGGATGCAAGCACGTCAGACATCAGGCTCTTGCCTGATCCTGTACACACCGCCACCTTCTGAATCTGCCGGTCCACATCTCCGTAAACCCGCACATCCATCAGCCGCAAGCTCTCTTTCACCGAACGGGCGAAGGCACCCAAACTCATTGGACGTTCCAGTTCTCCCACACGTCCCAGGCCTTCCGGCTGTCCGTTTCTCTGTGCTGTCTCTGTCAGGACCTGTCTCTTCTGAAGTCCCAGATAATCCGCACTCAGATCAGCCATGCCCAGAATGTCATAGTTGGTGTGCATGGCATAATAGGCCATATGGTGTTCCAGCAGTTTCAGGATTCTGCGCCCTGTAAAACTATGATTGTTAATTTTTTTCAAACCGGAAAAAATCATGGGGTGATGGGTGATCACCAAATCTGCCCCGAAGGATACTGCCTGATCCAGAGTATCCTCTGTCAGATCCAGCGCCAGAAACACTTTGCTGACTTCTCTTTGATCATCCCCCACCAGAAGTCCCACATTATCCCATTCCTCTGCAAAAGAAGCGGGATACTCACTTTCCAGCCAGTCTGTCACTTCACTGATTTTCATATTCTCTCATGGCAGATAAAATTCTCTGCCTTTCCTCCCGTAATTCTTTTTGACGAACCTGGGCCGCCTGATTGGCATTCCTGGCCAACTGTCCGCTGATTGTCTCATTTTTTCTCAATTCTCTCTCCAGAAATTGAAGGAGCACGGGATTTTTATGCTGAAGCAGAAATCTCCCGTAATGATAATCTATGTCACGGTAATGGTTCCAAGAACCCCGGGATGCGGGAACCGCTCTCAAAATAAAATAATATTTTCCGTCCTCAAGCACCATATCCTCCTCTTTCAGATCAAATCCATTGGAAAGAAGAAACTTGCGGAAATGACAGATTTCAGACTGAGGCTGCAAAATCAATTCCCGAAAACTTTTGCTGACCTCCCAGTCTTTTGTGAGAATTCTCTCCATCAACGGTCCGCCCATTCCCGCAATACTTAAGGTGTCTCCCTCTCCCGGCTCCAGGGCTTCCAGACCGTCAGAAAGCCTGGTTTCTATGTATGGATTCAGGCCATATGCGTCAATATTCTCTTTCGCCCTCGCAAGAGGACCGGGACGAACATCCATAGCTATGGCACTGGGAATGACCTGTCTAAGTGTCAGGGCAATTGGCAGATATCCGTGATCACATCCCACATCCACCAGACGGTTCCCAGGTGAAACCATTCTGGCAATTGCTTCCAGTCTCTTTGATAACTGCATCTTCATTCTCTCAATCCAGATAATCTTTTAATTTGCGGCTGCGGCTTGGGTGGCGCAGCTTGCGGAGGGCTTTCGCCTCTATCTGACGGATACGTTCTCTGGTGACATTGAACTCTTTTCCCACTTCCTCCAGAGTTCTCGCGCGCCCGTCATCCAGACCAAAACGAAGTCTCAATACTTTCTGTTCCCGGTCAGTCAGCGTGCTCAATACTTCCACCAACTGCTCCTTCAGCAGTGTAAACGCCGCCGCATCTGCCGGAACCGGAACATTGTCATCCTGAATAAAATCTCCGAGATGGCTGTCTTCCTCCTCACCGATGGGTGTCTCCAGAGATACCGGTTCCTGTGAAATCTTCAGGATCTCACGGACACGATCCACAGACATATCCATCTCTTTCGCGATTTCCTCCGGGGTAGGTTCACGCCCCAGCTCCTGAAGCAGCTGTCTGGACACACGGATCAGTTTGTTGATCGTCTCAACCATGTGAACCGGTATTCGGATGGTTCTTGCCTGGTCCGCAATCGCCCTTGTGATTGCCTGGCGGATCCACCATGTGGCATAGGTACTGAACTTATATCCCTTCCGGTAATCAAACTTCTCAACAGCCTTGATAAGTCCCAGATTACCTTCCTGAATCAGATCCAGGAACAGCATTCCACGGCCCACATACCGCTTCGCGATGCTGACTACCAGACGAAGGTTCGCCTCGGCGAGACGCTTTTTCGCGTTCTCATCCCCCTGTTCCATTCTCTTTGCCAGCTCGATCTCTTCATCCGCCGTCAGAAGATTCACCTTACCGATCTCCTTCAGATACATTCTAACCGGATCTTCAATGCTCACGCCTTCCGGCACAGACAGATCAATCTTGTCCAGCTCCACCTCTTCTTCCTCTGCGATCTTGTCCAAATCATCATCCAGAAGAAGAGCCTCATCTGCGTCACTGTCTGAGATCCGCAGGACATCCACTCCGCTGGCCTCAAGGAAATCAAATACTTTTTCCATCTGTTCCGCATTCAGCGGTGTGTCTTTGAAAAAATTATTGATTTCCTGGTACTCCAGAACATTCTTCTTTTTCTTGGCGAACTCCAGAAGTTCCACCAGTTTCTCACTGAATTTACCCATATTCATTTCCATAGGTGTCCATTCCCTCCATATATTGTTTATATTTTATCCTTATTAAAAAGAAATATGCAGCTCTCCTTTTCTTCTGCTCATTTCTTCCAGTTTCTTCTTTTCCTGAATCAGCCGCTGCAATCCTGCCATATCCGAAGGCTCCAGCGTCTCTGTCTGCCTCCTCAGGCTATTCTCCTTAATCCGTATCAGTGCATCGGCGAAGGCTCTGTCTTTCTCCTCCGGCCCATCCAGATGAATATCCGCATGGAACAAAGAAGCGGCCTCCGACTGTTCCTGACTGTCTGTGAACTGATTCAGAATTCTGGCCGGACTTACCTCCCCGTTTTCCAGCTGTTCAAACAGAAGTTTCGCCGTTTTCTCATAAAATTTCTCTGTAAAATCTTCCGGCGACAGATATTTCTTCACCACCTTATAGATACCTGGCTCGTTCACCAGCCAGGTCAGCATCAGTTTCTGGGCTTTCTGTACCCCGCTTTCCCGCTTTTCTTTCTCTTTCCGGATGGGTTTGGGAACCACTCTTTTCTCCGCAGCCGTCCCCCTCATTGCCTGGGACGCCACAGCCTTGCGCAGTTCCTCCGACGCAATCCGGTATCGCCTTGATATGGCATCAATATAATTGCTTCTCTCCAGTTCTTCCGGAAATTCCAGCAGCATCACCGCCACCTGCCGGAAGAATTCCGTCTTTCCCTGCGGATCTCCAAGATCGTGGCTCTTTTCTTCCTCCCGGACCCGAAACAGAAATCCATTCTCGGCCTGATCCAACCGCTCCTGGAATGCCTCAGCACCCATGGCCTTGATAAATTCATCCGGGTCCTTATAGGGTGCCAGATTCACCACCCTGGTTGCCACTCCTGCATCTCTGAGAATCGGGATTCCCCGAAGAGCTGCCCGGATTCCCGCCTCATCACTGTCATACAAAAGGAGCACTTCCTGTGTGTACCGTTTCAGAAGGCTGGCATGGCCGGAAGTAAGAGCTGTCCCCAGTGAAGCCACCGCATTGGTAAATCCCGCCTGGTGCATGGTAATCACATCCATGTAGCCTTCACACACAATCAGATATTTTTGGCGTGTGGTGCGGGCAATATGAAGTCCATACAAGTTCCGGCTCTTATCAAAAATCTTCGTCTCCGGCGAGTTCAGATATTTGGGCTTTCCGTCCCCCATCACTCTCCCGCCGAAGCCGATCACACGGCTGTTCACATCCATGATCGGAAAAATAACCCGGTTCCAGAACTTATCATACATTCCCCGTCTCTCATCCGCCTGAAATAACCCGCTCTCCCGGAGAAGATCATCCTTGTATCCTTTGCTTTTCAGATACCGATACAAATCATTGCTGTATTTATCGGAATATCCAAGACCGAATTTCTTCATCGTCTCTTCTGTGAGTCCGCGCCCGGTCAGATAATTCCACGCTGTCTGCCCGTTCTTTCCCCGGAGTTTATAGTAAAAATACTGCGCTGCCCGCTTATTGACCTCCAACAGTGCGGCTCTTCGGTCAGCCGCCTCTTTCGCCTCCTGGGAGTATTCCAGTTTGGGCAGCTCCACACCGGCCCTCTGCGCCAGATACTGCAAAGCCTCCACAAAAGTAAAATTCTCATATTCCATGATGAATGTAAAGACATTGCCTCCTGCTCCGCATCCAAAGCAGTAATACATCTGCTTGGCCGGGCTCACGGAGAATGAAGGACTTTTCTCGTTGTGAAACGGGCACAGTCCGAAATAAGAACTTCCCCTGCGCTGCAGTTTTACATACTGGGAAATCACTTCCACAATATCATTTTTCATCCGCACTTCTTCGATGATGTCATCGGAATACCGCATCTGGTCTCCTCCTTAATACACTTCCCACGCTTTCGGAATGAAAATCTCCTGAAATTTCTGCATTGAATACTGATCTGTCATCCCCGACAGATAGTCACAGACTGCCTGATTCAGGCTGGTCCCTGTGGCAATCAGGTTCACATACTCTTTGGACATTTTCTGCGGATGATCCATATAATATCCATAGAGCATACTCAACATCTCAATTGCCTTAGATTCCTCTTTTTTGGCTTTTGGATTCAGATATACATTCTGGAACATAATCTTTCTCAAATCCATCATTGCCTCATAGACCTCATCCGACATCTGAATTGAGTCTTTTCCCTGACTGTTCTCCACAATGTTATGTATCAGCGTATTCAGCCTCTCACGGATGTTGTACCCTAACAGCATCCGTATAGTAATCGGAATATCATCCTCTGAGATCAGTCCGGCCCGCTGGGCATCGTCCATGTCATGGTGAATATAGGAAATCTTGTCACAAAGGCGTACAACCTGGCCTTCTAAAGTCGCCGGCCTGCCGCTGGTGCGATGGTTCAAAATGCCGTCGATCACTTCCCAGGTCAGATTCAGTCCCCGCCCTTTCTTCTCCAGCACCTGTGCCACACGGACACTCTGCTTGTAGTGGGCAAACCCTGTGGGATTCAGCTTGTTCAACGCCCCTTCGCCTGCATGTCCAAAAGGTGTATGCCCCAGATCATGCCCCAGGGCAATGGCCTCCACCAAATCTTCATTCAAATGAAGGGCTTTCGCCACCGTTCTCGCTGTCTGAGAGACTTCCAGCGTATGCGTCAGCCGGTTTCGGTAGTGATCTCCATGCGGTGCCAGAAACACCTGGGTCTTATCCTTCAGACGCCGGAATGCCTTGCTGTGCAGAATCCGGTCCCGGTCTCTCTGGTAGACTGTGCGGATATCACATTCCTCCTCTGGGCGTTCCCGTCCCCGCGAGTCTCTGCTGTGTGCCGCGTAAGGGCTTAGATATTTTGATTCCCGTTCTTCTAAACTTTCCCGTATATTCATAGACACCCTCCAAAGCCTGACAATAACCTCTATATATTATATTCCACATAAAATGAAAATTTCCTTTTTTTCGATCTTATTTAACGAAAATCCCACAAAAATTTTTTTAAATTTCTTATTGACTCCTGCCACATAGAGTGCTATAATACATTTTGTCGCGAGCGATAGCGATATGCGGAAGTGTCGGAACTGGCAGACGAGCAAGACTAAGGATCTTGTGGCATTCGTGCCGTGTGGGTTCAAGTCCCATCTTCCGCAGTTCAAGATTAGATGCGTATTTATAAGGAGTTCCTTATAGATACGCTATTTTTTTGCACTTCATAAAGTTTGAATTCATTTTTCCAAGCAAAACTCTCTTTCAAGTCTTTGACTGGATTCGGATCGGCATCCGCCGCCATAATACTTATACAAGGGGAAAGCCGATATCTTTGGAAGATACCGGCTTATGAAAAAGAAAAAGATTTAAAAAAGGTCTTTGGCCTTTGTGCAATTATAATATACTAATTAATTGTGTTCTTTTTGTGAAATAAAATCGGAAAAAATGTGAATTTTTTTTGTTTTTCTATCATTTCAACTTAATTCCGCAATTCTTGTCACAGCTACATAGATCTCCTGAATCTTATACCAGGTCGGATAATCTACAATTCCAGTCTGTGGAAGCCCAAAGACTCCTTGAAACTGACGCACCGCATCCTTGGTTTTTTCTCCGTAGATGCCGTCCACCGCAATCTTGGGCAGTGCCGGATAAGACTGGGCAATTGCGTTCAGCTGCTCCTGAATCTGCCGGACTTTGGATCCGCTTGCCCCGACATCCAGATTATATCCCGGCCAGGATGCCGGAATTCCAGATATCGCCTCTGCCGTATTGATATACATATCCTCCCCGTAGAAATGCCGAAGAATCTCAATGGCAGAATACCCCCGGTCTCCAAGGTCTTTAGAGCCCCACTGTGTCATCCAGTTGGGGCAGGAGACTTTCTGGCCGTCACAGTACTGCGTCAGAATGGGCTGGCGCACATTTGGCCTGGAGAGATAATTGGAAAACAATTCATCCACAATGTTGGCCACGTTTGAGAAAATATTTCTGCCCGGGATCCATTTGTGATCATACGCCGTGGAAGATGTGATGGTAAAATCATATCCTTTATTCCGGTACCACTCCGTGTAGACCCGGTTCAGTGTAAAGGACATGATAGCCAGCACGTTCGCCCGGATCGTGCTGTCCGGCCAGGTGGCATAGATCTCGCTGCAGGCCACATTTTTGATGTAATCTTTGTAGCGCACATAGTAATCCTCCACCTCCTGGTCCGCAATGGGGCCATCGTGTACGATGACAAACTCCGGCACCACCACACGGCTCAGCACAATCTCTCCCGTCTCATTCACCGGCTTGATCTCATCCTCCGGAATCTTGGGCGGATACTCCCCGAACAATGTGTGGGCAGGAATCACAATTCTCTCAAAATCTGATCCCTGTCTAGGCTGCATTTTTACCGGCTGAATGGCTGTGACCTCCGGCAAAATCTCCGTTCCGGTGATATCCACCGGCTCAAACCCTTCCGCTTCCACATGCAGCGTATACTCTGAGTAAGGCTGATATTCTCCTGGCTGCATACTGTATTCCAGCGGCGGGGCAGCCAATTCCAAAACCGGGCTGTTCCCCGAAGAATCCGTCTGAATCTTCTCCAGCGGCCGATCCGGCTCCCCTGTGTAAGAGATCGTGATCTCTGCCTGATTAATTGGCCGGCTCCCCTCTGCTGTCTGCACAGCAATTTGAAGCCGGCCTTTATCTGCCTGATTTTCCTGCATCATGCGCAAATTCAATCCGATAACCTCACATTATCCTATCGGAATATTTTATGCGCACAGTCTGGAATTTTATGCCAGAATACAGTCATCCTATTCTTTTTACAGAATTCTCATCACATCATTATACATTACCACAATCATCAGCAGCATCAAAAGCATCAGCCCAGCAAAATGAATCATCCCTTCCACCTGCCGGTTCACCGGCCGGCGGAAGATCACTTCCAGAATCAAAAACACCAGACGGCCTCCATCCAGGGCCGGCAGCGGCAGAAGATTCATCACACCCAGGTTCGCCGACAGGAGAATGGCCAGATTCAACATATTCATCCACACCATCAAGGTTCCCTGATCCTGTGCCTCCTCATAGGTGTCCCCGATGACATCGACCACACCCACAGGTCCTGTCAGATCCTGAATTCCAAAATGTCCCTTCACCAGCATCTCCACACTGTGAACCGTAGTCCGGATCCAATATTTCACTTCCAATGCCGCATATTTGATCACATTCAGGCCGCCAGTCTTCACACAGCCCAGATTGTAGCTGAATCCCATAAGCACAGTGTCATACTGCTTCGGAGTCACCGTGGTCTCATAAGACTTTCCATTTCTCTCGTAAGTGAGTACCACAGGCTGATCCCCCAAAGGATTTTCTTCGATATATTGATTATAGGCTTCCCCGTCCGGGATTGCCACTCCATTAATCGCTGTAATTACGTCACCAGCCTGGATGCCGGAATCTTCCAGCGGCATTCCTTTAATCAGAGATCCCACTTCCATGGAATCGGTATCTACCCGGTTAAATCCCAGAAGATATCTGGTCAGAACATCTGGTGTATAGGTAAGTGAGTGTTCCTCCCCATCTCTCTCAAATTCAATCGTAATCGGTTTTTGCTGCAGTTCATACAGTGTCGTGTAGGTATAGATATCATTTCCGATATCCACCTGGTATCCATCAAACTTCTTAATGATGTCCCCTTCTTCGAGACCAGCCTCTTCTGCCGGTGAACCTTTCTCCACCTGCATTACCTCTGCCGGCACATAGCCCACACATCCGACAATAATCACGGCCAGCAAAAATGCCATAATAAAGTTAAAAATAGGCCCTGCCGCCACAATCGCGATTCTCGCCCACGGAGAGGCCGCATTGAAGCTTCCCGGTCCATCACCGTCTTCATCTTCTCCCAGCATCATACACGATCCGCCCAGAGGCAGAAGCTTCAGTGAATATCTGGTACCGCCTTTCACCGTGCTCAGCAGTCTCGGTCCCATTCCCAGTGAGAATTCCGTCACTACCACATGATTCTTTTTCGCAAGAAGAAAATGTCCCAGTTCATGGAATAATATAATCGCGCTGAAAATAATGACTGCAATAACAATCCGCAATTTACCACCTGCTTTCAATCCATTGATATGTCTCCTGTTCCGTCTCCAGAATCTCTTCCAGACTCGGAGACTTCACCACCCGATGGTTTTCCATGGACTGACCAATGATATCGTAAATGTCCAGGAAACCAATTTCTCCTCCCAGAAATTTCGCAACTGCTTTCTCATTTGCCGCGTTGAACACTGTGGGCATGGAACCGCCTATGCGGAGAGCCTGCACCGCCATCGGAAGTCCCAGGAAAGTCTCCGTATCCGGTTCCTCAAAAGTCAGCGTGCCCAACTTTGCAAAATTTAATCTCTCACCGTCCAGATAGCGCCGGTTCGGATAATACAGAGCATATTGGATGGGCAGGCGCATATCCGGTGTTCCCAACTGTGCGATCACCGCTCCATCCTCGAATTCCACCATAGAGTGTATGACGCTTTGAGGCTGAACAATCACCTGAATCTGATCCAGTTCCACCCCAAAAAGCCATTTCGCCTCCATCACTTCGAGGCCCTTATTCACCAGAGTTGCCGAATCCACCGTGATTTTCCTTCCCATCACCCAGTTGGGATGTTTCAGGGTATCCTCCACCGTGACATTTCTCAGCTCCTCTGTCTTCCTTCCCCGGAAAGGACCGCCGGATGCTGTGATCCACAGATTATGGATTCTTTTTCTGTCCTCCCCGTTCAGTGCTTGAAAGACCGCACTGTGTTCACTGTCCACCGGCAGAATTCTCACATGGTATTTCTCCGCCATGGGCATAATCAGATGCCCTGCAGTCACCAGAGTTTCTTTGTTTGCCAGGGCAATGTCTTTTCCTGCTCGGACCGCTTCAATGGTAGGGCGCACACCAATCATCCCCACGATCGCTGTCACCAGAATCTCCGACTCCTGCATAGACGCCAGCTCCAGCAGTCCGTCCATCCCGCTCACCACTTTGGTGGAGGTGTCTGCAATTTTCACCGCCAGTTCCTTCGCCGCTTCCTCACTCCACACCGCAGCCAGCCGGGGATGAAATTCCCGCACCTGCTCTTCCATTTTCTGTATATTTTTCCCCGCGCTGATACCTGTCACCTGGAGGTCACCATTTGCGCGCACCACATCCAGTGTCTGGGTGCCGATGGATCCTGTCGATCCCAATATTGCTATCTTTCTCATAAATACACTTCCTCACATCAACAGGGTTGACAGAAAATAAATGATCGGCGCCGTGAAAATTACGCTGTCAAAGCGATCCAAAATTCCGCCATGTCCCGGTATCAAAGTTCCATAATCTTTAATCTCCTGGTTTCTCTTAATGGCTGAAGCAGCCAGATCTCCCACCATGGAAATCAAAGCTCCCACACCGCAGATAATTCCGTAAGCCGGCAAATCTCCCTTGGTAGCCGCCGCGTAAATCAATCCGAGCAATACCGCGCCGACAACTCCTCCCACTGCGCCTTCCACAGATTTCTTCGGACTTAAGACGGGAGCCATCTTGTGTTTGCCAATCAGAACTCCCACGCAGTAGGCACAGGTATCACATCCCCAAGAACACAGGAAAATCAGCCATACATGGAAAATTCCGCCTTCCAGATTCCTCGTCAGATAGATGAAGGACAGCATCACAGGAACGTAAGCCAATCCAAAAAAAGCAGCCATCACCTGATCTGCCTTGTACTTCGGATACGTGAAAACATAGACAAACATCAAGATAATCAATCCCACAAGAAGAGCAGCCATCCCATATTTTTCAAAATCCAGCCAGACTGCCCCGTAATAGACAACTGCGCAGAAGTATCCCGCACCTTCCAGAAGACTGACTGATCCCTTATGAATTTCCATCGCGCGATACAGCTCAAACATGCCAATGACAGATATGCACAGCAATGGAAAGAACAAGATATAGCCTCCGGGAATGATCGTCAAAAGCAGCAGCGCCACCAGGACAATTCCACTCAAAAGCCGTGTCACAAACATGGCTACTCCTCCTTTACTCCTCCGTATCTCCGGTCTCTTTCATTATATTTCTCAATAGCTTTGACCAATTCCTCACGGTTAAAATCCGGCCATGCCACCGGTGTAAAATAAAACTCTGTATAGGCAAGCTGCCAGAGAAGAAAATTTGACAGTCTCTGTTCTCCGCTGGTACGAATCATCAGATCCGGATCTGGAATACCGGCAGTATCCCAATAGCTTTCCACCAGCTGTTCAGTGATCTCTTCCGGCTGAACTTTGCCGTCCTTGACATCCTGGGCAATTCTGCGAATTCCCCTGGTGATCTCGTCCCGGCTTCCATAATTCAACGCAATCTGAAAATGGAGCTCATCAAAATTTTTAGAATATTCCTCTAACTTTTTGACACTCTCCTGGATATCCGGATCAAATGCGCGGATATCCCCAATCACTTTCACACGCATCTGATTCTGCTGAGAAATCTTGATGCATTTTTTCAGATAATTCCGAAACAGTTTCATCAGTCCATCCACTTCCTCCTTGGAACGCTTCCAGTTCTCCGTGGAAAATGCATAGACTGTCAGATATTTTACCCCCAGTGACTTGGCGACATCACAGATGGTCTCCAGATTTGCACATCCTTTCACGTGCCCGTAACTCCTGGGCATTCCTTTTGCTTTCGCCCACCGTCCGTTCCCATCCAAAATAATGGCGATATGGTTTGGAACCTTCATCTCTTTCTCCTTTCTTTGCACAGGCTGCCCCTGTCCGCTTGCCCTTTTTCGCTCCGTTTAAAAGGGCTGATGCAAAATCATCTGTATTCACAGAAAAATCATGCAGCAGCCCTGATTCTATTTCTTATACAGTTAAGATCTCTTTTGATTTCACATCTACGACTCCATCAATTTCTTTGACCATCTTATCTGTCATCTTCTGGATTTTTTCCTCTAATTCCTTGATTTCATCTTCTGAGACGTCTGCCTTACCAAGCTTTTTGAATGTATCGTTGGCGTCACGACGAATGTTGCGGATTGCCACCTTCGCTGCCTCCCCGCGCTTCTTGACATCCTTTACCAGTTCTTTTCTTCGCTCTTCTGTCAGCTCAGGCAGAACCAGGCGAATGGATTTTCCGTCTGTGTTCGGGTTAATTCCCAAATCTGAAGTGAGAATCGCCTTCGAAATCTCTTTGACCATCTTAGCCTCCCAGGGCTGAATCTGGATCACCCGCGCCTCGGGAACGGTAATATTGGCAACCTGCTGAAGCGGAGTGGGAACTCCATAATAGTCTACCTGAATTTTGTCAAGAATATGCGGATTCGCACGTCCGGCACGAACTGTCGCCAGATCCGCCTCCAGGCTTTTCTTTGTCTTCTTCATTTTGTCGTCATATTTCTGCAGTCTTTCATCCATAAGTGTTTCCCCTCTCTTTTATTCCACGGTCACTTCCGTACCGTTAAATTTCCCATGTACTGTATTGATAATGCTGTCTTCCTCTTCCAGTCCGAATACCAGCATCGGCATCTTCTGCTCCAGACACATAATAGATGCCGTCAGATCCACAGCAGCCAGCTTCTTGTCAATGACTTCCTGAATACTCACTTTGTCATACTTTTTCGCATTCGGATTCAGCTTCGGATCACTGTCGTAGATTCCGTCAATGGCCTTCGCCAGAAGAATGGCATCTGCCTCAATCTCCACGGCGCGCAGTACAGTCGCTGTGTCTGTGGAAAAATAAGGATGTCCGGTACCGCCGGCAAAAAAGATTACCTTATTCTGCGCAAAATCTTCCTCCACACCATCTTTGGAATAAAGCTTCGTAAAAGCTCCGCACACAAACGGTGTGTAAACTTCTGTCTTCAATCCCACATAGCGGCACAGATCCGAGACATAGATACAGTTCATCACCGTGGCAAGCATGCCAATCTGGTCTGCCTTGCTCCGGTTAATGGTCTCACTGGTTCTCCCCCGCCAGAAATTGCCTCCTCCGATCACAATCCCGACCTGGATTCCTTCTTCCACCACTGCCTTAATCTGGCGTGCCACCTTCAGAACAGTCTCCTCATCAAAACCGCTCTTTTTCTCGCCGGCCAATGCCTCTCCGCTCAATTTCAGCAATACTCTCTTCATTTTTCTTCCTCAACTTATCTCATTTTTTCTTTTACCACACAGAGGTTACAATCTCCTGACCGTCTTCCCCCACTGTGGTAGCTACGGTGAAATCATCGTACTCATGATAGCCAATCTCTGTTCCTGTCTCCGGGTCAGTCTCATAACTTACGTCATTGGCATTGCCGATCGCCCCTTCCAGAGTATCGAGACTCTTTCCGATATAGCTCTCCGCCTGATCACGGCCGCTGGAATATCCAGGATCTTCATCGCCGTCACCTGAACCATCGTCTCCATCGTCTCCGGAATCCGATGAGGTATCATCTCCGCTGCTGTAGTCCTCGTCTGACTGCTCCGGTGTCGGTGTGGCAGTGTTCTCTCCCACAGTGCTGTCTGTATCATCTGAAGAATCCGTATCATCACTGTCATCATTCGTCAGACCCATACGCTCCCGTGCATCTTCCAATGTGCTGACCTCTTTCTTCTGGCTCTCACTGTAGTAGGTCACATAAGGCACCCCATCTTCCATACACAGTTTGATCTCTGTGGTATCTGAAAAGTCCAGATCACGGAAGAAACAGTTCGCCTCGTCCTCATCTGTATAGAACACCTGAATATCATAGTTGACATCATCTGACTTCTCATAATAATACAGGGCCCGGTCTCCGTCTTTCCACTCATAAGATCCCTGAATCAGATCATCGCCCCACTCATCATCGGAGCTGTCCGCCGCCTCACGGATATAAATCTCCGAGATGTCAAGACCTGTGTCATTGGTCAGAACCACATCAGAGCTGGTACTGGTCTTCTCGCCAAGAATATTCCGGATCGCCGCCTTGTCCGCATCGGAAATCTTCTCCATCTGCACCACGTTGTCTGCCTTAGGCGTCGGTGTCGGTGTCTCTGTCACTGCCTGTGTACTGTCAGCTTCCTTGTTATTTTTATTACATCCGGCCGCCGCTGTCATGCATACCGCAAGCAGAGCGACAAGAACGAAATACCTTTTTTTCATAGACAAATCCCTCCTATGGGTATAAGTTTCTTTCTATCCTAATTATATAGAGTATCTTTTTCTTGTCAACCTCTGGGCTGGATTTCACAGTTTTTTAAGACTTCCTCTGTCAAAGCCAAATTCTTATTTGTCTCTTCTCAGCGCATCCCGGATCACGTCCGCACAGAGCTGGTATCCCATCGTCGTGGTATTCAGACAAAGATCATAGTTCTCCATCACGCCCCACTCTTTTCCCGTGTGGAAATAATAGTAATCCCGTCTTTCTTTGTCTTTTTTCGCGATATAAGAATCTGCCTCTTTCTCAGAGATGTGATTCACTTTGATCGCCCTTTGGCGTCTCTGATCCATGGAGGACGCATAAATAAACACATTGAGCAGATCGTCATAATGATGCTGTCTGAGAATGTGTTCCGCACATCTTCCCACGAATACACAGGGGCCTTCCTCTGCAAGACGTACAATTGTATCTGACTGTGCCTGGTACAGTTTATAGGGTAACATAATCTTCTCCTGATTCAGATACCCATCAGTTACCATCGAAAGGCCGAACAGAAAATTGGACTGTCTCTTCTCGTCATGTTCTGCCATGACACCTGGATTAATCCCGTATTTTTCTGCTGCTACCAGGAGCAAATTACTGTCATAAAATGGAATATTCAATGAATTTGCCAGTAAAGTTCCAACTTCACGTCCACCGCTTCCATATTGTCTTTCAATTGTAATTGTTTTCATAGTCAGCACCCCTTTCCTTTGATTCTTTCAATATTATATCATCCCAAAATATAGATTACAATATATTTGAATTTTTCCATTTCTTATGCTATCCTATTAAGTAATCAAAACAAATGGAGGGATTGCCATTGAAGATTCAGGAATCTGCGGAAAACTATCTGGAAACCATTCTGATCATCAGTCTGCGCCAGGAACATGTGCGCTCGATCGATATTGTCAATGAACTGGATTTTTCAAAACCCAGCGTAAGCGTGGCAATGAAAAATCTTCGTCTGAACGGATATATTAAGATGGATACAAGTGGTTATATCACTCTCACAGAAGCCGGCCGGGAGATTGCGGAAAAGATTTACGAAAGACACACGCTTCTCTCCAAGTGGCTGGTACGTCTGGGTGTTGACCCCGAGATTGCGTCCAAAGATGCCTGCCGTATTGAACATGTGATCAGTTCCGAAAGCTTTGATGCCATCAAGCGTCATACCAAGGACATAAAAGAAGCATAAGATGAGGTAGACAGCTATGAAAAATCTAAAACGTGCAGGGGCACTCATAGTAGTTCTCCTGCTGCTTTTACTGTATGGGGCAACTTTTTTCTTCGCCGTGACAGACTCACCGGACAGCGGAGCCTGGTTCCGTATCTCCCTGGCGGGCACAATTTTCGTACCCCTTTTGCTGTACGGCTATTTGCTGGTTGTCCGTTTCTTTCAGAAAAGAACCTCACCGGAGGAATCTTCCGCCTGCGTGGATTCCATCATTTTTGACGTGGGAATGGTTCTAGTCAACTATGACTGGAAATCTTACCTGGACACCTTTCCCTATCCCCGCGAAGTCAAAGAACGAATCGGGCAGGCCGTGTTCGCCAGCCAGACCTGGAACGAACAGGACCGGGGTGATCTTCCTCCGGACGAATATGTGCGTCAGTTCGTGAAGAATGATCCCCAGCTGGAAAAGGAAATTTTACAGGTTCTCTCCACCAACGAGAGAACAATCTCTGTCTATGATTACGCCGAGACCTGGGTACGTTATCTGAAGGAGAAAGGATTTCATCTCTATATTCTATCCAACTATCCGGAGCGTCTTTTGGAAAAGACCCGCCCGGACATGACTTTTCTAAAATACATGGATGGCATTGTATTTTCCAGCGAAGTCAAACAGATCAAACCAGAACCTGAAATCTATCAGACTCTGCTTCAGACCTACAAGATTCATCCCAGGCGGGCTGTCTTTCTGGACGACCGCCAGGCAAATCTGGACGCAGCCGCCAAGTTTGGCATTCACACAATTCTGTTTCATGACTTCAAACAGGCAGCCGCTGAATTAAAAAAATTAGGTGTGGAATAAATATCCACACCTTTTCTCTTCTCATGGCTGCCCCAGCATTTCCATCGCCATATCATAATACTCATAACCTTCCTGCTGGTATTTCCGGCTCTCGCTGATAAACGAAGAATCTTCAAACGCATTATCCCGAATATCCGCACTGGTGGGATATGACCAACGGAAAGGATTCTCATCTTTATAATAGATACGATGCTGAAGACCACCCTCGTTGTGATATGCAAAAATCAGTTTTCCATCCTGGTAGTCAAAGATTTTCTCATTGGTGTCTGTCACAAGAGAAGAGTTTGTCATCACCACACAAACCTGCTGTCCCGACAGCCAGGCTGTCATTCCATTTCCCAAATCCAAGGGTTGATACACCCCGTTGTCACAGTTCTCCATCTGCTCAGTGAACACTGCCCGCACCGCAAGGACCTCCTCTTCCACCTGGTCATCCGGTACTGTCTTTTGATACTCCCCAATGGCTCTCTTCGATCCGCCCACTCCTGCACGGATCATTCCCTGATACAGGTTCCTGTCATAAGATTCCAGATTTTCCCGAAGTTCTGTATAATCCCCCATGCTTCCTCTGTATTTCAAGATGGATCCTTCCTGGGACTCCTGTGTATTCGTCAGATAACAGATCCCCTGATTCTCAACCAGAGTCTCCGGAAGAAAATCTTTCGATCTCAGTTCCTGACCTTCCAGCTCTTTTTCTGTCTCTTCACTTCCCTGCTCTCCTTCATACTGCCATTCCACCTGCAGAGCTGTTCCGTCAAAACTCAAAATCTGGTAAGATACCACGCCTTCTGCCGCACGGCTCACTCCGTGAAAAGACACGATCTGCATTCCCTTGGAGCCCTCCCGCAGGAAAATGCCCAGACGTTCCTCCAAAACAGAGATATCCGAAAAACATTCTTCATCAAAAAACTGCGATCCAACCACATCGTAGGGGGACTGATTGTCATAAATTTCCAGAACCGGCCGGCTTCCCTTGTCTTCTGATCTGGTCATCCGCACAATCAGCCGGTAATCCCGGCCATCCAGACGGAAATTCTGACTGCTCACAATACCCTCAAGTCCATATTGTCCATCCTTTTCTATCTCGTAATTCAGACTGTTCTCCTCCAGTATCCCCAGCTTCGCGGCCGCATCACTCTCCCAAAACCCCATCTCCTGGTTCTGTTCCTGCAGCTGATACCGAACTGTGAAAGAAGCTTCTTCCTCTTTCCTTGCATTCTTTTCCTCCGCCGCCTCATTGGTCTGGGAGGCCTCTTTCTCTTCCTGGGGAGTACTTTTCCAGACATTCCACATCAGAAAGACTCCCAGGAACGCCAAAAGAATCACCCCAACAGCTAAAATTACATTTTTCTTCTCCATCTGCCATCTCCCCTATGCCCCATATTAAAAATACCGGACACATGAGTGAATTCTCATATGCCCGGCAACCTGTCAGCTATATTTGCGGTAAATGATATCTTTTCTTCCTGGTCCATTGGAAATCATGGTAATCGGGAAGCCAATCTTCTCCTCGATAAACTCCACATATTTTCTGCAGTTCTCCGGAAGATCTTCATATTTCCGAATTCCACGGATATCACACTTCCAGCCTGGCAATACTTCCAGCACCGGTTTTGCTTTCTCCAACTGGTATGTGGTTGGGAATTCTGTAGTCACTTCGCCGTCGATCTCATATCCCACACAAACCGGAATCTCATCCAGATATCCCAGAACATCCAGAACAGTGAAAGCCACGTCCGTGGTTCCCTGCATACGGCATCCGTACTTGGAAGCCACACAGTCAAACCATCCCATTCTTCTGGGACGTCCGGTTGTCGCACCGTACTCGCCGCCGTCTCCGCCTCGTTTTCTCAGCTCCTCTGCCTCATCTCCGAAGATCTCTGACACAAAAGCACCTGCTCCTACAGCACTTGAGTATGCTTTACACACTGTGATGACCTGCTTGATTTCATAGGGCGGAATTCCCGCGCCGATTGCTCCATAGGCAGCCAAAGTGGAAGAAGAAGTCACCATTGGATAGATTCCATGATCCGGATCCTTCAAAGAGCCCAGCTGGCCCTCCAGAAGAATTTCCTTTCCTTCCTGGATGGCATTCCACAGGAACAAAGAGACATTGCACACATACGGCTCTACCATCTCTTTATAGCTCATAAGCTCTTCATAAATCTCGTTTGGATCCAGCAGAGGCTTATGATACAGGTGCTCCAGAAGTACATTTTTTGTCTCGCAGACACGCTGTACCTTATCTCTCAGATATTCTTCCCCTGCGAACAGCTCACTCACCTGAAAACCAATTTTCGCATATTTATCAGAATAAAAAGGCGCAATTCCCGATTTTGTGGAACCGAAAGATTTTCCTGCAAGACGCTCCTCCTCATACTGATCAAACAGTACATGGTAGGACATCACCATCTGCGCACGATCAGAAATTACAATCTTAGGCATCGGAACATTTCTGTCCACAATGCTTTTCACTTCTTTAAAGAAGACTGGAATATTTAACGCCACACCGTTCCCGATCACGCTGGTTGTATGATCGTAGAACACCCCGGACGGCAGGGTATGAAGGGCGAATTTTCCGTAGTCATTGACAATTGTATGGCCTGCATTCGCACCGCCTTGAAATCTCACGATGATATCTGCCTTCTCCGCCAGCATATCTGTGATTTTTCCTTTTCCTTCATCTCCCCAGTTTGCTCCAACTACTGCTTTTACCATATTGTTCCGTTCCTCCTCATAATAGGTTCTTCTCGACCATTTCGCCCGGTCACGGTATCTCAGACATTGATCTGTGCCGTAACTCCCAAAAGATCTTTGTGCTCTTCAATTATTGGATTCACTACTTTCTCAAGGAAAGCCTCCACCTGTTCCTTGGCGCGTCCTGTGTAGCGGGACGGCTCCATAGCTGCCTTCAGCTCATCCAGGCTCAGATTAAAGGCCGGATCCAGAGCAATCAACTCCAAAAGATCGTTATCCTTTCCTTCTGCTTTCACATGTCTGCCTGCCTCCATGGACAGTTCTCGGATTCTCTCGTGCAGCTCCTGGCGGTCTCCGCCTGCCTTCACTGCATCCATCATAATATTCTCTGTCGCCATAAACGGCAATTCCGCCATCATATGCTTTTCGATCACTTTCGGATAGACAACCAGACCATCCACCACATTGAGGCACAGGTCCAGAATTCCGTCAATCGCCAGGAAACCTTCCGGAATGCTCAGACGTTTATTCGCGGAATCATCCAAAGTTCTCTCAAACCACTGAGTTGCCGAAGTAATTGCCGGATTCAGCGCATCGATCATCACATATCTGGACAGAGACGCGATTCTCTCGCTTCTCATCGGATTTCTCTTATATGCCATAGCAGAAGATCCAATCTGATTCTTCTCAAAAGGTTCTTCCACCTCTTTTAAATGCTGAAGCAGACGGATATCATTGGACATCTTATGGGCACTCGCTGCAATTCCTGCCAGAATATTCAATACACGGGTATCCACCTTTCTTGAATATGTCTGCCCGGACACCGGATAGCAGTCTTTGAATCCCATTTTCTTCGCAATCATAGGATCAATCTGATCAATCTTCTCCTGATCTCCGTCAAACAGTTCCAAAAAGCTTGCCTGCGTGCCAGTGGTTCCCTTTGATCCAAGAAGCTTCATGGTTCCCAGAACATACTCCAGATCCTCCAGATCCATCAGGAATTCCTGGGTCCACAGTGTGGCACGTTTTCCCACTGTAGTCGGCTGCGCCGGCTGGAAATGTGTAAATGCCAGTGTTGGCTGCGCCTTATGCTTCTCAGCAAATTTGGCCAGCTCCGCAATCACGTTCACCAGTTTCTTGCGCACCAGCTTCAAAGCTTCTGTCATCACAATAATATCTGTGTTATCTCCCACATAACAGGAGGTTGCTCCAAGGTGAATGATTCCCTTGGCTTTCGGACACTGAACACCGTACGCATACACATGGGACATCACATCATGGCGTACCTGGCGCTCCCGCTCCTTTGCCACATCATAGTTGATATCCTCCGCATGTGCTTTCAGCTCGTCAATCTGTTCCTGGCTGATATTCAGCCCCAGTTCTTTCTCCGTCTCTGCCAGAGCAATCCACAGTTTTCTCCAGGTTTTGAATTTCATATCCGGAGAAAAAATATACTGCATCTCTTTACTCGCGTAACGCTCAGACAACGGACTTACATATCTATCTGTATCCATCTCATTTACCCCGCTTTCCTTTGCACACAATACAGGAAAATTATATAACAGGAAATATGGAAAAGCAAGCATTACCGGAAAACTTCTGCTCTGTGTTTAAGATTCTCCCTGATGAAACTTACCCAGGAACTCCCGCATCCTGTGATGCTCGGAAGAAAATACCTCCTGCGGACTTCCCTCCACAGCAACCACACCCCGGTCCATAAATAAAATATGGTCTGAGATCTCCCGTGCGAAATTCATCTCATGGGTGACAATCACCATGGTGATATGGTCATCTGCCAGCTGCCGGATCACCTTGAGAATCTCTCCGGTCAGCTCCGGGTCCAACGCGGAAGTAGGCTCGTCAAAAAACAGAATGTCTGGATTCATGGCCAACGCCCGGGCTATGGAGACTCGCTGCTGCTGCCCTCCGGACAGCTGAAACGGATAGGACTTTTCTTTGTCGGCCAGCCCCATCTGGGCAAGAAGTTTTCTGGCCTGGGCGTAGACTTCTTCTTTCTTCCGTTTCTGCACCCGCAGAGGAGCATCCACAATATTCTTCATCACAGAATAGTGGGGAAACAGATTGAAATTCTGAAAGACCAGACCTACGGAACCATTCTTGATGATTTCCCCGCCGTCAGCCTTTTCAAGACCTGTGGCAATCCGAAGAAGTGTAGATTTTCCTGAGCCGGAAGGGCCTATGATTCCCAGCACCTGCCCTTTATCCACCGTCAGTGAAATCCCCTTCAAAACTTCCTGTCCCTCAAAACTTTTGGTGATATTTTTCATCTCAAAAAGACTCATGTTCTTCCTCCTAACGGTAATAACTCAGCATCTTCTCGAATTTTCCCATAACCACTGCCACAAGAAGATTGAATACATAATAAAAGATGGCTGCAATCACAAAAGGCATCATGGTGGTCTGTGAGCTGGCAATCTGCTTTGCGATGGTGAACATCTCCGCCACTGCCAGGACAAAGGCCAGAGAAGTGTCTTTGACCAGAGTGATAACCTCATTCGTCACTGCCGGAAGTATCCTCTTGATCACCTGGGGCAGAATAATATGAAGAAACGTCTGCGGCCTTTTGTATCCCAGAACCTGGGCAGCTTCGTACTGGCCCACAGGCATGGACTCAATTCCGCCGCGGTAGATCTCCGCGAAATACGCCGCATAGTTCAAAGCAAAACCAATCAGGACAGCAACCATACTGTATCCCCGTGTTATACTGATTCCAAAAAAGAAATAAGGTCCAAAATAGACCACCATCAGCTGCAGCATCAGCGGCGTTCCTCTCATCACTGATATGTAAGCTGACATCAGCCACCGAAGGAGGCTGAACCTGGACATTCTTCCGAAACAGACCAGAAGGCCCAGGGGGAGTGAAAATAAAAGTGTCAGGAAAAAAATCTCTGTGGAAACCACCATTCCACTTCCCAATTGCTGTATCATTGTCTCCAGTGTCATAATTTCCTCCGATTTTTTATTAGATTTTTCTTATACCGTAAGAAAGAGGTGGCTTCCACATGCCCGCCCGGCGGACGCCATGCTTTGAAGCCCCCTCTGAAATTTTCTCTGTCTAGTTCTCTATACAGATCATGGAAGTATCCACGCCGTACTGTTCAGCCAATTCTTCCACTGTGCCGTCCTCGTTGAGTTTCAGCACTTCTTCCCACACAGCATCTCTGAGCGCGTCGTTTCCTTTCTTAAATCCGATGCCATACTGCTCACTCTGGATGGGCTCATCAAGAATCACATAGGCACCCTGTTCTCTCTGCTCCAGCTGATAATTCGCCACACCGATATCAATGGCAACCGCGTCCGCGGCTCCAGATTCCAGATTCATAAAAGCAGTATTGTAATCCGGATTCTCTGTCAGGGAGCCAAAGCTTGCTGTCAGATCCTTATTATCCTCATTGTTCAAAGCATCCAGTGCCGCGGAAGCCGCCTGAACCACCACTGCCTTTCCTGCCAGATCTTCCAGACTCTCAATTCCTGAATCCGCCTTCACAACAATTACCTGCTCATTGTCCAGATAAGGATCGGACCAGGTATAATCATCCTCTCTTCCGTTGATTGTGAACCCATTCCAGATACAGTCGATTGTTCCGGAATTCAGTTCGGAATCCTTGGCATCCCAGTTCACTGGCTTTGCCTCGAACTCCCATCCCTTGGCATCACAGACAGCCTTTGCCAGATCCAGATCAAATCCCACATACTCTCCTTCATCGTCCATGTAGCCAAACGGAGGATACTCTGCGTCAAACCCTACCGTAAAAACCCCGTCTCCCAAAATATCATCTGTCTCCTCTGATACCTGGGTATCTTCTCCGGAAGATTCCTCTGCGCCACCACCGCAGCCTGCAAGAGTCCCCATTGCCAGCACTGCCGCCAGCAAAACACTAAGCCATTTCTTTTTCATCACTTTTATCTCCTTTTTGCTTTTTCTTCAATCATGATAACATGCTACTACGCTAAAGTACAAGGGGATTTTATCATATTATCACATCTCTGTCAATAAACTGCAAGACAAAAGGAGCAGATTTCGGATACAGAGGATTCCCGCTCACGCAGATGTACTGCGATGGTATTCCGCAGTCATCCGTTCCAGAATCACATCCATATCCTGCACAGAAAAGGATTTCTTCTCGGACTCTCTCCTCGCCCTGCGGATCTCTTCCGTAATCCGCTCGGCGGTGGAAGGATCCACGCCCAACTCTTCCATTCTTTTCTCATAAGCCTCCATTCCTTTACAGTCGCTGTAGGCGACGAGATATATACGAAGCGTACTCTCCGTATGAACTTTCCCGTAAGCTTTCCAGAAACACTCCACTGCTTCTTCCTTCTGGAACAGATAACTGAACGCACATCCCAGGTTGTGATAAATTCCGGCTGCAAATGCCGGTTTCAGACGCTCTTCGTTTTTCAGAATTTCCTGGTAGCTCTGAATGGCATCCACATACATACCATTTGCCACGAGACAGTCCGCTCTTTTCTTCTTTCTGACTTCCGAGGACTCCTCCGCCATCTGAGTCAGGCGGTTATTCAAAGCCCTGAGTTCTTCGTAATCCAGATAGTTAATTTCTTTCAGGATCGGATAGAGAAATTCCCCCAGAGAGTCCGTCGCCTTCAGATGGGAACGCGTCTTCGCCGCCAGCGCACGCAGCCCCAGCTCTTCCTCCAGCCAGCGGGACAACTCTTCATTCCGTATTGTGTGGTCAATCAGATACAGATTATTGCACAGATAGAAGCATAGTTCTTCAATCGTGTAAATATTGACGCTGACATTTTCTATAAAATAAGGTTTGCCGGCTTTCTTTACCTGGCATAAAATATAACCGCTCAACCTGACTCCTCCTTTACCAATGGGCTGTCTCTGTCCAGACCTTTCTGCTGGACGGATAGAACTCCCCGAAGCCCAGATCCTCCACCCGGATCTGGCAGACCCCGGCCGCTGTATACTCCAGGTGCAGATGCAGTCTGGTGGTCTTGTTGGGACGTTTTGGCAGCCCCGGCAATTTCATCTTTACTTTCTGAGAGGAAGTTTCGTCCATGCGGGCAACCAAAAAGGTAAGGTCCTCCCGGCCGTCTAACAGAATCTCACAGTCAGACTGACAGTCATACCAGTTTTTTCCTGCCTCAATCAGCGCATAATAAGCCGGTGTCCCCATCACCTGCATTTCCATTCCCACGTTGGTCTTTACCAGAGCATCTCCCAGGTAAAGAAATCCTTTTAGTTTTTTATCTTCCAACTGTTCTTTGGCAGCATAGCATGCTCCTTTTACGAACAGATTATTTCCCTCGAAAACCTTTCTCTTCTGCCTGCACAGTATGGGGATGGACTTCGTCTTCGCCCATTCCTGGTCGAATCCATGGCCAGTAATATAGATACTGGAATACAGATCATTGCCCAGCGTGTTAATCAGAAACTGACAGAAATCAAAGTCTTTATCCTCTGCAGACTCTCCCAGCTCCGCATGGACCGGATCACTGAGTCTGACAAAAGTCAGTTTCCCGCCGGCACTGGCATACAGCCTGCGAAAAGTCACCTGATTTTCATCAAATGCATACCAACCGATATTCCGGGTACGAAAGTCCAGCCTCTGACAATACGCATAGTAATAAAAACTCTCTGAGTAATCCGCAAGCAGAAGCTGATCTTTGGAGTATCCGATGCTCTCACAGGCTTTCTGAAGATTTTTTACCATATTTCCATTCAAGTTCGGAACAGTCACCGCCAGACATTTTGTATTTTTCACCGGCTCCCGGCTCCCGAGAAAATGAATCATCCCCTGAATGTAAGCGGCAGCCAGCTCCCAGGGTTCTCTCATCTGCCCGCCAACCGAAATCTTCAGATCCTCCTCGCACAGATGATAAAAATTTTCCACCAGAATCCCGCCCTGTTCCCTGGCAAAGTATTCCGCCTCCAACCCCATGCTCCATTCCTGACTCTTTTCTCTCCAGCACACACAGCTGGGACTCTCGTAGCAGGCGGAGCCCACCTTCATGGTGACCTCCACAGGTTCCTGACGCCGTCGGTCATAATAACAAATCTGAGAAACTTTCTCACCTAAATCAATACCAATCAAGATGTCTCTGATCTCATTCATACTTCTATTCCTTCTCTATCTGGTACATTTTCTTCACAAAATCTTCCTGCTGCAGATATTTCCTCATCTTATCAGCTGCCTCATCTCTTCTTCCCTGCACCCTGGCAGCCAGCATCTGGTTCAGAAGCTGATATTTACTCTGCCCGTCAGATTCCACATTCTGCACAGTCAGCGTTCTCTCCTCCGTGTTTCGCAATCCCTCCTCGGTCTCGATCCCGAAATAGTAGTGAAGAACTTCCCCGTAAAACAGAGTGAAGGTTTTCACGAAAACTCCTTCATATCCTGCTTTGATCGGTTCACTTTTATATTTCAAAGGTCTGTCCAGTCCCTGATCCAGGGCATAGTACAGAGTTACTTTTGCATCTTTATCTGTCCTGCATTCCGCAAACACCTTATCATCCAGCTGATAAGGGCTTCTCATGGATTTCGGAAGCTGTTCAAAGAATTGAAAACGGTACTGGTGTTCCGCACACAGTTTCAGCAAATCTCTCAGCATTGCTTCTTCCTCATCTGTTCTGTCCTCCTTATGCGCATAGAGCTGAAACAGACTCAGCATGCAGACCATATCCAGATTCCATCCCCGGCGGTAAGCGGTGTAGAAGCATTCCGCCAAAAATGGATCCAGTGCCTTTCCCTTCATGAAATATCCATAGGCACAGAAATTCAGATACGCAAGAATCAACCTTTCTTTTCCCCGCTGCGAAATGTAATCCTGCAGCACCTGTGCCCCTTGGGTCCGGTAATCCCACACCAACATCAGAAGCTGGAGAATCTTCTCATCCAGTTCATACGTATCCGCCTGAAAATCCCGCGCGCATGTCCAAAGCTTCAAAAATTCATCCAACGGTCCCATAAAATAATAGATCAGATATGTGAGAATCACCTCATCATATTTTCCCTGCTCAAAGACATAGGAGGCCAGAGAAGTCAACTCATCTTCCTCTTCCATATCCCGCAGCTGAATCATCCGGCTGCATAGTTTTACCAGACTTTCCAGTTGGATTCCTTCGTATCCGTAACTGCACAGTACCTCGTAGGCTCTCGTAAACATACCCCTGGCAATCATGATCTCCATCAGTGTCTTTTTGTCCACACTTGCAAACTTGGGAAGATCCACCTGTCCCAGGTAATCATCCAGATCTTCTCCCTGGGCATGTTCAGAATAGTATTCCAGCATTTTGCGGCGCAGCTGCACCTTATATTCTTCTGTAAACGCCGGGGAATCCAAAAGCTGCTGATAAATGTTCAGATTCTCCCGGTCCACGTTCTCATGCTCTGCCACATGGAGCAAAAATCCCGGCACCTTCACCGGATAAGCTCTGCACTTTTTCACCAGTTCCTTTTCATCCATCAGCCTGGTCAGGTTATATTCCACCGTCTTCGCATATCTTCTCTGTCTGTCATCTTCAAAGAGAATCACCGCATCCTTGGTATAGATTTTCGGGTAAGCCACCCCTTCTGTACAGGGATAGACATCTTCTGTCTTAAACTGGCTATGCCGCACAATCACATTTCGAACTTTCGGATCATCACAGTACAGACGGCAGGTAAAAATCTGCTGCGCCAGGTTCTCTGCCTCCTGCTCGCTCGCAGGATTTGAGAGAAATTCCTGATAAATTGCCGCGTAATCTTCGTTAATCTTTCCCTCAATAATTTTTTCTTTTCCAAAAGAACGGATGATCTTTTCATAATTTTCATAATCCAGAACATCTTTCTCTTTGTTCTGAACAATGTTGGCATAGATATATGCCCGCTTCTGGCTTCCCAGGGTATTATTATAGGAAAAATACATTTTCAGAGTTCTCGGAAGTTCTCTCTGATAAGAACAGTCCATAGTCTCCGCATAGTATTCATACAGACGAGTCAGACGAAGTCCATGTTCCACCGCCAGGGAAAACCAGGGGAAGAACTCTCTCTTTCTGGGATTTCCTTTCATAATATGTTTGCAGACTGCCTCCAGCGTATCATCTGAAGGGAACTGCTCATAAGCCTTGCACAGGGCCATGTAAAGACTTCTGGAAAACCTTTTTTCATAACCAGACAGGTAAGCCAGACGCATGGAAAGTTCCTCCGTCAGAAGACTTCGTTTTCCCGCAAACAAAAATACCTGCACCCAAAATCCACTAAGCCGGCGAAGGAGAGAAATATCTTCTGTCACCATCTGCCAGGCCTCAAGATATAAAAACGGATTCCGGCACCCTCTGTCATACTGCTCTTCCAACATGAACAGCGCCTTTGACGGAGATCTTTTGATTTCCTCATCTGTCTGCAGCAGCGTCCAGAGCAACAGAAAACTGTCCGGTTTCTGATTATAAAAACTGCGGATTTTGGAAGAAATGTTCTTCTTCGCGCCAATCAGACCTGTCATCTTGCTTAAGTACAGATAAATTCCCGCAAACTCCAGGTCCTTTCTCGTAAACGATTTATTCTCATATTTTCGCAAAATCGCCTGTGCCTGCGCCGTCTCCTCATCCTGATAGTGAAGAAATGCCTCGCACATCTGATATTCCGGATAGTCACAGCCAGCTTCCTTTAATTCCCGGAGTATCTGCCTGGTATTTTCTGCCCACTGACGGTAATCCGTCTTCTTTGTCTTCAAATCCAGAAGACCTTTCGCCAGCTCGACTTTCTTTTTCTTTTCCAGTACAGCCACATTGACCTGAATCTCCTGATTTCTGGAAGCCATCACCTGGTAGACGAACGTCCTGTAAGGACTCTTAACCAGAATTTCTCCGAAATTTTTCCCTTTTCCCAGATACGACTCATGAATCACATAGTCAACCTGATAGATACTCCCGATGAAATCTTCCTCCCGGATCACATGTTTGGAGACACTTAGAAAATCTCCCCTGGTCTCCACTTCCAGACGAAGAAATCCCCAGCCGCTTCTCTGAATCTGAAAGGATTCACTTCTGGATTCCTTCACCTGATAAAAGGAGGCCTGATCCTCCTTCCATGTGATCTGCACCGGTTCTTTCTGCCCTGCACCGATCAGAAACTCCTCCAAATGCTGATAAGTTACCGGATTATGAGTCATTCCAAGATAAAGAGCCCTCTCCTTCCTGGGCGCTCCCTGCATAATCGAACGAAAGCCATCTGAAGTAAACAGCCGAAAAGCTTCTCTGAAGTCTTTTCTCGCCAGCTGGGCAAATGCCTCCAGGGATGCAATCTGACCGCTGGTACTTGTCACAGGAACTTTTTCTATTTCAACATAAAACGGAACCTGGTATTCCCCGAAATTAGTCAGGAAACACAGATTTCCCTGAAAACTCTCTCCCGGGTTCATACCTTCCACATCAATTCCACACGAAATTCTGACCGTTGTCCCGGAAAACTGAGATACTTCCGGAATCAGACGGCGGTGAGAAGAGCTGACATAGCCCTGAACCTTCTGGTTTTCCTCTGTTCCCAGATAAATCTCCCTCTGGCAGTTCTTTCCACACAGAGTCTTTACCTGAATTTTATCCACCGACAGGAGCAGTTTGGGCACCTTATATTCAAATTTTCCGTTTATCATTTGTTCTACTCTTCTTTTCAAAGTTTAACCTCTATTGTTCTTGACTATTTTTTTCGAAACACTATAATCGAATTATACACTACAAACGAAAGCTGTGCAACAAAAGGAGTCTGAAAAACCATGTTAACACACAAAGACCATTTTCACGGAAGTGATTTAGAAAAAATAGAGCAAGTCTATGGCATCCGAAAAGAGGAGATCACCAGCTACAGTGCCAATGTCAATCCTCTGGGACTCTCCCCGAATCTGAGAGCCCACCTGGCCTCACACCTGGATGTGATCACCGGATATCCGGATCGTGAATACACCCGGCTTCGCCAGGAAATTGCCCGGTACACAGACACACAGGCGGATCATGTTCTGGTGGGGAATGGCTCTACCGAGCTGATTTCCCATTTTATCCAAACACTCTCTCCGAAGAAAGCTTTGATTCTCGGTCCCACCTACTCAGAATATGAACGGGATATCGCTCTGTGCGGCGGTACCAGTCTGTACTACCCGCTGCGTGAAGACCGCGATTTTCAAATCGACACAGAAGAGCTGTGCGCTCAGCTCCACGATGACCTGGATCTTCTGGTTCTCTGCAATCCCAACAATCCCACCTCGACAGCCATCACTCAAAAGCAGATGCGTAAAATTCTGGATGCCTGCCTTCAATATGGAATCTTCGTCATGGTAGATGAGACTTATGTGGAATTCGCCCCGGAGCCCCAGCAGATCTTTGCGGCTCCTCTCACTACCTATTACACGAATCTGATCATCCTGCGCGGCACTTCAAAGTTCTTCGCCTGCCCGGGGCTGCGCCTGGGTTATGCCATCACAGGAAATCTGGATCTTCTCCAGAAAATCAACCAGAAAAAAGATCCCTGGTCAGTGAACAGCCTGGCAGAACTTGCCGGACATTTTATGTTCCGTGACCAGGAGTATATCCAAAAGACGAAGGCGCTGATTCATGAAGAAAGAGAGCGTCTCTTTTTAGAACTTTCTTCCTGGAAATCACTGAAAGTCTATCCGGGATGCAGCAACTTTCTTCTGGCTAAAATTCTGCAGCCTGGCATGGATGCCCAGAAGCTTTTTGAACATTGTATCCGCCAGAAAATGATGATCCGCAACTGTTCCACCTTCCCGTTCCTGGATGAGTCCTACTTCCGTTTCTGCATCATGCTCCCGGAACAGAACGACCGTCTGCTTGCTGCTTTCCGAGAAATTTTAAATTCATAAATTTCACTCAAAAATTTATGGACAAGCCCCATACCCTGGTGTATTCTGATAGTAAGATTAATTTTTCTTTCGTGGAGGGGAAAAAATATGATGAGGGATATTTCTATCAATCCGCGGCATGAGATTCGCCGAATGAGCTGCGCCATCATCGCAGCGGTTATCTTTGCCGTGAATATCAAGACTTTCGTGCGGGCCGGGAACCTGTACCCCAGTGGATTTAACGGCGTGACCCTATTGATTCAGCAGATCGGATCCCAGTTCTTTGGCGTGGCCATTCCTTTTACTTTAATCAATCTGCCTTTGAACGCCGTGCCCGCCTGCATCAGTTTCAAATATCTTGGTCCGAAATTCACCGTCAGCTCCTGCTGTGTGGTCGTTCTCACCAGTGTACTGACGGACTTGATTCCCAGCCAGCCAATCACTTACGATCCTCTGCTTATCAGTATCTTTGGCGGACTGATTAACGGTCTGGCATGCAGCCTGTGCCTGATCGGCAACACCTCAGGCGGCGGAACCGATTTCATCGCTATCCTGATTTCGGAACGGCGGGGCCGGGATATCTGGAATTATATCTTAATGGGGAACGCAGTGGTGCTGACCATCGCCGGTCTTCTGTTTGGCTGGGATGCAGCTCTTTATTCCATTATTTTCCAGTTTACCTGTACTCAGACCATACAGATGCTTCACCAGAGATACAAAAAACACACGCTTTTCATTGTCACCAGACATCCGGAAGAGGTCTATGCAGAGATCAAGAATTTCACTCACCACAGTGCCACACAATTTGCCGGAAAAGGCTGCTACAGCCAGGATGATCTGACTCTCCTGTACTCTGTGGTCTCCAGAGAGGAAGCCAAGCTTCTGATCAAAAAAGTGAAAAATGCCGATCCCAGCGCATTCATCAACATCATTAAGACAGATTACATCAATGGCCGTTTCTATCACAAAACCGATTATTAACACAAAAACTGCTGCAGAAATCATCTCCGATTCTGCAGCAGTTTTTCTATCTCTTCTTTTCTGAGAGGACGGCACTCTCCTCTCTTCAAATTTTCATCCAGACGCAGCGGTCCCATGGAAATCCTCCTAAGATAGACAACCTCCTTGCCCACCGCCTGTACCATTCTCTTGATCTGGTGAAATTTTCCCTCCCGGATGGTAATTTCCACCCGTGATATCTCCTGGTCATCCCCGGCACATACGTCCAGAATATTCAAAACCGCAGGAAGTGTGAGCTTCTTCTCTCCGATATCCAGGCCTTCCTGAAATTTTTGTACATCCTCCTGAGTCATACGCCCCCGAACCTCGGCATAATAGGTTTTCTCCACATGGCGCGCCGGGGAGAGCAGCCCGTGGGCCAGTTTTCCGTCGTTGGTGATCAGCAGAAGCCCTTCTGTGTCTTTGTCCAGGCGTCCCACAGGGAATAAATCCCTGCGGGATGAGGGGACATACTCCATCACCGTCTTCTGTCTGGAATCCTCTGTGGCACTGACACAGCCGGAAGGTTTATGCAGCAGATAATACTCGAATTCCGACACCCGAAGTACTTCTTCTCCATATTTCACCACATCCAGGAGTGGATCTATCTTCTGCCCCGGATCTTTGGCCACAATGCCATTGACCTGCACCTTTCCTTTCTGCACCTCGCGTTTGACCTCTCTGCGTGTTCCCACGCCCGCATCCGCCAGATATTTGTCCAGCCGAACCTGACTCACTGCCTTTTATTCCTTTCCGTTCCAGCAGTAAGTACAGAGCTTGCAGGGAGAAATGCCAATGGACTCTATCATATCATCCAGGCGGTGATAACGCAGGGAAGTAAAGTGAAGTTCCTTGCGGATCTCCTCCAGCATCTCTTTATAATTCTGAGAATCCGGATTTGCGTAATCTTCCAGTTTATCTTCACAGTGAAGCTCGCCTTCCCGTTTCAGAATCACCCGTCTGGTAATCAGATCCATCTCCGATTTGGATCTGGAGAAATTCAGGTATTTACATCCGTACAGAAGCGGCGGACATGCCGGACGGATGTGAACTTCCTTCGCTCCGCTCTGATAGAGGAAATCCGTTGTTCCGCGAAGCTGTGTACCTCTCACGATGGAATCATCGATCAGAAGAAGACTCTTTCCTTTGATCAGCTCATGCACCGGAAGCAGCTTCATCTTGGCAATCAGCTCTCTCTGGCTCTGCTGTGTGGGCATGAAAGATCTCGGCCAGGTTGGGGTATATTTGATAAAAGGTCTCGCAAATGGAATTCCGGAACGGTTTGCGTAGCCAACCGCATGTGCGATACCGGAATCCGGAACTCCAGCCACAATATCCGGATGGACATCTCCGGCATCTCTGCGGGCCAGCATATCTCCACACCGATAACGCATCTCCTCCACGTTCACGCCCTCATAGGTTGCTGTTGGATATCCATAGTATACCCAGAGGAAAGAACAGATCTTCATTTTATCCCTCGGCTGAACCAGTGTCTCATCTCCCTCAGGAGTGATAAATACCACCTCTCCCGGGCCCAGTTCCCGAACCGTCTCATAACCCAGATTTCCGAAAGCAAAACTCTCAAAAGAAGCACAGTACGCATTCTCTTTCTTTCCAAGAATCAGAGGAGTTCTTCCCATAAGGTCTCTGGCTCCATACAGCCCCTTCGGAGTCATAATCAGAATTGTCATAGACCCGTCAATCAATTCCTGCGCGTACTGAATTCCTTCCACCAGCGTCTGTTTCTGATTGATCAGAGAAGCCACCATCTCTGTGGAATTCACACTGCCGCCGCTCATCTCCAGGAAATGTGTACAGCCGTTTTTATAGGAATGCTCAATCAGCTGCTCCATATTGTTAATTTTTCCCACAGTTGTGATCGCAAAACTTCCCAGATGGGACTGAACCATCAATGGCTGCGGCTCATTGTCTGAAATACAGCCGATGCCCAGCGTTCCCTTCAGAGACTCCACATCGCGCTCAAACTTGGTTCGAAATGGAGAATTTTCAATATTGTGAATTGCACGGTTGAATCCTTTTTCCCTGTCATATACTGCCATTCCACCTCTGCGTGTACCCAGATGAGAGTGATAATCAATTCCAAAGAACAAATCTAATGTACAGTCTTCTTTTGAAGCTACTCCAAAAATTCCACCCATGTCTTATCTCCTTATCTATATAATCTGTGTAAACAAATCCATGTCTTATTATATATAAGATAAAAATAGAAGTAAAGCCTTTTCTTTCCTGTAAAAACAGAACATCTCCAAATCCGAAGACTGGAGATGCTCTGTTTTTATATTTTTATGGAATTCAACAAACGAAATCTGCTACTCTAATTATTGGCCTGCTCTCTCCTGATTGATCTGATCAATCACCTTATCGATCTCCTCATACACACCTGGGAAGATAGACTCAGCCAGACCGTAAGTGATACATGGAATGTATCCCGGAAGTCCATCACATGCGTTCACCGCACGGCGAACTTCTTTCTCAACCATTTCCGGAGTCCAGTCTTCAAAATCGAAAGCACCGGCATCCAGACCGCCCATCAGAACCATTCTGCCGTTCAGCTGTTTCAGCAGTGCAGGTACATCATTGGACGGAAGCACACCCTGCCATACATTGATATGACAGTCAACCATATCCTCAATGATGTTCGCCAGATAGCTGTCTGCATGATGGATCACCTGTACTCCTCTGGAGCGGATATAACTGTACAGTCTCTCATAACGAGGTTTGAAAATTTCCACCCAGGTATCTCTGCTCATGAACAGACGGTCTTTTGCTCCCCAGTCATCATGAGACAGAATCGCATCTGGATGAAGATGATCAATCAACTGCTTCGCATATTCGATCTTCCAGTCGCAGATATAATCTGCCAGTTCCTCCATTGCCTCCGGCTCCAGAAGGAGATTCATCAAAGTATCTTCAAATCCCATCAGGAAATGCATTCTCTCGAAAATACCAGTTGCCATCAGGCAGGAAACCATATACTGGCTGCGGTCAATCTTGTTGGCTGTCTCCACTGCCTCTGCCCAGTCTTCCTCCGGGAATTCCAGATTGGAAGCTTTCACATATTTCTTCCACTCTGTGATATCCGGGCATACTTTATTCTCCTCTGTGATGTAAGGCATTCCCGCATGTTCATCAGCCGGCCAGCGGATGATAGTTCCCCATGCGTCCGGAGTATCCTGTCCTTTTACTCGGCACAGATATTCCTGTTTCAGAAGAGGCTCATTCAGTACAAACGCAAAAGGCTCATACTGTTTTACAAGGCGCTCAGATTTACCGGTATTCAAAAGATCCATATAATTTTCACGAATTGTCTTCATATTAAAAAACCTCCCCGTTGGATTTTAAGCTGCTGCCAGTTCTTTTGCTTTCTGAGCTGCACTGGCTGCATCTTCTGTATAAGCATCTGCTCCGATCTCTTTGGCAAATTCCTCTGTGATCGGCGCTCCTCCTACCATAACTTTAATCTGACCGCGGAATGGAGCTGCGTTCAGCGCTGCCACAGTCTCTTTCAGAGCCGGCATAGTCGTTGTCAGAAGTGCAGAGCATCCGACAATCTTTGTATCCGGATTTGCCGCAACGGTATCCAGGAATTTCTGAATCGGAACATCCACACCCAGATCGATCACTTCAAATCCGGCGCTCTCCATCATCATGGCAACAAGATTCTTTCCGATATCATGCATATCCCCTGCAACGGTACCGATGACAACTTTTCCGGCTGCTCCTGTCTCTCCGCTTGCCAGGTGAGGTTTCAGAATTTCAACACCTTTCTTCATACACTTTGCAGCAACCAGCATCTCCGGCACAAAGATCTCTCCCGCTTTGAATTTTGCGCCTACACTGTCCATCGCTGCGATCATACCTTTATTCAGAATATCAAGAGGCGCATCTCCTGCATCCAGCGCTTCCTGAACCAGACCCTGAATTGCTTTTACTTTTCCTTTTTCCACGGTTTCATACACTTCTTGAATCTTTGACATTGTCATATCCTCCTTTTTTGTATTGCACTCTTTTATGACATTTTCTTTTTCATTTCTTCGGTCCGATCAAACCTTCCCGGTATGCGCCGATGTACTCCATACAATAGTCATCATTTCCCAGCAGAGCCTCTGTCGCATAAACCAGCCCCAGAAGATCCCTGTTGGTCGGATCCATAATCGCACTGTCCAGTCCCGCATTCATAGCCAATACCGCGAATCCCATGTTAATCAGTTTTCTCACCGGAAGGTTGAATGAAATATTGCTGATTGCAGCTGTAATGTGGATGTCCGGATACTGCTTCCGGATTGTGCTGATCACCTTGGTATTCAGCGCGATTCCATCCTCTGAGGTGCAGAGCATCTCAACCAGCGGATCAATGTGGAGACGGCTTGGAGCAATCTTGTATTCCTTTGCCTTTTCCATAATTTTATCAAACACACGGAGACGGTCCTCTGCTGTCTTCGGTATTCCTGTATCATCACTGAGCAGGCAGATCACTTCCCATTTCGTATCCGCGATCAATGGAAAAATGATATCGACTTTGTCGCCCTCCATGGAGACAGAGTTGATCAATCCCGGTTTTTTACAAAATTTAAAGGCCTCCGCCAACACTCTGGGACTTGGACTGTCTACACTGATGGGAACATCTGTCACTTCCTGTATACAGTCAATCATCCATTTCAAGGTCTCCACTTCAATATTCTCCTCCACCGAAGCGCAGCAGTCTATGTAAGTGGCATTGGCATTAGCCTGTGCAATTGCTCTCTGTTTGATGAATTCCGCATCTCTGTTGGCGATCGCTTCCGCCACAGACGGAATGGAGCCGTTAATCTTTTCTCCAATAATAATCATGTCTTTCGCGCACCTCCTTAAAACTGAAATTATTATAACATCTTCTTTTTTTCAGATTCAATCCGCATATCATTGACATTTTTTCCTTGTTTTCCTACAATATGTAGGAAGAACATATAAGGAGGTTTTTACATGAAATTAAGCGCCGCTTACCTGCTGGAGGAGCTGAAAAAGAACTATCCCATCTACACGCCAGAACACCTGTCCCTGCAGCCGGAGCTTGGACGCCCGGTCTTCTGTACCGGTGCTACAGTTCTCGATACAGACCGCATATATATCACAGAGGATCCCTCTCTGATCCCAATCACTGACCCGGGGGCTTTGTTTTTTCTGACCGGCCAGGATCGTCCCCTTTCCCCTCCCCTGCCTTATGTCTGTATCACAGACGGCTCCATCTCCACAGAGACACTTTTCAATGCGATACAGGATATCTTCGACCAGGCTGAACAGTGGTATGAGGCTCTTCTCTCTTCCCGAATCCATGGACAATCCATTCAACAGATTCTTGAACTGAGCTATCCTTTTCTGGGCAACCCGCTGATGGTAATCGGTATGGATTTCGTCATCATCGCCTCTGTCGGATCCAGACACGCCCGCTTTCACGAAAAAGTGATGGGCTCTTCTGAGGATTCCTATCATCAGGTAGTCAAGTTGAAAAAGGATGCCCTCTACAACTCTGTGCGGGAACTGGACGGGTATTTCTTCTATCCGAAGGAAATCACCGGCGACGGCTCTCTGTGCGTGAATCTGAAACGCAGCGGCCGCACCACACACCGTCTGCTATTGCTGGAAGAAGAGGGCCCGCTTCGGGAGTCCCAGGGATTTCTGCTGGAAATTCTGGCATCTATGATCGAACACGCTCTGGAGCACAACACCATGCACCGCAGCAACCGGGAACAGGATTTCAAACCAATCTTCACATCCATTCTCAATGACCCCACCGCTGACTACGTGACTATGAGCCAGAAACTGACCGCCCTCGGCTGGTCTTCCTCCAATTACTATTTCTGCTTTATCCTGGAAATCACCGACCTGGACCAGAAGAACCTGACAGCTCTTTCCATCACCACCTATCTGGAAAATCTGCTGCCCCATTCCTGCTCCCTGGTACACCGTTCTTTCATCGTCACCTTCGTGAACCTGACTCTGGGAGAACTGACCATCGATGATATCACTCAGAAACTTTTCTACTTCGTACATGACAGTTATCTGCAGACCGGATACAGCCGCTCCATGCTGGGACACATGAATCTGCGCCGCCAGTATGTCCAGGCCAAAATCGCCCTGGAACTGGGAAAAAACTACGCTCCCACCCAGTGGATTCATCCCTTTAACGATGTATCTTTTCCCTTTATTCTCCGGGAATGTACCCGCCGTCTTCCCAGTTACATGATCTGCCACGAGAACCTGCTGCAGCTGAAATATGTCGATGAAAATCACCACACAGAGTATCTGAAAACCTTAAAGCTCTATCTGGATCATCACATGAACGCGGTGCAGACTGCCAAGGCACTCTATATCCACCGGAGCACTTTTCTGTACCGTCTGGAGAAAATCAAGCAAATCCTGAAATCTGATCTCAGTGACACTGAGGAGCTTCTCTATCTGATGCTCTCCTTCCGTCTCATTGAAATGGAAGAGGACAGTGCCTCTGTCTAAAAGACAAAAGGCACTGCCCTCAAAAAATGCTTAAAATCTCTCGTATCCATTAATGAGATGATCCTGATGGAGCAGAGGGAGAACCCGCTCCAGCTGTACACCATCCCTGCGTTCATAGTCGTAACCGCTGCTGACTTTGATACACTGGGAGACAAACTGTGCCGCCCAGTCAATCGCTCCCGGAAGACTCTCTCCCTTCAAAAGAGAACCAATCATTACGCTGGCAAAGATATCTCCCGTCCCCGGATAATAATCGTGAAGCAGACGGCTGGCCACCTTCCAGTAGGTATCGCTCTCTTTTTCATAGGCGATGACATTCATCATCTCCGGTCTCTCCTCATCCGGTGCGCTGGTAATCAGCACCGTATCCGGTCCCAGATCTGACAGTCTTCTCAGCCATTCCTTCAGTTCCTCATTGCTGCGGTATCCTTTCACATCCTCATCCAGCAAAAGGGCCGCTTCCGTGTAATTGGGGACAATAATGTCTGCCTTATTCACCAGTTTACGCATTTGGGGAACCATGGATTCCGGAATCGAACTGTAAAGCCCGCCATTGTCTCCCATAACCGGATCCACTACCACAAGAGTATTCTCATCCGCGAAATCGTCAAAAATATCTGCCACCATCTGAGTCTGTACCGGAGAACCCAGAAATCCGGAATAAATACAGTCAAAGTGAAGATTCAACTTTTTCCAATGTGCCATGTAAGCCGGAATTGTGTCCGTCAGATCCTCAAATGTGTACTCCCGAAACCCTCCTGAATGTGTGGACAAGATCGCTGTGGGCACCGGACAGACCTGTATTCCCATGGAAGACAGTGTGGGAATGATGGAGCACAAAGATGCTCTGCCAAAACCAGACAGATCATGAATTGCCGCCACCCGTTTCATCGTTGGTTTCATATTTTCTATAATCCTTTCTGTCTAATGTCATTCTTTGTATCGGTAGGTGGATATTCCCTTGTAATGAACCACAGTCAGCGAAGGGTTCTTGTTCAGTCTCTCGAAAAACTCCTGGGAATTTTCCACATTCCGTGAATCCAGAAAACTCTGAATCTCGAACTGATTCATGGGATGACGCCTGCAAATACTTACCACTGCCTCCATGGGATCTTCAATCTCACTGATAAAACTGCCGCTGGTCAGGGTGTCAATACTAATTGCCCCCAGTCTGGCCGCAGCTCTCTCCATCGTCTCCTTGTCCGCCGGCACCACATTATCCTCTGCCGGAGGGCGTACCGCCGTATTCACATAGACTCTGTCATACCGGATCTCTTTCAGCATCCGGGCAAACTTATCCAGACTTTCATCATCACAGTTCAGTCCTTCCAGAAGCATAATTTCCAGGTACAACTCTCCTTGGTACTCCTTCGAGAAATCGATCAATCCCTGGCAGACCTGATCAAACTTGATTCTTCCATATGGGCGGTCAATCTTGTGAAACATCTCCTCATCCACCGCATCCATAGAAGGCAGCACAATATCCGCATGACACAGATCCTCTCTCACCTTTTTGTCATAGAGCAGTGCTCCGTTTGTGATAACCGCCACCGGTTTGTCCGTCAGCTCTTTCAGTCCAATGAGCAGCCGCCCCAGATCTTCGTACAGAGTCGGCTCTCCTTCTCCTACCACAGTCACCACATCAAAGTTCTGTTCTTTCTGTGTATAGCGGCGGAATTCTTCCAGAATCTCCTCACAGGGGAAGAAGTTCTGGCGTTTGTTTGTCATATGAGTGGTTCTTCCCAACTGACAATACACACAAGTATAATTACAGGTCTGCTCCGGAATCGGGCTCACCCCCAGAGAACGCCCCAGCCTTCTGGAAGGGATGGGGCCGAATAAATATTTGATACTCTCATCCATAATATCTGCCTCCGCTCTTAAATATCCAAAAATTCCGAAAACGCGTAAGCCACTCCGGACTCCTCATTGGTCTTTGTCACCGCAAATGCCGCACTTTTACATTTTTCTGTGGCATTTCCCATGGCAATTCCATATCCGGACATGGCCAGCATTTCCCAGTCATTGTCTCCATCTCCAAACGCCGCTGCCTGAGACGCCGGAACGCCAAGTTCTCCCAGCAGCCAGGCATAGGCTCTGCTCTTTCCCGCGTCCCGGTGAGAGATCTCCAGGCGGTTTTGCATGGAAGAAGTCACATAGATATCTTCAACCTCTTCTTCCAGCAATTTCCAGATCTTCTCCCTTTCCTGCGGGTTTTTCAAAATATAGTCCAGACACTCCAGCTCATTTTCATGCTGCTCAAAAAAAGCATCCACATCCCCCACGGGAATTCTGGTATTTTGGATGTAAGGAACCGCTCCTTTGAAAATTCCATAAGCCTGAGGATTTTCCACATAAGCTGCCGGCGCATAAGGCTGTCCGTCCAGAAAAATTTCCTCTGTCACCTGCATCCCCTGGACAATCCGGCGGATTTTTCGCACAGACTTTGGTGTCATCCTTGTCACACGCAGACACTCATTGGTTGAAATCCGGTAGACCTTCGCCCCGTTGGATGTGATTGCATATTCAATCCCCGGAATCTCCAGCAATTCCCTGGGAAGAGAAGTATAAGCTCTCCCACTTGCAATTACCACATGAACTCCCTGATCCATCGCCCGTCTCAGTGCCCTTTTGTTCTCCTGGGAAACTCCCTTGCCGTCGGACAGAAGCGTCCCGTCCAGGTCCAGGGCAATACATTTTACTTTCTCACTCATTTTCTTCATCCTCAATCCATCTCGCAACTTCCAGAAGTGACGCGGCCTTTCCATCCAAAATTCCGTCCACCGAAGAAGAATCCTTTATGAGGTCTGGAACCATCACGGTCACCATTCCTGCCCGGTGCGCAGAGAGAATCCCATGAAGAGAATCCTCCAACGCCAGCGCTTTTTCCGGTTCCACACTGAGCAGCTCACAGGCCTTCCGATAAATCTCCGGGGAAGGCTTTCCCTCCGTGACCATATTGCCGGTGACCATTCCCTGAAAATACCCGGCAATCCGCTCTTTTTCCACATTTCGTCTGGCATGTTCATAGCTGGAAGATGTGGCAATCGCCATGGGAATCTTCCGCCTCCAGAGCACCTCCAAAAGTTCATGAAGTCCTTCCTTGGCAGGCACCCCATGCCTGTCCACATATTCCGCGTAAGCTTTCCGGTATCTCTCCTTAAATTCCTCAAAAGGAAAATCCTGTCCGTATTTTTTATAAAAATATTCCTGCCGGCGGGCCATATTAAATCCAATGGTGTGACACATATTCTCATCTCCCAAAAGACCGTATCCCATCTGCTGACCAGCCTCATTCCAGGAATACTGGACAATTCTCTCACTGTCAAACATCAGCCCGTCCATGTCGAAGACCACGCCCTTGATCCGCTTCAGCTTTCCTATAAGCTCTCTCATTGCCCCTGCTCCTGAAGCTTCGCCCAGAGCTGTTCCATGGTCTGATTGAGCACAGGATGTCTCAGATAAGGTGCAATCTGTGCCATGGGCTTTAAGACGAAATCCCGGTTCTGCAGATCAATGTGCGGAACGTGGAGAGTCTTGGTATCAATCACCTGGTCATCGTAGAACAGAATATCAAGATCAAGGGTTCTGGGACCCCAGCGGACAATCCGCTCTCTCTTCGCATCCTGCTCCAGTTCATGCAGCCGGTCCAGAAGTTCATCCGGAGTCAGAAGTGTACGCAGACACAGCGCGCCGTTCAGAAATTCTTCCTGCTCCACACCGCCGTAGGGTTCTGTGACAATATAATCCGACACCCGCACGACCTGGCATCCTTTGGTTTTGGACAGCCCCTCAATGGCCTGATCCAGGTAAGCTTTTTTATCTCCAAGATTCGAGCCAAATGCCACATAGGCTGTATGCCATTCTCTCTCGATCTGAATCCCCACAGTGCGCAGGGGAAGCCCCACCGGAGCCCAGGGTTTTTCAATACGAAACTGAACCTTTTGCACCATGGAATAATGAAGCAGAAGGTCCTCTGCTGTCTTTTCCGCAACGGTCTCTATCAGCTGATAGGTGTGATTCTGGATAAAGTCTGTGATTCTCTGACTGACTTCCCCATAGTTTACAGATTGTTCCAGATCATCACTTTTTCCTGCTCTTCTCGTATCCAGATACAAAACCACAGAGACCACAAATTTCTGTCCCAGACGGTTTTCTTCCGGAAACACCCCGTGATTCGCAAAAATTTCCAATCCATCGATAATAATCTGATCCATCTCATCCTCCTTTGTTTCCGTCTGATAAAAAAACGCTGCACATTCCTGTCCGTGCCTTAAAATATCAGAATCCGGCAGTCGTCCTGTGAATGTGCAGCAGTCTTCATTCCTGTCATTTACCTAAAATAGCTTCTGTCATCATAATGACTCTTTTATTTTCTTTTATATCATGAACCCGAACAAACGCACATCCGCTCATCACGCCCATCACCGTTGTGGCCAGCGTTCCTTCGACTCTCTGATCTGCTGGCAGATCCAAAGTCATACCGATTACTGATTTTCTGGAAGTTCCCAGAAGCACCGGATACCCCAGTTCCCGGAACAGATCCAGACGTCGGATCGTGAGCAGATTCATCTCATAGGTTTTTCCGAATCCCACACCCGGATCCAGAATGATATTTTCCTTTTTCACTCCGGCAGCCACCGCCAGATTCACACATTCCTGTGTCTCATGCAGCATATCCACCAGAAAGTTATCATACACTGCCTCTGACTTATTGTGCATCAGACAGCAGACAGCGTTATACTTTGCCACCACGCCTGCCATATCCGGATCTTTCTTAAATCCCCAGACATCATTCACCAGGCTGGCCCCTGCCTGAATGGCCTGCTCAGCCACCACTGCTTTATAAGTATCCACAGAGATGGGAACATCGAACCTGCTGTGAATCGCCTCGATAACAGGCAGAACTCTTGAAGCCTCTTCCTCTGCCTCCACCTTGGCAAATCCCGGACGGGTGGATTCTCCTCCCACATCGATGATATCCGCGCCTTCCCGGATCATATCCTCCACATGGGCCAGAGCCGCATCCATCTGATTCCATTTTCCTCCGTCTGAAAAAGAATCCGGAGTCACATTCAAAATTCCCATGATGTAAGTCTTATTGTTCACGTCAAATTCCCGATTGCCGATCTTCATTCCTGCTGCCTCCTAATAACGTATCCTCATATTTTTCTTCTCGATAGACCAGTTACACTCTGCGATTGCCGGACAGATCAGACAGTTGCGGGACCCTTTGTCCGCCTTGTAAAACAATTCATTCAGCCGTGCCTTCTGCGCCTTTTTCTTCTTCCGGTGCGTCAGAATAAGATCCAGAATCATCTCACTTTCATCCGCTGCAAACCCGCAGTCTCTCAGAATTTTTTCCGCGATTCTGGCACTTGCCTCCTCATGGGGAATCCCCTGGGTGTACTGAAGATCTTTTCCGATATCATGCAGCAGACCTGCCGCATAGATGATCCTTCTGGAAACCTCCAGACCTTCCTCCAGAACATAGATATAAGTCAGCCTGGCCACTGCGAGAAAATGCTCCAGCGTATGGCAGCACAATCTGCGCTCCTTCTCCAGCTCCTGAATTCTCAGGTAATGTTCCTGATACAAGGGGTGCTCCCATATTTTCTGAATCTTGCTCATCAGTCTTTCACCATCTGCAGAAACATTTTCTGCAGCTCATAATTTCCTTTAAATTCACCTCTCGTGACAGTCGTCACTGTCTTGGTTCCCGGTTTCTTGATTCCTCTCATGGTCATACAGGTGTGTTCTGCTTCCAACATCACCATCACACCCTTGGGATCCAGATATTTTTGAAGCGCATCCGCAATCTGTACCGTCATCTTCTCCTGAATCTGCGGTCTTCTCGCGTAAACTTCCACCGTCCTGGCCAGTTTGCTCAGCCCTGTCACCTTCTCATTGGGAATATAGGCAATATGAGCTTTTCCGTAGAACGGAAGCAGATGATGTTCACACATGGAATAGAAGGTAATGTCTTTCTCTATAACCATCTCATTGTTTTCCACGGAAAACTGTTTCTCCAGATAGATCCCCGGGTCCTGATCCAACCCGCCAAAAACTTCCTCGCACATACGGGCAATACGAGATGGGGTATCCAGTAAGCCCTCACGATTCACGTCTTCTCCGATTCCTTCCAGGTACAGACGTATCGCTTGCTCTACTTTTTGTCTGTCAACCAAAAAAACGACCTCCTCTTTCTTAATAGTATACTTTCTCTGGAGACTGCTCTCTGGCTAAAAACTAACTCCTGGGAGCACTTTTGCTTTCCGCTTCATCTTCTAGTAATTTCAGCAAAAAAAAATCTCCATTGTGATAGAACATATGTCGAAAAATATCCCTACACAATATGAGATGTGATCTTATATTGTTGCAACGGGTGCGGATTTTACACCGTAAGACGTACTTTTCGTTTCGGCGGCAACTCCCCATCCACTGAACACTTGACGCGTAAAATCCTATTTTGCATATTATTCATTTCAGGGGATATTATAACACATTCTTTATAAAAAGCAACTATATCTTGCGGTCGTTTTCGTTT
>ERZ1643246.317-NODE-317-length-63567-cov-10.008250_pt1 | contig 63567 bp, 60 predicted proteins | sample MGYA00579265_ERZ1643246 | MGnify/ENA primary metagenome ERZ1643246 (study PRJEB29033, sample SAMEA4952261) | chicken gut metagenome | biome: Broiler Chicken; feature: Gastrointestinal Tract; material: Caecum | place: Ireland | collected 2018 | study: Broiler... | reverse complement strand
ACCGGGAGCCGGTCCTTTCTGTCCGGCCAACGCCCCGCCTGTTTTCCGCAGAAAACTTGGGGCCGGCCGCTATTATTAGTCGGCGTACTTGTTCTCGTTGTTCCAGGAGTACATCTTGCGGAGCTCCTTGCCGACCTCTTCGAGCTGATGGGAAGCCTCTATGCGGCGGCATGCATTGAAGTGCGCACGGCCGTTCTTGTTCTCGGCGATCCAGCGGCTTGCGAAGGTGCCGTCCTGAATCTCGGAGAGGACCTTCTTCATCTCTTTCTTGGTGTCCTCGGTGATGATGCGCTTGCCAATCTCGTAGTCGCCATACTCAGCGGTGTCGGAGATGGAATAACGCATCATGGAGAAACCGCCGCTGTAGATCAGATCGACGATCAGCTTCATCTCATGGATGCACTCGAAGTATGCGTTCTCCGGCGCATAGCCCGCCTCGACCAGCGTCTCGAAGCCAGCCTTCATCAGGGCGGTCACGCCGCCGCAGAGCACGCACTGCTCGCCGAACAGGTCGGTCTCGGTCTCAATCTTGAAGGTGGTCTCCATGATGGCCGCACGCGCGCCGCCCAGGCCTGCGCCGTATGCCAGCGCGATGTCGAGGCAGTGGCCGGAAGCATCCTGATACACCGCCACGAGGCACGGCGTGCCCTTGCCCTCCTGGAACTCGCTGCGGACCGTGTGGCCCGGCGCCTTCGGAGCGATCATGAACACATCGACATCCTTCGGCGGCACGATCTGGCCGAAATGGATGTTGAAGCCGTGTGCAAATGCAATGGCCTTGCCCTCGGTCAGGTACGGCTCGATGTCCTTCTTATACATATCCGCCTGGCGCTCGTCCGGGATCAGGATCATGATGATGTCGGACACCTTGGTCGCCTCCGGAACGGTCATAACGGTCAAGCCAGCTTTTTCCGCTCTCGCGCGGCTCTTGCTGCCCTCATACAGGCCAACGACGACGTCGACGCCGCTGTCCTTCAGGTTCAGCGCATGTGCATGGCCCTGGCTGCCATAACCGATAATCGCAACTTTTTTGCCCTTCAGAACGTTGATGTCACAATCGGCTTCATAATAGATCTTTGGCATAATACATTTCCTCCTTGCCGTTCGCCGGCAATAAATTTATTTGGCTGCCAGGGGATGGTTTCCCGGCAGAAGTTTGGAACAGGCCGGATTCGGCCTGGCAGACTATCAAACGATTAATTCCCTTTGCGGCGGGCCACGGCGGACCCCTTCTCGATTGCGAGCGCGCCCGCGCGCACAATCTCCTTGATGCCGTAGGGCTTGAGCAGGCTGATCAGCGTTTCCGTGCGCTCCACGCTGTCCGTGAATTGCAGGGTCAGGCAGTCCGTGGCAACGTCCACGATCTGCGCGTTCATGAGCTCCGCGATCTTCATAATGTCCGCGCGCTGCTGCGCGTTGCTGCTCACCTTGATGAGCGAGAGATAACAGCTATAGAACGAACCCGGCTGGAGCACGCGCACCTTGATGACCTGGATCACCTTGTTCAGCTGCTTTTCCACCTGCTCCACAATGTGCTCGTCGCCGTTGACGACGATGGTGATGCGGGAGATGGTATGGTCCTCCGTCTCGCCGACGGCGAGGCTGTCTATGTTGAATCCGCGGCGTGCAAACAGGCCGGAAACCTTATATAGCACGCCGGGCTGGTTCTCTACCAGAATCGAAATGGTATATTGCATGGCGCTCCCTCCCTATATGGACGGTATTTCCGGATCGACGCTGCACACCAGGATAAACGCCTTGTTGCTCTGCAACATATGCTGCGCCAACTCCTTGGCCTGTGCGTTGTTCTCCGCACGGGCCGCCTCGATGCCGTAGGACTCCGCAAGCTTGACGAAGTCCGGGTTGCCGTGTTCCAAGACGGTCCCAATATGGCGGCAGCCGTAGAGCCGGTCCTGGAACTCTCGCACCATGCCGAGGCGCTGGTTTTCCATAATAATAATCTTAATGTCCACGCCGTTTTGGATCAGGGTGCCCAGCTCGCACATGCACATCTGGAATGACCCGTCGCCGCAGACCGCTACAACCTGACGGTGGGGTTTGGCAATCTTCGCGCCGATGGCCGCGGGCACCGAATAACCCATGGTGCCAAGGCCGCCGGAGGTCAGGAACCGCCCTTCCTTCACGTTGAAGTTGCGCGCCGCCCAGATCTGGTTCTGGCCGACGTCCGCAGCTAGGATGGCGTCTTCCTTCATCATGGCGGACAGGTCGCGGATAAACACGCGCGGTTCCACGCAGTCCTCGCGCGCCTCGCCGCGCGGCGGGTACTTCGCCTTTAGGCCGAACACCCGGTCAATCCAGTCCTGCGACACGTTGTTTTCCACTTTGGCCGCCAATTCGGAGAGCACCAAACGGATATCGCCCACAATCGGGATATGGGCGGTCATATTTTTGCCGATCTCCGCCGGGTCGATGTCGATATGGATGATCTTTGCCTTCTCCGCCAGGCTCTCCGGCGCAGCAACCGCGCGGTCGCCCACGCGCGCGCCGCACAGGATGACGAGGTCGGCTTCGCTCATGGCCTTGTTGGCGCTGGTGCGCCCATGGGACCCGATCATCCCCAGATAATAGGGGCTATCCATCGGCATAACGCCGATGCCCATCATTGTGGCGGCCACAGGGATGCCGCTGTTGCGGGCAAACGCGATCATCTCTTCGCGCGCGCCGGCCAAGACCACGCCGCCGCCGCAGCAGATGATCGGGCGCTCCGCCTCTTTGATGGCCTGCAACGCCTTCTTGATCTGCATGGGATGCCCCTGCGTGCGGGGCTTATAGCCGATGATGTCCGCCTTGGCGGGATAGTGGAACGACTCCACCTCCTGCAATTGGATGTCCGTGGGGACGTCGATCAGCACCGGACCCGGGCGGCCCGTGGTTGCGATGTGGAACGCCTCCTTAAAGATGCGGGGCAGGTTCGCCGCATCCTTGACCAGATACGAATGCTTCGTAAAGGGCTGGCACGCGCCGGTGATGTCCGCCTCCTGGAACACATCGCGGCCCAGCAGCCAGGAGTTCACCTGGCCGGTGATCGCGATCAGGGGGATGGAATCCATATATGCCGTCGCAATGCCGGTGATCAGGTTGGTTGCGCCGGGGCCGGAGGTCGCGACGCAGACGCCGGGCTTGCCGCTCGCGCGGGCATAGCCGCTGGCCATATGCGCGGCATTCTGTTCCTGCCGCACCAAGATATGTTTGATGTCCGTTTTTGTAATATAATCATAAAATGGGCAGATCGCTGCGCCCGGATAACCGAACAAATGGGAAACGCCTTCGTTTTGCAGGCATTTCACCATGATTTCCGCTCCGCTAATCATAGGGCCACTCCTTCTCCATTAAACCGCATCCAACGCCGGTCGGTTTCCGGCGGCGGAGACCGCGTTTCTTGTCGCTTTTATTATTTAACTTATTATAGTATCGTTCCGTTTTTCCGTCAAGAGAAAGGGCGAAGGATTCTTACTGGAAAATGCAACTGGGCATGGGAAATCTTTCAGGAAGTGCCCCGCGCTCATATGCGCAGGAAGCGGGGCCCGCCAGCGCAGTCCCCGCACACTCTTCTTGGCCAGGAAAACGCGCGCCTTTTGCCCTCTCCTGCGCTGGATTGCCTTGGCTCCCCCTGCTTTTTCAGGAAACCGCCCCTTCCTGCACATTCCGTATCTTCTACACCTGATTTAGAAAATTTGAAACGCCTCGGCTCTTTCTATGCAGCTTTTATATGGCTCCCTCCCATACTGCAAACGGAACCCATCCAAAATTTTACCGGAATTTTACATGGGTGCGGTGGCAGCCGCGGTGTAAGCGGTATATAGTAAGATGGAATTTTTCGATAGGAGGCGGCGCGATGCCGGAACGTTCCCTACTCAAACTACTGCCAGCGGCGGTATGCCTGGTGATCTTCCTGGCCGTGCTGCTAATTGCACGGTCCTTTTTCCGGCGGGCAACCCGCGGTGAAACGGTCCAGGCCACTGTGCGGCGGGTCGAAATGGACGGCTCCATCCCCGACATCCATCCGGATGTGACCATCCTCTATGTGTTCCCCTGGCAGGGGCGAATTCTGGAACGTCCTGTAGGCCCCCGGAAAAACATTCTGCCGCCGCCCATCGGGCAGCGGCAGAATATGCGGTACGATGCAAAAAGCGACCGGCTGCGGGAAGTCCCAACCGGCCGCCCCACGTCATGCCTGACGCTTCTTTACGGCGTGGCGCTGTCACTTTTGTCCATCGCCGGAAGCGCCTCTGCGTATTTGAGCGACAGCCCGGCAATGGCGGCGGCTGTTATCCTAGTCACCCTGGGCGGCTTCCTGTTTGCCGCCGTTTTCTCCACCATCCGGCACCGAAGGGATTTCCGGAAGCGGCTAGCCAACGGGAGCATCCAACCCGTTCCGGCGGTGTTCCAGGGATATGTCCGCCGGGAGGACGCTGAGAACAACCGCGTCAACGTCCCCGTCTATCTCTGTTTCTGGGGCGGGCGGACCTACCGCATGGAAATCGGCATGGGCCGCCGGCCCTATCGGCCCGGCGAACGGGTCACACTCTACCGGGACGTCCAGACGGGGCGGGTGCTGGAAAGCCCCTTTAAAGCGGGCTCGCGCCGGCGTTCCTCCTGAGATACCGGCGGAGTCCATCATCCGTTCATGTATTTCTCCATCACGTCTTTGTAAAACTGCCGGTAGAGGGACGAATCCCCTGTATCGAGGTTCAGTCCTTCGTTGGTCATATTGTCCACGTCGGCCACCGACCGCGTTTTGGCGTTTATCACTGGATACCGCCCCCGATCCAGGCACAGCGGTGTGTACGTATCTTTCCACCGCTCGCTGTTTTCCGGAGGATTATCAAAGAACATCAGGTATTCGCGCCCTACATCCGACGGCATATAGTTTCCATAATGGACCAACGTCTGTTGACCATCCTGCTCTTCCACATAATACTGCTCGGCAATCTTGATGACGTCGCCCACTTCGAAATCGCCCTTATACACTTTGGTAATTTCAAACGAGGAAACCGTTGCGCCGTAGAGAACAATCCCGGCTTCGCTTTGCAAATCTTCAGTTGCATCATCTTGAAATTTACCCTGCACGATGTACTTGGCATGGTCTTCCAGCTCTTCCAGGGAACCCGCATCGAAGAGTGTGTCTGCATAGATACTCCTCGTTTGCATTTTTGGCTGCATGCGGAAAAAATGACCGCTGCCAAAACAAACATTGCCAAGGATGAAAGCCATGCGCGCCTGCTCACAGGAATTCCCCCTTTTCCCTTTTATCTATAATAACGATGGCTTTTTTGTTTTAGGGACAATGTTAAGGAAACAAATTTAGATCGTGATGATTTTTCACGCACAATTGCAGAAGCGGCCAGAAAACATTTTACATAATCCCAAGGACGCTCCACATATAATCACGGGATTACGCAAACAAATTCATGCATACAAAACGAACCGCTGCGGAACCCTCTTCCGCAGCGGTTTGTTTTTCCTTCCGCAGGGCTTCCTGCGGAAAACATATACTCTTGTAAGTGATTGCTTCCTCTGGCGAACCCTAACCAGAGATTCACAAAAACACACGGCGTGCCCGCAAATTTTCCCACGCCTGCAAGGAAACCCCTTCCTCCGTGGTATTATAGACGAGAGGGGTGAAGGACGTGCGCACGAACGCAGAAATTGAGCGCGTGGTGAACGAATACGCCACCATGCTGCTGCGCGTAGCATATTCCCAACTGAACAACCGGACGGAAGCCGAGGACGCCGTACAAGAGGTCCTCTTAAAATATATGGAAAAAGCACCGATCTTTCAAAGCGAGGAGCACGAAAAGGCCTGGCTGCTCCGCGTGACGGTCAACCACTGTAAAAACCACCTGGCTTCCGCATGGTTTCGAAAACGGGCGGATTTGGACGAGGGCATTCCAGCGCTGGACAACGCGGAACTTGAAGTGGTCTCCGCGGTTGCCGCCCTGCCTGCCAAATACCGCGCGGTGGTCCACTTATACTATTTCGAGGGTTATTCCACCAAAGAGATTGCAGAGATCCTGCACAGCCGGCCTAATACGGTTTCGTCCCGTCTCAGCCGTGCGCGTGCGCTGCTGGCAAAAGCCTTGAAGGAGGAAATCGTATGAAACAGGAATACCAATCCGCCTATCGTAAGTTAAACGCGGATCCAGCATTCCGCGACCGCCTGGTCCGCACCCTGGAAGAACAGCAGGAACCCCGGCGCACACGGCCGCGCTGGATGGTCCCCGTTGCACTGGCCGCCTGCCTGATTCTCCTCTTTGGCCTGGGCGTGCCCACCATAAAGCGCGTTTTACAGCCCATTGAGACGGTTTCCAGCGCGCCCACTGCCAACGAAGGGGTAATCTTAGGCAGTGACGGCCTCTACCGCGACAGTGAAATCACCAACATCCTATGCCTTTGTACGGACGACGGCGGAGATGGCAACGCCCTGATGCTCGTCTCCGTGGACCAGCGGGGCGGCGGCTTCAAGCTCAGCAGCTTCCTTCCCAGCTTGCGGGTCAAAACCTCGGATGACCGGGAACAAGCGCTTTCCGCCCTCTTCCAAACCGAAAAAAACGGGGACGAGGCGGTCTCGTTGATCCAGCAGAATTTCGGCCTAGCCGTGGATGGCTATCTCTGGATCGATGCCAGCGACATGGAAGCGGCCATCAACGCCATTGGCGGGCTGACCATGGAACTCTCCGAAGAGGAAGCCGCCTATTTTGCACTGAGCAGCTCGCAGGACAGCTTCCTAGAGGGCGGTTTTACCGCTGGGGAACACACACTGACCGGCTCGCAGGCGCTCTTTTTTACGCGGGTGCGCATGGGCACGGACTACGACCGCATGATCCGGCAGCAGAAACTGGCGGAATCCCTGCTCCGGCAGATTTGGAACGATCCCTCCAGCGCCTCTGAGTTCTTGGGGGCACTCCTGCCCAAAGTGCGGACCAACCTGAGCTTGCCGACCGCAATGGAATTTGCCTCCGAACTGGAATCTTTCCCGGGAAATTTCCTCTCCACCCACACGGTCCCCGCCGACGACCCAGACGCCGGTGGCGGCGCCACAGACGATCTCAGCGCAATGGCCCAGGAATTGATCGCCTTTGTCTATGGCAGCAATGTACAGCAGACAGGTGTGATCCGCGGTGAAGACGGCCTATACCGCGACGCCCAGATCGTCAACATCCTGCTTTGGGTCGGGGCGGAGGATTCCTACGCGAGCAGCGTGATGCTCCTTTCATTTGATAATACTGGTCAGGCCCTCCGCCTGGTCGATTTTGCCCCGGGGCTGGCCATCCAGGTGCCGGTCTCCGGGGAACAGCCCATTGGGGAGGTCGGCGCGGAACCCGGGAGCGGCGCCCTGCTGTGTACCGCTGTGGAAGAGACGTTCGGCGTGGCAATCGACGGCTACGTGCGCGCAGATTATCCCCAGGCGGTGGAGGCCATCGACCGGATCGGCGGCGTACCGATGTCGGCCGCCGTGGAAATCAGCGCCGCTCTCTCCGAAACGTCCGGCGTCGATGGGGAAGTTGCCGCCGGCCCCACTGTTCTAAGCGGGGAAGAAATCTTCGCCGCCTTACAGCTTTGGGAGGGGTCCGATAGCAATATGGGCAATCACGAAGTCGTCCTGCTGACGCTGATGCAGCAAACACAGGAGTCCGAACCGGACGCACTCGCGGCGGATCTCGCGCCGCTGCTTGAGACCGACATCTCTGAAACCGACCTCTCCAGCATACTGAAGGACCTTCCGGACGCCCTTGCCACCGTGCCTGAAATCTGCCAAGTCCCCATGGATTTCACGGGACAGGCTGTGGACGGCGGCATCCTGTATGCCGACCTCCCCACATGCGCCCAGGGACTCGCCCAATTCCTCTATGACATCCGGCCGGAGGAAAAAAACAGCGCGGACGTCATTCCGGAGGAGGCCTCCTCTGTTGGGAATACCAATAGCAACCTTGCAAACGGCGGCATTGCGGTGGACGGCGGCGACGGGAGCGTCTACTACATCAACGCTGTGGACAACAACCGCATTTACCGTTGGGATTCGGTACACAATACGCAGACCGCGCTGACCGACGGCCCGTGCCTTTCCCTGAACATCCTGAACGGGGACCTGTATTTCATCAACCAGCTGGACGGCGGGATCTACTGCCTCCCGGCCAAATGGAACCTGACCATCCCCATCTCCGTTGAGAAGCAGCCCCACAGCGACTTAATCGTCACGGACGAATTCCTCTACTATATCCGCGGCGGGGAGATCTACCAGCGTGAAACGCGCCCCGTAACGGACGGTTCCAATGTTAGCGAGGAAACGTTGCTTCCACGTGTAGGCGGCAACCTGCTGGACATCCAGTGGGACGGCGGCAAGTTGTACTATTTTGTACAGGCGGACGAGAGTTCCCCGGATGGGAGCCCCAAAATCGCCATGTACCACGACGGCGGCGAGCCGGATTTCCTCTTTTCCAACGATTCGGACGCCAGCCAGCCCTATATATTGGACGGTTCCGCGCTCTACTACGCGGAAAACGGAAATATCCACCGTGCCACGCCGGACGGGGCCGACGCCGTCCTGTTCACCGTCTCCGACCTGGTGCTGTCCCAGTACCGTACACAGCCCGACGGCTCCATCATCAACGCCCCGGCCATTTTCCCCGATGTGGAATCGTTTGCTGTAGCGGACGGCACTATGTACCTCTCTACCAACCGCCGGCTCTACTGTGTAAACTTGCGGGCGCTGGAGGAAGACGCCGTTCAAGAATCGATCACCCAGGTCCTGCCCGCGACGGGCACCTTCGAGAACCTTTGCCTGACCGAAGAATCCCTTTATTTTATGAGCGATGGAGAAACCGGCGGCGTCTATTGGCAGACCTTCCGCATGCCGCTGAGCGGCGAATACGCAGAGGGGTTATAAACCCTCTGCCGCTTGGGACGCCATATAGAAACCCGCATCTTTTTTACGGCAATCGCCACATGCCGGAAGAGGTTCCCCACACCGGTGCGGCGCCACAATCGGATAGGGCCAGCATACACAAAGGCGGCATCCAAACGAGGCTCTTCCTTTGTATGCAACCGGAGCCTCTAAACCGCTGTGCAATAGGTGCCTATTCCCTTTAAAACACAGGCCACCTGGACAGCGTTGCTTTAAAAAGGGCCGCGTCCTATCAAAAAATGCTATAATGAAAGCCGCCGGGATAATCCCAGCGGCTTTTTCGATCAAAGGAGGTTTCCCATATGAAACGGACACACAAAGAAAAAATCACCAGCGTCCTCGCCCTCTGTGCCGGGGCAGGATTGTTCATATGGTTTTGCATCCCGCTTTTTTGGGGCGTATTCCATGTGGGGAACGGCGGGGGAATCCTGTTCAGCCTCTTCCTGATAGCCGGAGGCATTTGGTATGTCCCCTTGCGCAGCCGTATGGAGCAGGCAAAACATGCAAAACCCCTGCGCGTCCTGCGGCGGTCCTGCTGGGGCATCTTAGCGGTGTGCTTCGCTTGGGCAGCTTTTTTGACCGGCTGCATGCTGTGGCCCACGCCTTCGCCCTCCGGCAGCGGGACGGTTGTTATTTTAGGCTGCAAGGTGGGCAGCGCGGCGTTGCAGGCGCGCATTGACGCCGCAGCGGAATACCTGCATTCCCACCCGGATGCCGTGGCGATCGCCAGCGGGGGGCAGGGCGACGGGGAATGGATATCCGAAGCCGAGGCCATCCGCAGCGGCCTGGAACAGCATGGCATTTCTTCCGGCCGCATCTATTTGGAAGACCAGAGTACCAACACAAACGAAAACCTTGCCAATTCCCGCAGGGTCATCGAGGCGGAGGGCCTTGACCCAACCTGTATCCTGGTGACAGAACGGTACCACATGTTCCGTGCGCTGCAACTTGCACAGCAGCAGGGGATCACCGCATATGCCTTCCCTGCAAAAACGCCGTGGTATCTACTTTCCGCCAGCTATGGCAGGGAGCTTCTTGCCCTGACCAAATTCTTCCTATTCCCTTGGATGGAATAATGCGGCAGGGCCTCCCCGGCGCCTTTTCCTTGTATTTTTATGAACAATTTTATGTATAAGCGCGCAGAAATTAGGTGAAAATAATTCACCTATTGTTTCTTAAAAAAAAGACTACAATCCGCCGCATATCGATTATATATACAGTTTCTTCCCAATTTTCTGCCGCAAATTTTGCCGCATCTTGCGTCAAAACATCGACGGCGATAAACTAAATTGTGCTTTTATCCGTAGACGCTGAAAGCCTTGGAATGAACCCAGGGGATAAGCGCCCGCCCGAGGCCCTTCCGCGCGGGGCTTTCTCGCCGGTAAAAGCATAGGAATGAATCCGACTGGTGAGGAAAACATTTGGTGCCTACCTGTCTTACGGGATGTGCCTCCAAATGTTCCAGTCGGATTCTGTGTTTTATTCAATGGATCTGTGGTCCGCGTGGTTGCGATGGGCTCGTAGGGATATCGATCTACGTTTGTCTTTTAATCGATCGTTCCCGATTGGAGAGTTTGAATTCTGTGACAAGCGTATCCATCACTTCTTGTATCACAGCGCTTTGGCGCGGCGTAAGATCCTCTAAAACGATAGCCGTACGGTTGTCCAACCCAAGCAGGTAGTCGGTAGAGACCCGGTACAGCAAGGCCAGCTCTGCGAGCACATTGACAGAAGGGAGAGAAATGTTGTTTTCGTAACTGGAAATTGCAGCTCTGGTGATTCCCAGTCTTTTGGCCACCTGCGATTGCGACAAATTGTGCTTTTCCCGTAGCTGTTTCAGCCTTAGACCAAAATCATACACTACACATCACACCCTCGATGTAATTGTAGTATATCTATGTCAATTATAATTTGCAAAATACGCAAAGAGCCGCTGCTATAAATTGACACTCATGCCAATTGATACCTTTTTAATGATGATAGAGGGAAATGGCGGTTCATGGCCGTCTGGACCGCGTCCAAGAGGCGCTGGCCCTGTCCCATGGGGAAGCCCCCGCGCGCCTTCTGGATTTCTCCCTACCATTGCGCTCCACGGCGTTTCCTCCGCAGGTTATCCCCTCATGCGTCTGGCGCCATACGAAACACGATTTTTCCGATTACAAAAGCCGCCCCATGTGACGACATGGGGCGGCTTCCTTCTTTATTCAATCCATCAATAGTTGACCGCGCGGCGCTCGAAATAGGCCTGCGGATGTTTACAAGCCGGGCATACCGCCGGGGCGGACTTGCCAATGTGGATATAGCCACAATTGCGGCAGACCCATATGGTCTCCTCGCCGGCCTTAAAGACAATATCCTCTTTGATGTTCTGTGCCAGCTTGCGGTAGCGCTCCTCGTGGGCCTTCTCGATGCCCGCAACCAAACGCATCTGTGCAGCCAGGGCGGTGAAGCCCTCTTCCTCCGCAATGTCCGCGAAATTCTTATACATCTCGGTCCATTCGTAGTTCTCGCCGGCCGCGGCGTCTTCCAGGTTCTCCAGGGTTGTGCCGATCCCGCCGTCGTGCAGGGCTTTGAACCACAATTCCGCGTGCTCCTTCTCGTTGCGCGCCGTCTCCTCAAAAATAGCTGCGATCTGCTCGTAGCCCTCTTTCCTGGCCTTGGACGCATAGAAGGTGTACTTATTGCGGGCCTGGGATTCCCCCGCAAATGCCGCCATCAAATTTGCTTCGGTTCTGCTTCCTTTTAATTCCATTGCTTTTTCCTCCTGTCTAAGTACCCAATATATTTCAGCCCCGTCTCGCGCGCGGGCCTGATTGCAACTGCCTTCGGGACATAGATAGTTTGCCATCTCTTACCAACTATTATACATGGATATTCCGATGGAATCAATGAAGAAATCAGTTATTTTCTGTAAAATTATCCAATTTTTTTAAGCAACGCCTGTCAATATGACAAAAATCGATTATAAAGGGAAAAACGAAGCACCTCTTTACCCCCGCTACAAATGCACGGCATCCTTCATCCCCAAAGCAATCCCCCTGCAATATACGGCCCTTGTTCCTCCGTTATTCCATAGGGAAAGCGCCCATTGAAGCTGGTAAATAGCTCCCATAGGAAGGGGTCTGCGGCCGCGCATTTCAAACGGACCATTGACCTTCTGTGCCCTTCCCTTAGAGCCTCCGCTTTAAATACTCCATATCCACACATTGCACGCCGTTCTCGAAGATCGGTTCCGGATAAAAATCCACGAAGAAGTTCTCCACCCGGTGCGAAGGGACAAACCCAAACCGCTCATAAAAGGGGATCATCTGCACCGACGTGCCGACATACATCGCTTCATAGCGGTCTGCGCAGACGGCAAACAGATACCGCAACATTTGCCCCGCATAGCCGCGGTTTTGCAGCGCTTCATCCGTCGCCAAATTTTTCAGCTCGCACGTGCCGGGGCCGTAGTCCGTCACTACGGCAACACAGGCAGGGGCGCCGTCCGCAAAGAGCACGTATACGTCGCCGCGGCCGAGATACTTGGCCACCATCTCCTCGCTGGGGTCGGCCAGCAGAAACAGCGCCATATAGTCCGCCTTATGGGATTCCTCCACTTTGACAATCTCAGTCATCCGCGCCGCCTCCGTCGTGCAAAATGGCGCGGTAAATGTCGCGCTTGGCCAGGCCGCTCTCCGCCGCGGCCTGCTTTGCCGCCTCGGACGGCGCCAGGCCCTGCTCCAGCTTTTCCTTTGCAAGGGCGACCGCCTCCTCCAAGGTATAGGCTTCGGCTGCCGGTGCGGTTGCCCCCTCGATCACCAGCACAATCTCCCCTTTAAACGGGTCGTCCTTGCTGCGCTGCACCGCCTCGGACAGGGTCGTTCGGATAACCTCCTCGTGAATCTTCGTCAACTCCCGCACGATCGCAATGCGGCGGTCCCCCCAGGCGTCCAACATGTCGCGCAGGGTGGCGTAGAGCTTGTGCGGCGCCTCGTAAAAGACCATGGTGCGGCGTTCGTCCTTGACCTCGTCCAGATGGTCCCGGCGGCTCTTTTTATTGACGCTCAAAAAGCCCTCAAAGGTAAAGCGCCCGGTCGGAAGGCCGGAGATTGCCAGCGCGGAAACCACCGCGCTGGGCCCGGGCACCACCAGCACCGGGATCCCGCGCTCCGCACACTGCGCCACCAGCAGTTCACCGGGGTCGGAGATGGCGGGCATCCCTGCGTCCGACACCAGCGCGCAGTTTTCCCCCGCCTCCAGGCGCGCCAAGATCTTCTCCCCGTGGTCGCGCTTGTTGTGCTCAAAATAGCTGACCAACGGCTTCTTGACACCAAAGTGGTTCAGCAGCTTCAAGGTGACGCGCGTGTCCTCTGCCGCAATGAAGTCTACGGCCTCCAACGTCTCCACTGCGCGGGGGGAAAAATCCGAAAGGTTGCCGATCGGCGTGCCGACCACATAGAGTGTTCCCGTCATACATGCCCCTCCTTATACGAACCATAAATCTGCAACATCTCCTGGGAAAAGTGGCCTTTCCCATCCTCCACAAAGAGAACCGGCTCCACACGCAGCCCGGGGTTCCCCCCGCGCGCCGCCTGCAAAAGGAACAAAAAGGGGGCCTTGTCCGGCCGCTGCTGGACAAAGCGCAACCGTTTCGGCTCCAAACCGGCGCGCCGGAGCGCCTCCATTGCGCCGGCAAGCCGCTCCGGGCGCAGGCAGCAGCAGAACCGCCCGCCCCAGCGGAGCTGACGCGCCGCGGCCGCCGCGATCTCTGCAAAGGTGCAGGCCCCCTCATGCCGCGCAATGGAGAGGCCCTCCTGCGGATTTTTGATGCCCGTCCCCTCCGGCTTATAGGGAGGGTTGCAGGCCACCAGGTCGAGCCCGCGCGGGGGATGTAAATATTGCAAATTGTTTATATCGTTATTTATAATACAAATTGTATTTTCTAGTTGGTTTCTCTCCACAGAGCGCAGCGCCAAGGCACAGGCGTCGGCCTGTAGCTCCACCGCGTAGACCTTTCCCGGCATCGCGCCCTCGCCGGCCTGGGCTTTTGCGCACCAGAGCAGGGGGATGGTTCCACAGCCGGTGCCAAAGTCCGCACAGATCTCCCCTTTCCGCGGCGCGGAAAACCATGCGAGCAGGACCGTATCGGTGTTAAAGCGGTGCGTCGAGGAAACCAATACGGAGACCTGCGGGGAGAGGGGTTCCCAACGGGGATATGTGGTGGCCAAGGGGAGGCCCTCCTTTCCAAATGCAGCGATTTTCGAGGATGTGTTCCCGCCGCGTGCCTCTTTGCACAGCAGCAGGCCCCCCTTCTGGACAGACGCAAAAAAGGCGAAGCGCACAGACGCTTCGCCTTTCAGCTTTCCGACGAATGAATTATGCCTGAGCAGGAGCGCCAACCGGGCAAACTTCTGCACATGCGCCGCACTCGGTGCAGGTGTCGGGATCGATCACGAACTTGCCGTCTCCCTCGGAGATTGCGTTAACAGGGCAGCCTGCTGCACATGCGCCGCAGGAAATGCATTCATCACTAATTGCGTATGCCAAAGGTAACACCTCCATTAAGTTTTACAAGCTTATTTTATCACAGAATACCAAAAAAGCAACAGTTTCTTGGATGTCTGGGAAAATTTTCATTGGATAAGCAGGAGGGTACTGCCGTTTTCCGGCGAATCCCGTCCCGGAAGCACCGGGCCTTGGGAAAAACGGCGGATTGCGTTTTTCCGCCCCGTCCGGCGGGCGCGTTTTGCGCCTGAAACACCACAAAATAGACGTTCCCCATCCGCTCCAAACCTATAAAAATCAGGGCGGCTTTGCAAATGCATAAAGCCGCCCATCGTTTTATTCGGATGTTTCCGGCGGTTGCACCGCACCGGCCTGCGCACTTGGAGCATGCTCCGCTGCTGGGACCTTCGGGCTCTCGGCCGCCCGGTGTTCCCGCTGCTGGTTGTTGCGGGGGGCGCGTTCCGCCCGGCCTGCGCCTCTGGGCGCACCGCCGGACCGTTCATTCCCGCTGCGCTCCTGGCGCGGGGGCCGTCCCTCCCCGGCCTGCTTTGCGTGTTCGCCTTGGCCGCGCGGCGGGCGTCCTTCCCGCTTCGGGGGACGCTCCCGGCGTTCCGACCCCTTGCCGCCCTGCTGCGGCGGGCGCTTCTCGCGGTCCTTCGGCGGCTGTTCGCGGCGCTCGCCCGAATTTGCCTCCCGCTGGGGCCTCTTCTCCACCGGACGCTCCTTGCGCTCCGGCTTCTCCAGCTTTTCTTCCACCGGGTCGAGCACCGCTTCCAGCACAACGACCTCCTCGGTAACCTCCAGCTCCGCTTCCACTTCTTTCTTTTCCGCAGCGCCCTTCCCGCGCAGCAGCTTCACCTGCTTCACATGGAAGGTCTGCGGCGCGGCCTCCGGCGCAGAATCCAAGCGCACCTGCAAATTTCCGGTGATGATGTTCTGGTCCACCACCACGCCCTTGCCCGCCGGGGTCATCACAATGGAATTGACCGCCGGGGTGCGGCGCAGCAGGTCGGCATACGCCTCCTGCTCATACTTCAGGCAGCACATCAGCCGCCCGCAGGTGCCGGAGATCTTGACGGGGTTCAGGGATAGCCCCTGTTCCTTTGCCATCTTGATGGAGACCGGCTGGAACCCGCTCAGGAACGACGAGCAACAGAACGGCCTACCGCAGATGCCCAGGCCGCCCAGCATCTTTGCCTCGTCACGCACGCCGATCTGCCGCAGCTCAATGCGCGTGCGGAACACGGACGCCAGGTCCTTGACCAGCTCGCGGAAGTCCACACGGCCGTCCGCTGTGAAGTAAAACAAGATCTTGCTGTTGTCAAACGTGTATTCCACGTTCACCAGCTTCATTTCCAATTTATGCGCCGCGATCTTTTTCACGCAGATATCGAACGCGGTCTTCTCTTTGATCGCATTTTCCGCGACCTTTTTCAAGTCGTCCGGGGTTGCGATGCGGATGAGCTTTTTCAGCGGCTGGACGATGTCCTCCTCCGCGATTTCCTTGCGCTCCATGGCAACCTCGCCGCATTCCACGCCGCGCGCGGTTTCCACAATCACGTTGTCCCCGATTTTCAGCTCATATTCTTCCGGGTCAAAGTAATACACCTTGCCCATATTTTTAAATCGAACGCCAATTACCTCGGCCATAGATTACCTCCCAACCACCGCAAAACCGATGGCTTTCTTTTCCGAATTCGATCGTGCAACTTTTATGCATGCCGCCCGTGGGACGCGGCCCGCATCCGGGCGCAAAAGGTCGTTACCAACAACGCAGCGTTGGCATTTTGGTCCTGTGCTTTCTGCGCGCTTTGCGCGTATTCCAAAAGGCGCATCAATTGATCCCGCGTCAAGGTGTGCGCCAGTTCCCCGGCCGCCTCCGGCTGGTGCGACAGGCAGGACGCCCCGCCCGCCCGCAGGACGCATGCATCCCGGAACAGCAGGACCAGCTGCTTTAAGATCCGGCGGAACCGCTCCTTGTCCTTGATAAGTGGTGCGGTCAGCTCCAAAAGCTTGGCTTCCCCCGGGGCTGGAATTGCCTGGCAGATGGCCGCAGCAAGCTCCAGATCGGCGGGGTCCGCCTGCTCCTCCCCTTCCAGGGTAAAGAGCTGCGCCCGCGAGCGGACCGTCGGAAGCAGTTTCACCGCCGAAGTCACGGTCAGGAGAAACAGCACCCGGTCCGGCGGCTCTTCAAACACCTTCAAAAGCGCATTCTGCGCCTGTTCGGACATCGTCTCCGCGCCCTCCAATAAAAAGACGCGCAGCGGCGCTTCATTCGGCTTGATGTAGGCATCCGCCCGGATCTGCCGGATGGTATCCACATGGAAGGAGCGCGCCGCCGTGCCGCCGCCCACGATGGTGATGTCCGGGTGCGCGCCTGCCGCCGCCTTGATACAGCCCGGGCAATGGCCGCAGGGCCGCTCCCCCTCGCCCGTGCAGACCGCCGCCTTTGCAATCCACCGCGCCAGTTCGGATTTCCCCGAACCTGCCGGGCCTTCTAAGAGGATCGCATGCGGCAGGCGGGCTTCTTGAAACGCGAGGGAAAGGCTCTGCTTGACCGTCTCGCTACAGCGAATCCCTTCGAAATTCATACTTTTTCGAAACGGTCCACATCCAGCACAAAGATCGTCGCACCGCCCACGGTGACCTCGATCGGCACGGATGTATACATACCTCCGTCCATGGTGGATGCGCTGGGGACAATCTGGGTGCGGCGGCTGCTCTGTTTGCGGATGATGTCGATGACCTGATCGACCTGGCCGTCCTCCACGCCGGAGATAAACGTCGTATTGCCGGCCATCAGGAAACCGCCCGTAGTCGCCAATTTGGTGACGGGGAATCCCTCCTGCGTCAGCGCAGAAGAAACCATGCTGCTATCATCTTTGCTCACGATTGCAAGTACCAGCTTCATCGAAACTCCCTCCGTTCGGTCGGCCGCAAAAGGCGGCCATTTATGTATGACAATGTTTGCACCATATTCACTTGGTTCGATACACGGGCGCGCCAGCCGCATCCATTTGCCAAACGGCGCAGCATTCGCCCCTGCGAAACCCACAGGACCGTCTCTTCCCCGTCTCCGCGAAAGGCCCCTTCCCCCTGCGGGCATCTGCCCGGGAGCAGCGCCAGCAAAGCGGCTAGGAATGGATTCCCTTTCAGAACCTGTGGAAGAAACATTATTTGTATTTTAACACTTTTAGCGAGGAAAAGCCATAGGCGCGCAAAAAGTCCACGGCGTCTTTTGTAATTTCCTCCCCCGGCATCACAACCGGTACGCCGGGAGGACAGGGGCACGCGGGGTCCGCCGCGATCCGCCCAACGCATTTTTCCAACGGGACCGCCTCAGAGGGGGCGAGCACGGCGTCCCGCAGCGGGATCCGTGCGGGCGGCAAGGGGGGCATGCCATCCGTATGGGGCGTGTGGCGGTTTCCAAGGCTCCGGGGCAGCGGGACCGCCGCGCGCGCTTCGCGGTCCGCCAACAGGCGAATGCCCTTTTCCAAGCGCTCAAAGTCGCGCTCCGTGTTAAACGGCGTCGCAATCAGCACGACAAATTGGCTGTCCGCATATTCCGGTTCACACCCGGCGTACCGCAGCAGCTCCGCCGCCGCCTGCCCGGTCAGCTCCGCCGGGGTGACGTCCAAGGTGATGCGCGTCGGGTCCCACCGGCGCGGGTCCTCCCACCAGCCCATGCCGGGGACGTGCAGCCCCACGCGCTCCGCCAGCTTCTTCAGCTCGCGCACACGCGCCTGTAGGCGGGAAAATTCCAGCCGCCCGTTGTCCTCCAGCCAAGCCCGGCACCAATCTAGCGAGGCCATGACCGGGTAGGACGGGCTCGTGGAACCAAACAGCGCCATCGCGCCCTTGGCGTCCCGGACAAACCGCTCGTCCGCGATGTTCAACCATGCGCCGCCGGTCATGACATTGAGCGTCTTGTGCGCAGAACAGGCGGTCATGGAGGCCCCCAGCGCAATCGGATGCAGGATGGGCTCCGTGAAGAAGAGGTGCGCGCCGTGGGCATTGTCCACGAGCAGGGGGATTCCCTGCTCCCGGCACGCCGCGGCAAGCGCGGGGATGTCCGCCAACTCCCCGTAATAATTCGGGCTGGTCACATAGACCGCCCGCACATCGGGGTGCAGGGCCACCGCGTCCACGAGGTCCTCCGGAAGCGCCCAGACGGGTTCCAGGCCCAACAGCGCCATGGCATTCACCGCGGAGCGGTGCACCACGCGGCCGCACAGGATCTTTCCCCCGTTCGGCGCGGCCAGGCGCAGCATCGCCTGGATGCACAACGAGCACCCGCCCGCGGAGAACAACGTCCGCTTTGTGCCAAAAAGCCGCGCGGCGGCCTGCTCCGCGCGCAGGATGGGGCCTTCGGCTTCAAAGAGGCTGTCGGTGTCCGGCAGCTCGGTAAAATCGAGGGATAAGAGGTCGTCCGGAAGGGCTGCGGGGTTGTTTTTGTGGCCGGGCGTATGGAAGGCCGCGCGGTGCAGGGCGCGGTGCTCCATTAGAGCCGTGTAAAGAGGTGTTTCAGTCATGGGATGGGTCCTTTCTCATAGATTGTAACATCTTATATTTGTTATAAATAATTACATTTTCGTAATATAAAAAGTTTTTGTCCTCATTTTGTTTTCTTGATCGTTGTTAATATATAGAAAAAAATGAACCTGAAAGGAGGGTGGCCGCCTTGAAAAAGTTTTGTGTTTTCTTACTATCCCTATCCTTTTTCATCTTCTTAGCCTCCTGTAACTCCAATGGGCCAAGCAATGAAAGGACGTCAGACGTGGCAGAGTTTGACCCGCTCCTCTTCCTGAACCATTTAGAACAGGCTCCCGCCGCCAATAACAATGAAACAGCATCTGTAACGATCGATGGGATCACCTATCAAATGGTTGCCGAACTGCTCCCTATGAAGGGACCCCTCCATAAAGCTCCTGTGATGCAGGATGACGCTTATTATTTTATGTGGAACGGCCAAATTTTAGATGCAGACCAATACTACAGCTTAACGGCCACCATCACCATTCAAAATTCCACCGAGCAACCTTTTGGTTACAGCTTTGCTTTCTCAAACGCTCAACTGCAAACCGGAACCGGGCTAACGCAAAAAAGCAATCCTCCGGATCTATCCTTAAACGTGGTCCCGCCACATTACTGCGCAGACGTAATTCTGGAATATCCGGTTGCAAAAGGGCCGGGACTGGAAGAAATCACGATAACCTTCCCACATATGGATTATAACCAAATATTCTGGGAGGACTACCGAAATCTGGAGCAAGCGCAACTCTCGCCCGAAGAACTGGCGAACAAATACCAAGATCATATGACACCCATTGCCTTGACCGCAGCAATTGCTGGATAAACGCATCCCGCTTTCTACGCTTTTACGCTTTTGATCGAAAAGCTCGGCGATCTACACATAAAGGATTTGGACGGAAAAGCGCGGTCCCTTTGTGGGGTGCAAGTTTCGCCTCGTCAAAATTTTACTGGGATGGATTTGCCTATGAAGCTCAACAAAACCGGATACTTTTCGCATCCTAAAATTCTTTTGGGGTTTATTCTGTTGATCGTTGCGGCAACAGCCATCTTCCTAACAACCCGGCCGGAAGAGACCCCCTACTCCTTCTTCTCGGAAAGCAACGGCAGTGGACAAACCGACGGCTATATCGGGGACTGGGGCGACGAAATCGCCAGCGCAAAAGTCACCTTAAATTCTGTGGGCCTTTTGGACTTCAGCTCCGCCGTCCAAGCACAGACGGTCATCCACGAATTCGGCCATGCGTTGGGTTTAAAGCATCCGTCCTGTTCGGAGCCCGCTGTTATGCAGGATAACACAAATCTAGCCGCCTACGTTATCCTCGACCACGACGTCGAGTCTCTTCAGGCGATCTATGAATAGGAGGGGAATCAACATGATGAAAAAGCTCTTTATCTCCCTGTGTCTGGCCGTCCTACTGACGGCAACGATTGTGCTTCCAAGCGTACATGCTGAGGAAAGAAATTTGGAGAATCTTCCTATTTGCACAATTGATGGATTTATGACCCCAGGACCAGAGACCTTTAAAGAATTGGAAGACGGAAGCTCCTGTATTGTGAAGGCGGTCCGCTCCGAGGATTCGGAAAACTATCTTCCGACGGACGACACCACCGGCTTTACCTTATCCACCCTCACGATTACAGATTCCTTTAAAGGAGACTTAAAGGCCGGGGACACGGTACCATTTATAGAAACGTATTATATTGATACACCTTCTAGCGGAGAACGCCGGTTACACTGTTATTTTGGCCACCGGCCGATTCTGCCGGGGCACGAATATATTCTCTTCATCGGTCCGTCAAACGTCTTCTATGACGAAAACAAACCTTGGAGTGGGACATATTCCACCTCCTACTTCGGCCTTTCCCAATATGCCGTCCCTTCCGGAGAAGCGGGTTCCGCAGACGCGTCCATCCCCAGCCGCTTCGTCCCCAACAGCGAACTTTACAGGGAATTTTATCCGGCAGTGTTGAAGAAGTATAACACATAAGAAGCTTTCTTTTTTTAGGGGCGCTATGATTCGATCTGCAAAGGCAAAAATCACGATGGAGTTACATCTATGAATTCCAACAAAACCGGATGTTTTGCACATCCTAAAATTCTTTTGGGGTTCATTCTGTTGATCGTTGCGGCAACAGCCATCTTCCTAACAACCCGGCCGGAAGAGAAACCCTACTCCTTCTTCTCAGACAGCTTTGGCCTTGCCCTGCCGGAGCACACGGAGGTCCTGTTCGAAGAAGATGCCTATGGCGCTATGGGCGACGGATACCGGCTTTATGCCTTTTCGCTCCCGCCCGGCGAGCGGGATGCATTCCTCTCCCAGGGCGCTATAGCGCGCTGGTCGCCCCTCCCGCTGCCGGAGGACGTTGCGCAGTCCTTGCGGCAACGAGTGCAGGCCATCGGTTCGCTCCCCGGCAAAGAACTGGCAAGGGACCTCTTTGGCAAGGCCGGGAACCGGCAGGGCTTCTACTGCATCCTTTCCTCGTGGTATAAACAGCCTGGGGCCGTGCTGAACCATGCGCATTTTGACCAAGATATCCCCTTGTTTCAAAACATCGTCGTGGGCATGGTCGATTTGCAGGACAATGCCATCTATTATTATTCCTGGAATCAGTAAAAATAGGCCATCCCCATTTTAAACGATTCATGAGAAAAAGCTGCGGCTTCCTCACAAAGGCCGCCCGCCTTTCCGTCGGCCTTTTGGAACTCCCGCCCCGCAATCCAAGTACAGGCTACAAGAATTGTATCGCACATAAGCACATCTGGACAGCGCTCTCGGACGGTCTTTCCGCTCGGGAGCGCTGTTCCTTTCGAACCATTGCCCGGCCTAACAGAGAAAGGCGATAGCGCTTTCATGCAATTGCATTCCTGTCAACGGAAAAGCGGCCTATCCGCCCATATGACGGACAGCTCCTTCCTTTCAAAATTGCCCGCCTGCCCATGTAGTCCTCGCCGTAGGCGCGAAAGACACTGTGTGTCCGGGCAAGAAAGCAAAATTCCCAGCCGCCTGCCCGTGTAGTCCCCGCCGTAGGCGCGAAAGACACTGTGTGTCCGAGCAAAAAAGCAAAATTCCCAGCCGCCTGCCCGCGTAGCCCTCGCCGTAGGCGCGAAAGACACTGTGTGTCCGCGAAAGATACTGTGTGTCCGCGAAAGGCACTGTGTGCCTAGACATGGAGCGGCCCTTTTTTCAATATAAATGGAAATAGGAGGCGATGGACATTTCGGCGTGAGAATTTATCACATGTGTCCCTTTTTGTCAAAATTTTTCGTTGTTAATGAGCAAAAGAAAATTTTGGGCAAAAAACAGCGATGCCTATTTTCGTTTCGTACAACCGTCAGCCGGCGGGGACTGTCCCTCTGCCGTTCCGCTGCGGAATCTGTCCCGCCTTTTCCTACAAACTCCATCGCTATCAGACGGCCGCCACGTGCGGCAAAAACGCCAGACGTCCTCGGGAGGGGAAGCCATGAATCCATTCGGAATCTTTGTTTGCATTTTATGGGGAACCGTCGCCCTTTTCAGCGTCCTCTCGTTTGTGACGGTTGTGCATAACAACCGCCGGAACCTCAAACGCGCACAGGCCGTGGTGATCGGAAAGAACGTTTCCCCCTCCGGCCGCACCAGCACAGCGCGCGCCTCGGATGCGAAAACGGACTATATCATCCTGTTTTCCATCGGCGGGGTGACCCGTTCCCTGTTTGCCGGGCAAGCGCTCTATACGGATTTACAGGTGGGCGACCACGGCACCCTCTCCTACCGGGACGGCCGGGTGGTCGGATTCACGCGCGCGGCATAGCGGCGGCCCTCTTGACCCGCCGCGGGATGCCTCCCGGGATTCCATCTGCCGGAGCGGGTCTATACGGGAAACGGTTTTCTTCTTTTTTGCTCTAAAACACTCTTCCGGCTCCGCCGCCGGGGATAGGCGTTACCGGTTGATGGAGCGCGCCATGCGGCGGTAGGTGTGGCGGATGCCCTTGATCGCGGCCGAATAAGCCATAATGTTCTCCGGCAGCGCCATGCCGATATAGCCTGCGTCGCCTAGATGGTGCATATCGGTGCCGGTCATCTTACACATGAGGGCGATCTGCCGGATGGTCTGCTGGTCCGCGCCCTCCTGGGACGTCCCCACCGCGGTGAGGGTCAACAGGCCCAGGGAATGCGCATAGCTGACCAGCTCGCGGATATACTCCATCGTCACGCCCGGCACCGTCCCCGGCGCGGGCAGGAGGATCACATCAGCGCCCGCGTCGGCAAATTCGGAAATGTCCTCGCGGGTAATGATTCCGCGCCCCGCCTCGGAGAGGATGCCTGATGCGTGCATCTTGCCAGCCACCAGGATCACCTTGTCGCCCAGCTCCGGCGCAATCGCCTTGAGCGAAGCCGTGATCGCTTTGTTCTGGACGCCGATGCCCGGGTTGCCCGTCAAGACAATCATGTCCGCGCCCATGGAGACGGCGGTCTTGGCGTTTTGCAGGCTCGCCCTGCGGCCGTTCGTCAGGCTCCAGATGTCCTCATCCGAACCCGCGGAGAAGGATTGCTCGGCGGGCTCGAGGTTCACCGCAATCAGGCGCCCGGTCAGGCGCTTGATCTCCCGGATGGTGTCCTTCGGCTCCACCTTCGGCAGGCCCCAAATTTGGGGCTCGATCACATCGAACATGTTCAGGATGACCACGTCCGCGCCCATGGCGCAGACGAACTCCGCGTTTGTGATGTTGCCCAGCATGGGCTGCACCGCGCCGATCGTCTCACATGCCAATATGCGTCCCTCGCTCATGGCGATGGATTTCAGAATCTGGTCTTTGTTCATGGATTCCAGATCCGTGGTATTGCAGTCCAACAGTCGTTTTAACATGGCATATTCCTCCTTGAAAACAGGAAGGGCGGATGGTTCCCATCCGCCCCCATTTTTGTCTATCGCTCTTTTCAGCATTCCCCAAAGGGGCCGCTGTTAACCGGCTATTTGCATCAGATGCCGAGCAACGGCTTGATCGCCGCTTCCAGCTTCCCGACGATCTCCTCCGAGGCCGCCTGGCCGTCACCCTTGGCGGAGAGGTAAATCTTGATCTTCGGCTCCGTGCCGGACGGACGGACAATCACCTTGCTGCCGTTCTCCAGCCGGTATTCCAGCACATTGGACTTCGGCAGGGAGATTTCGCTCTCCGCGCCGCCGTCATAGCGCTTGCTCGCCTCGTAATCGGACCAGCCGGAGACCTGATAGCCCGCGATTTCCGCCGGCGCATTGGCGCGCAGGGTGTCCATGATGCGGTTCATGGTCTTCATGCCGTCCTCGCCCTCAAAGGCAAAGTTCAACAGGCCGTTCTTGTAATAGCCATGCTTTGCATAGAGTTCGTTCATCGCGTCGACCAGGGTCTTGCCCTGCTGCTTGTAGTAGTACGCCATCTGGCAAATCAGCATGCTCGCGTCCACCGCGTCCTTGTCGCGCACATAGCCGCCGGAGAGGTAGCCATAGCTCTCCTCAAAGCCAAAGATGTAGCGCTCCGGGTGGCCGGCCGCTTCCAGGGAAGCGATCTGGTCGCCGATGTATTTAAAGCCCGTCAGCACGCGGCGCATCTCGATGCCGTATTCCTTGGCCACGGCGTCCGCCATGTCGGTGCTGACGATGGTGGTGACCGCCACCGGGTCCTTGGGCATCTTGCCGTTTTTGATGCGCGCCTGTGCGATGAAGTCGAGCAGCAGAACGCCGACTTCATTGCCGCTCATCAATACATATTCGCCGTTCTGATTGACGGCGATGCCGCAGCGGTCGCAGTCCGGGTCGGTCGCGACCAGCAGGTCAGCCTGCACCTTCTGGGAGAGCTCCAGGCCCTTCTGCAACGCCTCTTTGACCTCCGGGTTCGGGAACGGGCAGGTTGTGAAGTGGCCGTCCGGCATCTCCTGCTCCGGGACAACGGTCACATCGTCCACGCCGATCATGTCGAGGATGCGCGTCACACAGACGCGGCCGGAACCGTTCAGCGGCGTATAGACCACCTTCAGGCCCTTGCAGGGCTCCGGGATCACGCTCTGGTTCAGCACCTCCTGCAAGAAGGCGTTGATGACTTCATCCTTAATATAGCTGATGCGGCCTTCCTTTACGCCGTCTTCAAAGCTCATGCGCTTCACGCCTTCGAAGACGTCCGTCCTGGCGATTGCGTCGGAGACCTCCTTCGCCATCTCGCTGGTGATCTGGCAGCCGTCGCTGCCGTAGACCTTATAGCCGTTGTATTTCGCGGGGTTGTGGCTCGCCGTCACGCAGACGCCCGCATCGCACTTCAAATAGCGCGTTGCAAAGGAGAGGGTCGGCACCGGGGAAAGCCACGGATAGATGTGCGCGTGGATGCCGTTTGCCGCCAAAACTGCCGCCGTCTCTTTCGCAAATACATCGGACTTGATGCGGCTGTCGTAGGCGATCGCCACATTCGCGTTGCGCACATGGGCGTTCAAATAATCCGCAAGGCCCTGGGTGGCCTTGCGCACAATATAGACGTTCATGCGGTTGGTGCCCGCGCCGATCACGCCGCGCAGGCCCGCTGTACCGAAATCCAGGTTGCAATAGAACCGGTCGTTGATCTCTTCCGGCTGGTCGCGGATTGCCTCAAGCTCCGCCGTCAAATCGGGGTCATCCAACTTCTGGGCCAGCCATCTCTCGTATTCACTCATCATTTAATCCCCTTTCAATTTGTAAAGCTCTATCTAGGGTTCCCGCTCCAGCGGGAATTTATTGGTATCCATGTATAGAGTACCATGTGTTTTTCCCGCTGTCAACCGGCTTGCACCGCGGAACCCTCTCTGCGCGGGCGGCCTCCAAAACCGCGCCCCGCCCGTGCCTGCAAGCATGGGGAAGCACCTTCCGGCGGCCTCTTTTTTCAAGCACCGCGCCGCTCAAAGGCGGATGATATTCGTCACAATCCCCGCTTTGGTGATGTCGATGATCCCATACGTCCCCATGCTGCCGTGTAAGCTCCCCGGATTCAGGATGTACAATCCATCGTCGTATTCCGCCAGCGCCTGGTGCGTATGGCCAAACAGGACAATGTCGGCCTTTTTCTCCCTGGCCGCGCAGCACACATTATACAATCCGTATTTTACATTATGTGTATATCCGTGTGTATAAAAAATTTTCTTCCCTTCCAGGGTGATCTCCGCATCGACCGGCAGGTCGCACCCCCAATCGCAGTTGCCGCGCACCTGCAAAAAGGTTTTCTCGGGAAATTTTGCTTTGACCATTTCTGCTTCATCCGCGCCGTCGCCCAGATGGATGACCACCTCGGCCTTCGGCTGGCGGAGCACCGCTTGTTCCAGCGCATACTGGTCCCTGTGGGTGTCCGATACTACTAAAATTCGCATGTAAATTCTTTCCCTTCCCTTATGGCGGGCCCGGACAGGCCGAACCGCATTCCGATTTGTATCATATACTATCTTATACCGACATATATTATTGATGACCCATCAAGCAATATCCGCTTGTCATCAAAAAAGGAGTGGTCGAACGATGGCAGTCAATCCGCCGAATGCAGAGCAGGCAAAGATGCTCAACAACCTATTGAAAAGCCTCAGCCCTGCTGACACAGCAAAGCTGAACCAGATCCTAAACGATCAGGAAGCCACCAGCCGCGTGCTGAGCACGCCGCAGGCACAGGAGCTTTTGAAAAAACTGACCGGCAAGGGTTGAACCCCCGGTCCCCGCGCAAGCCGCACGGCACACCCAGAAAGGAGGGAACGCGATGGACGACTTAACCGGAAAAATCAGCGAACTGCTGCAAAATCCAGCCATAGCGAGCCTTCTCAGCCAGTTCGGTGCGCCGCAGGGAGAGACGCCGGAAGCGCAGCCAGAAAGCGCTCCGCCTGCCCCGCCGCCCAGCGTCCCACAGGCATCCGCACAGGGGAACCCCCTCTCCGGCCTGGGGCTGGACGGCGATATGCTCCAAACCGTCATGAAACTCGCCCCGCTGCTCTCCAGCCTAAACCAGGAGGACGACAGCACCCGCTTCCTGCATGCGCTGCGGCCCATGCTCAGCAACGAGCGCCAGACCAAGCTGGACCAGGCGTCAAAAATCTTGCAGCTCATGCGGATGCTCCCTCTCCTGCGCAGCCAAGGCATCCTTTAGCCCCGGCGGAATCCCCCCGCCTTCCCCGGCCGCTTAGCCGCCGGACGGAAATGGGACGCCCCACGCGGCGTCCGTTTCCCGTCGGTCTGTCCAGCGTTTGCCAAGCGTGCATCCCGAAGGGGCAACCGGTGAGGGAGCCATCGGGCGGCCAATCCCCTTTTTATGCGCTCGATTCTTGCGGGCCGTCCCCACAGGGCGCTTCTTGCGCTGCCTGTGAAACGGCGCCGCGTCCATTGGAGGTGGTGAGATGGCGGTCAGCGACAGCGAAATGAACCGGATGCAGCAGGATGCCATCCGCCGCGTTCGCGAGATGCAGGCGCGCGCCATGCAATACCAGTCCGGCGGGCAGCCGGAATCCCGCCGCAGCGATACACACGCGCAGCAGCGGCAAACTGCCCCATCCGCGCGCAATGCCCCCGCCGAACGGCGGGAAACGCCCGGGGCACAAGCCCAAGGGCAGCATGCGCCGCAAAACACAGCCGCGCACGCGGACCGTTCCCAGCACACGCAGCAGTCCGCACACGCTTCCCCGGGGGCATCCCCCTCCGGCCGGGAAGCCGCGGCCTCCAACCAGCGGCAGGCGCAGCCGCCCAAGGCACAGCCGGCGGTTTCCGCCCCGCCAGCAGCCGTGCGGCCCGCCAATCCCGTGACGGACATCTTCCAGATGCTCTTCCGGGACAGCGACCGGACATTGCTCCTCGCGCTGATCCTGATCCTCAGCGAGGAAAAGTCCGATCCCGGCCTGCTGTTCGCCCTGCTGTATATCGCGCTGTAACATGTATCGCGAAAACCATCAAGAACCACGGGTAATGGTTGCCCGTGGTTCTTTTCTTATTGCTCTTCCTCCAAAGACCGGATGGCAGAAATATAATACTCCTGGGTGGATGGGTCCTGCGTCAGCTCATACTCCATGTATTTGGTCGGCGTGGGCCCCTCCAACGTGCTGCTGGTCTGGTTGCGCCATTCGTCGCTCGGGGACACGTATCCCACGCGCAGGTACACCTTGCCGCCGCTCCTCCGCTCGCTCTCCGTATAGGGGGTATAGCTGCTGTCCGAGCTGTACAGCGCCACATGGAATTCATTCTGCACGGAGTCGTATTCAAAGAACGTCTCCTCCGCCGGGGTCTTGGGCTGCAATTGGCAGTCCGGCCCAAAGAGCGCGCGGCAGGCGTCCACCACGTCCCCCAGAGGCACCAGCGCGCGCCCGGCCTCGTCGTATTCCGTGTAGTTTGTCCCGTTGTTGGCCGTGATCGTCTTCCAAAGGGAAGCGTTCAGGATAAAGTCCTCGTTTGCCTCTTCGATGGATTCAAATGGGGCCGGGTCCTGCATGACCACCGGCGTGAGGAAGGTATCGTACGCGCGCAGCTGGGAATCGTCCGTCACCGTGGTGTAGATCCGGTTGCCGATGGTGCCGGCGATAAACACGACGCCCACCAGCGCCAGCAGGAGCACCAGGGAGCCCACCACCACGCCATAGCGCCTGCGCCCCTTTTTGCGGGCAGGGCGCTCCGGCAGGGAGGGGATCTCCGCCTCTTCTTCCTCCAGCGCCCACTTGGTCAACAGCGCGTCGTCCTCGTCTGCATCCGGATAAAAATCGTCGATCTCCGTCGCATCGTCCTCGGTCGAGGAAACGGTCGGCCGCTCGGCAAACGCATCGCGGTAGTCCGCGGTAAAGTCCGCGATCTTCTCCTTGCGCCGCTTTCCCGCGGCGGGCGCTTTTTCCTGCTCCGTGTTCTTCGCCTGGGCAGTTTCCGCCTTTGGGTGCTTGCGCGCCCGGTTCTTTCGATGTTCGAGTTGGTTATTCATGTATCCTCTCCGTATGATTATCTATATTATATACTTATCGGATTTGCCCGTCCCCCATGATGATGAACTTCGTGGAGGTCAGCTCGCGCACGCCCATGGGCCCGCGGGCATGCAGCTTCTGGGTGGAGATGCCGATCTCCGCGCCGCAGCCGAATTCGCCGCCGTCGGTAAAGCGCGTGGAGGCGTTGACATAGACCGCCGCTGCATCCACCCGCTCCGTAAACGCGCGCGCATTCGCATAGTCGTTCGTGATGATGGCCTCGCTGTGCCCGGACGAATACGCCGCAATGTGCGCGAGGGCGTCCTCAAAGGAATCCACCACTTTGACCGCCAGGATGTAGTCGAGGTATTCGCGGCCCCAGTCCTCTTCTTCGGCCGGCACCACGCAGTCCCCCAGGATCGCGCGCGTCCGTTCACAGCCGCGCAGCTCCACCTGCTTCGCGTCCAGGCGCGCTTTGATCGCCGGCAGCGCCTGCCCGGCAATGTCCTGATGGACCAAAAGCGTCTCCATCGCGTTGCAGACCGACGGGCGGGAGGTCTTGGCGTTAAAGACGATGTTGGCCGCCATATCGATGTCCGCGGAGGCGTCCACATAGACGTGGCAATTCCCCACGCCGGTCTGGATCACGGGGACATGGGAATTCTCCACCACGGAGCGGATCAGCCCTGCGCCGCCGCGCGGGATGAGCACGTCCAGGTAATCGGTCAGGCCCATCATTTCGATGGAGGATGCGCGCGTGGTGTCCTGCACCAGCTGGATGCAGTCCGCGGGCAGCCCGGCCTCTTCCACCGCCTGGCGCATCGCCTCAGCCACTGCCGTGTTCGAATGGATGGCCTCCTTCCCGCCGCGCAAAATGACGGCGTTGCCCGCCTTCAAGCAGAGCGCTGCCGCGTCCGCCGTCACGTTGGGGCGCGCCTCGTAGATGATGCCGATCACGCCGAGCGGCACGCGCACGCGCTGGATCTGCAGGCCGTTCGGACGGACAAACCCGCTCACCACCTGCCCGATCGGGTCCTCCTGTGCCGCCACCTCGCGCACCCCCTGCGCCATCCCGGCAATGCGGGCGGAGGTCAGCGCCAAGCGGTCCAACATGCTTTTGCGCATCCCGCTCTCCCGCGCCGCTTGCAGGTCCTTTTCGTTTGCGGCCAAAATCTCCGCCTCGTGCGCTTCAATGGCGTCCGCCATCTTCAGAAGGGCCGCGTCCTTTTTGGCCCCGGCCACCGCCAGCGCACGCGCCGCCTCCTTTGCCTTCTGTCCCATTTGCTCTAAAATCGTCATGAAATCCACCTCTTTATTCCCGGGACGGTGCCCGATTTTATTTTACTGCTTTCCAGTGCCGAAAACTGTCCCAATCTGCTCGCCATCGAAAAGATGGTACAGGTTTTTGGGATTCGCACCGCTCATCACGCAGCAGCAGATGCCCGCTTCGTTGGCAATCGCCGCCGCGCTGACCTTGGTCCGCATGCCGCCCGTGCCGCGGTTGGAGCCGGTGCCGCCCGCCAGCGCGATGACCTCCGGCGTGACCTCGCGCACAAACGGGATGCGCTTTGCATTGGAATCCGCGCGGGGGTTTGCATCGTACAGGCCGTCGATGTCGGTCAGGATAACCAGCAGGTCCGCGTCGGTCAATTTGGCCACAATCGCGGAGAGCGTATCGTTGTCGCCGATCTGCATTCCGACCAGCTCGTCTACGGCGACGGTATCGTTCTCGTTGACCACCGGGATGATGTTCATCGCGATCAGCTCCTGGAACGTGTTGATGACGTTCTGTTTACTGTGCGGGCTGGACACGACGTCCCCGGTCAACAACACCTGCGCCACCGTGCAATTGTACTCGCCAAAGAATTTGTCGTACATGAACATCAGCTCACACTGCCCAACGGCTGCAAGCGCCTGCTTTTTCTCCGTCTCCTGCGGCCGTTCTGTCAGCCCCAATTTGCCCACGCCCACGCCGATCGCGCCGGAGGTCACCAGAATGATCTCCCGGCCGGAATTTTGCAGATCGCTGAGCACCTTGCACAGGGATTCCATCCGCCGCAAATTGATCTTGCCGTTTTCATAGGTCAAGGTGGAGGTGCCCACCTTGACCACAACCCGCTTTGCCTGTGTGATTGCCGACATATTGTATATCCTCTTTTCCCTCAAGTTTTCCATGTTCTTGGATGGCATACGCCCGCCGCGCATAGGTCCAGCTGCCAAGGGGGCCCTCCCTTTGGTAGGGAACCTGCGTTGCCAGCGAATGTCATTTACACCCATTATAGCATGTCTGGCGCACAGAATAAAGCCGGATTTCGACACGGAATGCATTCGCGATGGATTCCTTTGGAAGGGCAGCCCTATCTTATGGCCATACCGCCCACCGGTGCAGATTTTTATAAAACGGGCCGGCTGCGACAACAACAGCCGGCCCGCTTCCCATGCGGTTTCTTCTTTTGCGCGTGCGAAACCCCAAAAGGCAATCCCCTGTTTTGCCGCGCCCTGCCAAACGCCTTACGGCTTTTCCACATCCAGCAACTGCGACGTACAATGCGGGCAGCGGGTCGCGTCGATTGCAATTTCCGTCTTGCAATACGGGCACTTCTTCGTCGTTGCCGCGGCGGGCGCCTCCTCTTTTTTATGGGCCAAGGAGGCCAACTTGTTCATTCCCTTGAGCAGGCAGAACAGTACAAACGCCATAACCAGGAAATTCACCACAGCGGTGAGGAAGCTGGACGCGAAGCTTGCAACGTCCTGCAAGGTGTATGTCGCGCCGCCCGTGACCAGGTTCAAAATCGGGTTGATAAAATTATCCGTCAGGGAGGTGACGATCCCGGAAAACGCACTGCCGATGATCACGCCGACCGCCATGTCCATCACGTTTCCGCGAAGTGCAAAGGTCTTAAACTCCTGCATAAATTTTTTCATAGCTCCTGATTCCCTTCTTTTGGATTTCCTTCACTATAACACAGGAAGGCTGTCTGGGAAAGGGGATGGCGCGGATTTTGTCGAAAGGTAGCAAGATTGTAACCGGTTGCAGGCCGCCCGGCGAAAAAAAGAAGGGCCTTCCCACGCCGTGTGGCCTGCTCGTGGCAGCCAAGGGCCGTCCTTTAAAATACCTTTAAGAAACATAAAAAATCAGGGGCAGACTGTAAATCTGCCCCTGATTTTGCTTGCTTCATGGACTCACGGGAACAACGCCCGGAAAAGTCATTCAAACGAAATGGAAGATTCTGTTCCATTCACACGGCCGGAACCGGTGGAGCCGCCGCAAAGCGCGTTCCACGCCTTCGAGGAAGGTTTATACCCGGCAACCAAATGCACAGCCGGATTGTCCTCTCTACTTGTTACCGTCACATCCAGATTCGTAATCGTGCAATTGGTGATCCCCTTGGTAGAGGTGCCAATATAGCCAACGATACCGCCTACAGCCCGCGTTGGCGTGTCTTCCGCACCGCCTCTGACAAATCCGCCATTGACACTGCAGTTGTCGATAACCGCGCCACTGTTGGTCTGCCCAGCAATCACACCGACTCTGCCAGAATAGGACGTATTGCCGCCCGTATAGCCCCACACTTCAGGCGCTTCAACATTCAGGTTGCGGATTACGCCAGAGTCTTCTTCTCCTGTCTCGGCGGCAATCCGGCCAAACAACCCCATATAATCTTCGTCACTGTTAATTTTTAATCCGGTAATTGTATAGCCTTGCCCGTCGAGATTTCCGTTAAATATCTCTTTGCTGGTCGAAGAAAGCCATCCCAAGGGCATCCAGCCCCGGTCTTCGGTCCAACCCTGTTCTGCCCAAGTTTCGCCGTAGTAGCCCGTCAGGTCGATATTGCGGCCGATCTCAAAGTAATAGAAATCGCCCCTTGTCGACGAGCCCATATACTTGCGCACATTGTCCAGCTGGCGGGCGTTCATAATCAAAAACGGATTTTCTTTCGTGCCGTCGCCGCTGTCAAAGTCCTTGCTGGTATCGTCCACATATGCGTCCTCCTCCACTGTGAAGGCCGCCGCCGTGTCCTCGCCCTGATACGTGACGGTCCCGTCCTCTGCCAGGGTGATGTTGTATGTAGCGTTCTCATCTACGGGCTTGTACCCCGTATCCGCCAATTCGCTTGCGAGCGGCTTCAACGCCACCTCGCCCGCTTTTTCTTGAATGGTGCGGTCAAGCTCCTTGACCAAGCCGCCGTCCGCCGTCTCGTAACGGACCTTTACCGTTGCCTCTACCGTTGCATCCGGGTCGCTGGAACCCTCTCCTTCCGAAGAATCGCCCCAATCGGGCAGCGGCGCCATACGCGCGCCTTCGTCCACCTGGCCCGCATTCACATACAGGGACGCATGGAAGTGCTTGCCCTGGCCCTCATTGCCAACGGTCTCCGGCAGCCACGCCGCCACAATATAAGAGGTGGTCTCCCCCGCGGGAAGGATCTCCGGAATTTGATAATCAGAAGCCTTTCCGTCCCTCCACAGCGCCACTGTGCCGTCGGGGTTCGCCTCCTTCTGGGCTGCCGCGCTATCCGCACCGACCTCAACCGGCTTGAGCACATAGCCGCCGTCCGTCTTTTCCGTCTGATAGAGCTGCACATGCAGCATATCCCGCAGATCGTTTTGGCAGGCAATCTCCGGCTCGTCCTCATCCACGGTTACGCCGCCCGAACCATTGTCCACAAGGTTCGGGATCGTATCCCCATATGGGAGGTCGGGGTCATTCCCCTTTTTCTGCTCCCGGACAGCCAAGGTCACCCGCATGGGCAGCGAACCCTGATTTTCCACATTCACCTGGAAAAAATACAGCGGTATGCCGTCAAAGCCATCCTGATTCTTATTTGTAATTACGCCATTTTCATCCATTTGGAACTCGTCGCGAAACTGTGCAATGGTCAGCGGGCGAAGGTTGGTGAAATTCAAGGGCACAACCTCTTCAGTGTTGCCCTCTGTCAAATCGACATCCAACACGCCGGCTTGAAAATTCGAACCGACCCGTTCGGCATCCATATACCAAGCAAAGGTGGTCCCTCCCAACAGCGTCAACACAAGCAAAAACGAGACAATCGATAAAACGAGATGCCTTTTTGTCTTGTCCATCCTCTCACGCTCCTTCTGCAACTGCCGCCCTCAACCTAAACGGAGGACGGTATAACTCATGTTTATTATACGCCATTTCCCCCATCTGTTACAAGTATTTATCCGAAGAAAAAGCAAAGGATTTCCAAAAATTTTGTACGGCTTGGCTATCTTTTGGTAAAACATCGATATCCAGGGCCATCAACCGCCGTCCCGATTGGGGAACGGGCCTTGCATACAACCGCCCTTTGCCCGGGAAAGAATCCCCAAAGGGTGCAAAAAGGCCGCCCCGGGAAGCTCCCAGGGCAGCCAGTTCCTGCCTTCTTATTTATTGGGCTTCTTATTGGTATTGGCGATAAACCCGTTGCTGGCGCGCGGGCGGTCGTCTCTGCGGCGGAAATGCCCTCCGTCGCGGCGCTCCGGGCGGCGCGGGGAATCCGAGATCGTGTTCTCCGGCACCAGGCCCTCCACCTCGATCAGCGCATCGCGTCGGGAGAGGTTCAAACGGCCCTTGTCGTCGATCTCCAGCACCTTGACCATGACCTCGTCGCCCACGTTGACGACGTCCGTCACCTTCTCGGTGCGCTTCACATCCAGGCGGGAGATGTGCACAAGGCCCTCCTTGCCGGGGGCGATCTCTACAAACGCGCCGAAGTCCATAATGCGCGTGACCTTGCCGTTGTAAATGGCGCCCGGCTCCGGATCGTTGACAATGGTGTCCACGATCGTCAGTGCGCGCTGGCAATTGTCCTTATCGAGGCCCGAAATAAACACATGGCCGTCCTCTTCCACGTCCATCTTGACGTCGCACTCGGCGCAGATCTTCTGGATGACCTTGCCGCCGGAACCGATGACCTCGCGGATCTTATCCACCGGGATCACAGTGCTCATCATCTTCGGCGCATACTTGGAGAGCTCCTTGCGCGGCTCCGGAATGCACTTGAGGATGATCTCGTCGATGATATAGTTGCGGGCCTTGTGGGTCTTTTCCAGCGCTTCCTTGACCATCTCCGGGGTCAGGCCGCTGATCTTGAGGTCCATCTGGATGGCGGTGATGCCCTCCTTGGTGCCCGCGACCTTGAAGTCCATGTCGCCGAAGAAGTCCTCCACGCCCTGGATGTCCACCATGGTCATCCAGCGCTCGCCCTCTGTGATGAGGCCGCAGGAGATGCCGGCCACCGGCGCCTTGATCGGCACGCCGGCCGCCATCAGCGCCAGGGTGGAACCGCAGATGGACGCCTGGGAGGTGGAACCGTTCGAGGAAAGCACCTCGGAGACCAGGCGGTATGCATACGGGAATTCCTCCACCGACGGGATCACCGGCACCAGCGCGCGCTCTGCCAATGCGCCGTGACCGATTTCACGGCGGCCCGGGCCGCGGCTGGGCTTCGTCTCACCGACGGAGTAGGACGGGAAATTGTACTGGTGGATATAGCGCTTGAACTCCTCCTCGTCGATGCCGTCCAGCATCTGCTGGTCGCTGACCGGCCCGAGGGTCGCTACAGTGAGCACCTGCGTCTGGCCGCGGGTGAACATGCCGGAACCGTGCACGCGCGGGAGCAGGTCGATCTCTGCCGCAAGCGGACGCATCTGGTCCATCTGACGGCCGTCCACGCGCTTCTGCTCGTCCAGCAGCCAGCGGCGGACAATGTATTTCTGGGTGCGGTACATGCACTCCTCGATCTTGGCCTCCTGCTCGGGGTAGATCGGGTCGAACTTCTCATGCACCTTCTCATAGATCGGCTTGAGGCGTTCGTCGCGGACGTTCTTGTCGTCCGTATCGAGGGCGTACTTCACGTCCTCCATGGCGAATTCTTTGATGGCGTTGAGCATCTCTTCGTCCGGCTCGTTGCTCGGATAGCTGAACTTCTCCTTGCCGATCTCCTTCTGGATGCCCTTGATAAACTCGATGATCTTCTGGTTGGCCTCGTGGCCCGCCATGATGCCGTTGTACATCTCTTCGTCGGTGACGATCTTCGCGCCCGCCTCGATCATGGCGATGCGCTCGTCCGTGGAAGCGACGGTGACGGCCATACGGCTCTTTTCACGCTGTTCCGAGGTCGGGTTGATGATATATTCGCCGTCGATCAGGCCGACGGATACGCCGGAGATCGGGCCGTTCCACGGGATGTCGGAGATGGTCAGCGCGATGGAGGTGCCGACCATGGCGGCGATCTCGGGCAGGCAATCGTGGTCCACGCTCATCACGGTGCAGACGACGGAGACGTCGTTGCGCATGTCCTTCGGGAACAGCGGGCGGATCGGGCGGTCGATCACGCGGGACGTCAAAATCGCCTTATCGCTCGGGCGTCCCTCCCTCTTGAGGAAGGAACCGGGGATCTTGCCCACCGCATAGAGCTTCTCTTCAAAGTCCACGGAAAGCGGGAAGAAATCCACGCCCTCGCGCGGCTTCGCGGAAGCGGTCACCGCGACATGCACCACGGTGTCGCCGTAGCGGACCAGGCATTCGCCGTTTGCGAGCTGCGCCATCTTGCCGGTTTCAATCACCAGCGGACGTCCGGCAAAATCCGTTTCAAACGTTCTGAAATTTTCAAACATCTTGTCTCCTCCTAGAATCAGAAATGCATGGTTCTCTCATCTTGCCCCGGAAAGCCCACCGGCAACCGGCAAAAATGGCCGTCCGGCCCTTTCCAAGGGCGTCTGTCAATCTGTCCATTGGGTTGCAACCCCTTCGGGAGGAAACAGGTTTAGCAATGAAACCAGCCCCGCGCCGGGCGCGGCGTTCGTTTCACGGCTAAGGCCTGCACTTCCCATCGGGATCGGGCAAACAGGCGGCAACCGGCGCTTGACGCGGCGGCGCCTCCCTCTGCCTGAACGCGCAGAAGGGCAGACGGCAAAATGCCGCCTGCCCCAGCCAATGTTTTCTTATTTACGGATGCCGAGCTTGGCAATGATCGTACGATAGCGCTCGATGTCCACACGCATGAGGTAGTTGAGCAGGTTTCTTCTCTGGCCAACCATCTTCAGCAGGCCGCGGCGGGAGTGATGGTCCTTCTGATGGATCTTCAAATGCGCCGTCAGGTCGTTGATTCTCTTGGTGAGGACTGCGATCTGGACTTCCGGGGAACCGGTGTCGCCCTCGTGCATCGCATATTCCTGGATAATGGCTGTCTTTTCTTCTTTCAGCATGTGCTTTTCCACCTTTTCTAAAATTTGGGAGCAAACCCCTTTTCTATGCGCCCATATTCACAGTAGCAGGCCGGTGTCTGCCCGACCGGGCTTACCCCTGCAACCGGGAATAGGGTAGCCTCGCACGCCCCATATTTCCGGGGCAAAACTACAGGTATTATACCACGGGCATTTCCTTTTGTAAATATGCGGAAATGATCTTTTTTGCCGTCTCCGCGTTTTGCAGGATGTTGTTCTGAAGCTCTTCGATCCCGCTGAATTTCTTCTCCGGGCGAATGAAATCGATCAGGTCCACGCGGATATTTTCCCCGTACAGCTCCTCGCCGTGGTATTCGGGGATCCAGGTCTCGCTCAGCGGCGCATCCGCGCCGACAGTCGGCTTCACGCCGACGTTTGTGACGCCGTAATAATCGCCGTCGTTCAGGCTGACCAGGGAGGCGTATACGCCGAAGCGCGGCAGCACAAAACCCTCGGTGAAGACCTGGTTGATGGTCGGGGTGCCCATGGTGCGGCCCAGCTGCCGGCCGCGCACAATCTCGAAATCGTAGCCGAACGGCCGCCCCAGCAGCCGCTCCGCAGCCGCCACATCCCCCTGCTGCACCAGCGCGCGGATGCGGGTCGAGCTCACAGTCTCGCCGTCCACCTCCACCGCGGGCACGATTTCACAGCCGATGCCGCGCTCCTCGCAGAGCGCCTGGAGCATCTCCGGCGTGCCCGCGCCCTTGTAGCCAAAAGTGAAGTTAAACCCGCAGCAGACCTTCCAGGCGTGGCAGACCCGCACCAGGACTTCGTCCACAAACTGCTCCGGGCTCATGGTCCGGATCGCCGCGAAGCGCAGGGAATACACCTGCTGCACGCCCATCCGCTCCAACAGGTGGAGCTTTTGGCGTTTGGTGACCAGCTGCCCGCCGGATTTCCCGCCCAGCTCCTCGAGCGGGTCCGCAAAGGTCAGCACGGACGGCGTCAGGCCCGGCGCACACGCCGCGCGGATCACACGCCGGTGCCCCAGATGCAGGCCGTCAAAGCAGCCGAGAGCGACCGCGGCCCGCGGCGCGCCCGGAGTCAAATCATGGTATACGTTCATAGATGGTTCCTTTATCTCCCTGCCCGTCCGCCGGCAGCCTGAAAGGGCTCCCAGCCCGCCCCTGCGGGGGCCGGCCTCCCTTGCGCCGCCGTCAGACGAATAGCTTCAAAATTTTTAATTCGTTTGCACCGCGGTCCACGGTCCCCAGCCCCAGGAAGGTTCCCTCGGGGCCGTACACCCGCAGCCGCAGCCCGTCCGCCGCATTCTGTTTAGCGAGCGCCGTACGCCCCAGGTCGAGGCTTCCGCCGTTGCGGAACCGGACCGCCTGTGCCGCCGACACGCGCAGCGCGGGCCGCTCGGAAAACAGCCGGTCCACCGGGAGCACGCGCGATTCCAGCTTCCCCTCTTCCGCCAAAGCGCGCGCACCGTCGAGGGGGACGGCGTCCTCCAATGAGAATCCGCACGCCGACGTCCGCCGCAGCGCGGTCATCACGCCGTATGTGCCGAGCGCAGCGGCAATGTCCGCGCACAGGGTGCGGATATAGGTCCCTTTGGAACAGCGCACCTCCAGCGCGCCGGTCTGGGAGGCTTCGTCAAAGCGGATGCATTCCAGCGTTTCAATCGTGACCGGGCGTTTTTCCCGCTCCACCGTGATCCCCTGGCGCGCGAGTTCATACAACCGCTTGCCATCCTTGCGCACAGCGGAGTACATCGGCGGCTCCTGGAGGATATTTCCACGGAAATGCGGGAGCGCCGCCAGCAGCGCGTCCTTTGTCACGCGCACATCGCTGCGCGCGAGCACCTCCCCGGTGGAGTCCTGGGTATCCGTGGCGTAGCCGAAGGCGAATTCCGCGCGGTATTCCTTGCTGGTGTCCTCCAACAGGGACGCCGCCCGGGTCGCCTTTCCCAGCAGGATGGGTAAAACGCCCGTGGCCATGGGGTCCAGCGTCCCCGTGTGCCCGGTCTTTTCGCGCCCGGCGAGGCGCCGCACCACGGCGACCACATCGAAGGAGGTGTAATCCGCCGGTTTGTCCACCACCAGGACGCCGTTCACCGGCCGTCCTCCTTCTGCTGTTCCAGATACGCGCCGATTGCGGCGACGATCCGCTCGGTCGCCGCTTCCTTTGGGCCCGGAAGCGTACAGCCCGCCGCGCACGCATGGCCGCCGCCGTCGAACAGCGCGCAGATCTGCGCCGCGTTCACCGGCTCCTGTGTGCGCAGGGAGACCTTGTATTCCCCGCTTTTCTTTTCGCGCAGGGTGACGCCGACCAGCACCCCTTCGATCTGGCGCGGGATGGCCGCCAGCCCCTCCAAATCGTCCTCGCAGGCGCCCGATTCCGCAATCATATCGCGCAGGATGTATACGACGGCGCACCGGTCGTCCAGGTAGAAGTTCATGGAGTCCAAAACCCGGCGCTCCATCTCCAGCCGGGCGCGGGTCTTGGTATCGAACATCTCGCGGTTGATGGCGGCCGCGTCGATGCCGGTCTCCATCATGCACGCGGCGATGCGGTACGTGCGCGGCGTCGCGTTCGTATATTTAAAGCATCCGGTATCCGTGGTGATGCCGGTATAGATGGCCTGGGCGATCTCCGGCGTGATCTTCGCACCCAATTTGGTGATGAGCGCATAGATGATCTCCGTGGTCGCGGCGGCTGTGCTGTCCACATACGTGTATTTTGCAAAGGTGCGGTTGCCCGCGTGGTGGTCGATGCAGAGGTCCACGCGGCCCTCGTATTCCTCGCGGATGGGTTCGCCCAGCAGGTCGATGTCCGCGACGTCCACCGCCACAACCGTCTTTGGCTCAAATTCCTGTTTTTTCACGCCGCGGAACATAAAGGCGTACTTTGCGCTGACCGCATGGCGGCAGCGCGTTTTGGCGCGTTTGCCCATGCTTTGCAGCGCCATACAAAGCGCGGCGGCCGAACCAAACGTATCCCCATCCGGGAATTGATGGCTCAAAATGACGATGTCGTCCGCACGGCGCAGATACTCCGCCGCGTCATCCAGGCTGATCATCGTTTGCTACACTCCCCTTTCGGTCTCCGGAATGTCTTCTCCGTCTGTTTTCAAAATTCTTCCCGTTCTTGCCCGCAGGCAGCCGCCGGGGATCCCTTCCGGCCTGGGGTTGTCCGCCCGGCTTGTTTGGCCCCGGCCCCCCAAAGCCAAAAGCGTGTGGAACGCCTGAAGCGGGGACGTGCCGGGGATTCCTGCGAATCCCCGCCGGGAAATCCCAAAGGGATTCCCGGGCGCGGTCCCTTCGGACCGCGCGCACGTCCCCGCCGCCCCGCGTTCCCCCGGGGCTCCCCCGGCGGTTGGTTAGGGTTCTTCCTCCTGTCCGTCCTCCTTGGGAAGCGGCAGGTCGTTTAAAATTTTCGAAATGTTTGCGCTGTATTCGATGGAGTCCGTCGCCTTAAAGTGCATCTCCGGCACATGGCGCAGGCGCAGCCGCTGGCCCAGCTCCCGGCGGATATAGCCGGAGGCGGACTTCAAGCCCTGTGTCGCCTGCTTTGCGTGCTCCATGCCTTCCATCGCGCTGATATAGACGGTGCAGTACGAGAGGTCGCTCGACACATCCACGCGCACAATACTGATTAATCCCTGCACGCGCGGGTCCTTGAGCTCCCGGAAAATCGCGGTGAGCTCCCGGCGGATGTCCTCCGTCGTCCGTCCCATTCTATGGCTTGGCATCTTGTTTCACCTCCGCGGCCGCAGCGCGCCAGCGCGCCCCGGGCCGTCCCGGACAACCGGCAAAACCGGTCAGTCCTCTTTGTATTCTTCCATCGTGAAGGCTTCCAATACGTCGCCCTCTTTGACGTCGTTGAATTTTTCCAGCGTCATGCCGAAATCGTAGCCGTCGGCGACTTCCTTCACGTCGTCCTTGAAGCGCTTCAGGGACGAAACTTTGTCCTCCGCGATCACGATGCCGTCGCGTACCACGCGGATGTCCGCCGTGCGGGTGATCTTGCCGCTGGTGACATGGCCGCCGATGACCGTGCCGACATTCGAGATCTTATAGACCTGGCGGCACTCGCCGCGGCCCAGCTGGACCTCGCGGAACTTCGGCGCCAGCATGCCCTTCATCGCGGATTCCATTTCCTCGATGCAATCGTAAATGATGCGGTACAGGCGCATATCCACGCCGCTGCGCTTTGCATTGTCCTCCGCCACCGGGTCGGGACGCACATTGAAGCCGACAATGATGGCGTTCGATGCATTCGCGAGCATGACGTCGGACTCGTTGATCGCGCCCACGCCGCCGTGGATGACCTTGACGCGCACCTCGTCGTTGGAGAGCTTCTCCAGGGACTGGCGCACCGCTTCCACAGAGCCCTGCACATCGGCCTTGACGATGATCTGCAGTTCCTTCATCTCGCCCTGCTGCATCTGGTCGAAGAGGTTATCCAGCGTGACCTTGGTCTGCGAATTGAACATCGCTTCCTTCTGCTCGTTGCGGCGCTGTTCGACCAGCTCGCGCGCCAGGCGCTCGTCGGAAACGGCGTTCATGATGTCGCCGCCCGCGGGCACGTCGTCCAGGCCGGTGATCTCCACCGGGACGGACGGGCCGGCCGACTGGATGCGCTTGCCGTTTTCATCCGTCATCGCGCGCACACGGCCGACCGCCGTGCCTGCGACGATGATGTCGCCCGTATGCAGGGTGCCGTTCTGCACCAAAACGGTGGCGATTGGGCCGCGGCCCTTGTCCAGGCGCGCTTCCACCACCGTGCCCTTGGCGGCGCGGTCCGGGTTGGCCTTGAGTTCCTTCAAATCGGCCACCAATGTAATCATCTCCAGAAGGTCGTCGATGCCTTCCTTCTTCTTCGCGGAGACGCGGATGCAGGGCGTATCGCCGCCCCACTCCTCTGGCACCAGCTCATATTCCGTGAGCTGCTGGAGCACATGATCCGGGTTTGCACCCGGTTTATCCATTTTATTGATCGCCACAATGATCGAGACGTTCGCTGCCTTTGCGTGGTGGATCGCTTCGACCGTCTGCGGCATGATGCCGTCGTCCGCAGCCACCACCAGCACAGCGATGTCCGTCACCTGTGCGCCGCGGGCGCGCATGGTCGTAAACGCCTCATGGCCCGGGGTGTCGAGGAAGGTGATGTCGCGGTCGCCGATCTTGACGCGATAGGCGCCGATGTGCTGCGTGATACCGCCCGCCTCGGTGTCCGTCACATGCGCGTGGCGGATCGCATCCAGCAGGGAGGTCTTGCCGTGGTCGACGTGGCCCATGACCACCACGACCGGTGCGCGCGGCACCAGGTTCGCCTCGTCGTCCTCGCTGTCGTCGATGATGCGCTCTTCGATCGTGACGACGACCTCCTTCTCCACCTTCGCATGGAATTCCATGGCGATCAGGGAGGCGGTGTCGAAATCGATGGTGTCGTTCACGGTTGCGAACACGCCGTTGGCCATCAGCTTCTTGATGACCTCGGCGGCCGTCGCCTTCAGGCGGAGCGCCAGCTCGTTGACCGTGATCTCCTCCGGGATCGTGACAGTGATCGGCTTCGCCTTGCGCTCCATCGCGATGCGGCGCAGGCGCTCTGCCTCGGTCTCCCGGCGGGCGTTGCGCGGCTTGCCGCGGTACTGGCTGCTGCGCTGCGTGATCTTCTGCTTCTGCACGATGTTCTCCGTCCGGACCTTCTCGGAGGCCAGGCGGTCGTACTTCTCGTTGTATTTATCCAGCTCCACATGGGAGGCGCGGGTATCGACCAGGCGGCCCTCTCCGCGCTTGACGTTGGTGGTGTTCGGCGCGCCGGTCTGCATCGGGCGGGGCGGCGGGATGGGCGCGCCCGGCTTCTTATGCGGCTGCTGGCCGCCATTCTGCTGCGGCGCGGGACGGACCGGCGTGATCTTGCCCGGCTTCACCGCCGGACGGCGCGGCGCATTCCCCTGCTGGCCCTGTGCACCGCCCTGCTGCGGCGCCCTCGTCTGGGCCGGCGGGTTGCCGTTCTGCTGCGGCGCGGGGCGCACCGGCGTAATCTTGCCCGGCTTTACCGCCGGACGGCGCGGCGCATTCCCCTGCTGCCCCTGCGCACCGTTCTGCTGCGGCGCCTTTACCTGGGCCGGCTGGTTTCCGCCCTGCTGCGGCTGTGCCGGGCGCGCGGGCGCGGCGGGCTTCTGCGGGGCGGCGGGTTCCTGCTCCACTGTGACCGTCACTGCCGGTTCCTTCTGGTCTGCAAAATATTCGTCGAAGCTCTCCACGCGGTTCTTCTGCGTGAATTCCTCAAACACGACATCCAGCTCGTTCTCCGTCAGAGCGGTCATATGTTTTTTGGTCTCGCCCGTGTATTTCTGTAAGGTGTCGATGACCTCCTTGTTCGGGAGTCCCAGGTCCTTTGCCACCTCGTGAACGCGATATTTAATCATCATATACGAAATTCCTCCTCATTTCACCACTTGCTCGCCGGTTCCGGCTTCGCACAGCTCATGCAGTTTTTTTGCGAACCCTGCGTCATTCACTGCAACAACTCCGGTTCGCTTTCCAAGAGCCATGCTGATTTCGTCCATGGTGCACGCCGCTGTCAGGACGTCCACCCCGGCTTCCTCCGCCGCAAACCGGACGCCGCCCGCGGTGTGCTGAGAGAGGTCCTCTGCCAGCAGCACCAGGCGCGCCTGGCCCTTCCGCAGCGCTTCCTCGGCGGGATCGCTGCCCAGTGAGAGCCGGTTTGCCCGCCGCGCCAGTCCCAACAGGGACAGAAGCCGCTTGTTGTTTTCATTCATTTTCCGATCTCCTCCTCCATACGGTCATAGACCTCTGCGGGAATCTGGCAGGAGAAGGCTCGTTCCAATCGCCTCGCTTTTCGCGCCGCCCGGAGGCAGTCCGCACTCTTGCAAACATAAGCGCCGCGCCCGGGCTTTTTGCCCGTCAGGTCCAGGGAGATCTCCCCTTCCGGTGAACGGACCACCCGGACCAATTCTTTTTTCGGCTTGCTCTCCCCACATCCGGCGCACATGCGCAGGGGGACCCGCTTTTGATGCATTTGCACACACCGCCCTTCCCGACTGTGATTTCTTAAACGTACGCTGATGAATCTATATGAAAACAACCGCGGCTTGGGGAATCCTTCCCCAGCGCTTTTGCACCCGTTGGGTGCAACCGTCCGTTGGACGCGCGGCGCCGTTTCCCTGTTTTCCGCGGGTGCGGCAACCGCACCCTATTCCTATGATACGAACCGGGTGAACCCCCGTCCGGAATTTCCTCCCGTTTGGCCGCTTATTCCTCCGCGGCCTCCGCCGGTTCCTGCTCGGCGGCAGGCTCCTCCCCGGCCTTGGGCTCTGCAGTCTCTTCTTCCCCGTAGAAGCCGCTCTCCGGCTTGATGTCGATCTTCCAGCCGGTCAGCTTTGCCGCCAAGCGCGCGTTCTGGCCCTTGTTGCCGATCGCCAAGGAAAGCTGGCTGTCCGGCACGGTGACGCGGCAGGCGTGCGACCCGTCCTCCGCGGTCACGACGGAGAGGACCGTCGCCGGGGAGAGCGCGGAAGCAATAAATTTCGCCGGGTCGTCGCTGTATTCCACAATGTCGATCTTCTCGCCGCCCAGCTCGTTGACGATGCTGGACACGCGGGCGCCACGCGCGCCGATGCACGCGCCGACCGCGTCCACGTCCGCGTTGTGGCTGACGACGGCCAGCTTGGTGCGGGACCCCGCCTCGCGGGATACCGCCTTGATCTCGACGGTGCCGTCGTAGATCTCCGGCACTTCCGTCTCAAACAGGCGCTTGACCAAATCGGGGTGGGTGCGGGAGATCATGGCGCGGGGGCCCTTTTCCGTCTCGCGGACGTCCACCACATACACCTTGACATGGTCGCCCTCCTTGAGCTCCTCGCCGCCGACCTGCTCGCTCTTGGGCAGCACCGCCTCGGCCTTGCCGATCCGCAGGGTTGCCGCGCCCGTGCGGGGGTCGATGCGCTCCACCAGGGCAGTCACCAATTCCTGGTGCTTGCTCTGGAACTCCTGCATCATCTGGCCGCGCTCGCCGTCGCGGATGCCCTGGCGGATGATGTTGCGCGCGGTCTGCGCGGCAATGCGTCCAAACTCCTTTGTATTGAGGTGCACGCTGACCGTATCCCCGGCCGTTGCCGTCGGGTCGATCTCACGCGCCTTTTCCAGCAAAATCTCCTTGCCCGGCTCTTCCACATCCTCGACCACCGTCTTGCGCAGATACACCTCGAACACGCCCGTCTCGGGGTCCATATTGATGACGGTGTCCTCGTTGCCGTAGCTGTTTTTGCACGCGGTCACAATGGCCTTTTTGATGCGGTCCACCATAAAGTCCACCGGGATGCCGCGCTCCTTTTCGAGCAGGCTCAACGCCTCAAACACTTCGCTCATTCCTCAATCCCTCCAAAGTCGTCGTCCATCAGCCGCACGCTGGAAGCGTCCTTTCTGGCCACGGAGCGTTCGTCTCCTTCCTCCATCCGCAAAATCATCGTGCTGTCGCGGTAATCCTCCAAGATCCCGGCAATCACGCGCTGCCCGTCCTCGTCCGGGCGGATCAGCTTGACCTGTACCGGTGCGCCCAAGTACGCGGCGAAATGCTCGTCGCGCGTGAGCTCGCGGTTCATTCCCGGAGAGCAGACTTCCAGGCAATAGGACTGTTCCACCGGGTCCAGCTCGTCGAGCGGGCCGTTGATCGCGCGGCTCATCGCCTCGCAGTCCTCGATGCCGATCCCCTCCGGCTTGTCGATAAAAATGCGCAGGAACCAATCCGCGCCCTCTTTGACAAAGCGCACGTCCCAGAGCATCAGGCCCAGGTCCCGCGCAATCGGCTCTGCCAGCCGCCGCACCAGGGCGACCGTATTGCCGCCTTTCTTTTTCGCTGCCAATCGTTTCACCTCATAATGCAAACAAAAGAGTGGGTTGCCCCACTCTTTCATCCTCACATAATATTACCTTGTATAGTGTAGCACAACTGCTGGAAAAATGCAAGGGTACGCGGCGGAGAACTGCGGTTTTTCTGCGGTTCTGCGCTTGTTTTCCACGCATTTTCTGCAAAGCGGCCATCTTGCCGGCCAGCTTTGGCCGGTCAAGCGGCAAATCCGCCTTCAAAAAGAAGGGTTGCTTCACCGTCTCCCCTTCGAAATTTCCTTCCGCCGCGGGCGTTTTATTCCTCCATCTGCTTTGCGAGGAAGAACGCCGCTGCCTGCACCAATTTTTCATCCGTCTCGCCCGCGGGCTCCTGCGTCTCGCTGGAGAGCAGCACCACGGCGCCGTTGACGTCGCTGGACGCGATGATCGGGTAGAGGATGCAGGCGGTGCGGTCAATCCCCTCCACGGGGCGGATCCCGCTGGCGTCGCCGTTCGGATAGGACATCCGGTTCTGCATATACTCCTCCAATTCCGGCGAGACGCGGCGCTCCAGGTATTCCTTCTTGGAGACGCCTGCCACGGCGATCACGTGGTCGCGGTCGCACATGACCACCGGCCGGTTGGTCACCTTGTTCAGGACCTCTGCATACTGCCCGGCAAACGTGGACATCTCCCCGACCGGGGAATATTTTTTAAAGATAACGCCGCCCTGCGCGTCGGTAAAGATTTCAAGCGCATCGCCTTCGCGGATGCGCAGCGTGCGGCGGATTTCTTTCGGGATGACGACGCGTCCAAGGTCGTCAATTCTTCTTACGATTCCTGTTGCCTTCAAAATTGATTCCCTCCTGATGATCTATATTTGACCTTTCTGTTGAATCTTCGAAAACGGTGTCATGTCCATATTATCCGCAGGAAAGTCCTGACTATGCAGGCTTTGCCTGGGCAAATTTTCGGGCACGGGAATCCATTTGGGAATCCATCCGGGCATAGCGCTTGCTGCCGCATTTTGATTGGTCGCCCATCTTGCTCAGTTCTATGGGGATTCAACGCCCGGTTCGGGCGCCGGTTGATACATATGCCGATAATCCCCCTTATAAAGGCATAGGATTTTATATATTTTAGGCATTTGCCTCTATACAAATCCGAAAAAAGTCGTATAATAAAGGGAAGACTTTTCTTTTTCCCGTGGCTTGCCGCATATGGCCCACTGGAATCTCTGTACAAAAGAAAATTTCATTGATAGGAGGTATACCATTGAAACGAACGATATATGCACGCCTGCTTGCATTGGTGGTCCTGATCTCCCTGTTCTGCACTGGATGTTCCGCGCGCACGCCCGTCACGGCGGAAGAATTTGAAACGCAGGCTTCTGCGGTCGGCTTTACGGTCGAAACGCCCAGCGTCGATCCGGAAACCTATGTCTCTGCCCGCACCGCGTACGACCAGACCATCGATATGCAGATCGACTTCGCCGTCTGTAAAGACCAGGAGACGGCGACAACCACGTACAACGGCCTCAAAGAGTACATCGGGGAGCCGAAAACCGCAGAAAGAACTACAAATGTCGATTCTGCCGCCTACAGCAAATATACGGTGGAAAACGGCGAACTGTATTTTGTGATCGCCCGCATCGAGGATACCGTGCTCTATGGGACTGGCAAGCTGGCCCAGCGGAACAAGATGGACGAGCTGCTCAGCGCGATCCAATATTGATGTACGCCGGTTCGCCTTCCTGCAAAGCAGGATGCAACTTCCTGTAAGAACATAAAGACAAAAAGGAACGGATATGCGCTTCACTTCCGCGCATATCCGTTTTTTTCTGCCTGTCAAACAGCCTTCACGATTCGCTCTTTCCGTTCGCAAAGCCCTCTTTATCCCTTCCGCTGCCGGTGGTTGCGGAGCATCAGGAATATAACTGCGCCCACAACCGCAAGGACCAGGACGCTGCCGGACACAGCCGGCAAAACCCACGGAACGCCGCCGTCCGCCATGTCCTGCGGCGGCGCAATGACCGCGGTCATCAGGTCGCTGGACGCATAGGAGCGCCGCTGCGTGCCGCTCCAATCGGACGACTGGTAGGCCATGAGCACATTCCCGCCGCCGTCCATCGAGGCATCTATTCCATGCAGCGCATTCCCATGGCCGAGGTACGTCTGGGCGGCGCTGCATTTTCCCGTTCCAGGGTGATAAAACGCGCCGTCCAGTCGGAACGCGCCCTCTTCCCCGGCATGCAGCCAATACAGGAATACCAGTTCCCCATTGGTCACGGTTTCAAACGAAGACGTCTGTGCGTCCGGCGCCAGGATCAGCTCCTCCCCCTGCCGTTCGCAGGCGATGGAGCCGTCCTCCCGGCAATAGAACTTCGTTCCCGCCGCTTCAACGCTTTCCGCTGCGTCCGCCTGCCCCAGCGGGACCATCAGCTCCAGCGCCTGCATCCCGGGAGCGCTCGCTTCCGCGACCGCGTCCTCCCTCTGTACCTTCCAGGCCCCCTGCTCATAAACCGCTTCGTAGCGATGGTTTTGCCCTTCGGCAAACAGGAGGTCGCCGGAGTCGTTTGCCAACCAGCCCGCAGTAACGTTCCCGTCCACCACTTCCAGATTGTGCATCCCGCAGTACCCGCCGGTTTCCTCGGTGAGGTTCGTCACATCCTGCATTTGGCCGTCCCGCAGCACCGCCGCATAAAGGTCCATGGAACGCGCATATTCGGAAGAGTTGACCATCCCGGGAAATTCCTGGTTGGCGCTCTGCCAAAGCAGGTACACTTCCCCGTTGACCGTTACGGCGCGCGGGGCAAAATCCGCCGTCCCGTCGTCGTAAACCGGCGTGGGATCGCCCCAGTGGAGGCCGTCGTACAGGGAGTAGACCAACCGGTACCGGTTGATCTCCGTGCGCTCCGTTGCATCCTCCACCCAAAACAACGCAGCCGCCCCATTGTACTTGCCAGAAGTCCCGGAAGAAACCGAGCCGTTGCCCAACGGCACAAGCACCGGGTCCGCATGATCCCCAGCGTTTTCCACCACCGGGTCGCCTTCTTCCGTTGGGAAGGCGGGTGCTGCGTCCGGCCGGAACTGCTGGCTGTCCTCACCGGCGGTGCCGGTCTCGCTCCGGCCGGGGAAACGGTCTACCGGCTGCGGCGGTTCATACGCCGGGCCATCCTCTTCGGAGACCACGGGGTAATACTGCCAATAATATCCCTCCCAGGTGCGTTCAAACCCCAACAGCTTGGCCACCGCGCGCAGATTCCCGCCCAACTGCACAAAGTCCTGTAGGACGTTTTCGCCGTTGGCCAGGTCCGCCTGCATGGTGAAATTTACGCCGCCGGTCAATTCCGCGCCGAGCTTCAATTTGACTTTTCCCGCGAGGACTTCCTGCTCCAATTTTTTCCCCAAGTAGGCGTATGCCGAGCCAGAACAGGAGACCGCCGGCACCAAATGCAGGGAACCGTCCTCCTGATACGCCCCGGTCAGGCGAATCTGCGGCGTCAGCTCTCCGTCAACCCCCAGGAATAGATAGCTCAGATCCTGCGAGAGCGTGACCGAAGCCGTTACATCCGAGTTGACTAGCTCCAGCCGGGCCTGTTCCTCGTCCCACCGGGCGGTTACTTCGCCTGCAACGGCGGCCTTCCCCTGGAACAGCAGCTCTGCCAAGCCGTTGAGCTGGAACGACCCTTTGTACTCGCCGGTCTCCGGATCCCGCGTGAGCGTCACCTCATTGGACAGCAGGTTGTCCACTTTGATCGGGAAGGGGAGCGACTCCAGCTGCCATTCCGCATTCAACAGGACCGGCCCGTAGGCCTCCCCCACAAACGAGGAAAGATCCAGCGGAATGGTAAACGCCTCCGGCAGGGGTTCCAATTCCACGGTCAATGTCTCGGCCAGCTCCCGGACGGCCACGGAAAGCTTTTGACTCTGATAGCCGTCGCAGGAAACCAACACATCCGCGGTCCCGTCCAGGTGCATGTGCGGGTCGCTCTTCGAGACCTTCCCGGAGGCGTCCGTCTGCGCAGGGCCCAAGGCCCCGCCTGTCACCATCGCGCCCTCCACCGGCTTTCCCGTCGCTTTATCCACAACCGCAACGGTCTGGGTGTGTTCCCCACAGCCCGCCATGACGCATCCGTCGCACAAGCCGGAGGTGTTCCCCAGGGTGGAATTTCCACAGTGCGCACAATGCGGGCGGGGCGGCGTCCAAAGGACGATACTCCATTTGTTCCGGTCATTCGCCCAGCAGTCGTAACACCGCTGGTCCTCCGCCCAATTGCCCTCCCGCGCAAACAGGGGCGCACCGCAAGATGCACACGTCCCCACGGGGGGCTGTACATAATAAGATTCGGGCAAATCGCCCTCCGCGGCCTTGGCAACCGCCGCCCCCGCTCCGATCGGGCCCAAAGCCGCCAAAAGCATCGCCAGGCTCAATAAAAATCCGATCCCTCGTTTCATGAGTTTCCCATTCCTCCTCCATCCTTTTGGGTCCATCCGTGGTTTCAGCATCATTATACCGGCCGTTGGCATGCATAACAAGGAAATCCCTTCGTTTCCCATAAAGTTTGGGAACTCCCTGGTTCTGCGGACTGCATGAAAAAATGTATGAAAAAACGAATCGCGCTTGTTTAAAGGACGCAAAGCTGCATGCAGCAAAAGGCGGAAAAGCAGCAGAGGCCCCGGCAAAACGAGCGGAGCAGGCGCCGCCCGATCTGCCAGGAGAGTCCCTGCCGCTAAAAGAGGAGAACCCGTCCCTGGGCAAACGAAGACTAGAAAGCCCTTTTATTCGGGACCCAAGCAGAAAAACATGGATGAAGCTGGACCGCTTTGATAGAGGGATCTGCCCGGCCTGTATTGAAGCGGGCAAAACCGCAAAATATACGGGCGGAAAGGGGGACAGCCAAAGAAGCAGCAAAGCCATACTTTCAAAAAAGAAGGACGTACGGTTTGCAGCCGTACGTCCTTGGGGATTATTCAGGATAAGGAACGTCTCTTAGAAATCAACTTCCGTTCCATAATAGATGCAGGTGAAGAGCTTCGCCATGGTAGCGGGGTCGATCGGGCGCGGGTTGGAGCCGGTGCAGGCGTCGCCCACAGCGTTCTCCGCGATGGTGTTCAGCTTCTCCTGGAACTCGGACTCGATGATGCCGAAGTCCTTCAGCGTGTTGGGGATGCCCATGGTGTCGTTCATGGAGCGGATCTTGGCGCGGAGGCCTTCGACCAGCTCAGCCGTGGTATCGCCGGTCACGCCCATGGTGCGGGCGATGTCGGCATAGCGCTCCGCAACGCCGTCTGCCTTGGCGTTGTAAGCGATGACATAGGGCAGATACATCGCATTCGCCAGGCCGTGGATGATGTGGCCGGTGGAGAACGCAGCGCCGGTCTTGTGCGCCATGGAGTGGACAATTCCCAGCAGGGCGTTCGAGAACGCCATACCCGCCAAGCACTGGCCATAGTGCATCTCTTCACGGCAAGCCATGTCGCCGTTGAAGGACTTAATGAGATCGTTGTTCACAATATCGATCGCCTTCAGAGCCAGCGGATCGGTGAACACGGTGTGCAAGGTGGACACATAGGCCTCAATCGCGTGGGTCAGTGCGTCCATACCGGTGTGAGCCACCAGCTTGGGAGGCATGGTCTCGGCCAGGGCCGGATCGATGATGGCCACGTCCGGGGTGATGTTGAAGTCCGCCAACGGGTACTTGATGCCCTTTTGATAATCGGTGATGACAGAGAAGGCGGTCACTTCCGTAGCGGTGCCGGAGGTAGAGGGGATGGCGCAGAACTTGGCCTTCTGGCGCAGCTCCGGGAAATTGAAGGGGGTAATGAGATCCTCGAACGTGGTCTCGGGATACTCATAGAACGCCCACATCGCCTTGGCTGCGTCGATGGGGGAACCGCCGCCCATGGAGATGATCCAATCGGGCTCGAACTCGCGCATTACGGCGGCGCCGTTCATAACGGTCTCCACGGAGGGATCGGGCTCCACGTTCTCGATGAGCTTGGTCTCAATGCCGGCTTCCTTCAGATAAGCCAGGGCCTTGTCCACAAAGCCAAAGCGCTTCATGGAGCCGCCGCCCAAAACGAGGACAGCCTTCTTTCCTTTCAGGTTCTTGAGGTTTTCCAGCGCATTGGCGCCGTAATAAATATCGCGGGGAAGGGTAAATCTGGACATGACAAATACCTCCAAATATGTAGAATCAAATCAATATTGATAAATCTTTAACAATTTATCAATATATTATTATACACTTTGATGATGAAATGTCAATATATTTTCAGGAATTTTGATAAAATAAACCTGATTTACAGGTCGTTTATACGTGCGGGAACACCGTTGGGAAGTAACGTTGCAAAGGGAAGTGCCGAATTCCGTCAACACAACCCCAACACCGCCCCATCTGTTCAATTTCCAACGCGGGTTTCCGCTTTGGAAACACGTTTTCTCAAAAATTCTAGAAACGCAGGACGTCCTGCGCTGCTTTACGATGCAAACCCACAGCAAGGATACACACGCGAATGGTGACGCAGGGCTCCCAACCCATGAACGTATGGCCCGTTTTATCTGCAAATGGCGCAGCACCACACAAAAGCCCCGGCGGGAATTCCCTCCGGGGCTTTCTGTTTTACAAAATGGTATGAATTTTAACTGTTATCTGGCGTTGTTAATCAAGTCCGGATACTCCCCTGCGGCAAAGGACCAAATCGAGGTATCAAAGCCACTGACTCCGGTGCCATTCTGCAGATCAGCACTGGAGATTCGGTTAAATCCATTGACCGTCCCCGGAGTAGTAGAAACCGCATAGCAGTTCGTGGTAGAGCCATCGTTTTTACCAATACTAATGGACGTATATGTTTGCCCCCCATATACCCAATTATTCGGTACTACATAGGAGGAGATAATCTGTCCGTTGCTTCCGTTGAAAGCAACAAAGCCGCCTACCCGCTGAACGCCGACAATATAATCCGTGGCAATTACATAACAATTGCGGATCGTTCCAACGTTTCCGCCCGCAAAACCACCTGCATAATAAGCGGAAGTACGGCCTTGGTCAATATAGCTCTTATATCCTGCGTTGATTCCTGCCATTGCATAGGATTCTTCGATCGTGCCCCAGTTTCCGCCAACGAGTCCACCCGCATAATTGTAGGCAACTACGCCTCGAGTCAACCCAGAACCCGTAATGGTTGCACTGCAGCCAGTAATTGTACCATTATTTCTACCTACTAAGCCACCTGCATATCCGCCAGCCGAACCCGTGGATAATGCACCAACATAATTCGCCTGCACATGGACATTCGAAAGCACGCCGCCAGCCTGGTTGATACCAGCGACCGTTCCGACTTCACTCCAGCCTTCCATCTGGTTCGCTTCGACCTTCAGGTCCTTAATGGTACCTGCATTAACGGCAAACAGGCCGATATTGGAGTAATCATCTTGCACGGAGTGCAGCCCAGAAATTGTATGATTATTTCCATCAAACGTCCCTGTGAAAGGCACATCCGCAGCCGAAGTCGAGCTCAAGCCCAAAACCTTCCAGCCTCTTTCAAGCGTAATATCATTGGCCAAAACAAAGTTATGGCCCATGTGCTGGTCTACAAGGCTCAGTTCTTCCTCATTATGAATGATGTGAGGCAACTGGCAATCGTCCGGGTTCTCCGGCTCCTCCGGATCGGTAGGCTCCGTAGCTTCCGGCTTTACCGTGAACTCGATCACCGCCGGGCCGTTCGCCACAGGTACGGTCACAAATTTTGCCGTCTGCGTCGCCGGATCGTATTCATAGCCCTCCGGCGCGGTCACATAATGCGCTGTGGCCGTATCCGTCTGCGCTTCTGCCACCGGCGTAAAGGTATGGGCCGCCTTCGACAGGCCGCTGTAGGTCTTCGAATTGCTCTGGTCCAGCAATGCGCCGGTCTCCGCATTGCGGAAATCCACGCGCACCTGGTAGGCTTCCGGATGCTCTTCTGGATCGGGATCCTCGCCGCTGCCTTCCGGCTTCACGCCAAACGTAACGGTTTCCGGAGTCGCAACACCGTCCGCATCCACCGATACATTAAAGGACTGTGCAGCCGGGTCGAACACATAGCCCTCCGGCAGCGGGGCCGTAATGGTCACAGTTCTTCCTGCCCAATCCGGCGTTGCAATGGTGTATTCGCCCGGAACCTCCAGCGAAACCGTCTTAGTCTCCGTAAGCAATTCGCCGTCTACAGTGTTTCTGTACTGTAGTACATACTCAATCGTCTCGGCCTCTTCCGGAACAACCGTAAAGACAACCGTTGCCGGGGTTGCGGCGCCCGTCTCGTCGTCAACCGTCACCGCGCTGGACTGCTCCGCCGCATCCGGGCTGTACACATAGCCTTCCGGCGCAGCATAATCCGCCGCAGCAATCGTGGTATCGCTCTTTACCGTCACCTTCCGGCTCTGCACCAGCGTGCCGTCCGCTGTGTTTTCGCGCCATTCGATGGTCACGTTGTCCTCAAAGCGGTCCGGATCGTCCGGGTCCTCCGAGCTGGAACCACCTTCGTCCGGATTTCCAGCCGCAGTGTCGTCCATCTGGTACGCATTCAGCACCAGATTGCCATGGTAATGCTGGCCCTGGTATGCGTTGCCAACCGTCTCCGGCAGATAGCCCGCGATGACATAGCGCTCCGTGCCGTTCGCCGGGATCATCGCCGTCATGTATGTACTGTTGGCTTCCTCCGCCGTGTTCTCAGACGCCACGCCGTCCGGGTTCGCTGCGTCCTCGTCATACGCCGTGTTCAGGTTGACGCCTTCCACCAGCGTCCAGTCCTCGCCAACGAGCTTGTAGACGAATACCTTCAGCACCGGCGCCAAGCGGTTCGCGCAGTCCTGCTTGCTGCCGTCCTGGGTGATGGTGATGTTGTCCTTCGTCAGGATCGGCTCGCCATCCGCACAGCCATTGCCCGCTTCCAGGGAAAGCTTCACCTTTGTTGGCAGTGTGCCTTCGTTCGTGATGTCCACCGGCTTGAAGTACGCCGGGACCGGTTCATAGTGGCTGTCCTTCAGCCCGGTCGTGCCGCCCTGTGTTACGTCGTTGTTCCATTCGTTTTTGTCCAGTTCGTTGTAGAAGTTCTCGTACAACATCGGGCGCAGGTTCTCAAAATCGAGGGCCGTCTGCCCTTCCTCGCCCGGCTTCACGCTGACATCCAGGATGCCCGCCGTGAAGTTCGTATCGACCTTCTCCGTGTCTGTGAACCACGCCATTGTGCCGCCCACCAACAGGCACAGCACCAACAGCAGGGACACGCCAGACAAAATGACTCTGCTCTTTTTTGCCTTCATGTCTTTTCCTCCATTCTATTTTTACATCCTCAATAGCCGCCCTTTGCGGCCGTACAAAATAAGGAATATAGGCATTCCTTATTTGTTGTATTATTATACCATTTTATGGTTCTGCTTTATTTCTATATTTAAAATTTGGTTATTTATATCCTATATAATTTATCCATAAATATTATTATATTTTGGTGAATCATGCATTATTCGCCCCGATTTATGATTCATTTTTCTATTTAATATATTATAAGCTGTTAATTACACGTTTGTATTCCTAAAAAATTTAGGAACAGGCAAAATTTATATTCCAGGTCATGTTTACACGCTGCATTTCATGAAAATCTAATTTATCATACTCAGAAAATTGTAGTCAGCTTTCCAAAATAAAAGATGTGCCGTAGAAAAATCCACGGCACACCGAATCAATCGAACCAATAGAAATCATTCGATACTTGTCAACCTTTTCCACTTTTACAGTAAATCGCACGGGCGATGTAGACGTAATTGCCTCCTGGGTCGCAGCATCCAGCAAAACGCCGTCTTTTTAAGATTGCTTCTTAAGCTATGGCGGCCCTCGCCATGCACCCTCTCAGCCGAACAGCCGTCCTCCCGTCACGCCCACAAAGACCATGGAGAGAATCCCCACATAAATCAAAACGGAGGGCAAGCCGCGGAACGCTTTCGGCATATATTCGTTGCGGTAACGTGCCAACGCCTCAGAAAGCACGAGTGCAGCCAAAAAGAACGCTACGCCTGTCCCAATCGCGAATCCCGCCGCCTCATGTGGGCGCATAGCAAAACTGCGCTGCATATACGGCATCGACAGCACGACGCAGTTGATCGCAGCAGGCGAAAGGATCGCCCCAACCTTGCCGTAAATTTTCGGTAAAAAAGTCTTTAAGACAAAAGCCACCAGGAGATAGGCCAGCGCCGCACAGAACGCATAAACCGCCGGGCGCATAAACAGCAGGGTGCTGTTTGATAACAGCACCGGCCCCAAATAGCAGGCCGTCAACGCTGAGGCCAGGGAAAAAAGCCCAACAAAACAGCTATAAAGCGCAATGGTTTTTGGCTTGCGCGCAGCGCGCAGCACACGGCTGAAGCCAATCCCGCCTGTAAAAATGACATTTTCTGCGGTAACCGCCAACAGCGCGGCCAAGCAGAGCTCCATAAACATATTCATCCGCGCGGCACCCGCCTTTCCGCCTTTTTATCCCGCCGGGTATCCGCCCACTTTGTAAAGGCGGCCGCAAACCCCAGCAAGATAAACCCAAAGAACGGCAGGGCTGTGCCCTTATCTGCCGCAATGTAAGTCCCGGTATTGCTGTTCCAGACACTGCCACGCTGAAGGAATTCCCGCAAACAGGCAAACCCACACAAAACCAGGGAATATCCGATCATACAGCCAAAGACATCCGCCAGTACAGCGCGCGCCAGATGATACGGCGCATAGTCGTTGCAGCGGGACAACACCATCGAATTGCAGATGGTCAACCCCGCGTATATCCCCAACGAATGCAGGGACCCCGGGAACAACTGGTTCAAGCACCAGGCTGCCGGCAAGTAGAACACGGCGTTCACGGCAAGCACAGCGCCAGGGCGCAGCCAATTGGGGATCAAGCCACCGAGGAAGCAGCAGACCAGGCCGGTCGGAAGGGTAATTAAAAACAGCAGGATCGAGAGTTCGACGGCCATGCGCAGGTTATAACCCGCCGCCACCACCGGATACAGGCCCAGCGCGCCGATCAATACAGGATTTTTAAAGAACAGGCCGTTTGTAAAGACCGTCCGGGTTTCCCGTAGGGTGGAACGTCCGGATGGACGTTGTTCGGTTTTAGCTTTCAACGATCTTCCCTCCCCATACGCGCACCGCGCCGGCCGCCCGGTCCAAGAGCGGGGCAATCGCATTGGACGCCAATATTGCAAAGCACGCCCCCTGTTCATACGCACCAAAATGGCGGAACGCCATCACCAAGGCGCCACAAAAGGCACCGTAAATGCTCCGCGCCACCGCGGTGCGGGGGGCGGTCACCGGGTCCGTCACCATAAAAACCGCGCAGAAAAACAGTGAGCCGGACATCAGCTCGTATTTGACGGACGTCAGCGGGCTGCACGCGATGCGCGGGCACAATGCCGCCCACAGCGCCGCCGCAAGCAAAAAGAATACCGGGGCTTCCCAATTGGCAATCCGCCGGAAAACCAGGAACAGGCCGCATGCGCCGATCACCAGCATGGCGGTCGTCCCCATGGGCCCCACAAAGCGGCCCCAAAGCATCTCCAATGGCACGATGTCGGGCTTGAGGCCCTCCTTCAGGACCCCCGCCGGCGAGCGCACTTCCGTATAGGTACAATCCCCGAACACCGGCAGCACCCATCCAATGGTGGAATTCACATAGGAAAACATGCGCTCCGGCCAACAGATGGTGACAAACGCAACCCCCGCCGCAGCCGGATTAAACGGCGTGCAGCCCGTCCCCCCGAACGGCGCGCGCACGACCAAAACCGCAAACAATGCCGCCACCGCGGGCATCCAAAAGGGCGCGTTCACCGGCATCAACAGGGCAATGACCAAGCCGGTAACCAATAGGGACGGGTCCGAATGGATGGTGCGGCGGCGGACCAGGCAGACCGCGACCTCCGCCAGGCAGCAGAGGGCCACCGTCACAAAGGCCATCGCCAGCGGCCGCCATCCATAATAGACCGTTGGGAGCACCAACAGCGTACACAGGGCGAGCGTCACGTTCCACATCAGGGACGGGACGCTGCGTTCTTTTCTTAAACAGGGCGTTTCCTGCAACGAAGGCATCTCATTCGCCCCCTTTCTTGAATTCCGCCGCGCGGAGCATCTGCGCGACCAAGTCGATGCCGGAGGGACACGCCAGGCTGCACGCCGCGCAGGCGATGCAGTGCTGGACGTTTACCATGCGCAGGGGATCGGGGTTTTCCCGGGAAAGCTGGTCGCATACCTCCCAAGGGCGGATCCCCCGGGGGCAGGCGCGCACGCAGCTTCCACAGCCGATGCAGGGATAGGTTCTCCAGCGGGGCTGGCGCTGCAAGGCGATCAGGCAGCGCGTGTCCAGCGTCACCGGGGCGTCCAGGTCGGGCGCCCGCTTGCCCGTGATGGAAGAACCGACAAAACAGGCGCCAGGCGTCCCCTCCACACCGCAAAAGGCGAGAAGCTCCCGCAGCGGGGTCCCGACCGGCACACGCAGGTTATGTGGGTGCGGGACCGCGTCCCCCGCTACCGTGACCACGGTTTCGGTCTGCGGCGTCCCATTCTCCAAAAACGACGCCAAGGCGGCGCAGGCCTGTACGCCGATGAATCCCGTTGTGTTTCCCTTGGCATATAAGCCCCGCTTGAGCAGTGCGCGCGCCGGGTAGCGCTCCCCTGCCGGCATTGGTTCTACCGCAGGGCAGGCCTCGTGAACCCGCTTCATCTCCTTGCGGGAGCTGGCGGTGACCCGGCACTCCGCCGCGCCGCAGGCCCTTGCCGCGGCAGCCAAACCGTCGGCCACCTTCTGCGGCTGTTCCCGCAGGACGGCCACCGCGGATGCGACATAGGGGTCGTCGTCAATCGCATTGGCAAGCAACAGGTTTACACCGCGCCTGCGGAACCGCTTCAGCTTTTTGTACAGCGGAAGGCCATCAAATTCATCGATAATCCCGGCGGATGCTGCGGCCGAAATTACTTCTTCCTGCTGCCCCTGGGCGGGCGGCTTTTGTTCCGGCCCTTCATACGCCCAGTCCGGCACCAAAAGGGCGCAGGGGACCGTCCCCTGCAGGGGAAGCGGGAGCTCACGGATCTCCTTGATCCGCCCTGCGGCCGGGGCGTGGGCCGGCACGGAACGCTGCGGGGCGGAGAGCGGGGCGCCTTTGTCCACCCAATCCCCGGGCTCTACCAGGCGTTCGGAAAGCACCGTACACCCCACCAAGGGAACCCACAGCTCCGCTGGCTTTGGGAGCTCCTGAATCCCCTGTTTGAGCGGTTCTTCTCGGTGCGGCTCCAGACGGACGCCGCGCGGCAGGATTGTCAAAGGACCACCCCATTCCCTTCCCGGAGCGTTGCAATGGCCTTTGCAGCGTCCGGCGCGTGGAACACGCTTGTCCCCGCCACGCAGACGTCCACCCCTGCTTCCTTCGCGGCAACCGCCGTCTGGGGATTGATCCCCCCGTCCACTTCCACAAATGCGCCATGAGCCTTGAGGGTGCGCACCTTGTCCATCATGGGCGCCATAAACGACTGCCCGCCAAAGCCGGGCTCCACCGTCATGACCAAAACCATGTCGAGGTCGTCCAAAAACGGCAGCACCGCCTCCACCGGGGTCTTGGGCTTCAGGGCCACGGCGGGCTTTGCGCCCCCCGCGCGGATCGCCCGGATCGTCTCATGCACACTGCTCTCCGCCTCCAAGTGAAAGGAAATGATATCCGCGCCCGCCTTTAAAAAGTCATCCACATAGCGGAGCGGCTCGCTGATCATCAGATGGACGTCAAACGGCAGCTTCGTATAGGGCCGGATCGCCCCCACAATGGGCGCTCCGAAGGTCAGGTTCGGCACAAAATGGGCATCCATCACATCCAGATGGATCCAATCCGCGCCCGCACGTTCCATCCGCGCGGTCTCCTCCCCCAGTTTGGAAAAGTCCGAGGACAACATCGATGGTGCAATCAGCATGACCGCAGCCTCCTTTTTTCAATTCCATGGCCGCCTTGCGGCTCCGGTTGTCTTTTTCTCCATTTTAGCCGAAAACGGTCTTTTTTTCAACCAATGGCGCACCGTCAAGTGATTTCTGGGAAAAGGCATCGCAGGCTTCCCTGGGAAAACACCCTTCTTTATACATCTTGCCAAAACGCCTTTCATTCGTTTGGCGCAGATCCCTAGTCCCCCAGAAAAGCCAAATGTGCGCAGGGCAAAAGCCCTGCGCACATTTGCCGCCGCGAGCGAACAGACGCCAAGATCCCGGGGCCAGCTGGACGCCCGGGCCTTGGCCGGGCCCGGGCAATCTATCTGAAGCGGTGGAAAATATATTTGCCCCGCACCCTCATAGTATGCGCCCCGGCCCAAAATGGATTGCAATTTTCCGAGAAATTGCTTTGCTTCCGATCGAGCGTTAAGCTTCACAACCTCAGCCTTTTCTTTGGCATGGCTGCCAGCCTCACTGCCCGCCGCTTTTCTTCCGTTCCCGGTAATACGCCATACACAGCAGCACCAAGGCAACCGCCATCACCCCGCGGAACGCCCAGCCCAGCGCGCCGGCAAACAGATCCTGCTGCAAAATGGCCCCTGCAAGCCACCAGCCGCCCATCACCAGGAATAATGCACCGGCGAAGTAGAAGATCTTATTCATCTTCCCAAACCGGAAGAACAACAGCAGGGCGGCGGCAAACCACATGGCCGCATATACGTAATCCAACAAACCCCACAACCCTTCCTACCGGACCTTTGGGTCCGCATGATTTGCCATCCAGTATACGCCCTGCCAAAAGCTCTGTCAACCGGTCAGCTAGCGCGTTTGAGCGGCCCAGCCCCCACCGGCGCGCGGTGCAGGGCTCGCATCCTCCTTTGCCGGCGCAGGCGGCAGGCATACTCCCTGCGCACCCGCAGCGTGCAGCAGACCGCCATGGCAACCCCTAGCCCCACCTGTACAGCGGTAAAAAGCCCGTTACCCTGCCCCGCAAGCAGGGCAACCAGCCCCATGACCGCCATCATGCCGCACAGCATTTGATTTTCCAATATCCGCGGCTGGTATTTCACAAACAGCGCGCATGCGCCAATCACCAGCAGAATTCCCACACATTCCAGCATCGTGTTCCCCTCCTATAAAACGCTCATATGTTCTATTGCAAATCTATAATAACACATATGTTCTATAAAAACAAGGGTCTCTGTCAAAAAAATCGAACATAAGAACGATCCATTGCGTTCCTCCCCTTCTCTTTAGACACCCCAGCCCCCCAAAAAGACAAAACAAAAAGCGCCCTTTTCAGGGCGCCCCTTGAAATTCCTTATTCCACTGCCAATCCAAGAACCCCATGGCCTTTCCGGCGTTTGGGTAAGCGAAGCCGACTCCCCGCGGCAAATGCCGCGCAGAGGGATTTCCGGCCTCTTTTTGCCTATAACAGGGTTTCCCTTTGGGGAAACCTTACTCAAGGATATAGAGGTTCATATTCCGCACACCGAAGTTGATGCACTCATTGTACGTATCATAGTACAAGTCCGCTACAATCCGGCCGCTCTTTACGCCGCCGCCGGTATCCGCAGCGATCGCATAACCATAGACGGTCTTGCCGTCCGGGGATGCAATATACATTCTCGTTCCATACGGAATGATCTTCGGGTTGACCGCCACAAGGCCGACCGCCGCAGGCTTCCCGGTGGACGTATATCCACCGCCCGTATAGGCCGAACTGCGCCCGGATACCACCTTGGAATACTTAATGGTATTGCCGTTGTGATCCGTGAGCGTGCCGTCCCCATTGACGATTGCAATGCCGTTCTTCGGCTTTGCACCGACCGTGACCACCCGCGTGACAGGCTCCTTGAGCACAGTTGTGTTCAGAACCGTCTCCTCCACGAGCTGGCCGTCGATAAACTTCTGGCGCTTCTCAACAGACTGGCTTCCGACCTGGCCTTCTACTTCCACAATCGTCTTGCCCTTGTCAAGATTCGCATCCTTGTTTGTTGTCGTCTCATAAGGAATCTCTTCCGTCACCGTGACGTCCTGATAGGTTACGCGAGAGACGACGATCTGCATGCCGTCGCATACGCGCTCATCCAGGTCTACACTGACGAGGTCGTCGGAACCAAGGGTGATCCCCTGGTCCTCCAGGGTCTGTGCCACCGTATTGGAGGGGGCCAAGAGCTCTCTCGTTTCCCCATCCGCTGTGATGGACACCTCATATCTGCGGGTGACCGTAATTTCCGTGTCATCCGTCACTTTCTCGTTCTTCGCAGGCTCCACCACATCGTTCACGCCGAGGGTGACGCCCACTTTTTCCAGAACATCTTCCACGTCCTCACCGTAATAAGCAAGCATAGTGTGGCCGGCGCCGTCCGCCAAAACCGTTGCGTCATACGCGCTCTTCACGGTCAGGTTGATCGCCGTCTCGTCCTCCGAACGGGAGATGTCGTCCATCGGCCCAACTTCGATTTCCGGATATTGGGCTTTTGCCTGATTCAGGATGTCCTGCGTCCCGCCGCTGGTTGTTTGCAGCGTGTAGATCTCCCCATTGTACGTAAGATTGACGTCGCGCGTGGCGGCCATAACCGTGATAACAGAACTCACTGTAATCACGACCATCACCAGCAGGGCGGTCAACCGTTTCAACGGGGTTTTGCACAGGAAGCGCTTTGCGTTCTCCACAAATTGCTTCGCATTCTGATTGAACATTGTTTCACCTTTTTCCTTTTCTGCGGCAATTTCGGTTCGTGCCATCACCCTCCCCCAGCCATCCTGTTTGGCAGGGAAAAGAGCCTACGACAAAGTAAATCAATTACTACATGCGGGAAAAAATCTTCCCGCTCGCCGCTTCATGGTTATTGGGGTTGTCAATGCACGTATTATATTCATCCAATCGCCCATTGTCAAATTTGGAAAAAGCGCGATTTTGAGCATTATGAACAAGTCGAAAATCAGAATTGTCCACCGTTTTCCGGAGAAGCTTCCGTTTTCGACCGGATTTCCCCGTTGCTTAGGAAGATTTTGACCGTGTTTTCTGTGCAGAATGTAAAAACTTTCGGTTACAAACTTGTTACAAAGGTTTCAAGCCTGTATTTTATGCCAGGGGACGGGAAAAAAGCGCGGCAAAAATGCGGGGAGACAAGCCCAAAAACGGCTTGTCCTCTGGCTTTCCGGGCGGATTGGCCTTGGGGGACATTGTATGTCTTTGGCAGTTCTCCCGTCAATGATTTCCATTTTGCAGGTTTGGCATTTCTTCTTCGCGCAAGAGAAAGGCGGACGGCAATTTTCCACACTTCTCAACCGCTTTTCCACCGGATTCCCACGAGTTTTCCCTCTCTTCCACAGGGAGAGCCTTGTTTCTGTGGATTTTCCTCGGACCGGACAACTGTCTTTTTCCTCCTACTGTATATTGGGGTTTGAAGCGGATTTTTGAAAGGTTTTCCACTATTTCCACACAGTTTTCCACCGTTGAAAGGGAAAACTCTGTGGAAAGCCGGTCGAATTGGGGCGCCGCCCACGCTCAAAAACACCGTTTTCCACAGGCACACAGCGGGCACACAGTGCCTTTCGCGGACCTCCGGTCAGGACGCGCCTACGGCGGGCACACAGTGCCTCTCGCGCCTACGGCGAGGGCCACGGCAGCAAACGGCAACGATTGTATCCTCCGCTCCACAGGGGAAAGCCCTACAGAAGCAGATGGGAAGTCTTATTGCCCACCCACA